>RRYU01010599.1_pt2 | contig 23617 bp, 30 predicted proteins | sample 2162651 | NCBI WGS metagenome assembly RRYU01 (sample SAMN10267283, study PRJNA491782) | microbial mat metagenome | isolation source: biomat in the production well | place: Japan: Minami-Kanto gas field, natural gas well KTG3 | collected 2017-06 | reverse complement strand
GTTCTCGAAAAACCCCTGTACCGTTCTCGAAAAACCCCTGTACCGTTGCAAATTTGAGAAACCCGTGTACCGTTCTCACAAAACCCGTGTACCGTTCTCACAAAACCCGTGTACCGTTCTATCTCTTATGGGTTAGAGACCATTCCAGGGCGGTACGACGTGACGTTGGTCGGGAGGGGTACAAGCGGGTGACATCGACTTCTGGCATAGACACTATCCCCTACCATGTACCAAAGACCTCGCGCAGCATGTCTGGAGTCAGGGTTCGCGAATGACCACCGTTCTCGAAAAACCCCTGTACCATGTTTACTCTTACGGTCACGGGAGCGCATTTCAAAGCGGTACAGATGTGAAGCATGTTGCAACATGGCGAAACTGTTCGAGATAACGCCACCTTATCATAATGTAAGGTGGCGTTGTCATTTCTATCCACAGTTTCCCGCCCTCACCCAACAGGCCTTGACAACCGCTACAGGGTTGTGCAGAATAAACGCAATGAGGATCATGAGTCGCGTCGTCCGAGGGGCGTTTTAAGGCTATTTGGAGCGATATGTAAAATGAGTGCAGCGGCCTTGAATCACTTGTATGATTATGTGACATTCAGCTATCGTTATCATAGATTTTGGGCGTGCTATAGGGGCAATATATGGCGTACGGAAGCCAGATAGAGTAATATGGAGAGAACCGCACCCTGGAATGTGGAGAGAACCGCGCACCGTAACACTTGCTCGGCATGTGGTTCTCTCCACATTCTAGGGCGTGGTTTTCTCCACATTGTAGGGCGAGGTTTTACACTTTCTTTCAAACAGGCGGCTTTTATGCCATTACAGTTCACGACGCTGGTCGTCAGACATAGATTGATAACGCACACACGCCCCGGCTGGTTCAGCCGGGGCGTGTGGCATGTTAGATACCCATCGCTGCAACCGCGTCGCGCAGCGTTTCCTCAACTGCTCTCTCAATGAGAACACGCCGCAGTGCGGCACGTTCGTCGGCATCATGCAGCGCAATCCAGAGATCGTCATCAAGTGTGGCTCCTGATACGAGCGCGTTGAGGCGCGTCCCACTTTTAATCCGTTCCGCCATGTCCAGTGCCTCGTCCGGCGCACGGGCCTGCAAATGCCAGAACGGTCGTGCCTCCCGCGCCAGGTGGAAAAACGGCATCACGGGATTGCACCGGCGTGCATCGGGCATCACGATCCGCCAGTAGGCGGTGAATCGCTCACTGAGCGCCGCATCGAGCGTCACCAGATTCGTTGCAATGTGGCCGCTGGCAATCAGATCCATCACCGCCAGCAGCAGCAGGGGCTTGTGCGGTGCGCGGAACCGCGTGGCGGCTGTCCAGCGGCTGGCGGCGGTGTCGCTGCGCAGCCGGGCAAACCGAGTGCGATAGTCTGTCATCACATGGCCTCCTCTCCGAACAGATTCCAGACGATCTGCTCAGATGGCGATGGCGTCCGTTCCGGGCGTGGCTGTTCCAGCAGGACTACATCATCCATGCTCCACGGGCCAAGATCCTCACCGAGCAGACGCTGCACCATCGCACGCACGGTGTCTGGTGGTGCGTCTTCCGGCTGCGCGTACCAACGTTCCAGCATGGCTGGAATCTGGCGATCCAGCGTTGCCTGCGTCACGGGTGTGGCGCTGGCGGCGCGGATCTGCTGCTCGGCCTGGAAGATGAGCCAGAGCCATCGGATGGCGCGAAGTTCATCCTCCGTGATCAGGGTCAGTGCCGAGTCAGGCCCATCCTGGCGGCATGCGACCTGGGCCGCCAGGAGCATCTCCAGGATAAGCTGCCGCGTGGCAAGGGTGTACTTGCCAGGCGTGGGGGCGTGCGGATCGCGGCTTAACATCTTCACCGTGCCGTCCGCCTTGAGCTTTGGGGCACGATAGAGATGCTTCTTGGCTGGGTCGGTGGTGAGCTTCAGAAACTCGTAGAGGTCGACCATCGGCCAGAGCCAGTCACCATCCGGCGAATCAGCCAGGGCCATCAGCGACCCATTGATTTTCGGAACGGTACACGTCCAGCAGCCGAACCGGCTGGTACCGCAACTTGGCTGCGACGGGTCAAGGATGACCGGGCATTCGTGCTTTTCGCTGGCATCCTTGTACAACGCTCGGAGTTCCAGGTTGTACAACGGATGCAGCGGACTGTGGCACTGGCTCAGGTACAGCCACACATCCGCCGTCGTCCAGTCGCGGATCGGCGCGTAGATGTAGGAGCCAGGCATTTCGGCATTATGATGGAATGGGAAATGCCAACCGGGGATCTCGTGTCGCTTGAATGATGCGGCCCGCGTGTCGCTCTCGCTGCGACGAGTCCCCAGCGCCTGGATGACCCGACCGCCATGCTGCGCGGCCAGGGCTTTCGAGAGCCGGGTCAGTGGGCGAATCTTCAACCGATTCTGACACCAGCGAAAGCGCACGGTCGGCGCAGCGTAGCCGCGTCCGATCAGCAACGGCCAGAAGCTCTCGGCAATCGCTGGCTGTGCGATATGTACCGAGATCGGCATGGCCTGCGCCTGTGCGGCCGCGGTGATGAGCCGGGCCGTCCGGTGGATGCGTGACCGAATCTGCGGCATCTCGCTCGTGCCGGTGTCGCCCATCAGGACGAACAGCGGTCGGGTTCGATCTGCAACGGGTAGCTCGGCAATCGATTCCCAGATCAGTTGGAGGGCAGCGCACGAATCTTTCCCGCCGCTGCTCATGATCATCAACGGGAGTGAGAGGGTGGTATAGATCCGGCGGATCTCTGCGCGGCGTGCGGCCAGCGTCTCGCCGGTGATGGTGATGTCGCCGTTACCGGCTTTCTTTTTGCTCATGGGTCTTCCTCATGACAGATGCCCACGCATGCCCCAGGTCGGGGCATGCGTGGGCATGCGGCTGTGGTCGTTATGCGTTGTCTGGACGGTGAACGTCGGCCACTGCATCCAGCACCGCCCGGCGGTACGTGTCCCGGACAGTCGGGTCGGCAATGGCGTCCAGCTCGCTGAGGCAATCGCTGACCACCTCGGTCAGCGTGATCGGGGCAATCTGGACATCCCAACCCGTATCGCCAGCGGCGTACCACGCGGCGATATCCCAGATCGTGGCCGTGGCCGGATCGGGGTCATCATCGTACAGGTCGTCGCACTCGCCGGATACGTCGTCTGCTCGGTTCATGGCACGGCGGGCCGCGTACCAGCGCCGGGCCGTGATCACGGCATCCTGGCGGGTTGGAGCAATCCAGCCGTGGCGAATCTCATCATCGTTGATAATCAACACGGCATGCGGTTCGTTGTCCCCTGGCAGGACAAAGCCAGTGAGGACGAACTCGAACCACCCGCCGGGGGTCTGACGCTCAGACCCGATAAAGGCCGCCTGCATACTGCGTTGCAGGCGCATACGCAGGTCTTTCAGAACTCCCTCGTCGGTTGCGACGACCTCGTGGCGACCGCCAGCGGGGTCGCGCACGACGAGGGTGAGCGTGGCGGTGCCTTGGCCAGACAGGTTGATCTCCTCTGCGTGGCCGATGATGCGGGTATCGAAGCATGGCGCGTGCAGTGCCTCCGCTGCCTGCTTCACGCGGCGGTAAAACGCCGGGCGTTCGTTCGGCCACAAGCTGCGCACCGCATGCGCAATGGCATCAGCAGCGACGCCACGTTGTACAGCGGTGGACACAATGGTTGCAACGTCGGGATTGGATCGGGCAAGTTTATCGAATGCGCTCATGGAATGCCTCCTACGTAAGAGAGAAAGAAATCTCCCCAGGAGGCACGCCACCGCCCCCCCCAGGGGCAGCAGGGCGGCTCCTGGGAGGGGGGATACGCGAAAAACTAATGTTGCTGTTGGGCTATCCAGCCCTCATACTGCTCGCCGTGCGTCTCGTAATCGAGAAATGCAGAGGCGATCTTGTACGCATTGGCCTGCATCGCCCCACCGGCCCAGCGCCGACCGTGCGCAGCAGGCAGGGTGGCGACCAACTCGCTGTGTTCACTTGTGTGAAAGGCGAGTTGGCCGAACGAGGTCTCGATCACAATCAACCGCATCAGCCAGTCGCCGACGTAGTGCGGTGTCGACCACGCAAATGGCGCGGCCTCGACCGCAGCGGTCAGCAGGATGCGCTTGTGCGCGTACCATTGCGGCCGCTCGGCATCGTCGACGGTCTTTGCGGTGGCGTTTGCCAGAAGTGCCAGGATTGCCAGACCATCGGCGCTGGCGAGGAACTGGCCCAGGTGTGCGTGTAGTCCCCACCAGCGCAGGGTGGCGCTGGCGGATCGGTGGAGTGGTTTTTGTTTCTGTCTGTTGGTTTTCATTGGTGTGATAGATGCTGTGCTACCCCTCGTGCGACCGGGAGCAGCGCGTGCGAAACCCGGTCGCGGGGATACAAGAAGGAGTCTACGGGCGGGGAATGATCTGCTGGCCACGCCAGCCAGCGACAACAGCGGCAATGAAATCCGCCTCCTCGCCAAGCCAGGTGTGGAGCCAACCGTCTACATAATCCCGCCACGCCGATTCCTCAGCCTCAGCATTCGTGCGCTGCATGCCACCTTCGGCGTCGTGCAGCGCCATATCGATGCCAATGGCGTAGCCAACGATATACAGCGGGTTGCGCAGGTCGAGCGTGATGGGATCATGTGCTGCTATGTGGGAAAGAATGTAGCTCTGGATGATCTGAACGGTATCCGGGATGCGGCGCGAGCGAATGGCTGCTATCACCCCGGCTATCTCGGCATAGCTGACGATCTCGGCGACAGGCAGTGCCGTGACCGGCACCGGATCGCCATCGTCGCCAGCGATCATCTCCAGCACCCGCCGGCAGGAGCGGATCTGCTGGTTGGTCGAGGTTACGACACTGCCTTCCACTGCCGTGCGGAAGGCAACCAACCAGACGGTCTCCAGCCCGATACGAGCATCAAGGCTAGGGAACAGGGCGTTCAGGTCGTCGTACTGCGCTAACCCGGCCCACAGCCCAATGCGGGCGTGGTGGAGGGCGCTCTGTTGTTCAAAAGACAGCATTATCGTCTTTCCTCCTCGCGCCGCTGGATCATCTCCAGCAGGTGCGCTCGTCATTCATCCATGCGGTAGTACCGCCGTCCATCGCTTTCGTACAACCCGGCAGATCGATACATCCACGTCAGCCGTCGCAGTGGGCCACGGCCGAGGGATGTCAGAAAGGCGGCTGTGTCCTCAGCCCGCTCGAACGCCTCGCGCAGGTCGCGTTCGCTCATCATGCGCAGATCCATGTTCTTCTCCTCGCTAAAACGGCACGACCTGCGCCCCACACGCGGGGCAAACGCCGCCGTCGCCCTGCTCCGATTCGGGTAGCAGCGCGTCACAGCGCCAGCAGTGCGTTTCTGCATGCTGGAATGCGGCCTGCACCTGGGTGGCGAGCGCACGAAGCGCCTGGCGGTAGTGGACGTGATCACCGACCTGGTGCAGCACCTGGGCGACCTGGATGAGATCGCGGCTGGTCTGCATAAAGGCCGGTTCGTTTGTGGAATCTGCTTCATCGCGGCGAACAACTGCGAACCCGCGTTGCGTTACATAGCGATTGGCCTCTGGCCCACCGCTGAACGAGCGGAGTTCTTCGCCAGTTGCCAGCGCGATGATCTGCTTCACCGGGTAGAACCGACCTTCGTGCGCAATGGCCCAGCGGTGGGCGGCGTTTTGCTCCCATCGCTGGCCTTCGCGGGTCGGGCGGATCTCCCGGTCGTAGCGATCCAATGCCGCGAGGATATCCTCGCGGGTGATGTCTCTGGGTAATTGTGCCATGGGCGTCTCCTCGCGGCGGGTGCCGCAACACGACACAGCCGCCCCACCCGGCGGCTGTGCGAAACAGCCCCAGATGGGTGGTGGGGACACGAGTCAGGATGTCGAGCGGAGCCAGGCTTTCATCTGCCCCAACCGCTCCCCAATGCCGCCGCAGGTCTGGTCGAGCGATATCGACCGCTGCTGCAGGAGCGGCATGATGGGGGTCAGGGCACGCTGGTACGTTCGCCCGGCGTGGATCAGGGTGCGTGCAAAGATCGTCGTGCCGATGAGAGCCTGGCATTGCACGCTGATCTGCTCGGCCAACACTGCAGCACGTTGGGCGTCCATGCGCCGGTCGTACCAGGGGATGGGCATCTCAGCGGCAATCAGGCCATACTCAGCCGACAGAATGACAATGGTCAACCGATCTGCCAGCCCCGGTACCTCGCGCAGCGCCTTGCGCACGACGGCATAGGCCACGCCGTCGTAGCGGTCGAACGCGGGGATGGGCTGTGGATCGGGGCGTTTCCTGCCGGAGCAGGAGAGGATGAGGAGATTGCGCATCGCTGTGCCTAGAAACAGGCATCGCCGCCAGGGGCGACGGTCATGCGCGTGCGAACGGCTCCGGTGCGGCGGCTGACCTCCGTCACCTCAACGCTGTTGTCAGCATAGGGGACGGCGATCACGCCATACCATTGCGGGGCCACCTCGGTCATGTGGTGGTAGAAACGCTTGTAGCGGTGGGTGAAGGCAACCAGGCGATCCCAGGTGGTCTGATCGATCCACGCCGACCACTCATGCGGGCGACGGTGATCGTAACCGGAAAAGAGATGCCAACCTTCTGGCGTGCGTTGCCAGCCCGCGTCGGATTTCATGGCCGCGATCCAGCGCAGCATGGCGGCGCGGTTGCGCGGCCGCTCGTTCCGTTGCTCAGTGCGGAACTGGACGGCCAAGACGCGAGCAAGCAGCACAACCAAGCGTGGAATATCGCCGCGGAGTATCCGGCCATCAGCGATGCCGCTCTGATCCACCACGCCGTCTTTGATCACCCGGAACCAGCCGGGATGGACATGAAAGATTCGGGTGTCGCTGTACGCCTGCACCACCATGTGGGTGCGGCTCTCGCGGATCAGGATGAACTGCTCCTGCTGAAGCTGCTCATCCCGCTCGTTCAGGAGCGTCACGCCGCGCTGCTGGGCGATAGCGAAGACGTTGGACTGGACTGTGTTGGTATTCATTGTGATTCTCCGCGTGCCCCCTCCACAGGCACGCATATGGATGCGAACCCGGTAGGGCGGGAAAACGAGATATCCTAGAACAAGCTGAGTTGCACCGGCTGAGCCAGCGCGGCCTGTGCCGTTTTTGCCTTCTTTGCCTTCTTTGGCGCAGCCTCGACTGGCGTTGCCTTCGGCGCGGGCGCGGCATCTTCCTCTGGCGCGGGGACGGCCTCGACTGGCGCAGGGTCAGCTATTGCTGCCTGCCAGCGGTGGAATGCCCCCTGCCATGTTTCTTTCGCCGGGCCTGGATTTTCCTGGAGCCATGCGACCCACTGTGCCTGCCATGCATCGATATCGGCATAGGCACACAGGCCACTCAGTGAGGCCAGCGTGCCACTGCTGAGACCGATAACGCTACGAAGAAGATCCTGCTGCCCATCGTCAGCTGATGCAGCCGGGCGCGGGGCAACAGCTTCAACCTGGTGATCATCATCGGGCGTGTTGGGGGCCAGAAACGCCAGGATCTCAGCCGCCTCGACCGGGCGCGTGATGTAGACCTGTTTGCGCTTCTTGCTCCAACGCGCACCGAAGTGCGCTGCAAATCTCAGATAGTCTTCGCGGCTAATCCGCGGTTCGATCTGCACCCATGTCCAATTCTGGTCGTGGGTAACAGCGACCGTCAGATCGCCTGCGCTGCTGCTCGTCTGAGCCGGATTGTTGTTGTTGGTGGTGGTGGTAGTAGTAGGTGCGGATGTGGCATCTGCTGCAGCGCGTTCAATGTCGTCGCAGGTGCGACGCACAGCACGCTGCCAGGTTTCATGGGTGTACGCTGCACAGGCACTCAAGCCCGTGCCGGTGCGTACAACACGCCCATCCTTTTCGACGTGCCAGGCACGGCCTTTCGGTGTGGGCTGGTACGTCGGCCATGTGCCGGTGGTGCCGGTTCTGCCTGCATAGTCGGTGGCAATCACGCCGACTACCACGCCGGGACATTTTTCGTTCGTTGCAATCCCATACCACGAGGCCGGGTGATAATAATCCGACCTCGCATCCGACTGATCTTCTGAGTAGCCGAATAGCGTCCAGCCACGTTGGCGTAGTTCCTCGCCAATGCGTACCTGGGCGCTGCTGCGCTCCGTCCAGTGGAGAGCCATACGATTCCTCCCTGGCATGTTGCCAAAAAAAGACGTAGCCACCCCACACCGGCGGCTACAACAGGTGTTGTGCCTCCAGGTGGGTGGAGGAAAAAGACGAAAGCTACCCGGCCAACGGGTGCGGGGAGACCTCAGATAGTGCCTCTTCGATCTTCTTTTCCGCAAGGTATATCGCAACCGTGCGAACCAACTCAACGACGGACATCGGTTCGTCCGTCGTTCCTAGCATCGTTTCAAAGTTGTATCCCGGCGGAGTGTCTCGATCACCAGGATCGTACTCCCCCACCAACGGCCACCAATATAAATCCTCCGTTTCGCCATTTGTATCCTGATCGATTGCGATAGGATACAAGGTGTCCGGCAAGATAATAATAGCTTTGCCGTCCAGCGGCCTGTCGTCTAAAACATAGGTGACGCCTTCGTGTCCAGCGTACCCTAATGCCTTCAACACCGGCACCAGGTACGTCAACACGTCCTCGTGATTCAGTGGTTGTGGTTCTGGTGGCATGTCACTCCCGTTTCTCAGCCTCCTCGGCTACTAGAAAGAAAACAACACAGCCACCCCCACCGGCGGCTGCAACAGGTGTTGCGCCTCCAGGTGGGTGGAGGAAAAAGACGAAAGCTACCCGGCGATATGCCCCATGAGGGTGCGTGGCCGGGATGGCGGGAATCACAACAGATCTGTGGACAGTCCACAGATCGGTGAGATAAAAAGGAGAAAGCAACCAGCACAAGAGGGGGACTTGCAGACGCACGTCGCCCATCTCCGCGTTGCACGCGGTGGGCGTTTTGTGTGATGATCGTGCGGTGATGCTCAACTGGCCGACGATCCGACCAGGATAGAGACTGCAAGGATTCACTCCGACCACGCACAACCGTGCAACGCGGGGCGGTTGGGCGCTCAGAGGCATGTGCTGGTTTGAAATGTGCAAACAGCCCTGGTGGTACGGGTGCGGTCGTCCCGTGGCACGGGAACCGGCCACCGGCAACGCGGTGCTGGGTAGCCCGAATGTGGAGGGCCAGTCAGCAGAACGCCGCCAGCGGGCGACTGCCGCACGATGGGCAGCCGCACCGTTGCCAGGTGCTAATGTCAGTATAGCAGGAACATGGCGAGGGGCGATAGGATTGGGACTAGGAGGTCAGTCCTGTTCTGGGCGTGGTACAGACTGCTGTTGATCTGCGCACTGCTGTCGATGCGCCCGCCAACCGGCCAGCCAGCCGCGCAAAAAAGGCAGAGCATCATCGGGTGTGTGCGTCAATTCAGCAAGAATCGACAAAAAGTGCGAATTGGCCGACACATCCGGCTCCTGGAAGATATCGACCATGATGCGCATATAGTCTTCTGCCTGCCGGACGTGCAGGGGTTGCGCAGGGAGTTGAAACAAACCAATGATTTTATAGACAAACATACCCTTCTGTGGTAAAATGTCTCTATGAAGTTGAGTGACTATGCGCGAAAACTTGGGGTGACGTACAAAACAGCGTGGCGCTGGTGGAAGGCTGGGAAAATTGATGCGTACCAGACTGAAAGTGGCACCATTATTGTGCGAGATGAAGCAATTACCCCAGGTGGCATTGCCCTCTATGCGCGGGTCTCATCCGCAGACCAACGAGAGGATGCAGAACGCCAGATAGCTCGACTCCGGGACTATGCCGCAGCACGCGGCTATCAAGTAATAAAAGAGGTGGTCGAAATTGCGTCGGGACTGAATGATCAGCGCCCGAAGCTCACCAAATTGCTCACCGATCCAGGGATCGGCGTGATTGTGGTGGAGCACAAAGACCGCCTGACCCGCTTTGGGTATCACTATATCGTATCGTTACTCGCTATGCAGGGACGACGGATTGAGACCGTCTTCCCGACCGATACCGGAGATGACCTTGTTGACGATTTCGTTGCTGTTATCACCAGTATGGCTGCTCGTTTGTATGGCCGTCGCAACAGCAAACGCCGATCTGAGCGGTTGCAGCAGTGCATCAAACAGTGCGTCGAAGCCGCCGAAGAAGGCAAAGAAACCGAAGCGCACAACCCAGATTGACGGCGGGACGCTCGTGCGGGGCTACAAGACGGAACTGCGGCTTCATAACCGCCAGCGCACCCACTGCCTTCAACACGCTGGTGCGGCGCGATTTGCCTACAACTGGGGGTTGCGGCGCAAAAAAGAGGCGTACCAGACGGGACAGAAGATACCGTCAGCAATTGCACTTCACAAGGAATTGAATGCGCTGAAGAAGCCCCAGTTTCCCTGGATGTACCAGGTCAGTAAATGTGCGCCCCAGGAAGCCTTGCGCGACCTGGATAACGCTTTTGCCCACTTCTTTCGGAAGTGTAAGCTGAAGAAACAGGGACAGCATCGCGGGAAATGCGGCTACCCCCGTTTCAAAAGCCGCAAACGCGGCATCGGGTCGTTTCGGTTGACCGGCAGCATCAAGGTCACAGATAAGCACATCAAGCTGCCGCATCTGGGGTGGCTGCGATTGAAGGAAGACGCCTACCTGCCAACAGACGCGCACATCCTCGCGGCCACCGTGTCGGAAAAAGCAGGTCGCTGGTTTGTGAGCATTCAGGTCGAGGAACCGTATACGGCTCATCCCGCCCCGCAGGGCGCACCCATCGGTGTTGACCTGGGCATCAAGGCGTTGGCAACTGTCAGCGATGGGCGCATCATCGCCAATCCAAAGGCGCTGCGAACGGCACTCAACAAGGTGCGCCGCGCCCAACGTCGGCTTTCCCGCCGACACAAAGGCAGTAAGAACCGAGAGAAAGCGCAACGGCAGCTTGCCACTGCGCATTATCGCGTCGCAAACATCCGTCGTGATGCCCTCCACAAAGCCACTGCAACCCTGGTGCAGACGAAAGCCAAGTCTGCGCAGCAGGTGCCCAGTGTGGTGGTGATTGAGGACTTGCACGTCGCGGGGATGGTCAAGAATCATCGCCTGGCACAAGCCATCAGCGATGCCGGGTTCGGTGAGTTTCGACGGCAACTCACGTACAAAGCGGCGCAACGCGGTATCGCCCTGGTGGTCGCAGATCGTTTCTATCCATCCAGCAAAAGGTGTCACGAATGCAGACAGCACAATCCGAACCTGACGCTCAATCAGCGGGAATGGGTGTGCCCTGGGTGCGGGTGCGTGCTGGACCGTGACCTGAATGCCGCTCGAAACCTGGCAGCATTGGCACCAACAAACGTACCGCAAGTTCTGCGGGAACGCAACGCCTGTGGAGATGATGTAAGACCTGGGACCACCAGGCAGTCGTCGCCGAAGCAGGAACTGAACGCTGAATGTGGCGTGTCCACGATTGGGTAAGTTTCAGAGAACGGAGTGGCAGCGGTATCCAGCGCCTCGGCTGCGAGGTGCTGGGCATCCTCAACCGTGGCCTCATCGGTTTGAAACAACCACAGGACGTGTTCGAACTGCGCCCGAACCGCTTGCATGAACAGCAGCATAACCGTCGAGCGCGTCTCTTGCTTTCCGCTTTCAATGCGTTCGATCTGGGATGCGCTTGTTCCGGTCGCCTCAGCCACATCCTCGCGAGTCAAATGCTGCGTTTCGCGCAGGAATCGCAGATAGATCCCTGCGGCTGCGAGATTCCTCGTCTTCCTTGGCGAACGGTTGTCCATATGATATGATTCCTTTAAGAAGAGACTGTTTGAAAAGGGTCTCGTCATGTGCCAATCGCCGGATCATCACCCGAATCATCGCAACGCCAGTCACGAAAAGAGGTGTAGACGCTCTGCCAGGGCGGGATAGTCGGTCGGCAGCATCCGCCAGTGATAACCGCTCACCACGATGGACAGGATGGCATTGACCACCTGGCGCATGTCCAGTGTGCGTGGGCGTTCGCCCGGCTTTGCCGGAGGGATCGGATCGTTGATACAATGCCAGTGACGGTCGGTCATATCGCTTGGGTATGTTTGTGTTTTCATACCTCACATGTACCACACCAGATGACCGACCGCCCCGTTTCAAACAGTCTCTAAAACGACTCGAATGCGACCAGGAGATTCCTCCCCATGATACCCACCATGCTCTTCTATACACCCGGCCCGCGTGGACAGGATGCCGTCGACCTGGCTACGACGATTGATCTACTCGTCCGATCTGGCGTCCAGCATATCATACTGGATGCAGTCTGGCCGCACGTTCTGCGTGCCGATCGCATCGATTGGTTTGTGAATCTCGTCACATGCGATGCCCTCAGCCAGTGCTATGCGACGCACGCCATACGCGCACAGATGTTCGGTGCAACCGATGTGACCGCCGAGATCGCGGCGTTGGCCGCGGCGCTGAACCATGATGCGCCGCGCACACCGTGCATCTGGTGGTATGTGCCGCCAGCACGCGCAGCCTGGGATGTGCTGATTGCTCTGGCGCAATCGGCCAGGGCAACGACACGTGACGCTATGCGCACGGCGCTGTGCAGCGCAGATGTGCCGACCGCACGTCTCTGGCTGCTCGGTGAGCGCGTCATCCGCGACGATCCGCTGTTGATGTTGTTTGCTGATGATCGCATGATCTGGTGTCACCTGACACACCGCCTGGATCAGGCCAGGGTGGACTGGCTCTTCGATCAGGTCACGGCACAACGCCAGGGTTGGATCGACGATTCTACGATCAAAAACGGCAGATAGCCAACGTGTTTCAACCGTGGGAGTACGTCAAGTATTCGGTCGCGTGATCTGGTGCGCACGCACCAGCACCGCAATAGCCGTTGCCAGATCCAGGAGCGTCTGCGGCTTCGTAATCACACCATGCAGCGTATGCTGCTGGATCGCCGCAGACACGCAATCGTCTGCCGCGTAGCCGGTATAGAGAATGCGCACGCATGCCACCAGGTGCGGTTGGCTGCGCATCCAGTGCGCCAGGTCGATGCCACTCTCTGTGCTACCGAGATGCAGATCAAGGATAACGGCATCTGGTGGTGCATCCATGGCCCGCATGAGCCGCTCACGCAGCCGTCGGGCGGATGGGACGATCTCAACGGATCGCGCCCCGAAGCGAGTCAGGCCGCGTGTGAGCAGTGGCTGCATGGCCGCATCGTCATCGACGAGGAGCAGCGCATAGCCAGCGAGTGGTACGGTCATGTCCTTGTCCTCTCATGTGCGCTGCGCCGTGGCAGTGGCGACGGCAGCAGCGATCCGACTGGCCAACGCCTCTATTGGCTGTGGCTTAACGATCATGGCATGGTAGATCGTCGGGTCGGTCAACGCGGCACGCAGCGCATCGGGATCAGTGCCTGAGTAGGAAATGCGTACACAATCCGCCAGATGTGGCTGCTCACACATCCAGTGCGCCACATCCGTGCCGGATTCGTCGCCAACGATGTCATTGTCCAGGATGACAACGTGCGGGAGTGGCCTCGTCCGATCACAGAGCAATCGCTTGATCTGCCGCGCACTGGCTTTGATCTGGACGCTTGCCGCTCCGCATGCGCGTAGGCCGCTGGATAAAGCCATGCCGATGTGCGGATCGTCTTCGACGAGAACGATATGCAGACCGGTGAGCAGTGTGTGTTGGGTCATGTCAGTCCTCAGTCTTCTTTTTCGTGACGCGCATTCGTCGCATCAGACAGCACCCAGATCGTCACCGTCGTGCCACACCCCTCGCCAGACGAGTCGAGCGTCAGTGTGCCACCACTCAGTGCGAGAATGCCCATACAAAAGTGCAACCCCAGGCCCATGCCGTCCGGCTCGGTCGCGCCCTGCCGCAACCGGGTGAAGGTCTGTCCCAGGCGGGCGATCTGCTCCGGTTCAATCCCCCGTCCGTTATCGGTGATGCTGACCGCCAGCATACCGTCTGCCTCGCCCCTAATGGCGACCTGGACATGCCCGTCATCGCGCACGCTGACGGTGTAGCGCAACGCATTCTCCAGGATATTCGCCACCACCCGCCGCATGCGCCGCCTATCCACGCGAGCGGGGGCAAGATTGTCCGCTGCCACCATGTCCAACTCACAGTCGGCCAGGTCGAACCGGGGTTGAAAGCGTGCCACCACCGTCGCGACCAGATCGACGAGATCGACCGTTTCTGGTGTCAGTACAAGCGTTCCAGCTTCCAGCATGGTCGCATCGCGCATCTCGTCCATTAGATCGGTCTGCTCGGCGAGTGCCAGGCGGAACTGCTGATACCCCTCGCCGAGTCGCTGCTGGAGGGCCTGGGGGTCAGCAAGGCTGCTGGTGAGGTCAAGATGCCACACATCGATAGTGGCCTGCACCCGTGTGGCCGCATGGCGCAGATCATGCACGGCTGATCGCACCGCCTCTGTGCGAGTCGCCATGAGGCGTTGATTGAGATCCAGCGCCTCACGCAGATCGTGAGTGCGCTCTGCGACCAGGATTTCCAGGTGATCGCGTATATCGGTTAATTCCCGCTCGCGTTGTAATGACACGAGCAGGGCTGTGCGTAGCGTGCTACTGAAACGGTCAAGCACCCCTCCCATGCCAGCATAGATAGCCAGGAGCGAAATCGGCCAGAACAGGCGCTCATACGCGCTCTTCGTCGGGTCGGTGATGGGCACACCGGTGATTGCGGCAAGAGGTGTCTCGCAGAGGAACATCGCCGTGATCCCCCCAACCGAGAGTGCCAGGAAGATCCAGAGATGTGTCCGCCGGAGCAGCAAGCCCGCAAACATGAGCGGTAGTAGCAATCCAAGGGCGAACTCACTGGTTTCGATCAGGCCCGTCGCTATGATGAAGAGCAGCATGCCCAGGGTGACACCAACTGCGCCACTCCAGACGGCGTGTGCAAATCGGCCGTGTCGGAGCGACAGGAGGCCAACGCCAGCGCCAATGACCATGCTGCCACCTGCGGCCAGGGCGAGACCCTCCAAAATCAACGGCACGGGCCGTGGGTCGGCCAGAGTCATAGCGAGCGAGAGCAGGCTGATGAGCAGGATTATCACCAGCACGATCTGGACGATAGGAGCCTGGCGGCGCTCAACAGGGGGGAAGATTACATGGTCGAGTGAGAGGAATCGCATAACCGGGTTGCGGGCGATGTGCTGTGGTGCTGTGCGGGTATGCATAGGATCGTAGGATCGTCTGTCAAGATCATGTCTATTGAAGAAAGTATAGCATAGGTCTGAAACCAACCGCATCCAGTTGATCCTCAGTCGCCCAGATCGACGGTGCCCAATCGTCCGCGTACATACCCGATGAGATAGGGAAGCAGAGACGGATTGCGCTCGATCAGCGTGAGTATGTGCAACATGGACAGAACATATGCGTTTGGCAGCGTGCGTAGAAACTGCTCAACGTCGGCAGGATCGTGCGTCGTCAGATGGACGACCTGCGCGTCGGTGTGACGATTCGATGTCGCACGCACATGGACATGGACATGTGCCAGATCGACGCCAGACATATCTGGTTGGCGGATCAGGGTCAGCACGTCGGTGGCCGATGCACGCAGATAGTCGCATGCCTGGAACAACGCATCTGGTTTGATCCAGCCGCTCTGGCCCGTTTCCCATCGGACGATTTGTCGCTTGGACAAGCCGATGGCGTTGCCTAGATCTGTCTGAGACACCTTTCGTGCCTGCCTGATCGTGCGCAGATAGTCTGCAACATTATTCATCGAGTCACCGCCTGGCGACGCGACGACGTGCGTTCGCGTTCGCCGCAATTTCTGCATCGACCTGCTGCTTGCGTACCGCCAATTCCATCGCCAAGCCTCTCAGACACCAGCGCAAGATGACAGCCTGGCCGACCTCGTTGGGGCAGGCATCCTGCACCCGCTCCAGGATCGCCGCTGCGGCCTCACCGTGCCGGGCGCGAATCATCCGTCGCAACGCAGCACACGACTGCGCAGACAGGCCATCTCGCCCTCCAACGCGCAGGTGGGCAAAATCTCGAAAGCCTGGTGCGATCTGGCGGTTGATTCGCTGAATGTCTCTGCGCAACGCCTCAGAGATCGTCGCGGCGTCCAGCGAGACGAGCAGGGTTCGTTCGTCGGGTGGGGGGAGATGCGTCGCCGGGTCGTGCGTGAGCAGGTCTGCGGCGACGTTCCGCTCGCGGGGTACCCAGATGAACGTTGCCTCCAGGTTCGCCGTTTGGATGAGACGCCATGCTGTCCGACAGCATCGGGCCAGGTGATCGCGTGCATCATACTCGCCGATCATCTGGCGCACAATCAGTTGGCTATCGCCCTAGATGGTCAGCGGGCCTGTGCCGCCGTCTGCGACATAGGCCTGTAGGCCAATGATCAGGCCATGGTATTCGGCAGTGTTCACTGTATTGCTGCGATTCGCCTCGATCGTGTCCTGAACCTCACGGCGTGCCCCGTCGTTAGCGCGGATGATGACCGCGCCAGCGCGGATCATCCCACCAGGGTTTGGGTGACATGATCCGTCGAAGCTCAGGAGATCGGTGGTCTGGTGCGGCATGGTCTATCCGTCCTTTCCTCTGTGCCGTTTTCTGCATTCTGACGGGTAGTATAGCACATGACGCACATTCATGCGGCTCATCCAACGACACCGCCCCCCATCGTGCAATGATGGGGGGCGGTGTGCTGAGAGTTTATAACAAGGGCGAGGACGTATCGTCGCTGTCCCAGGCAGCCGGGGTCAACCCGTAATAGAGGACATCTGGATCGAGATCGGCTCCATTCGGCCAAGTGATCGTGCCGGAGGCAACCCGTACCTGCCGAAAGACGTCCCAGTCTCGCAACGGTTCGAAGACGGAACCGTGCAAGAAGGGGGCCAGATCAATGACGGTCTCGCGGTCATCCTCAAACGTCAGACGGACATGATAGCAATCGAGCGGTTCGGCAGTGCAGACACGCACGAGCGGTCGCATGACATGTTCCATACAAAGACTCCTTTTTTCATGAATTCATTATACTGGATCAATCCAGTCAAGTGGCACACCCTGTTGCGCCTTCTGCCAGTTTGCGAGCAGTTTGGCTTGACGCACGGTCGCCCACTCACACACAAGCCGTTCGATACGCCCTGGCAGAGTCCCGCGAAGAATCTGCGGTGGCGTGACACGAACCATGATGTCCTGACCACGGTAGGACACATGAAAATGTGGAGGATTATGATCATACCAGTACATAAGAATAACGATTCCATGAAATGCACTGATCTGTGGCATATCTATCACCTCTCTTCAGCATGCCACAAACGGCATTACTGTACACGCTGTTCAGGACACAGGATCGTGTTATATACCTTTTCATGCATCCCCACGAGACCGCCGGGGAACGCGTGTGCGTTCCCCGGCGGTCGGGTTGTCTCAGTCGTACAGATTGTCCAGTTGAAAATCTGCTGCCACATCCAGCGGCAGCGTGTCGATAATCATACGAATACGCCGATACAGCGGCGTTTCACGCAGCCCGCGCATGACCGGCGCGATGCAGGTCAGCGCGTGGCCGCGTTCTTCAGCGTCTGGCTCGGCTGCGATGCACGCCAGCGCCTCGTCCATAATCGCCTCACGGCGATCCGTTGGCACAGCGCGGGCCACACCGTCCAGTGCGACTGCACGGAGGGCCAGCGACCGGATGTCCTGTGCCGCTGTGCGTACGGCGTCTTCCTGTGCGTCGGTCAGGCTCCCGAAGGTTTGCAACCCCTCGATAGCCTGATCGAACCAATCTAGCCGCTCCCAATCGTCGTGGATCGTGCGCAACGCTCCGGCGAGAGAGTCCAGGTTCGACATGTATTACCCTTCTTTCCATCTGGGGACGCGCTGCATTTTGCGGATGCGTCCCGGCCCGTCGAGTATCCAACCCTGGCGCGTGGTCAGCAGGGTTGTGCCCGCAGTACACAGGTAGCTGAGGATATGCGCCACATCCTCGCAATCACCGGGCATGTCATCAGCGAACCAGATGGTTCGGTCACGACATAGCTCGATGACGCCAAGGGCGGCGGGGATCTGCTGCCCTGTCCACGTGGGGCAGATACTGCGCAGGAATGCCAGCGTATCCAGGCCACCGTGTGCGCCTGGATACGCTGTGCGTACGATGTTGTAGTCCTCACGCCACGGCGAATCAGCCTCCGGCGTGTCATCAGACCATGCCACCGCGCAGACCACCAAGGTGAGCGTCGTAACCTGGCTGGCGCGAACGTGGCCTCGAACGATGTACTCCATGGTAGACCTCCTTCTCACTGTCGGATCTCACGTAACGTGCGAAGAGAATCGCCCCGAATCGGCCGAAAACCGGCAGAAATCGGCGTTTTGGGCCAGGGATGGCCTCATCGAGGCCGACCTCGTCTCACGTATCGTGAGAATACGGAGATTCTGTCTCATGTATCTTGAGAATACGGAGATTCCGTGTAGCCTCCTGCTGTCATGTTGGCACGAGCCTGCTCCACCTCCCACGATGCGACATGGCTTTGCAGAGCGCAAAAGGCACGTCTCCGTTTTCTTGCGTTCCGTGAGATTCGATTCTATTCCAGAGGTACGTGAGACGCGACACTCACGACCCGAAGCCGAGGCCGCGTTCGCGCATGCTCACGAATCGACCTTTCCCGACGACCAGGTGATCAAGGCACGGGATATCCAACAGATGGCCCGCCTCCACGATCTGGCGCGTGACCAGCACATCTTCGGGACTCGGCGTGGGATCGCCGCTCGGATGTTGATGCGCCACGATGATCGCGGCGCTGTTGAGACGAATCGCCTCCTTAAACACCTCTCCCACGCGCACGATCGAGGCGTTCAGGCTGCCGACGTAGACGGTAGCAATCTTCTGCACACGGTTCTTCGTGTCCAAGCAGACCACCCGCAGTTCCTCCTGATCCAGATGGCTCATCTCGACCATCAGGAGCGCGGCCATGTCGGATGGACTCTTGATCTGCGTGCGCTCCGACGGGCGGAGCAGATCAGCCATCAGCCGCAGCAGGTCATACACTTCCTGCGGGGCTTCACGGCTGCGCAGGGTCGCATCGAGGTTCTCGGTCTGGCCGCTGGTAATCAGCTGGCGCAGCTTGTCAGCGTCGATATAGGGCGCAATCGCCTCGCGGATCGAGGGCGGCGTGCGCTTCCTGCTGCGGCGCGATGTGGCGACCTGGGCAGGCTCGCCAAAGAGGGTCGTTTGTACCGTTTCCATTGGCGCACCTCCTTATGCTGCCCACCGCAGCGGGATACTATCGAAGAGATCTAGCACCCGACTGGCCAGCGCGAACGTGCTTTGGCTCGGATCAAGATAGATGTTCTGACCGATGATGTGCGTGCGTGCGTGCGTGCCGGTGCCGACGGTTTCCCGTCGCTGCACCATGATGAACACGCCGTCAGTCCGTCCGACGCGGCAGCAGGAGCTACCAACCTCGACCAGCAGGTGGAACGGCTGCCCGACCAAGCGCAGTTCGCCGTACACCTCACCGCTGACGGCGTGGCCGCCGCGGCTGGTGCGCACGGTGATGGTTGCCCCGTGGGGGGCGAGTTCCTGGCCGATAGCGCGTAGCACCCTGGCCCCATCGCGCAGAAACTGCGCTTTCAGGTCAGGGTCGGGATAGGATGCAATTCCGGTGTATGTCTTCAGGGATGGGCTTTGCTTTTTCATGAGGGTGTGACTCCACAGATGATGTCGCCCCGCTGCTCCGGGACGGCATCGGGTGATACCGACTCCCAGAGCAGCGGGCGATCTGTGGACAGTCCACAGATGAGATGAAAGGAGTTAACGAACGTTCAGGGGCATCAGGACACGCAGCACGGGTGCGGCACCAGCCGACAGGATCGGCTGGATCACGACGGGCTGACGCGGCCCGACCACCAGGATGCGGATCAACTCCTCATCAAGGGCCTTCAGCGCCTCGGACAGCATGCGGTTGTTCAGTGCCACCTGGTCGTCCGCGCCGTCGATCACGGCGCTGATGGTGCCATGGTGGTCGCCCCGATCCGGGGTCGTTGTCCGCACATCGAGGATGCCCGGCTGCCCCTCGTCGCCGCCGCTGCGGAACGATACCACCGTGGTACGGTTGGTGTCGCCAGCGAACATCGACGCGAGTTTGAGGGCTGCGCGGAGATGGGCCGTGTCAACGGTGACGGTCGTCGTCGCGTCAGGTATGCCTGCCAGGATGCGATCCAGGTTGGGAAACGCCTCGGCCACGAGGCGCGTGACCACCTCGGTCGCGCCGACCTGGAACACCACCTGGTTGTCCTGCACCACCAGGCCCACCGTTTCCTCGGTCTTTAGCACGATAGCGACCCGCTGCAGGGTGCGGGCCGGAATAATCGCTTCGTATGTCGCCACGGGCGTGTCCAGATCCAGGATCGCCCGTGCCAGCTGCGTGCTGTCGCTGGCATCCAGCGTGATGCCGTCGCCAACCCGCATACGCACACTGCCCAATACCTCGCGATCATTGTCGGGGTCGGTCGCGCCGACCACCTGCTGGATCGCACGGGCCAGATCGGCCGCAGGCATCTCGACCAGCGGATCGCGGTCGGCTGCGGTCGGGATCGGCGGAAATTCATCGGCGTCGACGCCCTTGATGGTGCTGGTGAAGCCACCGCACTGAATGGTGGTCGCGCAGCGTTCCAGGTCGAACGCCAGCGTGATAGGGTCGGTCGGCAGGGCGCCGACGACCTCTTTGAACAGCTTGAAGGGCATGGTGAGCGCCCCCTGGCCTGCGGTCTGTGCTGGCAGGCGCAGGGTGATGCCGAGTTCCAAATTGGTCGCCTGCAGCCGGATCGCGCCCTCCTCGATGGTGACGAGGACGTGTTCTAGCACGGGCAGCGAACTGCGGGACGCTACCGCCGCGCCGACCGTCGCCAGCGCCAGCTTGAGCGCGGGCTGCGGCACGATCATCGTCGGGGTGACGATCATCGGGGCGGGGGCGGCTTGTGTGGTTGTGCGGGTTTTGGTCTTCTTTTCGATTGTCGCTGTCATGATCGGGTATCTCCTTTGTAGCATACAGAAAAAAAGGAGATCACCCACCCCCAACCGGGGATGGGTGATCTCCGGTTGGGGGTCTCTCGTCTTCGTTCATGCGGGGCCGCACACACAGGCACGACCCCGGTGGATTGTCCGACTACTCGCCAAACAGCGAGGTCTGGACGACCTCACCGTTGCCCGCGAACAGATCCAGCAACGACGCCTGGACGGCCTCCGTGCTGGCCTGACGGCGGGACTGACGTTTCTTGCGCAGCGCGGCAGCGATGTCGTCCATGTTCCCGAAGGACACAGACGCTTTGCTGCCAATGGCCGGGGCCTGGGCTGTAGCCGGGGCCTGAGCTGTGGCCGGGGCCTGAGCTTTGGCCGGGGCCTGAGCTTTGACCTTGACCGGGGCCGGAGCCAGAGCCATCACCACGTCAGCCGGGCTGATGCGGATGTCTCGCGCACGCACTGCGGCCAGGCGGTCAGGCAATGTGTCGACGATGCCGACCCACTGCCGTCCCGCTTTGAGCGCGGCGGTCAACTCCTCGCTGCGGCGCGTGAACACCGCCACCAGGTCGACATCACCGTCGATGCCATCCTGCGCGTGTTCTCGACCGTTCTCTACCCCGGCGCTCATCCGCGCCAGGGTGGTCTTATCTGCACCGGCGTGCTTCGCCAACGCGCCGTCGGGGGTGTCTCCGGCGAACAGGCTGGCGGCACCGGACTGCGATCCGAGCTTGTTCATCTTCGCGTGGGCCACCGTGGCCCGATACGCGAAGTAGTACATGCGCTTCTGGTTGGTCGCCCCCAACCGCCAGGTGCGGCGGCTGGCCTGATCCAGGTGGAACAGGTTGAGCGGCATCTCGTACCACATCGTGCTATCCAGGATCTGCAGGTTTAACCCCTCAGAGACCCGGCGATATGGCACGATGACCACATCGTGGCCCGCCGCGACCGCCGCCTTGATGGCATCTTCACGGTCTTCCGCGTCCACGTTGTTGGGCAACGTCCACGGGTTGAAGGCCTCCAGCACCCACTCCAGCCGCTTCGCGGCGGAGCGGACATCGTTCTGCTCAAAAAACACCATGCAGCGCCGACCCTCGGCGCGCTCGGCCTCAATCGTTGCGATCAGTTCCCGCTCCAGGGGGTAGATATGATCGGCCCCCAGCACGGGCGCTTCAAAGACCTGATGCCGCCCCAGCGCGTCGCCCCACTGGTCGCGATCTGTCGACCAGACCTGGAATGACGGGTCAATGCATGGCAAGATGCACCACCAGCGTGGCATGGTACCCTTCGCCAGCATCGCGGCGGAACTACCGTTCTGAGCCTTCACCTCCAACGACATGGAGATATGCCCGTAGGCGGACTCCAGGTCGTAGGCCTTGGCCTTCTCCTCCTCACGTGCCACCAACCGCTTGGCATCCTCGGCGTTTTCCCTCGCCTCGGCGGCCTCGGCGTCGAGCATCGCCAACTCAGCGGCGGTGAAGGTGGGATCTGTCTCGGCGTCACGATACGCTGCCGCTGCCGTCTTCTCGGCCGTGCGGGCGCATTCCAACGCCATCCGCGCGTCTGTCACTGGCCCCCAGATGAGGGGGTCGTGCATGTCGACAATCACCGGGATTTCGAGTTTTTCGGGCATATACGCCCCCACATCCAGGATGCCGATGAAGGCCATCGTGGAGAGCAGGTGCGGCAACAGCTTGGCGCTGATGCCAGGGGCCGGAATGGTCGTCACCCGGATATCCGTCTGGCCACTGCCCTTGCGGGCGTCGGACTCGTACTCTTTCGTGACCTGCTCAACCACACCGTAGTGGGTCATGGCCTCGGTCACGTCATTCCATCCAAACCCCAGCCGTTTCCAAAACTGAGGATCGAAGCGGAACCAGTAATAAAAGAGGTCGGCCAGCATGCCCCCATAATGGGTACCACTGGCGTAGACATACCGCTGCGCCGCCAGCGATGCCTGGTGAACGCTGCGGGCGATATCGGTGTTTGCGCCGCGGGCGTTATGGCTTTCGTCCACGATGGTCAGCGCCACGCAGCCGCGGTAGTTCCGATACAGGTAGTCATACGGGCTGAAGCTATCCGGGGCTTGCGGCCCCATCAGCCCGGTCTCGTCGAGGATGCGCACCGCCTTCGTGCCGCGTGGCTCCGGTGCGGTTCCGCTCAGGATGGCGTCAACCCCCCGACTCCAGTCAGCAAAGCTGGTCTGGGGGTATTTCTTCTCGGACGCAGCGATGCGCGCGTCCGTCCAGAGGTGCGCACCACAGTCACAGGTGCGCTGCTGTTTGGTGAACCAGGTGCGGCTCGTGACCGGCTCGCGCAGGTCGTCGCCTGCTGCCTCACCATCCTCAGCCTCAGCCTCCGTCGTGCCGTCCTTCACGCCACGAGGCAGGCCCGTGATGAGACTGCCACAGTCAGGGCAATAGAACTGGCTGACGGTCTTCGGAGTGGTCAGGATCGTCTTGGTTGTGTTCACGACGATGTAGGCGATGGTGTCGCCAGCTTCGACGACGGTCACATCATCCTCCGTGACGCCAGCGGGCAGATCATCAAGACTCGTGATGGGTGCTTGAATAACCGTCTGCTTCTCGATAGCCGCTGGCTGCCAGGCCCGCCCAAAGGCGCGGGTTTTCGACTGGCTGCAGATGCCAACGACCACCGGGGCGTCACTGATGGCGCACCGGGCCATCCATGTCG
>RRYU01022732.1_pt1 | contig 23643 bp, 19 predicted proteins | sample 2162651 | NCBI WGS metagenome assembly RRYU01 (sample SAMN10267283, study PRJNA491782) | microbial mat metagenome | isolation source: biomat in the production well | place: Japan: Minami-Kanto gas field, natural gas well KTG3 | collected 2017-06 | reverse complement strand
GGGGGGGGACACAATTAGCACCAATGAATCCAAGTTTTGCCTATTTTAGTAATCATGAAATTCTCAATAACACAACAATGAATCCAACATGGAATTTGCTATATAGCATTTACGAACAGCCTGAAAATCGTGATTACTATATACGTTTTTCGTCACAAGAGGTAGATTCTCTATTAATTGATTTTCGACCAATTGCTGTAAAAGATATCCCTTCTATTTTCTCGTATGTAAATTATCCCAATGTTATTTTAGTAATTCTTGAAAGTTTTTCTGCTGATTTAATTGAATCATTAGGAGGAATACACGGGGTTGTCCCAAATTTTGAGACATTGATAAAGAATGGACTATCATTCCAAAATTTCTATGCATCAGGAAATCGAACATATACTGCTTTACCCGCAATAATCAACGGATATCCTTCGCTTCCAGTAGATAGAGTTATAAAACATGCTCACATCTACTATAAATTCCCAAGCCTTGCCCACACTTTCAATGAACATGGTTATCATTCATCATTTTATTATGGAGGGGAAACTGAATTTGCTAATATTAGATCACTCATATTAGAAAGTGGTTTTGATTATTTAATTGATCAACGACAATTTGATGATTCTCAAAAAAATTCTAAATGGGGTGCTCATGATCATGTGGTTTTTGAACGCGTTTTAGATGATATTGGCAAATATAAAAAGCCGTTTTTCACAACAATTTTAACATTGAGTAATCATGAACCATTTGAAATCCCAACCAAACCATTTTTTATAGAAGATGATGATCCAAAAACATTACTAATTAAAAATACTGCAGCGTACACCGATCAAAGCATTGGCAATTTTATTCAAAAAGCATCGAAAAAGGATTGGTTTGATAATACTGTTTTTATATTTACAGCTGATCATGGACACCATTACGCAAAACACCGAATTGACAAGAAATGTCCCGAAATGTTTCATATCCCATTAGTAATATATTCAAATTTATTGAAAAATGAATTTAAAGGTTCTATAATTTCCAGATTCTCTTCCCAAATTGATATTCCCGCTTTGCTTCTCAGCCAATTAAAATTTAATCATTCTGATTTTATTTGGAGTAAAAATATATTCAATCCCTCGCAAAACGACTTCGCTTATTATGGATTTGTGGATGGTTTCGGGTGGCTAAATGAAAAGGATGCTATAGTATATGACAATCTTGCAGAACAGGTGATATTTTGCTCAGATAATAAACAATATACAGCTAAGTCCTTAATAATTGGACAAGCATATTTGCAAGCTCTATACCAAGATTTTTTAAGTTATTAGTTGACATATAATGCAAGTAAATTTGAATAAATTATTCTATTAATATTATTGAAATCAATTTTAGAGAGATGACAAGTAACCTTGAAAAATTTATCAATTCAGTATTAAATCTTATAAACTTGAGATTAATCAAGGCCAATCACTTTGTCACTAACACTAGCAATCTAAGCTACATCTCAGCTCGGGAAACGGTAAGAAATGCCCAAAAAGAAGGACTTACTGTTTGTGAATACGTTGAAACCATATGGAATCAAAAGGGTGAAACGCAAAAAGTCATTGATAATATGGAGAAATTCGGAGCTTTTGATTTTATAGGTCCAAACATTTGTGAAATTGGAGCTGGTACAGGCCGATATATGGAGAAAGTAATCGCAAAATGTAACCCAAAAAGATACGAAAGCTATGAGACAGCATCAGATTGGGCTGAATGGCTTGAAAAAGAATACCCTATCATATCCCAACCTACTGATGGTTTTTCCTTAAAAAGCACAAAAGATAAATCAATTGATTTAATTCACGCGCACGGTGTTTTTGTATATTTGAAATTTTTAGATAATATTAGATATTTCATTGAGATGCTGCGAGTAGTTAAACCGGACGGCATTATAATATTTGATTGTTACACCGAAGACTGTATGTCTCAAGAAATACTCACAAAATGGTTATCTTCGAAACATAATTTCCCTACAGTACTTCCCAATAATTACATAATTGACTATTTCAAGAACAATAACTTTGATTTGATTGGAAATTTCTTTAATAACCACGGGCAAGGAAAATCAAAGTATTTTGTTTTTAAAAAGAAATGATAATTACACTCTATTCCTTGTCAAGCTCTCCAAACACCCTTTTTAATAGTGGGGTAACACGATTCAAAGGATCTGTTCTAATTTTTTCTTCTTCGGTAGCAACTTTTAAAAACAGACCGTCTAATGCTTTCGAGGTTACATAATCATCCAAGCTGATATCAATTGTTTTTAGTCCTGCCATAGAACCAATTAAAGATTTTGCTACTGCATTATATTTTTCAGTTAAAATTGACCACGAATCATTTGCGGAAACATTTCCGATTAATACTTTATCTAAAGACTTAGTAACTTTTGGTTTAAATAGATCTGCCAATTCAGTATATGTATTTCTTTTTAGATATTCTGTTGCTGCATCATCAGGCCCGTGCAAAATATTGAATGCATCGGCTATGGTCATCGCTGAAATTGCGTTCATGAAAATTGGCGCCGATTCAGAAACGGCGTCTTCCGCCGCACGATTTAGCCGTAAAATAACATCATCAACAAATTTTTCACCAGCCGGAATTAATTTTATGTTATCAGTGATCACTGTTGCTTCAGGAGGTAAATCAATTTTTAGTAGCTCATCACTAAAAAACCCATTTTCAATAGATAATAAATCTACCGATTTGGTGGTCCCAACCTTTAATGCCTCCTTTAATCCATTAGCTACGTCAGCTTCAGATAATTTGATGGGTAGTTCCATCTGACCAATTGTGTTAAGTAAATTAGCACACGATGTTAATGCTAACATTGCTGCGATTAGGATGATTTTAAAAAATGATTTCATTTTGATCTCCAATTAAAATATCTTGGCTCCACTTGCTACTTTTTCAGAATCGATTATAATAAGCGACAATTTCTTTCCTTTTTTAGCGGCAAGCAACATTCCGTTTGATTCAATTTCTCGTATTGTAGTTGGTTCGAGATTCGCAACAGTTACAATCATTTTTCCGATTAAATCTTCAGCTTGATAGTGTTCTGCAATTCTGGCAACAATTTGCCGTTTTTCGTCGCCAACTTCAATTTTAAGTTTTAACAAACGGTCAGCACCATCGACTTTCTCAGCTTCAATAACGAGCGCAGTTTTCAATTCTACTTTTTTAAAATCACTATAAGTGACAATATTGTCTTGGATATCAGATTTATTATATTGCACTTTCTGTGAATCTTCTTCTATATCAAATTTTATGCGCGGGAACATGGGTTGATGTTTTTTTATTGAATTTCCAGCTTTTAGTAAACCCCATTTTAAGTTACAATTATCCACGTCTAAAGTATCTAAAATTATCTTGGTTCTGTTCGGCATTACCGGTTGAAGCAGTAATGCTGATATGCGTAACGATTCGGCAGCTGTATATAATACTGTTGCAGCAGCTGATTTATCGGTTTTAACTAATTTCCACGGTGCCTGCTGTTCCATATATCTATTGATACCTCGAACAAATTGCAAAATTTCTTCGATGGCCTCATTGATTTTCATTTTTTCAATTAATGAATTCACATGTTTCATAACAGCTTTTGCACTCTTTTGGATATTTAATTCTTCTACTGTGGAGTTTCCCGATTCAGGAATTATACCATCAAAATTCTTTTCAATTAGCGTTGAAACTCTACTAAATAGATTGCCAAAATCATTCGCTAAATCGCTGTTATATCGTTTAATAAACGATTCCGATGTAAAAGATGCATCCTGACCGAGAACCATTTCACGCATTAAATAATAGCGTAAAGGATCAACACCGTATTTATCAATTAAGTCCAATGGATTTACAACATTTCCTATAGATTTGCTCATTTTTGATTCACCGCTTAACCACCACCCATGAGCAAATATCGTTTTTGGTTGTGGAATTCCCGCAGAAAAAAGCATTGTGGGCCAATATACTGCGTGCGTCATTAAAATGTCTTTACCAATTAAATGAATTGCCGGCCACCATTTATCAAACTTGTCATCATCAGTAGAATAGCCGGGAGCGGTTACATAATTGATAAGCGCATCGAACCATACATACGTTACATAATCCTTATCAAATGGCAATTCGATTCCCCAATTCAATCTGCTTTTAGGACGCGATATACATAAATCATCGAGCGGTTGTCGCAAGAATCCCAAGATTTCATTTTTCCTATGTTTCGGTTGAATGAATTCTGGATGATTTTTTATATAATCGATGAGTTTTTGTTGATACTTACTCATCTTAAAAAAATAATTTTTCTCGGTAATTGTTTCTAACGGTTTATTGTGTTGTGGACATTTCCCCTCGATTAATTCTTTTTCTGTATAAAATCGTTCACAGCCCACGCAATAAAGTCCAGCATATTCGTCAAAATAAATATCACCGTTTTTATGAACACTATTAAGAATGCCCTGTACGACTTGCTCATGTCGTTTTTCTGTCGTTCGAATAAAATCATCGTACTTAATATGCAACTTATTCCACAGATCAGTAAAGCGCGGTGCCATTTCATCGCAGTGTTTCTGCGGTGAAATTCCCCTTTGGTCTGCAGCTTGCTGTACTTTCAAGCCATGTTCATCCAAGCCGGTTAGAAAAAAAACATCATCGCCTACAGTGCGATGGAAACGAGCCAGAACATCAGCAAGAATTGTAGTGTAGGCATGACCAATATGTGGTTTGTCATTTACATAATAGATTGGTGTTGTTAGAAAATAGTTCGTTTTACCTGCCATAATTATTTTAAGTTTTTTTGGATGTTGATTAATAAGTTTGTGATGAAAAGTGACATATGCAGATTTCTGCCTACTGCGTCGATTGTATTTTCGAGCAATATATTTATTTTATGCAAATCAGCAGTGGGAAATTTTTTATTAAATTCTTGCATATAATCCAATAGTTCCGGTCTCTGCATACTATCACTTACACCTATCCGTAAATGAAATACACTTTGGAACCATACCTGCAATAAGAATATATTTTGTTGTAATTGATACATATCATTCCTTGCAAGCATTGAATTATCGTTGATGAAGTCACGCCATTTTTTACCATCTTCGCTGACACCTGACATCGTTAAAATTTGAATACTCTGTAAAAAATTATCTATGCTATCGTTTGCTATAGACAATGCTTTGCGTAAATCTCCTTGTGCAACATCCGCTATTAAATTAGCAAATTCACTGTCCGTGCCATTATTGATCAGTGTTTCCCTGATCGTTTCTCTTTTAAGTGGTGGGATATCAATATGTTGACAACGCGATAAGATTGTCGGTAAAAGTTTATTTTTATTATCAGTGACCAATATTATGGTTGTATTAGATGGTGGTTCTTCTAAAATCTTTAATAGTGCATTGGCAGATTCAGCTTGCCCTGCTGTTAACAAATGTGCGTCAAAAATCAACACGATTTTTCTGCCAATGTCATCACTTTTTAAATACAATGATTTACGCAATTCACGTATAGAATTAATTCTAATCCTTGTTGCATTGGGCAAAAGAATTTTATGAAATGGGTCAATGCTTTTTTGCTCTATATTGCTTTTTACTAGTTCCAAATCAGATTGATCTAACGACTCTAAATCATTAATATTTCCTTTTTGTGATTTTCCGGTCGGCAGTGGAAAGATTAATTTTAATAACTCATGTTGCAAGGTTTTAAATCTGAGGTAATTTGCATCAGCAACCTCTTTACTGAACTTATTATAATCCCTATTGATAGTAGCACCAAATTCAATAGCCATCGCTTCTTTACCAACACCGGATGATCCCGAAAATAGATAGGCACTACCTATTTTATTGTTTTTTATAGATTTTTCTAATAGGTCCCAAGTACTTCTTTGTGCTTGTTTTATTTCAAACCGTATCATTTAATCAACCATTGTTCGGGGTCCAATTTTTGCTGATTACCCCAAATCTCAAAATGCAGTTTTGAACCGTTAATTGAATCTCCATCTCCTGTATATGCAATAATGTCTCTACTTTTAATTTCACCGTCTTCGTGAATTTGTAAATTAGTTACATGAGTATAGACTGTGTAGAAACCACCGCCATGATCAATAATAATCGTAGTACCATACCCTCGAATAAAGGTAATTGTAGTGACAATTCCGTTTAAAACTGCCCTAACCGGTGAACGTGGTTTCCCCTCTATGTCTATGCCGGGACTATCCGTTGTTGTTTTAAGTTTAGCGTTCCATTGACTACCGAATTTTGTGGTTACCCTTCCTTCAATAGGCCATAGTAATTGGCCTTTTAATTCAGCAAATTGTTTTGAGTTGAGATATTCTTGTTGCTCTAAAATCCTTTTTTCGCGCAAACCTCTATTTTTATCATTGAGTATTTTTTGTCGAACAGTTTCTAATTGCTTTAATCCGGCTTGTTTTTCAGCTAAATATTTTTCTAATTCAACTCTGTTTTTTTGAATATTCTTTAATTCGGTTTGTGTTGTTTGTTTACTATTTGTTAATCGGGTCTGCTGTCTTGCTTTCTCATGTTTTATATTAATATTTTTACGCAAAGCTTTGTCCAAGTCACTTTTTTGATTCGATATATCAACTATCAAGGATCTAAGACTATCTTGCATTGATTTTTCAATATCTGATACTATTTTCATATAGCGGGCACGATAAACGGCTTGCCGCCAAGTCGATGAACTTAGCAGCTTAACTAGTGACGTTGGTGAGCCCTTTTTATATATTTCGACTGCACGTTTTTCATATCTGGTACGATAAGCATCCAATAATCGCTCATTTTCCGGAATAAATTTCTCTAACTTTCCAATCTGACTTCTTGTGTATCTTTCTTGTCGATTAAGTTTATTAATCAACTGTGATGTTAATGACATCTCTTTTTCTAATGAGGATATCCTCTTGGCAGTGTTTTTTTCTTTACTTTGTTGATTTAGAATATCCTTACGTGTTTTATCAATTTCATTTTTTAAGGTGTTTATTGCGTTATCCTGCTCTTTTAATTTATCATCAAAATCATTAGATGAGCTTTGGCAAAATGCCAAACCTGATAAAAATAGAAAAATAATTATAGTAAAACGAATATTCATAAGCGTTAAAAATACTTCTTACTTAAAAGAGAATGCAAACTTCTTTATTTTACTAATTAAATATGATTTTAACTTTTAAAATAATTTGATTATTTTTCAACATGCAACTATTTAAATCTATTAAAAAATCAAAAATAATAATTAAAGAAAGTCTTTTGGATGATGCTCTCATAATCTCACAGCAAATTCCTGAATTTGAAACCTCGTATCCAAAAGGCGAATATAAAAATCGGTTAAGCGGAGTGAAACATCTAATACTTACCGCCTATTTCAAAAAGAAACCGATTGGTTTTAAAATTGGTTATGAAACTGAATCTAAACAAAATTTTTATAGTTGGATGGGGGGAGTTCTACCAAAATATCGAAAATTGGGCGTTGCACAAAAACTATTATACTTTCAGGAACAATGGGTAAAAAAGAATGGATATCAAAGGATATTGATCAAAACAAGGAAAAAACATAATTCCATGATTCAATTATTAGAAAAAAATAATTACCTACAAATCGGAATAATTCCTCACAATCCCGAACATGAAACAAGAATTTTGTATGAGAAAAAATTGTAACTATGATTTTTTTTATAGTAACTTAGATTTATAAATATATAAAGAAAGAATAGGAGATATTATGAAATGTAATGTTGGTAAAACTGACCGTTTTTTAAGAATCATTATCGGTTTAGTTATTTTAGTTATCGGATATATCAACAGCAGTTGGTGGGGGTTGTTAGGTTTAGCTATTCTCTTAACAGGATTATTCCGGTGGTGTCCCGGCTATTTACCATTTAAAATTAATACAGAAAAATTTGACAAATAATTTAATATCAAATTTAAAATTAATGAGTTCGGATTTTTCTGGACTCATTTTTTATTTACAGAAAAAACATTATGAAGATAATTAATATATCTACAACCAAGCGCGTTGACTTGCTTGACATTACCTCACAAATTCAGAAAGTTATTAGTGAATCTAACGTAAAAAATGGCATAGTTACTGTATATGTCCCACATACTACATGCGGCATAACAATAAACGAAGGGACTGACCCTGACGTAGTTCGCGATATCAAATATCAGTTGGAACAATTAATTCCCTTTCAACAAGGGTATCGGCATGCCGAAGGAAACTCAGATAGTCATATAAAAACTTGCCTTGTAGGTAGCTCAGAAAATATTATTATTGATAATGGAAAGTTAATCCTTGGAGTGTGGCAGAGTATTTTTTTATGTGATTTTGACGGACCGCGCAATAGGAAAGTTTATATAAAAATTACGGGTTAATCTTCTATCTTAATTTGTTCCCATATTTCATCCATTTCCACCAGCGATGCTTCCTCAATTGGGCGATTTCGTTTTTTAAGTTCCTTTTCCACCTTTTTAAATCGTGCAACAAACTTTTTATTGGTTTTTCTCAGTGCGTCTTCCGAAGATATCTTTAGGAACCTTGATAAATTCACAATAGAAAATAGCACGTCCCCAATTTCTTCTTCGATATGTTTAATAGTCCCCTTTGATTCGGCTTCTTTTAATTCAATAATTTCTTCGTGAACCTTTTCCCAGACTTCTTCAATTTTTTCCCATTCAAAGCCAACATAGCTTGCTTTTTCTTGTAATCTTTGCGCCCGGACTAAACTCGGTAAAGCAACCGGAACTCCATCAAGCCTGGATTCCCTTCCTTTTTCCTTATGTTTTACAGCTTCCCAATTTTGCTTAGCGGTTTTAGATTCTTTTGCTTTTTTATCACCAAACACATGTGGGTGACGACGAATTAATTTTGCAGTAATTGTTTCTAGAGAGTTTAATATGTTGAATCTATTTTCTTCTTCCGCCATAGTTGCCTGATAAACAGCATGTAATAGAATATCGCCGATTTCTTCTTGCAATGTTTGCCAATCTTTTTCTTGCACACTCTCAATTAACTCATATGCTTCTTCCAAAAAGAACGGTAAAATAGATTCGGGCGTTTGTTCCTTGTCCCAAGAACAGCCATTTGGTGCCCTTAGTCTATGCATTATTTCCACTAGCTCAATAAATTTTTCACCGACTTTTTTATGATCAATCAATATTTTAATTCCTTTAAATATTTGTCTTCCAATTCCACCATTCTCTTTTGTTCAGTCTCACTACTGTCATTATATCCGATTAGATGGAGACTGCCATGGATAATTAATCTCGCAATTTCTTTTTCGTATGATTCATTGAAACGCTTGGCATTTTCCTTTGCAACCGGTAAGCAAATATAAATTTCACCTTCGATATTCTGTTCTTCATATGCGTTTAGTCGAAAGGCTATGACATCTGTAGTTGCATTAATTTTGAAGAATTTATTTTTCAATTCTTTAAGTAACTGTTTATTCCCAAAAATAATTGAAATATCTGATGTCTCAATATTTTTCGATTGCAATGTATGTTTAATAATTTTTACAGATTCATCATCGTTTAAACCATGTAAGGATGGATCTGTATCAATGCTAATATTGATCATTAGCCGGGAGGCAAAATTGACCGCGTTGCCTTGGGGCGTTCTTCCGGATACTCAATTCTGATATGGAAAATACCTCTTAAAATTGGGAGCATTCCTGTCTGCCCATTCACAGTTCCTTTAATTCTACGTAATTCATCTAAAGTTAAAGGACATTCGTCAAGTTGTCCATCTTCCAATTTCTTTTTGGTAATCCTATCAATCATATCTTCTATCTTAACAATATCTGGGTCTTTTATTGATCGCACGGCTGCTTCAATTGATTCGCAGACCATGAGTATGCCCGTTTCTTTGGTGTGTGGTTTTGGTCCAGGATAACGAAAAGCATTTTCATCAATTTCGGAAGGGTCTTTAACCTCAGCTAAGGCCTGCCTGTAAAAATATTCGACTCTGGTGTTACCATGGTGTGTTGAAATAAAATCCTGTATCACTTTTGGCAGTCGATATTCATTGGCAAGGCGCAATCCTTCCTTGACATGGTTTCGAATGACTTTTACACTCATTGTCCAGGTAACTTTATCGTGTTTGCTTTCGCCCGCAAATTGGTTTTCAATAAAATATTCGGGATTTTTCAGCTTACCAATATCGTGATAATATGCTCCGACTCTGCATAACAGGGCATTGGCACCAATCGCATCTGCGCAACCTTCTGCAAGATTACCAACTACAACACTATGATTAAAAGTTCCGTTTGCTTCCTGTTGTAATCGCTTTAAAAGCGGACTATTGAAATCTGAGAGTTCAAGTAAGGTTAAGTCTGTTGTTACACCAAATCCAACCTCAAAGATACCTAACAATCCATATGCTAATATTGGTGCTAATACACTTATGATTGATAGATACAACAAATCCATGCGCATTATGAGCCACGCTTCATTTTTGAACAAACCAAGAGCGCCTATCACAAGAATACTTGCTCCTAATAGTAAAAAAATTGTTTTAAATACTTGACTGCGAGTCCGAAGTTGCCTGACATTATACATTGCGATTGATGAGATAAATAACATAACAATAATGAAGTCGATGTTATTCCCAATCATCATCCCAATTAATATCACAATTGTGGAGGTCCCCATAAATCCGATACGCGCATCAAATAGAATCGTAAGCGTTATAGCTGTTACAACAACCGGAATGAGATATTCTGAATAATCAAGCTGTACATAAAAAAGATATGCTAATGCTATTGTAGATGCGAAAAGAATTGATATAAGCAGCACTAACCGACTATTAATAAAAGTATCTTTTCTATATAAAAGTAGAAATGTAAAAAAGAAAGAAAGGACAACTCCAATAATTATAAATTTGCCTATATATTCAAGTAAGAACTGCCACCAACTTGCCAACCCTTCCGGCTGGCCCATCGCCGCTTCTAATGATTTAAATTTCAGCAGAACATCATCTGTTATTCTAGTATTTTTTTCTACAATTCTTTCATTCTCTAGCACAGTTCCTTGATATCGTGGGACACGATCTAACTTTGCCTCTTGTCTTCTTTCGGTAGTTTCCTTATCATATATCAGATTAGGTAGCATTAATTTTACAATAATGTCGTAACCGATATCCCTTAATACTTGATTATTGCCTGAATATAGTGTATTTATTTCGATCCGTGCTTTTGTCCATGCTTTTTCTAGGTCGTTATAATCAGCTGGATCAACTAATATGGGAAGCTCCCCTTGGTCAATTAATATTTCATTGCTTGTAATGTCAGTAAAAGGAATATCATAAATGCCTTCTGACCAGTGCTTTCTGCAAATTTTGATAATATTGTTTTTTAAATTATCTAATGAAAATTTAATCTTTTCACTATCTGAATACCATAATACAGATTTCCATATTTTACTTTCAGGTTCAAATGGAAATTGTGAGACAAATGATTCTCTTAAAATAGAGAGATGAATGCTATCAGCTTTAAATTCTGATACGGCTTCTTGATATCCTGCTTCATACCGTAATCTAAATACTTTATTTGCAGATATATCCAATTTGGATTGAGCTGTTTGTATTTCATTTATCAATGAAAATAAATTATTTATTTTTTGAATCTGATTATCAACTATTTCCTGATTTCTATTAAATAATGCGGGTTCTGACTTTAGTGCTTCATCAAAATTTTCTTGGAGTTTGTTTTCCGGTTTTAAGATTGAAAAAGCAAAAGGCGCAATAACTGTTTCTCGGGCAATATCATCCTTTTGATACGTGAATTGTAATGATTGCCCACGCGGAAAAAATAATGATGAAACAATTATTAATCCGACAAATATCAATATTTGCCGTTTGTACCGGTTTAAAAAATCGGTTTTAAATTTAATCAAAGAGAATTTATTGCGACTTAAGTTCATAAATTTAGTACACTGTTAATAATTGCTCGACTAATCACAAGGCGTTGAACTTCGCTGGTTCCCTCACCAATTTCAAGCACTTTAGCGTCTCGGAAATATCTTTCAACATCGTATTCTCTAACATAGCCATATCCACCAAATACCTGAATCGCTTCCGTGGTGACATCCATTGCAACTTCACTAGCAAATAATTTAGCCATCGCAGCTTCCTTTAACATTTCTCCGCCTTGGTCTTTGAGCCACGCCGCATGATATACCAATAACTTTGCTGCTTCAATTTGCGTAGCCATATCTGCCAGTTTAAAGCTGATTGGCTGAAATTTATATATCGGTTTTCCGAAAGCTTCCCGTTCAGTTGAATACTTTAATGCTCTTTCGTAAGCACCCTCCGCTGTCCCAACGGCTAAAGCGGCTACTGAAATTCGACCACCTACTAAAGTTTTCAAAAACGTACGGAATCCATCCGATGGTGTCCCTATCATATTTTCAGCTGGAACGCGCATATTACTAAAAAACAGTTGTCTAGTGTCACTGGCACGCCATCCCATTTTCTTTTCTTTGGGCATAATTTCCAAACCTTCAGTATCCATCGGTACAAGAAAAGCGCCAATACCTAATTTTTCTCCATCTTTAATTATTTGCGCAGTAAGACTCAGCAATCCCGCTTCGCCTGCGTTAGTAATAAAAATTTTACTACCATTAATGATATAATCATCGCCCTTGAGTTCAGCAGTGGTTTGTGTAGCTCCTGCATCACTCCCTGCTCCTGGTTCGGTTAGACCAAAAGCCCCTAACATTTTCCCTGATGCTAAATCTGGTACATATTTTAGTTTTTGCTCTTCCGAACCGGAAAGAACGATCGGCATAGTCCCCAAGGAAGTATGAGCTGCCATTGTGATTGCTAAAGAGGCATCGGCTTTTGCAATTTCAATTACTGCGGCTGTGTAGGCAACCGTGTCCATTCCGGCGCCGCCGTATTTTTCTGGAACCGGTATTCCTAACAATCCCAGTTCTGCCATTTGACTGACCAATTCTCGCGGGAATTTTGCTTCTTCATCTAATTTTTGCGCAACCGGTTCTATTTCATTTTTTGCAAAATCTTTAGCCATCGATCTGAGCATTTCATGTTCTTCAGTAAAAAACAACTTATCCATTTATTCCTCTATCTAATTAGAATATAATATTTACAAAACTACCAGCGAATTGCAGCAGACGCCCAGGTAAAACCGGAGCCAAATGCAGCCAAAATTACAATATCGTCCTTCTTTATTTTTCCTTCTCCATAAGCTTCTGATAAAGCGATTGGAATTGAAGCCCCTGTGGTATTTCCGTATCTTTCAATATTGCTGTACATTCTATCCATTTCCACCCCCAAGCGCTGCGCGACTGATTGTGTAATTCTAAGATTTGCTTGATGTGGGATGAACATATTTACATCATCAACCGTCAGCTTATTCTTATCTAACGCTTCATGAATAACTTCAGGGAATCGTGTCACGGCATTTCTAAACACTTCTCTTCCGTTCATTTGAGGAAAATGTCGACCTTCATCAATCATTTCTTTGGTCAAACATGGTGACTCAATCGAAGTTGGTACTTCTACCCACAGCTCTTTCAAATACTTTCCCTGCGAATGTATGTGAGTCGATAATATTTCACTATTACTATCTGAAGGTTGTAATACTGCTGCTCCTGCCCCATCTCCGAATAAGACTGCCATATCGCGACCTTTGGTCGAGATATCAATCCCAGTAGATTGTATTTCAGCGCCAATAACCAATACATTATCGGCTTGACCGGTTTTCACGTATTGATCTCCAATCGAAAGTGCATATACAAATGCAGAGCAGGCCGCCTTTATATCAAAAGCTCCGATTGTATCCATGCCCATTTTATCTTGAACCTGAACTGCTGAACCGGGGAAATTATAATCAGAAGTCAAAGTTGCAAAAATTATAAGATCAATATCTTTTGCTGTCACTTTTGCCATCTCCAGCGCTTTTTCCGCTGCTTTCACCGCTAAGTCAGATGTGCCAATTCTTGAATCAACCCACCGTCTTTCATGAATACCTGTTCGCGTAATGATCCATTCATCACTTGTATCCATCATCTTTTCAAGGTCTTTGTTGGTTACAATATTTTCTGGAACATAATGTCCAATACCGGAAATTTTAGTCTTCCTCATTAAAATCCTTTTGTTTAATCGCTCATTTTAATATCACGTACATTCAATTGTACTGTTTCTCTACCCTGCCACTCATTTATTTCAACTACATACGCTAAATCTACTGGCAACCCCTTAATTAACTTTTCATAATGTTCTGACATATTAAACCCGATGGCAGAAATAATTTTCTGACTCTGCCGGACTTTAAAAATAATATGATCACCATTTCCAATAACCCGGGGATTTCCTACCACCTCTACTTTTTTTGATGCAAAACTTGGTCTCATATTACCGGGACCATAAGGTGCCAATTTATTTAAAAAATCAATAAACCTACTATTAATATCTTTTAATTTAAGAACACCTTCCAATTTAATCGATTGGATTAAATGTTCATCATTGATTGTATTGTTAACATATTCTATAAATATTTTTTTGAAATCATTAAATGATTTCTCCTTTACCGTCAATCCGGCTGCCATTGCATGTCCCCCAAAATCTATAAGATATTTGGAGGAGGCCGCAAGTGCGTCATATAGATCAAGTCCAGTAATACTTCTTGCCGATCCTTTGCCAACGCCGTTTTGATCATAAGATATTATTACGGTTGGACGATGAAACTCTTCCTTCACCTTTGATGCCACTATGCCAATCACGCCCGGGTGCCATTCTTTACCCGCTAACACGATTGCCTTTTCGTTATTTAAATCGATGTGGGCTTTAATCATATTGAAAGCTGAATCGACAACCTCCTGTTGAATAATTTGGCGTTTGTTATTTTCTTCCAGTAGTTCATTTGCTAACGATTTTGCAATTTTCTTGTCGGTTGTAGTAAGTAGTGCAACCGAACGATTGGCATCGCCTAAGCGGCCGGCGGCATTGATTTTGGGCGCAACTCCAAAGACCAATTGTCCAACTGAAAGGGCTTTATTTTCTAAACCAACTAATTTTAAAAGAGCCTTTAGTCCTGGTTTGCTGCCATTGGTCAATAATTCCAATCCATGTTTTACGATAACCCGATTTTCGTCTTTGATAGTCACCATATCTGCACACGTTCCTAAGGTTACCAAGTCTAGGTATTTGTACATCAAATCCATGGAATGACCTGTTTTTTCAGTTAAAGCACAGGCCAATTTAAACGCCACACCGCCTCCGCATAGATTTTTGAAAGGATAATTACAGTCGGTACGCTTAGGATTTAATATGGCATAAGCGTTGGGAAGTGTGTTGTCAGGGATATGGTGGTCGGTTATGATTACATCAATCTTTAATGAACTCGCATACTCAATGGGATCAAATGCATTAATCCCGCAATCACAGGATATTATCAAATCGATGTCTAGCTCATTTGCTTTATCGATACCGATAGTAGACAAACCGTATCCTTCACTTTCACGATTAGGAATATAGGGAGTTACTTTAGCTCCTAATTCGGTTAACGCCAAATACAACATCGCTGCTCCTGTTGTACCATCGACATCATAATCACCATAAATCATAATTGGTTTATCATTGTTGATGCTTTTTATCACTCTTTCAACAGCTTTTTCCATATCCTGCATTTCAAATGGATTATAAAGGTGATCTAATTGCGGATTAAAAAAGGTCCTTGAACTTTCAAGTGATTCAATCCCCCGGTTGGCTAAAACTCGTGCAATGATCTCTGTTGAATTAAATTCATTTTTCAACTGATTAACCAATTTGGATTCTGGGTTTAGAAATTTCCAATTCATGGATTTAACAATGGTAGTTTTTCATTAAATGTAATCAATAATAATAAGTATATATGATTCATAGATTCATATCTGCCTTAAGATTACGGAATAATTAATATTTGATGATAAAGAAATCTGACTTTTGGATTTTAAAGCAATTTTGTTTTGAATTGAGCTGGTCTATAAGCCGAGTTCTGTATCCCAATATTATTATCGGGACGATGACCATTCCTCTAGACTTAATTTCACAATTAAGCTCAAGCAATCTACCCGTCTCTCCAGCCCCGACAAATCGGAACAGCGATGCGAACAACATCTTGAGAACTATTTAATCTTACACCAAGTGGGGTTTACAAGCATCCTAATTTGCATTAGGAACTGGTGGTCTCTTACACCACCTTTTCACCCTTATCCTGTAAAATACAAGACGGTATATTTTCTGTTGCACTTTCCATATCGCTAAGCAGCGATTCCTCCTGTTAGGAGGCACTCTGTTCTGCGGTGCCCGGACTTTCCTCCCTTCGACAAAGTCGAAGAGTAGTCATCCAACCAGCTCAATTTTTCAAATATCAATAAATTTTACGAAATTTAACTTAATTAGTTCAAATGAAATTAGTGTTCAATGTACAAAAATCGACTGCACTCATCACAAGTATGCGCAACCTTATCCATCCTGATTTCAGCAATTTTCTGCGGTGGAACCATTGCTCCACAGCCACCGCACGAGCTGCCTAAAATGGGCTCAATTGCTCTACCACGACGAGCTTTGCGAATCAAATTATATCTTTTTAAAATATGTGGCTCAATTGATTTCACTAATTCTTCTCTGTCATTTTCGAGTTGTTCTTTTTGCGCAGATGAGTCTTGTATTAATTTTTCTAAGCTTTCGCGTCTTTCAGCCAAATCTTTACTCACCGATTCAATATTTTTTTCTTGGGTTTTTATTTGTTCTTCTAAAGTTTCTTTTTCTTCCATTAATTCAATATCGATTGTTTCATCTTTATCTAGCTGTTCCTTCAAATGATCTATCTCAAGCATGATAGCATCATATTGTTTATTAGTGGTAACCTTAAATAATTGATCTTTTAATCGGTCAATTTTTTCATTGTCCTCTTTAACTCGCAGTTCTATCTTATTTAAATCCAATTGAATTTCTTTAATTCGTATTTTGCCATTTTCAATGTCTTTTTTAGATTGCTCACCTGCTAAAGTTAATTCCTCAACTTTCTTAGGAAGGTCACCAAGTATCTCTTCCAACTCCATCAATTTTGCATCAATGTGCTGCAGCTCGATTAATTTTTTTATTGAACTCATTTATTTCCCTTTTAAAATATGAAAATGCACCTGTTAAGGTGCATTTTATGATAAATTTTTACGCTGCTCGTCGCATTGTAAATTTATGTATATCAATCTCAATTTATTTAAACCTCGTTCTGACATGTTCCATCAGTTTGATTTTTTTAATAAAATTCATAGTCAGAAGTTAACAAGAATTATTAAAAATTAAAGTCCCTAAATTGACACACAACAACTTCTTAATTTATTATATACTTGATTGAGTGTAATAAAAATCTGTGATTTGAGGGACGGTGTGATCTTATGGACTAATGAAACTTCCTTATTTTAAATTGATTTAATAATAATTAAGTTTCGATAACAATAAAGGATTAAGAACATATGGGTTTTTATCGACATATAATTATATTCATTATAGTTTTTTCTATATTTAGTACGGTATCCGGACAAATAAAAGCGGGGAGCTCTTCAAATTTTCCACGTAGCGGTGAAAGATATATTACTGATGAAGACGGAGTTATAAAGATGTGGGTTAACATTTGGGGACAAGTAAATAGTCCCGGTTGCTATTTGGTATATGATGGCATCGATTTGGCAACTTTATTATCCGTTACTGGTGGACCGAAGCCGGGCGCCAATTTAAAGAAAATAAGTTTGTTTAGGGAATTACCTGATGAAAATGGAAGGTTATCGCAATCAATTAATCTTCAGAAGTTCTTGAAATCCGGTGACCGGGGAGATTTTAGTATAGTTTTACCGAACGATACTTATGTCATCCCGCAAGCTCCAATGTCATATGTAATATCTAATCTGAACATTGTTAATACTTTGCTGAATTTTTACAATTTATACACCATCGCAAGAATGCGACAAGAGCAAGCTGACTACTACAATAAATAATAATACTTTATGACTAAATTTAATATTTCCGATCCTCACAGTGCACATTCTAATAGCGCCGAATTAAGTGTAAAAGAAATTATATATCTATTGAGGAGACACTTACCCTTAATTGCCATTATTACATCAGCAATTTTAATTTTTTCAATTCTATATACGTTAATACGAATACCTACTTATACTGCTACTACCATGGCAGTTGTTGATAGTAAAAGTCAGACCGGTTCAATGTTTGATATGGGTATGGAAACAAATCTTTCGCTGATAAACACCATGAATAATGAGATTGAACTATTAAAATCTCGAACGCTCTCGGAAGAAGTAGTAAAAGCTTTGTGGAATTCACCCAATCGAAACAATCTATTTTTATTTCGTACTCGAGTTTATAAACCTGAAGGATACAATAAAGCGGCACGCGGATTATGGGACTCAATAATTAATCGAGGGAATAAAGAGGTCTCCTACGATGAAAATATTGAGATATCTGATTCGCTCCTAGGTAAAACTGCAAAAATAATTCGTGAGAACCTGGCAGTCAATAATGAACGCAATACCAATGTTCTAAATATCTCAATGACTAGCAATGATCCAGATGAAGCCGCATTATTAGCCAATACCGTTGCACGATTGTACCAACAACGCGATTTAGAATGGAGCGCCGGCGAGGCCATTAATCTGAGAAGTTTTCTAGAAGAACAGTCGCAACAGATAGAGGCCAACCTGCATCTTGTTGAGGACTCTTTGCGGCAGTTTCAAGAACGTGAACAAATTTTCGAACTGGAAGGCAACGCCCAACAATTGCTTAGCCAATTAGGTGCGGTTGAAACAAAATACAAATCTATACTTGCAGAAATTAATATTATCAAAGAGCGCAGACGTTTTATTGATAGTAAATTTTCACAGGAAGAAAAAACCCTAAAAAGTCAATTGTTAAACTCTATTGACAATCGATTAATGGCTCTGCGAACTGAAATTGCCCAAACAGAAGCAAATTTAGTCCGGAACGCCAGTACTTACGGAGATGATCATGAAGCTGTACTGTCACTGAGGAGAAAATTGGTACGATTAAGATCAGATCTTGAAGAGCAGACCAATCAATTAATTGCTAGCGGCACATCAGTAGCAGACCCATTGAAATATAGACAAGCGCTTATTGACACATCTTTATTTCTAGAATCACGTTTGGCTAATTTCCAATCTCAATCGGAAGAATACCGCAAGATCGTTAATCAATATAATCGCGAACTCAATACACTTCCTGCTAAATCAGTACAATTTGCACAATTAGAACGTAATCGTACAGTTTTAGCAGAGACCTATAGCCTGATGCGTCAAAAATATGAAGAAGCTCGTATTACCGAAGCCTCTCAATTAGGTAAAATACGAGTTATCGATCCTGCCGTATCACCCTTGGGTCGTACAAGTCCCAATACAAAAGTAAATTTAGCGATTGGACTGATTCTCGGATTAGGTATCGGGTCTCTTGCTGCATTTTTAATTGAAAAAACTGATAATTCAATAAAAGGTGTAAGTGAAATTGAAAGAAAAGGAATAACTGTTTTAGGCATAATACCTGATCTTAGCAAAACAACCACAAGAAAAAGCAAAAAGACCAAAGAAAAAACTATTAAGACGCCTCTTGGTCAAAAAGGAACAATATCTGCCTCAAACGATATTAAGCGCCGCATTATCACTAAAGAAGATCCTCGGTCCCCAATCGCTGAAGCTTATCGAAGCTTACGCACCAGCATCACCTATTCATCAGTTGATAAACCGATCAAGACTATTATTGTGACAAGTCCCGGGCCGGGTGAAGGGAAAACTACAACCATCACTAATCTTGCTATTACTTTTGCCAACATTGGTAAACGGACCCTTCTCGTTGATACAGATTTAAGGCGACCGGTGTTACATAAAATCTTCAATTTAAATAATGAACCGGGAGTTACGCACTACTTGACAGGATTTCCTCGAGATATCCGTCCATTGATTAAGCAAACCGAAATTAAGAATTTGCAAGTTATTACAGCTGGAGCAACACCACCCGATCCTTCCGTATTGCTTATTTCAAAGAGGATGAATGACTTTATTAAAAGTCTGGAAATAGGATGGGATATTATCCTTTTTGATGCACCACCCGCTGTAGCGGTAACCGATGCATCCCTTTTTGCTAAGGATATTGATCAATTTATTATTGTTGTTAAATCCGGACAAACCGACAAACTGGCTTTTGACCGCACATTACAAATGTTAGAAAGTGTAAATGCGCCTATTGCTGGTGCAATTATTAATGCAGTATCTCCAAAAACAAGCTATGAGTCTTATCATTACTACAATGAATACTATCATTACTATGGAAAAGATGGGAATAAATAGTAATTAGATATTTCCTTGTTGAGATAGTTTAGGTTTACACTACATTAAATTTTTAGCATAGCAACAATAAAATGTATTATTTCCAACCGAAATAAATGAGAAAATATCGGTAGTGTTTGATCCAGTAGAAAGTGTTGGAGCTACTCCTCCCGGAAATTTTACATCAGCACCCAGGAAACTAATGGTGCAATCTGTACAACTAACATTCTTTTTTACTACCAAAATATAAGCTCCTGCAGCACCATCGGAATTAATTGTTATTGGTGAAATGCTAGAGCTAAAGGTGATTTGAGCTAAGTTCCCCTTTGATAGGTCCCAAACACCGCTAGTTATTTCAGTTATTTCATCTACTTTAAACCGATCTGCTGAGACTGTACCAGCAACTTCTAATTTTGTGCTTGGAGTTGCAGTACCGATGCCAACATTGCCATTATCTAGATCAACCCTCATATATTCTATCATATTATCGTCTTCTAAGGCCGATCCAACTTTTCCAAAACTTAAAAATGCATTAGAAGTACTCGGTCCAAACAGCATTGTTCCATATTCAAAATCGGTATATTGCAATTTTAGGCCATATGATATTGGTCCATTCTTATATACATACATACCTGGGTTTAATGAGTTCGCTAGTGGAGTATAATAATTACGACCAACATGCAAAAAACTGCTTTCTGTATTATTCCCGAAAATAGCACTACCATTAACATCCAACTTTTCAACTGGATTTGAATTATTTATTCCCACATTTCCGTCTGCTCGATAAATATTTTCTCCTGATTCAATCCAAAAAGTATTGCTTTCAACGGTATTGCTCTGTAAGTGCTCCCACGTTGCTAATCCTGCAGCATCTGACATCAATACTTTACCGATTCCAGGTGACCCTCCTGTTATTTTAACTTGGCCCGCGACTTCTAATTTAGCACCTGGAGTTTCGGTACCAATACCTACATTACCATTACTTTCTAAGATTTTCAATCTTGGTGTAGTATATGTTTTCAGGACTAAATCACTACCTTGAGATGCACTGAATATCCCACCACGTACAAATATTTGTCTATTGAAGACAAATCTACTTCTATCAGTATAGATATGAGCGGCCCATACATTAGCAGGTCCAAGTTTTATATATCCATAATCAGTATTAAACTGATTCCAAGTAACACTTGCGGATCCTTTTACACTGGCGTTGATATTTGCATTGTGAGTATCATTCTCTTCATCCTCTGGTTCATCATATCCAAGCGTATGCCAACTTTCATTGTCAATACCCTTTTCTAGATCAATGCTCATACTTTTGTCTTGTAATTTTAATAATCTATCAACCGGATCCCAGACTACTATCGAATTATCGATTTTTCCTTTTGGTAGTACATCTAATTGTAACGAACCTTTAATTTTCACACTGTTACCTTCTATTACCACCGCTTCATTTTGCTCAGTGTCTCTAACGATAAATTTTCCGCCTGCTGCTACTTCATTTATAATATTATCTTGCGCTGATACACTACTAAGGGTAAAAACACCGATTCCTATAAAAATTTTAATTAAATTGTTCATTATTAATTCTCCCGCTAATAAATTGATCATTTTAAGAAAGTAACCTTTTGTTTTTTGAAATATTCTCCTGCTCGCATAGTTACTAGATACATTCCTGTACTAACCTGTTGTCCATGTGAATCAGTTCCCTGCCATGTAAACTCATTCCACCCAGGTGTATTGTCTTCAATTTTGTGACCTACGATTAATCTTCCAGTCATGTCATATATAGCAACATCTATTGATGATGTAATTGGCAGCCCGTAACGGATTGTTGTTGTCGGATTGAATGGATTTGGATATGCTTTCTCTATTACAAATTCAGTGGGAAGTCTGTTTTCAAAGTCAACATTCGCAATAGCACTACCCGTAACATTTATATTATGATCTTGAATAACTTTTCTTATGATCTTACCACCAGCCACAGTCTCAATCTTTCCGGTCATTATGTTGGCGGTATTATTTCTTGATTCGATTATTACAGATGATTTACCTGAAATAATAACTCTAGATTTCAATGCAGTCGAATTTGGATTCTCAATATTGGTACCAATCGATTCAGAATAAATAAATGAAATACATATTAAATTTAAACCTAACAATAAAAGACACTTTTTTAACATTTCCCCCGCTCCCCAAAATGTTTTCTCACACTTTAAACTGTTTTCAATTTCCGCTCACCAGCATATTTATTGAATTCAATTTCTATGCCAAATTAGATATGCAGTAGTAGCGCAACAATCGGGTGGTAACTCTATTTAAAAGTAAGGTGCTAGATGATTAGAAAATATTTTCTAACCTAATGATGAATAGGACAAATCCCTATAATCTGTTAATATTAGAAATCAGACCACAGTTTATATGAAATATATTTAATAAATCCTACAAATTTTTGACTCTCCCATAATGATTTAAGATATAAATATGCTAACTTTGTATACTTTATTTGGAGTTATTTTAAAAATGTGACTCAGCAAGCGGAGCTGTATAAAAAATAGACAGTATGTTATATCTTATAAAAATTAATCGTGTTAGTTTTTAAACTAATAAATCCATTTCATGATACCGTTACTAATAAATAAATATAGAACTAAACTGAATAACAATCTTCACTTTAAAGAGGTCTTATTCGGTAGTGCCAATACAATAACATTGAAGGTGTTTGGAATGGCATTAGCTTTAATTGTTACTATTATTATATCTAGAAAATATGGAGCAGAAGGGGTAGGTATTTATAATCTATCCGTCCGTACACTTTCATTTTTAGCAATACTTGGGACTTTGGGCATAAACACTTCAATTTTAAGATATGTTGGTCAGTTTAATAATGAGGAATTAAAACCACGATTGAAACTTTTGTATAAGTATTCTCTCCAGATTACCATTCCTGTTTCAATTGTAATTGGCATAGTATTGTTTGCTTTGTCAGATACAATTGCCGATACATTATTCGAAAATACTATGTATTCTATCCCATTGAAAATATTTGCCCTGCTATTACCATTTATGTCAGTTCTGGATATAAATGTACAGTTTATAAGGGGATTAAAGGCAATTAGAGTTTCTGAAACCTTAAGAAGTATAATTAGGCCTGTTATAAATATTATTTTATTATCAATAATTGGAATGTTTGTTCATAATTACCTCCTGCCAATATTTACTTTTACAACTGGTGTAATTATTTCGGTTTTGATTGCGGTTCTTTATATAAATAAAAAAA
>RRYU01003508.1_pt1 | contig 23746 bp, 18 predicted proteins | sample 2162651 | NCBI WGS metagenome assembly RRYU01 (sample SAMN10267283, study PRJNA491782) | microbial mat metagenome | isolation source: biomat in the production well | place: Japan: Minami-Kanto gas field, natural gas well KTG3 | collected 2017-06 | reverse complement strand
TCAATGCAGCGGATATACCTTATCTTGCGATTGAAAAAGACGCTGATCGCATCCTTGAAGGTAGAAAAAAAGGATTCTCTGTTTTTTATGGCGATGCCAGTCATAAAGATGTGCTAAAAGCAGCGGGAGCTACTAATGCAGCTGTACTGGTATGTACCCTTGATAACACCAACTCTGCTGTAAGAATTGTGAGTCTTATGAAACAGCACTATCCGGACATTATCATTCATGCTCGGGGAAGGGATCGACTACATTGTGACCAACTCTTAAAAGCTGGCGCAACTTCTGCAATCTCTGAAACTCTGGAAGAGAGCCTTCAGCTTGGAAGGGCGGCTCTAAATGAGATGGGAATAGTCGATGATGAGGTCGTTGCATTGGTTGAAACGTTTAGAAAGCAGTATTATCAGTAAGTAAGCTATTCTGTTTTAAACGGTATTTATCTTAATGTTAAGGAAACCCTGAATAAATCCATCCTCGACTTCTCAGGGACGCTACGACGCAAAGTGCGATTTGCGTTTTTCTTCTAGAGCCTGTTACTGGACATAGAGTTGTTTTTTTACTGATATCACCCTATTATTCATCCCTTAATAACCAATTATAAACAATCATGGCATACCGTACTTATACCGAAGCCCCGAAGGAACAGCGTAATGATCTCAAGACTATTCGATCACTGCTGCCCTTTTTGTGGGACTATCGCAGCAGAGCGGGAATGGCTCTGCTGTTTCTGGTACTGTCAAAGATTGCCATTGTCGGAATTCCCCTGGCTCTTAAGGAGCTGGTAGATTATCTCGACCAACCTCAAACTCAACAACTGGCACTGCCCATAGTATTGTTACTGACTTATGGCCTGTTACGCCTGGGTGGTTCTATTTTCAATGAGCTTCGAGATGTGGTATTTGCACGCGTACGCCATGGCACCATGCGTAAACTTTCACTTAATGCATTGGCACAGTTACATAAACTGTCATTACGCTATCACCTTGAACGAAAAACAGGCGCACTCTCTCGTGACATGGAGCGTGGCACTCGCAGTGCAGCGTCCCTGTTAAACTATATGGTTTTCAGCATCCTTCCTACACTGGTTGAGCTGGGTCTGGTTGTGATTATCCTGTTAAGTAATTATTCCGTCTGGTTTGCCGTTGTCACTGCCGGGACGGTTGCGATCTATATAGTCACGACCTTCAAAATCACTGCATGGCGGATGAAGTTTCGCCACAGGATGAATGCGGAGGACTCCGCTGCAAACTCAATAGCCATAGATAGTCTGATAAACTACGAAACAGTTAAGTACTTTAACAACGAAACCTACGAACATCAGCGCTACAGTAAGACCCTCTCCTCCTGGGAAGATGCCGCAGTAAAATCTCAAACATCCATGTCTGGTCTGAACATGATTCAGGGATCTCTGATCGCGATGGGTGTCACCATGGTGATGATTATGGCCGCTCAGGAGGTGATCGCGGGCACTATGTCACTGGGAGATCTGGTACTGGTTAACGCATTTATGTTACAGGTCTTTATCCCGCTTAATTTTCTAGGTGTGGTTTACAGCCAGGTAAAACATGCCTTATCCGATATGGACCAAATGTTTCAGCTTCTGGAAAAAAATCCGGAAATAGCTGACTACCCTGATGCAGAACCTCTAAGTATAAAAGAGGGAGAAATTTCATTTAAAGATGTCCATTTTGCCTATAACGCAGATCGACAAATTCTGAAAGGGATCAGCTTTACCATTCCCGCGGGAAAAAAGGTAGCTGTAGTAGGACACAGTGGTTCTGGAAAATCGACACTCGCACGTCTGTTGTATCGTTTTTATGATATTGATCAAGGATCAATCACTATCGATGGCCTGGATATTCGCCGTGTAACCCAATCAAGTTTAAGAGAGTCTATTGCTACAGTTCCTCAAGATACGGTCTTATTCAACGATACCATTGGCTACAACATTGCCTATGGCCGCACCAACGCCACGGAACAGGAGATAGTCAGTGCGGCAAAAATGGCCAATATACATAGCTTTATCAAGGAATTGCCCCAGGGATATGAAACAGTTGTAGGTGAACGAGGTCTGAAACTCTCGGGTGGTGAAAAACAACGTATTGCTATAGCCCGTGCAATATTAAAACAGCCCCATATATTAATCTTTGATGAGGCGACCTCCTCGCTCGACTCCAAATCAGAACAAGCCATATTGGAGTCATTGAAAAGCTTATCAGAACACCACACCACATTAGTGATCGCACATCGTCTTTCAACCATTGTGGATGCGGACCAAGTTCTGGTTCTGGAAAAGGGAGAGATCGTTGAACAAGGAAAGCATTTGCAACTGATTCAGCAGCATGGATATTATGCAAAGATGTGGTCCTTACAACAGAACGAGCAGGAAAGGATCACTACCTCCACAACTTCATAACCCTTCCTCTGACCGCTCACAAATTAACCCATTGTTTTACTAAACTGTTCAAAGCTAAATTATCGACTATATATTAAGGAGATACTGATTACGCAGTCTTTGCGAAGAGCGATAGCGACGCGGAAACCCATAAGTCATTGATTAACAAAAATAGATTGCATCACATTCGTTCGCAATGACCCTGTTGAACAGGCTTAATCAGAATGACCTTAATATCCATGTATCAATATTTTATGTGTCGTGCCGCCTCAACTGCCACATATAAATACACAATAACAAAGGACTAGTATGTGAAAAGATCAGGCTGGGCTTTAATTCAATATCTGCTATTGACTCTTATTATATTTAATACATCGTCCGTTGCTGCTGCCCAACCCTCAGTCAATGATATTTCAAAACCAGTTATTACAATCGCGGTGCTTGCCTATCAAGGAAAAGAGCTTGCCATTAAAAAGTGGCAGTCACATATTGATTATTTCAACCAGACACTTCCTCAATACCATTTTATTTTGGTCGCTTTGACCTATAAAAATAATGAGTTGACCACCGCAATAAAAAACCGTGATGTTGATTTTGTAATCACTAATCCCGGTCACTATACCGAAATGGAATTACAGGGATACATTACCCATATCGCCACTAGGCGGTTACACAAATCCGTCGGCATTTTAGATAAATTTGGCGGTACTGTTATTGCGCTTGCAAATCGCAATGATCTCAATAGCTATCAGGATCTAAAGGGAAAAAGGATCATGATTCCCTCAACATCCAGCCTGGGTGGCTGGCAGGTGCATTTGGGTGAAGGATTAAAACAGAATATCGATCTAAGAACAGATGCTGAAATCGTCCAGTTAAAAAACCACCGCAAGGTGGTCAAAGCCATACTCAACCATGAGGCAGATGCAGGGTTTATTCGCTCAGATTTACTCGAAGAGATGCAGGAGAAAGGGGAGATAAATCTCGAGCAAATTAAAATCGTCAATGAACAGATAACAATTGACTATCCTTTCCATTTAAGTACCCAGCTCTATCCAGAATGGCCGTTTGCACTGGTCAATGGTGTCTCAAATAAAGTCGCAATCAATGTCCTTAAGGCACTGCTGGAGATAAAACCAGAAAGTATCGCCGCTACAAGTGCAGAACTGTATGACTGGACGATTCCCGCAGATTATAGCGTTATAAATGATCTTTTTTACCGTGCCGGCCTGGGGCCTTACGCAGATAAAGAGATTTCAGTTTTTGAGATTATTCAACAGTACTGGCTTGAGCTAATCATCCTCTCATTAGCTGTTACCCTGATTATCATGCTAAGCCTGATTCGTAGTATTCGTGTGAACCATCTGCTTACAGATGAGATCCAGCAACGTCTGGATGCAGAACATCGTTTACGACAAACTGCAAGTGTGTTTGAACATGTCAATGAAGGCATAATGATCACTGATAAAGATGCAACTATCCTGAATGTTAACAAGGCGTTTTGTCTGATAACCGGCTATAACCGAAATGAAGTGCTCGGTAAAAATCCAAAACTCCTCAACTCAGGTATTCAGGATAACGAATTTTACAAGCAAATGTGGCAGGAGTTAAAAGCCCATGGCTACTGGAAAGGTGAAATATGGAACCGCAAAAAGAGTGGTGAATTTGTTGCAGAGCTGCTGACCATATCAGCCGTCTACTCACCAGAAAGAGAGCTGGAACACTACATTGGGATATTTTTTGATATTACAAAAAACAAGGCTTATGAGACCAAGCTCAAACATCTTGCTCACCACGACTCATTAACCAATCTGCCTAACAGAATCCTGCTATCTGATCGACTGGAGCACGCCATCGCATCCACTAAACGACATGAGACCATGCTGGTAGTGGCATATCTCGATCTGGATGACTTTAAGCCGGTGAATGATAATTATGGTCACGAAGCAGGGGATCAGGTACTGGTCACCGTTGCCGGTCGACTGACTCGTTGTGTACGGGAAACCGACACCGTAGCACGCTTAGGCGGTGACGAGTTTGTGATCCTGCTTGATTCTGTTACAACATTTGAAGAGTGTGAAAATACAATTCAACGTATTCTGGATGCCATCTCCAGACCTATTGAAATTAATACTCATACCGTCTCTCTTTCGGTAAGCATAGGGATATCTATCTTCCCTCTGGATGATTCCGATCCTGACACCTTGTTACGTCATGCAGACATGGCAATGTATCAGGCGAAACAAACGGGTAAAAACCACTATCATCTGTATTATACTCAAAACGATTAGGCACCATACCCAGAAGATTAAACAGATGGATCTGTATATCACTGGATAAAAGATCTGTTCTGTTTGTTAAGCGGATTATTTAACTGGTATCTGTTGTTCAACTTCGACTATGATCGTTTACTCTTTTTTTAACTTCATACCTCAATGAAAACAAAAACAATTTTAATTACCGGTTGTTCCAGCGGTATTGGTCTGGCTGTTGCCAAAGGGCTTAAATCACGTGGTTACCGGGTATTTGCTACTGCAAGAAAAGCGGAAGATGTAGAGATCCTGCTGCAACAAGGCTTTGAGTCCATACGTCTGGATCTGGCAGACACCCATTCCATCTATCACGCCGTTGACACTATACTAAAGCAGACTGATGGAATTATTGATGTACTATTTAATAATGGTGCGTATGGTCAGCCAGGTGCGGTAGAAGATCTTTCACGTGATGTATTACGCAAACAGTTTGAGACCAACCTTTTTGGAACACACGAATTAACCTGTCGCGTACTGGAAGTAATGCGCCATCAAGGCCATGGACGGATTATTCATAACAGCTCGGTACTTGGATTGGTGTCACTACCTTTTCGCGGTGCCTACAATGCCAGTAAGTTTGCATTGGAAGGCCTCACTGACACTTTAAGAATGGAACTCAAAATAACCCAAAGTAGTAATATTCACATTTCACTGATTGAACCCGGTCCTATCACCAGCGAGTTTCGCGCCAATGCCTACAAGATGTATCAGCAACATATCGATAAAGCAAACAGTGTGTATAAAAAGGTTTATGAAGCCATGGAGCGACGTCTGGTAACGGAAGGTCCAACAGCGCCATTTACCCTGCCACCAGAAGCTGTTCTTGAAAAGGTGATCCATGCGATAGAATCATCCAACCCCAAGGTTCGTTACTATGTGACTTTCCCTACCTGGTTATTCGCGACACTTAAACGTCTATTGCCACATAGATGGCTGGATTGGGTATTACTAGCAGTTTCACGCGGTGAAAACAAATAAGAAGAAAACGATGCAAAAAATTACTTTACTATTACCACTATTACTCATGCCAGCAATTGCCATCGCCATTGTCGATACATCCAACCTGCATTCCCAAACACCTGAAGATGGTTTACATGGAAAGGTAAAGGTTTCGCTGGATAAAAAAAGCGGTAACACTGAAGCTGAAAGCTATGCAACATCTGCAATTGTTTCAAACCATATCGGAAAAAAAACTGACTATCTGATATTAAAAACTCAGTATGGAACAACTTCCGGGGTTAAAAGCAGCCAACAAAACCTGGCACATATAAGACGAATTATCAGCTGGAAACAGGATCTTGATGTTGAAGTTTTCACTCAGGCTGAAAGCAATCCTTTCACCCGACTCAACTATCGCGCCCTGATTGGAGCTGGACAGCGCTATAGGCTATATGATGAGGCTGATAAAGGGGTTGTAATATTTGGACTAGGCGGTTTTTATCTCCAGGAGAAAATAGCATCCGGCTTTGCCGATTCAGGAACAGATCATTTATGGCGCGCAAACAGCTATCTGGTATTGAGCTTTCAAATAGATCCTGATATCACTATTAGCAGCACTACATATTTTCAACCAAGCATACAGAACATTAATGACTATCGTCTGCTCGAAGATGCTGCAGTGGAGTTTAAATTAAGCAAGTCACTCGCATTGGAACTCAGTTATCATCTGGTCAGGGATTCAAAACCACCTCTGGGTGTAAAAGAGGGAGACCATCAATTCATAACTACCCTGAACTACAGCTTCTGATCATCTACCGGCCATTCCCCGATAGGGAATGGCCTTTCATCTTGATTAAACGTCATGAATTGAACAATCTGATAAATATACAGTGCCAGTTCGTGCCCAAGCTTTAGCAGTTGCTGGTTTTTATCGTTTATCACAAGTACATTTAACAATTGAAAAATAACCACTGCCCACAACACAACCTCTGCTACACTGTAGCAAATGGCATATAAAATGATATAAAGAAAACGTTCGCCAAGACTCATTGTCTACTCCTGTTTATTCTGCAGCCCAATGTGGAATTGCAGCCATTGATTGTCGTAACAGCCGATCACTCTTTTTATAATCAGGCAAATGATAATCTACCAGAGACCAGAACTGAGGTGAATGGTTCGGATATATGGTATGACAAAGTTCATGTATAAACAGATATTCAACCAAGTCAGGGGCCAGAAATAATAATTTGTAGTTGATATTAATATTGGCTGCCGATGAGCAACTACCCCATCGGCCTTTTTGTCCACGTACACTAACATGATTAAAAGGTAGTTCATGTTCTACACTAACATCACGTAGCCACGGTATTAAGTGTTCTTTGGCTGTCTTTGCCAACCAGCGGTGCAATAAAGGCTTCCATTGGTTATCATCTGTGATGAACAGTGATAAATGATTGTCTTTTCCAGAATTACATCTGGAACGATTAACCGTATGATGGTATTGAATATGAAAAAGACGGTTAATTGCATTCAACTCAATACTCTCAGGCATGAGATTACCCTGATAGTTAGCCAAATCCATTTTTTGCAATGAATTAACTAACCAGGAGCGATTTTGTTCAATAAACGATATAGCTGATTTCAGCGCAGCACGAGGCGGTAATACAACTTCAATATCACCACCACGTTTTACCTTGAGATAAGTACGTTTACTGCGTGTTGAATGTCGCAGCAGGATCTGTCTTGCTCCATGAGCAACCAATTCATCGGCAAAAGAGATGACCTTGAAATTCAGCTTTTTTGACACTTTAAAATCACAAATAATAAAATGACTATACTATATCGAAAAAATGTATGAGGCGAATGGAATGAGCACCACAGAAAAACTCATCCATCATACCAGAGATGAGTTTGGTGAAATAAAAGTTATTGAGAGTTCGGGCGAGCGTTCATTGTATTTTGCAAGCGATAACAAGCAAAGCAGTATGCAACTATATTCACCGTTATATCTATGCTTGAGCTATACACGTGCAATGATGACTCCCCTGCTATTTCGTGATCCGCCCGAAAATGTACTTCTTGTGGGTCTGGGCGGAGGTTCACTGGCAAAATATCTTCACCATAAATTCCCGGAATGTCATATAGATATCGTTGAACAGCGGCAAAAGGTTTATCAATTGGCCGTAGAACATTTTCACCTTCCCCAATCTTCCAGACTAAGCATTCATATCGAAGATATATACAAATTCCTTGATCGACATAAAGAGTCACAGCATCACTATGACTATATCCTGATCGATGCATTTTGTGAAAAGGGTTTAGCATCATCAGTTACTTCAACTGAATTTATACCGCAGATTTTTAATCAGCTAAATCATCAGGGGATTTTAAGTATCAACCTGTGGTCGGATGATGATCATACTTGTGATGATGTGATTTCTACTCTTACCCTGGCATTCAATAATAACGTTTTGAAATTACCTGTGGATAAAAACGAAAATGTTATCTATCTTGCTGCTAAAGGAAACTTGATGGATTTGAGTCATAAGCTAATAAAAGAACGCGCACATCAGCTAACATCAGATACAGGAATAGAGTTTAATTACTTTTTAAAAATCCTTAACAACAATAACTCGAATAGCTGGTTTAAAAGTTTTTTTTAATCTATTTGATTTAGGGATGAAAACATTTACTCAACCGGAAAGAAACAGCAAAAAACACTCCCTTTATTCACTTCACTAGTGATCGCAAGGTTCGCATTATGTCTATTTAGCACATGCTTCACGATAGCAAGACCCAACCCTGTGCCACCACTATCTCTGGAACGACCCACATCAACTCGATAAAAACGCTCTGTTAATCGCGCTATATTTTTTTCTGCTATGCCTATACCACTGTCACTTACACAAAAATGTTTACCTTCATTATCCTCAAACCACTTAATTGTTACTTCTCCCTTATCAGGTGTATAGCGGATAGCATTAATCACCAGATTATTAAATGCGCTGTATATTTCACTCTCAACCCCATTCAAATAAACGTCCTCACACTCAAGTGTTATTGTTTGATTTTTTTCCTTTGCAAGTAAATGCGAGCTTTCGACTATAGACTGCAACAACAAAGGTATATCGATATTTTCCGGATGGAAATCCATGTAATCTTTCTCCAGCCTTGAGAGCAACAATAGATCCTCAATAATTTTTTGCATCCGGTGAGATTGTTGCTCCACCAGTGTCAATGAGTCTTTCCACGGTTTGAGGCCTTTATCATCCGTATCGACCATTGTCTCAACAAAGCCGTTAATAACCGTTAATGGCGTACGTAATTCATGCGATACATTAGCAATAAAATCCTTGCGCATCTGCTCAAGCATCTCCTGTTGACTGATATCACTGACGATCATTAACAACTGTTTTTTTGCATATGGAACAAATTGTATCTGTAATGTAATACGCGAATCTTGTGGGGATTTTATTTGATACTTTTCCTGTGTTTTATGCGAGTCAAGTTGTTCTATAAAATTCGGATTATGGATGATGTGAGTAATACTCCGCCCAGTATCACTCGATGATTTCAAACCTAGCAACTCACGTGCACTATTATTAAACCATTCAATCTCGCCATGCTTGCCTAATGCAACAACACCATCCGGCATTGCTAAAGTTGCATCTTGAAATCGATTTGCTAACTGAACCAGTCGTTTTTTTCTTTTTTGATGACGCAGATGCAAAATGTTTAGCAGATAATGCAGATCCGACCACACTCCATAAGATTTGGGAGGTTTAGTTCGTTTACCTTCCTCCAACCATTTAAGCAGGCGATAAATATTGAATAGATGCCAGCTTAAATATACAACCACAGCGATAAGTACAACCACCAGCAATTGTCCGGCCATAAAACCGATCAAGCCTATAACCGCCAGATAAAAAACAATCCTTTTCAGCTCTGAATGCCAATATTTGTTTTGCATAGTTATCTTAGATGGGTGAGAAAATATAACCGCTGCTTCTAACAGTTTTTATATAAATATCACATTTGTATGGGTTTAGCGCTTTACGTAAGCGCCGAATATGGACATCAACGGTACGTTCATCCAGAAAACTGCCGTGGCTCCAAACATTATCGATAATTTGCGAACGGGAATAGACTCTCTCCGGGTGCAGCATAAAAAAGGTTAAAAGTTTGTACTCTGTAGGACCCAGGTCAACAATTTCATTTTTAATGGTGACTGCGTGTTTATCCGTATCAAGAATTATTTTACCTACCTCAATAACAGCATTGTCCTTATTGGGTGAACTTCTACGCAGCACAGCCTTTATTCTGGCAACCAACTCTCGGGGAGAAAAGGGCTTGGTAACATAATCATCCGCACCGACTTCAAAACCCAGAATCCGGTCTTCCTCTTCGACACGAGCTGTTAACATAATTATCGGGATATCTGCACTGTACTCTTCCTTGCGAAACCGTCTGGCAAGCTCAATACCACTGGTATCTGGCAACATCCAGTCGAGCAGGATGAGATCCGGCTTTTTTTCTGACAGCTGTAACACTGCCGCCTTGCCACTATCCGCCTCTAAAACCTTAAATTTTGCCAGCGTCAACACCTGCCGGAGCATCACACGAATGGGTGCCTCATCTTCAACAACAAGGATTTTCTTCTTTGCCATTTAAACACCTTCCCATATAACGCTATCGGCTAAAAGCTGATTGTTATCATATAATATATGGAGCTACAACGGTTGTAACAGGGGAAAATCTTTCTTTATTTTTTTGCCCCACAAAATATGTGGTCTTTGCTACACTTTAAATCAACAAAACCATGCTAAGCTAATAAATATTCAACTGATGGATAGTAATTAATTTAAGAAAGTTTGATACTTGATAGATGCCAACTAGTAGAGACAATTCTGACGCTGTAGCAAACAAGCAATCCCTCATTGCAGGGCATTCTGTGGCCCATTTTGATAACCATCGTGAGGAATCAGTTTCAGATATTGTCTTCGAAAGTGATGCAACTGCAAAACTTATCGCCGAACCACTTCCTGAAGTACCTGCAAATCATAAATGTGTTGAGGTGGTCAAATACCTTAAAACACATCCCCACATAACCTCGTTTGTTGTGACTACAGGTAGAGTACCTTTAGGTATTATTGATAGAACCGAGCTGGTAAAGCAACTCAAACATGAAAACCCTCATGTTGTTAAAAACGAACCTATCAGTTCCCAGATAAAACAGTTGCCATTGATTGTTGAGCAGACAACACCGTTGATTGAGCTGGTAAAGATACTTGTTGATGACCCTGAATATAATACCCATGCAAAAATAGTTGTTACTCAAAATGGTGAGTATTTGGGGGTAGGAAGTTTTAAAAAACTGCTTCATTTTCTTGGTAGTCAGAAACTCAACAAACTTTATAGCCTCGCCTATTTTGATCAATTAACCGGTGTCGCAAATCGCATTCAATTTAATGATCATTTAAATCAGGCCATTCTTAACACCCAAAGACATCATGAACAGGGAGCTCTGTTATTTATAGATCTTGACGGGTTTAAATCGATTAATGATCAATTTGGACACGATGCCGGAGATGTTTTACTCAAAATCGTCGCTAACCGTTTAAAAGCTGTAACTCGAAGTATAGATACCGTTGCCAGAATGGGTGGTGATGAATTTTGTATTATTCTCAATGAGATCGCCTCACAAAACATCATTGTGGCCATTATTAAAAAAATTCTCGATTCAATTCAGCAGCCTGTGATCTATAAAGGTAATAATCTCAGTGTTTCTGCAAGTATTGGAATCGCCTTTTTTCCCTACGATAGCTACGAGAACACAACGCTTCTAAACATGGCTGATACAGCGATGTATCAGGCAAAAAGACGCGGAAAAAATCGCTATGCTTTTTATTCATCATCACTTAACAAGCGAATACATCAACGTACAGTCCTGGCGCAACAAATCGAGACAGGCTTAAAAGAGGGTCAGTTCCAAATCCAGTATCAGCCTGTATATCATCGAGAGACTCAGGGCATAGTCAGTTTTGAAGCACTGTTACGCTGGCACCATCCACGCAAAGGGGTGCTACACCCTGCTGAGTTTATTCAAATCGCTGAAGATAATGATTTGATTACCCCGCTATTTAACTGGATGTTCACCAGGGCATGTGATGACTTTCCTCAAATTAACCTACGTCACCCACAAGCCAGGATCTCATTTAACCTTGCGCTAAAGCAGATCGATACCGCGATAGTGATGCCATTGCTAGAGTCATGTCAGCAACACCATATAGACCCGAACAGTTTTATTGTTGAAATAGCAGAGCCTAAATTGCTGGTTAACAAGGATATGACGGTACGCCTCATCAATCGACTTCGCCAAAATAGCTTTGGTATATGCATAGACAGGTTTGGTACTGGGCAAATCTCATTGGGGGTATTACAGCAACTCAATGTAGACAGTATTAAAATAGACAGCACCCTGATCCAGAACATGACCATAAGCGAAAGTGGCGAAAAACTGGTTCATGCAATTATTGCCATGTGTGGTGCACTAGATATTACGACCATCGCTAACGGAATTGAAACCGCAAAACAAATGTCGCTTTTAGAACAACATGGATGTGACTCACTGCAAGGCTTTTTATTACAAAAACCTCTCCCTGTTGCAAGGTTGAGTACCGCCTGATATACAACTTCCATCCTTAAACACACTTAGTCACAACAGTACTGATTAAACTCGTTTCTTTATTAAACAATCTGGAGAAATATCTTGGATTTAGCGCAATTGATTATTGATAATGAAGCAGCTATTCGTGTCACAATTTTCTTCACAGTGTTTATACTGGTAGCCTTGTGGGAAATAACCAGTCCACGCAAACAGCTGCTACGCTCAAAAATTCAGCGCTGGTTCAATAACATTGGTCTGGTGTTTTTAAATACTTTGGTTTTACGCCTGATTTTTCCTGCCGCCGCAATTGGAATGACTCTGGCTGTACAAGCAAAAGGCTGGGGTTTATTAAATCAGTTTGATTTACCTTTAGCACTCACCACACTAGTCACCATTGTGTTTCTTGATTTCGTGATCTATCTCCAGCATGTTTTTGTACACTTGATCCCGCTATTATGGAAACTGCATCGGGTACACCATGCCGATCCCGATTACGATGTCACCACCGGGGCACGATTCCACCCACTGGAAATAATTCTCTCAATGATCATTAAATTCGGCGCCATTATTATTCTTGGCCCTCCGGTACTTGGAGTACTGTTGTTTGAGATTATTTTAAATGCATCCGCCATGTTCAATCATGCCAATGGACGCCTGCCCTTGAGCATAGACAAAGTGTTGCGAAAGCTGATAGTCACTCCCGATATGCATCGGGTACACCACTCGGTTGAACGGGATGAAACCGATAGTAATTACGGTTTCTTTTTATCCGTTTGGGATCGTCTTTTTAAGACTTATCGTGATCAACCACGAGCAGGACATGATGAGATGGTGATCGGTATTAAGGAATATAACAAAGCCTCTGAGGTAACAGACCTCAGAGGCATTATGATCTTACCCTTTAAAAAATAGTCTAAAGCTGATCAACATCCCTGACTGCACCGCGTGCGGCTGAAGTCGTCATTGCCGCATAGGCCTTAAGCGCTGCACTGACCTTTCGATCACGATTGGGTTTCCAGCCACCTTTACCTTTAGCATCCATCGCTGCACGACGTGTCTCGAGTTCATCATCACTAATCGCAACATTGATGGTACGACCGGGAATATCAATTTCGATCATATCGCCCTCTTCTATCAGTCCAATCGCACCACCCTCAGCAGCCTCTGGAGAGACATGCCCAATCGACAATCCGGAAGTACCACCAGAGAAGCGTCCATCAGTTAACAAAGCACAAGCCTTTCCTAGTCCCTTGGATTTAAGATAAGTGGTTGGATAGAGCATCTCCTGCATACCCGGACCACCTCGTGGACCTTCATAACGGATCACAACCACATCTCCAGATTTAATTTTATCGCCCAATATGCCTTCAACTGCCGCATCCTGACTCTCAAAGATACGCGCCGGGCCACTGAATTTGAGAATGGACTCATCTACTCCGGCAGTCTTCACCACACAACCATCCAGAGCGATATTACCGGTCAGTACAGCAAGACCACCATCCTTGCTGTAAGCATGTTCCAGATCCCGAATACAACCATTTTCACGATCATCATCCAGAGATTCATAGCGTTTGTTTTGACTAAACGCGATCTGAGTTGGTACTCCACCAGGGGCGGCACGATAAAAATCGATCCGTTTTTTATCTGTCGTCTTTTTAATGTCCCACAGCTCAATCGCCTCACCGATGGTATCGGCATGAACTGTCTTTACAGTACGATCTAAAAGTCCGGCACGATCCAGCTCACCTAAAATACCGATTACACCACCCGCACGATGGACATCTTCCATGTGATAGGTCTGAATACTAGGAGCAACCTTGCACAGATGAGGTACCTTACGTGACAGACGATCAATATCTTCCATCGTAAAATCAACACTACCTTCCTGCGCTGCGGCTAGTAGATGCAAAATGGTATTGGTTGAGCCACCCATTGCAATATCAAGACTCATCGCATTTTCAAATGCGGCCCTGGTTGCAATGGAACGTGGCAATACCGAATCATCATCACCCTCGTAATAGCGCTTCGCCAACGCAACCACCATGCGTCCGGCTTCTCTAAACAATCTTTCACGATCAGCATGGGTTGCCACCAGAGAACCATTGCCGGGTAGAGATAAGCCTAATGCCTCAGTCAGACAGTTCATTGAGTTGGCAGTAAACATCCCGGAACAGGAACCACAGGTAGGACAGGCAGAGCGCTCCAAAATAGCAACATCCTCATCGCTCTCGTCTGGATTGGCACCGGCAATCATCGCATCGACCAGATCCAGTGCTACGGTCTTCTCATGCACCACTGCCTTTCCCGCTTCCATTGGGCCACCAGAGACAAACACCACCGGAATATTCAGGCGCATTGCTGCATTAAGCATTCCGGGTGTGATCTTGTCGCAGTTAGAGATGCAAACTAACGCATCGGCGGTATGGGCATTGACCATATACTCCACCGAATCGGCAATAATCTCTCGTGAAGGCAGGGAATAGAGCATGCCGTCATGCCCCATTGCAATGCCATCATCAATCGCAATGGTATTGAACTCTTTTGCCACACCACCTGCTGCCTCAATCTCACGACAAACCAACTGCCCCAGATCCTTCAGGTGAACATGTCCCGGCACAAACTGGGTAAAAGAGTTGGCCACTGCAATAATCGGCTTGTTATTAAAATCCTCATCGGTCATTCCGGTGGCACGCCACAGTGAACGGGCACCGGCCATATTTCGGCCCTGAGTCGATGTATGTGAGCGGTATTTGGGCATTGTCTTCCCCGAGATCTGTCGTTATCGAAAGCCAACCATTATAGATAAATGTAGAGAAAGAAAAAGGCCGGTAAACAAGTTATCGGCCCTTAAAGGTTATTTGTATTTCTATGGTGCTGGTGCTGATGCACCCACACTTAATATTTGTATACTCTTTTCAAGATCACACACAATCGCGACAGTGGTTTCGTTTACGAACTGAATATCAACCGGATAACCACAGGATGTTAATGGATAGCTGTTATTGGAGATGGCATTACCACTGGTATCCAGCTTAACAATATTGTAGCTATATGAATAAGGGTTCGTAGAGTAATCGCTATGCACACTACCAATAAGCATAGAGCCATCACTTGCCTCTATCACACCAAGATTCCAGGGGTATAATCCAACCGGTATTGCAGCATCCACAATAGTTGGTACTGTGGTTGAACCATCCCAGAAGATAGATGAGAGTGTCGATGAGCTGTTATTGGAAACGACACAACGTGAGCCAAGACAGCGCATCTTTGATACCCAGATTACCTACCAGTGTTCCTGTTGTTGTAGGGTCACCAAACCATAGCTCACCCTGCGTACCATTATTACCCACTATCATCACCTGTGAACCACCAAATCCACCTTGCACCGCACACATACTGACAGATGATACTCCAAACCATCCACTTGCCAGTGTTGAGTTACTGGGCCAAAGCCCGGTGGTGTGATCATACCCGGACATCCACTCGACAGTATTTGCAGATGTGGCGGCAAAACCACTACCCAGTAAATCCGGGTTAGTGGTGTTGGTGGTAATATCATTGAAATAAATTGGTGGGGTACTCGGTGGTGAGATCATCGTCATACCAAAATCATTCGTTGGATAGGCTTGTGTTGCCTCATAAAAGCATGTGTAACCCCATCCAGCACTATCACCATAAAGTAAGACACAACCTGTGGCGGTGGGATCACTGCTGGATATGCAATCAGTTCCAAAAGCTCCACCAATTGCTGAAACACCTGATGCAACCTGCTTGTTGGTTAAATCAATTACCACAGACTGACCACCCACTGACTTTGTCGAAAGTATTCCATAACGAGGTGGTGAATTTGGTGACAAAATATCGAACATTCCTGAACATCCCTTGCGGATATTCAATCCTTCAAAAGTACCGGTCACTGCGGAAAGATCAATAGTTCCTTCCGTAACCACACCTGCCGCTGGTGCAGCTGCACAATTTACATTAGCCGTCAGGGTTAAATCGATGGTTGCCGGTTTAGTTGTTACGCTGGACGCAACTGTGGCAGTAAGCTTGGCGATGATTTTACCGCTACCCTCTGCCGCACAACTAAATGCCTGGGTTACTGGCCCAAGGCTTGTACTGTTGAATGTATAGGATGATGTAACCACTGATAGAGCACCCTCAGTAGTCCAGACAACAGGGCCTGCGCTCCAGCTGGATACCGGAATAATTCCTGAGATGGTTCCTGAGGGATACTTTTTCAGATTTAACACCGTGTTAAAACTACTTCCCTCGGTTTGATTTGCGGTGTAATCCATGGTGAATACAAAAACACCGTTAGCAAGGTCTGTTCTGAGTTCTGAAAAATGGGTAAGTGAACCACTCAATCGAATGGTTGGACTGCTTAAATCACGAGTAACCTTAACATTTTGAAGCGCCTCTACCGTACCATCACTACTGACCACATAAGGTACAGGAGCAACAAGTGCGCCGGAAAGCGTAATAGGAGTGCCAGCAGTATCATTAATCGTTGTGGTGCTGGTATCAATATCCAGATCAAGGGTAACCGGTTCAGAAAACTGAGTGCCGTCAGGTTTAAGGCTATAGCCATCATTGCTTGTTAGTGGGGTTATGGAAATCTCAGTATCAACAGCAAGCGCACCTGAAAGAATGGTGGCGGATAACTTGGCGTCGGTGGTAACTACCTTTGCGCCTTCTGTCGCTTTTACGGTTCCTGATTCGGTTACTGTTGGTAGTGTTGGTGTTGTATTACTGCCGCCTCCACCCCCACTACTACAGCTCACCCCAGATATGAGCAAAATAAACGAATAAACAATTACTAAGCGAGTATCCATAATAAAACGCCTCTTTGTTAGCCACCTCTTTTTAAAAGTGAACCACTAAAAAACCATTCGTTTATTGTTATTATTGATTAAAGACTACACCATAATAGATCCTTGTATTATCATATCTTTCAATGGTTGACCCGCTCACTATAAATATTTAGTCACCACCTCTCCCTAATTAATTCTATTACGCATAAGTATTTTATTGGGACTATAGGCATCATGCTTTGATAAACTGCCGAGCCGGATGTTACAAGCATATAGATAAAATGAAATTCAAAGATATAGACAAGGTCAAACGTCGTGCTCCCTTTATATTTATGAGCATTATGATCCTGGCACTATTGTTCTGGATAATGCTGGTTAAATTTAGTTCCTCCAAGCCAGAAGCAATGGTTCCTTTCACACAGGAGTCATCGGTCATGACCCCTCAAAAACCCTAACATCCACAGTGATCCTATGAAAATTGAAGTCAGTCAGCTTATTGTCAGATTTCTTGAGCGTCTCGGGATTGAGGTTATCTTCGGTATGCCCGGTGCCCATATCCTGCCGGTTTATAACCATCTTTATGACTCTGCAGTAAACAGTATTCTTGTAAAACACGAGCAAGGCGCTGCTTTTATGGCAGGTGGATATGCCCGAGCATCGTGTCGGATTGCTGCCTGTATTACCACTGCGGGCCCAGGAGCAACCAATCTGGTCACCGGTATAGCCAATGCCTATGCTGACAAACAACCGGTTCTGATCATTACCGGTGAAGCACCTACCCAGATCTTTGGAAAAGGTGGACTACAGGAGAGCTCGGGCGAAGGCGGTGCCATCGATCAAACCGCGCTATTTAAAAGCATTACCAAATACAACAAGGTGGTGGAGCGTACCGATTACCTGGCACAGGTTCTTAATCAGGCGGCAAAGATACTGCTTTCACCTAACCCGGGGCCGGTATTGTTGAGTTTTCCATACAATGTTCAAAAAGAGCTGGTTGACGAGTCAATTCTGGATAGTATAAAAACCGAAAAACATGTCCATCTTGTCCACAAGGAGATGCCTCCGGTTGAGGCACTAACCGACGCCATCATTCATGCTAAAAAACCCGTCATTGTTGCCGGGTTTGGTTGCATTAACTCTAATTCGCAGCATCAGGTTGCACAGTTGAGTGAGCTACTGGATATTCCCATCGCAACCAGTATTAAGGCCAAGGGCATCATAGCCGAGCAATCACCTCTCTCATTGGGCACCCTCGGTGTTACCTCCAGTGGATATGCCTATCGTTATATTGTGGATGAAGCTGATCTGGTGATCTTCCTTGGCGCGAGTTTTAACGAGCGCACCAGTTATCTGTGGGAGGAGAAGTTGTTGCAGGGCAAACGGCTGGCTCAGGTTGATATCGACTATTCACAACTGGACAAGGTCTTTAACACCGATATAGCCGTCCATGGTGATATTGGTGATGTGCTCGATAGCCTTATCAGTAACATCCATGAACGTGGGGTCAAACCACGCATGCCCAAAAGTGCTGATACTGTTCATCAAATCAAAACCGCAGATAACAGTGACTATGCACTGTTCCAGTCCGGCTTTGCGCTGCCGGAAAAGTTCTTCAGCCTGCTGGAGGAGCGCTTCCCAACCGGGGCAATGGTCTTTGATGACAACCTTATCTTTGCTCAGAACTTCTACAACGTCTCCAGCGAAAACCGCTACTACCCCAATTCCGGGATCTCATCTTTGGGTCATGCCATACCTGCGGCAATAGGTGCCCGCTTTTCAGAAGAGCGTACCACCTTTGCTATCCTCGGCGATGGCGGATTTCAGATGTGCTGTATGGAGCTGATGACCGCAGTGAACTACAGGCTGCCGATCAATGTAGTGCTGTTTAATAATTCAACCATGGGATTGATTCGCAAGAACCAGATGCAGCAGTACGATGGTCGATTTATCAACTGCGATTTCACCAATCCCGATTTTGAGTTACTGGCACAATCCTTTGGGATAAACCATCACCGGATTGAAACCCTGGAAGATCTGGAGGCCATGTTTACAAATGCTGATCTCGTCAGCCAAACAAACCTGATTGAGATTATGCTCGATCGTGATCTCTTCCCTAACTATTCATCGAGAAGATAGACAGGGGTATACCATGCAAACCCCTGTGTTTTCTCAACTGCTCAGACAGCTTCATCAATACCCTGCCCTTGCCGGTTTTCATGAGCGTCTTGAATCTACAACCAGCAAGCAAGAACTGCTAACCCTTTATGAAGAAGCAGTAGCTCCGATTGAGGATGTACTATGGTCTAGTCCTGAAGAAGGATTACTCAGTCTCTACCATCAGTTCTTTCAGGAGCTGGAAAAACTAGCCGCGGATACCGCTGCCAAACGCCATCGCTTTGTGATTGTGATCCCGGTGGCAGACCGCCCAAGACACTTAAGCAACTGCCTCAATAGCCTGGTTGAGCTACAACAATGCTTTCATTACGGACACAACAAGGCCCTGATTCATGTCATCGTTGCGGATGACAGCAGGCAGCCAGAGGCGATTCAACAACATCAGCACCTGGTGGATAATTTTAAGAACAATAGCATCGAGATCAATTACTTTGGCTGGGAGGCGCAGCTGGCAACAATCGCCACACTGCCAACTGAACATAACCTTTCTGCAATTATCGGCAACCATAGCCCTGAGCAGTTCTTTCACAAGGGCGCATCCATCACCCGTAACATCACCTACCTTTATCTATCACAACTAGCTGATGAAGATACCCTGTTCTACTTCATCGATAGTGATCAGGAGTTCAAGGTTAATATCGATGTTAATGGGCATGACCATACCCTTTACGGCATTAACTACTTTTACCATCTCAATCGTATCTTTAGTGAACGTGATATTGAGATACTCACAGGCAAGGTTGTGGGCGATCCGCCTGTCTCGCCGGCGGTGATGGCAGGCAATTTTATGAATGATGTTGCCTCCTTCCTGCAACAGCTTTCCAGACTTACGCCTGAAGACAGTTGCAGCTTCCATACACAACAACAACGCAACAATGACGATGCCGCCTATCACGACATGGCTGATCTGTTTGGCTTTAAACAGAGTGAGCACCATTTTGAATACCATTGCCCGATCACAGGTCAGCATAACCACCAGAAATGCGTCGAAGGTTTTGCACAGCGACTTAACAGCTTCTTTGATGGGGAGCACCCCACCCGCAAAACCTTTTATGAGCATCAATCCGTTGAGGCTTCGCTAACACCCGCCCGCACCATCTATACCGGCAACTATATCTTCCGGCCTTCTGCGCTACGCTACTTTATTCCCTTTGCACCATTGAAGCTGCGAATGGCCGGGCCAACACTGGGACGGATCATCAAATCAGATTCGGGGACTGGTTTTGTCTCTGCTAATCTGCCAATGTTGCATAACCGAACAGTGGATGATTCTGGAGTATCGGAGTTTCGCGCCGGAGTTGATCGCTCAAAATATTTTGTAGATCTCAGCAACGAGTTTGAACGCCAGTACTTTGGCGATGTCATGCTCTTCTCCATCGAACGGCTAACAGCACAGGGCTATCCTCAAATAACAATCTCTTCTGGGGCTATTGCCAACACGGCGAAAGAGATAGAGATCGAGATGCAGCAGCGTTATCTGCAAAAACAGCAGGTCATCAATACATCGATGCAGCAGCTACAACAATTGCTGGATAACCATACTCATTGGTGGCACCAATCGTCACCTGGTGCCGTCAGGCAGACCCAGCACTTTATTGATACGATCCGACATAACTTCAAACCCGATTCAAAGGGCTATCAGATGATTGAATCAGCCACACACTGTGAAGAGCGACTGAATCAGATCATTAAGGCGATCACAGAGTATCCACAACAGTGCAGGCAGTGGCAGTCGATCATGGAAATTACTTATGAGGTATAGGGCATGAATGTCTTTGTATTAAATACCGGGCGTTGTGGCTCAACCACATTCATCCGCGCCTGTGAACACATCACCAACTTCACCGCCGCCCATGAATCACGCATCAGCATGATTGGCGAAGAACGACTTAACTATCCGGATAATCATATCGAAGCAGATAACCGTTTAAGCTGGTTTCTCGGTCGCCTCGATAAGATCTATGGAGATAATGTATTCTATGTTCATCTAACCCGTGATCGTGATGCAACCGCCCGTAGCTTCGCCAGAAGAAATGATTATGGAATCATGAAGGCCTACCGCGAAGGGATACTGATGGATGAACTCAACACTCATGACTCCCATGAACTGGCACACGATTACATTGAGACGGTTGAACAGAACATTCGTTGCTTTTTGAAAGACAAAACCAATGTCATGGAGTTTAACCTTGAAACCGCTGAGCGAGACTTTAAGAAATTCTGGGAATGGATTGGTGCAGAGGGTGATTTGAAAATTGCAATCAACGAGTGGTCCATTAGCTATAACGCATCGGAACAATTAAAAAACTGATTTATATGTCTCTGCTTAATCCAAAACCAGATAGTAATTGTTTCAAATATTAGAGATTATTGCTCTCTGGCACCTATTATTGTTAGAGCAATTACATAGGGCTTTTAAATGGCGAATGCGCATTCCTGTACCTAGGTTCCTCTTGCTTTGGACTGTATGCCCTAGCACTTTCATCCTCTGTGACGCGGCTACCCAAAATATCTCTGGCTTCACCCAGTGACCAAACAGTAGATAAATCATGGGTAAGATTCCTATAGACAGAACGAAACCCCCGAGGCTGTTTCAAGTTGTAAAAGAATTCCGGAACTTTGACTTTAAAGTTATATCCGGGAACTTTAGGGAGACTATTTAGGGCTGCATAGGTGTTGTATACATGAACTAGTTTAGTAACGGGAACTCCCTGCCTAGTCTGAAGGCCATACTTAATTCGTATATCATTAGACGCTTTGCCGACATCTTGAATGATGGCTGAAACAGCTTTATTTGCATCGGCAATATTATGCTCATCAAAAAGCATGCGTATTTCCCTCATTTTTTCCCTGGCTTCCACGAACTCTGTATTATTCTTGATATTGTAAGCCGCTTGCACAATATGCGCGGGATCTCCAGTTTCTTTTGCAAGCCAAGCAGAAAATACAGGGAGAGATGTTGAAGTGGAGGCCGTTAATCCACCATTGTGAATATCTATCAAATCAGTGCTTAGCGATGTCGAAAAATGCTCCACTATATGCTTTGCATAATCAAATCCGTAATGGCATGTTTGACTGATATAGCTCTGTTGATATGCTTGACGGATTGGATAAAGAAAGGTGTCCGCTTGTAAATATTTCGCAGTTAGCGAGTAAAAAATTGAACGGTTAGCAAGCCAAACCAAAGAAGCAACAAATGCCTTAATGGCACCTGATGCCTCACCACTAGATTCCCCACCTCCCCACTTGGCCCCAGGAACTTTATAACCTTTACCTATTGGATTTCCATATCGATCAACCAGCTCGACATTTCCACTGGTTCTTCTTCCAGCATCACTTGCGTCACCAAGTTCCGCGAATATGGAAGCAGCGATATTTCCATACTTTTCAAACTCTTGTTGATTATCTGATAGGTTCTTTAGCGTCAAATGATAAACACTAGAGATAATATCCCAAGTACAAACAATATGCGTTTGCAGGAGTTCAATCAGTTTTCTAAAGTCATCATTTACAAACTCACCACCCTGAAGCCTTGGTCTTAATTGATTTGCCTTCTCAGTAGCAGTCGCTTCTATTTCATCTAAATTGTATTCAGTTGTATTTAAGAAGGTAATATCTGGGAATGAAGCGATCCTTGCATCACGGTATGCAGGAATATAGTCATCTACTGCAACCAGCCTGTCATAAAAAAGAATGGCTTGGATATAATTCTCAAGCGCCACAATATCTGTGTCGACTGAGTCCTTCGATTTAGTCAAGGCTTGACCTGTCAACCTCTGAACAGCAGTTAGCGTGGAGTTGTCAATCAATGCGTAACTCAAGTTATTTCCTCAGTCATCGATTAGCTCTAACGTTTAAGCTGTGGGGCGCGCAGCAAAGCAAGCGTTCCACAAGAGCGACGCGTTAGGCGCGTTACCAAATTCTTCTGACCTCAATTTTACCCAAGACATCTTCTATTCTTGAAGCTAGATCTTTGTTTTCCGTATTTTTGCATGCCCTTGCCGCATCAATCATTAGTGATTTTAATTTTTCATAATATGAGAGATAAAGCTCGTCATCTAACTCTGTTCTTGATTCATATATTGTGAATGTATGAGTTTCTAAGCCGTCTATCCAATCTTGGAATTCTTTTGGATTTTTACTCATAGAAACCAAAAACGCTTCTGGTGACTGGACAAATGACTTTGATAGCTCAGTTCCTATTTCTTGAACAGCAGCGCCATCTCTATGCTTCCAGTCTTCAATTAGTTGGGGGACTGTAGTTTCACCTAGCCGATCCTCTAATGCACCAAGAACTCTGGGACCAAAATCCATGGCCCAACCAAAAGCTGAATTCTCAACTTTTGCACCGTGAGCTGCTTGGTTTAATAAAGGGAGCAGGTCGCGGATGGCAGCAGCTTCTTGATGTGATAAGACCCCTGTTTTTTCTAGTGATCTAGTAAGGTTG
>RRYU01000474.1_pt1 | contig 23879 bp, 27 predicted proteins | sample 2162651 | NCBI WGS metagenome assembly RRYU01 (sample SAMN10267283, study PRJNA491782) | microbial mat metagenome | isolation source: biomat in the production well | place: Japan: Minami-Kanto gas field, natural gas well KTG3 | collected 2017-06 | reverse complement strand
TCCCTCGAACATTTGTACAAAATTACTGGCGGAGAGGGGGGGATTCGAACCCCCGGTAGCTTTCACTACACCCGCTTTCCAGGCGAGCACCATCGGCCTCTCGGTCACCTCTCCGCGAAACAGGGAAGATACACCAACCAAATTGAGGCTGTAAAGTTATTTTTCAATCACCCTCCTCAACCCCGAAACGGCCATTGACCCGGTACAAAAAGGCGAGAATTTCGGCCACCGCCTGAAACAGCTCGGGCGGAATATCCTCCCCTACCGGCACCCGTCCCAGCACCTCGAGCAGATCGGGATCTTCAACAATATCGACCCCGGCCGCTTTGGCAGCGGCAACAATCCGTTGGGCAAGATCCCCCTGCCCGGCCGCCACCACCTTCGGAGTTGCGCGGGGTTTCTGGTCGTAATGCAGGGCAACAGCCCGCAGTGGCTGAGTGCTTCCGGTCATCAGGCCCTCGTATCGAGCAAGGTGCTCTGGTGTGGCAATAGTGATTGCTGCAACTGCTTCAGCGGATGGCGGGCATCGGCGCTATAGTGAATCTGCCTGAGCTTCATTTGGGTCAGGACAGCGGCTAGCTCTTCTTCGCACCCCTTGAGATATTCCATCTTGTGGCGATCCTCACAAGCCAGCCGCACCACCAACCCTTGGTCGGGCAGCAGCGTCAGATCAACCCGCATACTGCCGAGACTGGAGAAACGCAACGACAGGGAAATCTGTACTTCCTTCTGTTGATGTTGGGCAGAGCGCTCTTGTTCTTCGGCCTCGCGGTGACTGGCAACCAGATACCCATCACTCAAACCCACCATCGGTAAAGGTAAAAATTGCAACTGCGCCTCACTAAAGCGCGCTTTACACAGCTGGAACAACTCAATGCGCTGTAGCGGATCACGGAAATCCTCTCCACTTTTCTGCTGTAAGGTCAGCAAGGTCTGCTTGAGATTGGCCAGGGCCTGCTTTTGTTTGCCCAGCAACAGCTCGCGCTCGAGGTGTAAACCGAAAAACTGGGACAACAGCCCCAAAGCCTCACCCTGCGCCGGAACCGGGGTGGCTGCCGTCAGTTGCTGCAACTGGACCGCCACCAATTGCAGCCCCTGTTGCAACAGGGGCGCAACCCCTTCGCAGATGAGCAGTTGATGGATGTGCTTAGTCAAGCCGTCAATTTTTCCAAGCAGATCAGGCGTCAGCGGCGCATTCAGCGCCGGGGTTAAACGTGGGGTCTCACTGCCGACCCCCAGCAGGGTTTTGAGTTCCTGCAATAAGGGTTGCAGCGCCTTATAAACATCCTGTTGTGGCGGCGGGAGTGGCAGGGGCATAGGGGAATGAGGCACAGCAAGTTGAGCAGGAATACCTGCTGAGGTTTGGGAATCAGGGGACACCAGCGTTGGCGCCAACGCTGGTGTCCCGGGTAGTAGCTCGAGTTGCGCCAGCAGTCTTGTCGCCTGTCCGGCAATCTGTTCGGTAACCCCCGGATGGTGGCGGAGCAACTGGAGAGCCTGCGTCCATTCCGGTGTCCGCAGTGCCGGCAGGGAGCGAGTGTCAGTATGTTGACGAAGCTGAGCAAAAACCTCGGCGGTGGATCTCTGCCAATCTTTTGACATCTTCTCGCCGCCCAGCTCAACCAACGGCACTAATTGCGTTTGCAGGCGCCCCAACAACTGCACTAGTAGTCGCGATTGCTCTATGGTGGCAACCAGCGCGGGAGAATTTGAACCCGGCAGACCGACCGGAGCAGATGGCGTAGCAGCAAATTGTGCAGCTGCGGGACGAGCAACAAAGTCTCCCCCCTGTCGCAATCCACGCAGTTGCGCGACCAGCCGATCAACCTGTTCCCGCAACGGGGCATAAGCTCCCGGCCCCGGGCCAAGCAGCTGGCGCAATTGATTGACCAGGGCCTGTTCTGCCGGACGCAAATGCTGAATCAGTTCCGGACGCTGCAAGCGTTCCAGCAGGCCAGCCCAATCAAAAGGCTGTGACAAAACCGGCAAGCGCACCGCCAACTGTTCCTGCAAACGATTATTCAATACCAGCGCTTCCAATCGTGGCGCCGTCTGGACTATGCGCAAATCAAGGACCTGACCGGGCTGCAACGGGCGAGCACCCACCGGCCGGAAGCGCTCCCTGCCAATCTCAAGCAGTACCTCATCTCGTGCCTCGGTTGCAACGACCAGGGCCCGGACCAGTTGTTCCGGACGCAAGCCGGCGGCAACACCAGAAGCCGAACTGACGGTTGGCAACGATGGAATCAAAAACAGATTGGGTGGAGAAGGGATAGAAGTTATGGCCATTTGTCTATTATCGGACTTTTACGCACTACATCAAAGGGAAAATCAATCTGTCAAATCAGTGACATAGGCCCTTCAGCCGGCCAACTGAGTCAACAGATCGTCAATATCACCTCGGCTACCAACGTAAAGCCTTGAAATTAAAGAACAATAAAAACTGGCATGCGGTTCGCATAAACATAAAAAGAAGCTAAAGACTTTTCCATCAACACCCGAAAAGTCTGATATATAATGATATTGTAATGAATGAATCGAATAAAGGCCGCCCTATGATGAACGCAACTGCCCTGGTAATGGCTCACGATAATAGCCAGCAAACGCAAATCGTCAAGCAGCTGACGGCAACCGGCCTGTTTAGCAAGGTCACCACCATTAGCACCATTACCGATCTGTTCCGGCGCCTGAAAAGTGCCCCGGCCGACATGATCTGCTGGACAGTTAACCAGTTGCACCCTGAAAACAGTTGGATCAACCGTCTGCGAGCACAAAAAAAGTGGCACGATCTGCCCCTGATTGCATTCGCCGATGACCAGCAGAGTGTTCTTGCAGGCTTTGAACTCGGTGCCAGCGATGCCCTGCAATTGCAGATTGATCAACAGGAACTGAGCGCCCGCATCAAGCGCCACCTGCAACGCTGGGAACGCCTGCGTGAGCTGCACGATACCCAGGAGGAACTGCAGCGCATGGCCCTGACCGATCCCTTAACCCGCGTTGGTAATCGTGCCACCTTTGATTTGAGCATGACCCAGGCCATGGCTCGAAGTCGGCGCACGCAAAGCCCTTATTCACTGCTGCTGATCGACCTTGATCACTTTAAACAGGTGAATGACATCCACGGCCATCAGGCCGGCGATCACATTCTGGAGCAGGTCGCCGCTGCGATTAAAAAATCATCGCGCGACACCGATATCTGCTGCCGCTACGGTGGCGAAGAGTTTGCCGTGATTCTCCCTGATACCGCCGCGGGCGAGGCCGACATCCTCGCCCGACGCATCCATCGCAATATCGCCCTGGCCTCACGCAAACTCCCCCTGGATCATCAGCCGGTAACTGTCAGTATCGGCATCGGTAGCTCCTCAGACCTGAATCGTGGCAAGGTTGACCTGATGATTGAGCAGGCCGACCAGGCCCTCTACCGCGCCAAGCGTAACGGCCGTAATCGAACTGAAGTCTGGCAGGCAAGTGAATCATTCCATGATGATGCAGGGGATTGTTGTCCGCTGTTTAACGCCGACCATCCGGTGGCAAATGTGACGGGCAACCTGGCAACGGCAGGACAGATTTAATCTAGTGCAGTATTCTTGAATTCTGTATTCTGGAAGCTAAAGACTATCCAACACCTGAACCTTTAGCCGCAACTGGCGACGCTGTTCGGCCAGGCAAAAGGCAACAATCTCGTCGCGGGCATCATTTTCAATAGCAACAAATTTCAGCGCCAGGGAATGATCACGACCAAACAGATAACTTCCCACCACTTCACCAACACACTCAATCATCGGCTTATCGACATCGAGCAGAATTTTCATTCCGATCCGCTCGCCGCGCTCGACTTTTTCAGCCACGGGAAAACGGACCCCGCCACCACTGATGTTGGCCATCCCCTGCACCGTATGCAGGGCAGCATCTTCATCTTCAAGTTGCCACCAGCTGATCACCAGCTCGGCATCAACCCGGAAATACTCACGCTTCTGCAGATAGGAAAAAGACTCCACCAACTCCAGCACCAGCTTGTCAGCAGCCGGCTGGTGGTCAATACGGGCCTGGATTGATTTGATGGAACCGGCAACGTCAAAGGTGAGACGACATAATACGGTGGGATCAAGGGCGTGTTCCTTAAGTTGCCCCTTTAGGAATATCACCTCAAATTGAAGCGCTTTGGTGACCCGCGCCACGGCATCGAGCTGAGCGACGGCACCCCCTTCAACCGGCAGGGTGATTTTTACAACGCGGTAATCGTCAAGATGATCAAGAATTGACATGCGATCATACTAGTCCTGAGAAGGGGGACCAATCACCTTAACCTTGAGGCGCAGCTGCTTGCGCTGTTCAGCCAGGCAAAAAGAGACAATAGCATCCTGATCCTCTTCTTCCAACCCGATAAATTTAAAGGCCGCCGTCGGCCCATCGCCGTTATCGTAATAATTCACCACCTCACCGACACATTCAATCACTGCCGCCGGCTCATCAATGACAATTTCAAAACCAACGCGCGCTCCCTCGGGTAACCGCTGGGTCACCGGCAGGCGAATACCGCCACCACTGATGTTCACGGTACTAACAACAGAACTGGCCACTGGATTGGCCTCATCGATCACCCAGTAGCTCACCGAAAGATCAGCATCAATCCGGAAATACTCCCGTTTTTGCTTGTGGACAAAACTTTCCACCTGTTCCAGCAGCAACCGCTCAGGTGCCGGCTGATCAACAATCCGCGCCGTAATCGACTTATGTTCACCGGCTACATCGAGCCTGACCAGGCAGGTTGTTTCCTTGTCGAGGATAAGTTTTTCGAGCTGATCAGGCAGAAAAGTGATTTCAAACTGCAGCCCTGAGGTTAATCTGGCGACCCCATCCAGATGGGCATGTTTTCCCCCCTCAAGGGGGAGAGTGGCCTTGACAACGCGGTAATCCCGGAGATGATCGAGTACAGACATGGCATGTCACTTTTCAAGGAAATTCCCGGCAACCAGCAGCAGGACGTTGACATTGAGAAAACAGAATGTGAAGTTATTGAAGACAGAATACAGAATCAGGGGTCAGGAGCCAACAAAAAATCCAGCGGGAAATGCTTCTGGTGAAGTGTGCCTACTGGATTCTCGCTATTCTTGTGTCGATAAAAAGATCGATCCCGCCTACACTACCCCACCCCTCGCGCGGCGACGGGGAGCTTGGTGACAGGGCGATGGTAACCGGCAACGGCAGTACGCCCACTCTTGATTTGCGCCAGTTCACTGGCGATGACCGCCATGATGCCACGAATTCTTGGCAACAGCAAATGGTTCAATTGAACAATCTGTTCCAGCAGTTCTTTGCGCTCAATAAACAGGGGATGCTGTTTCCAGTATTCACTGTTGTCAGCATAAAGCTTAAACACGCGTTCATCATTTTCGCTCGCTTCATCCTGCAACTGCTGCAAACGTTCGGTGTAATGCTGCAGGGACTCCGGATCGGCCTTTTGCAACAAGCTCTCGAGATGGCGCGCGTGAGCTATGATCACCCGGTATTGCTCAATTGATTGTTTCAGTATCACTTCCATGTGAACATTCCTGTCATCCCCACTCCATCGGGAATAGCTGGCGGTTAGCATGCCCCTGCCAATTCTACATCGATACCGCAAGGCGTGAACGGCTACCATCATCTTCTGTCGGTGATGAAGGCACTACGTTCGAATGACTCGCTTTGCGATTAATTTCAATCGCCTCTGCCCAGGTTGACCGCAGATCAAGGAGCAAGTCCTCCACCACCCTCAACCTGTCAACGCTGCTTTCACTACGTGCTGCTGTCAGTTCGCGCATCATGAAATGGTAGAGACCATCCAGGTTATCGGCAATCTCGCCACCCACTTCTCGATCCAGGGTATTGGAAAATTCAGCAACGATGGCCATGGCCCGACTGATGCCTTCGAGCTTCATTGACGGCTTATTTTCTTCGATGCCGAGGACCGCCTGACGGGTAAAGCGAATCGCCCCGTCATACAGCATGATCAGAATCTGCTCAGAGGATGCGTTGAGGATATGATTATTTTGATACTGATTCATATAGGCATTCATTATTTTTTCCTCGTCATCATATTGTTAAGCAGATCAAACTGCTGAGTTAAAAAGTTGCTTTGCGCATTCATGCCACTGACCAATTGCTCCAAAGCGTTAAATCTGCTGCGCAAGGTTTCTTCCTTCTTTTCCAGCCTCGCCTCAACCTGCTCGATACGGCTGTCAATGCGCTTGACCGTTGACTCAGTGCTCTTTTTATTGGTTGCCAGCAGTCCGTCAACCGTATGGGTCAGGCCCTGCAGATAATCCTGAAAGGTTGATGCGATTCCCTTGGTATCCTCATCACCTGCAAGCAACTTTTCGACATCTTCCAGGTTATTCTTTATAGCGCTATCCAGTTTTGTGTCATTCACCTTCAATGTGCCGTCACGCTGGGTTTCCATCCCCAATTGCGACAAGGCAGAAAAATTGCCGACACCACCAACGGCCAAGGTCAGAAAGGACTGCAAACGCCGCTTGACGTTATGCATCCCGGAATCACCGCTGAGGATTCCGCCTGAGGACCCCTCTTTTACCGATTGAGAAGAGATAAACGACATGACCTCGTTGTAGCCTTTGACGAAATCATTGATCTGTTCTTTTATCGATGCCTCATTGAGTGATACACCAATCGTCGTTGACTGACCAACTTCAGCCTTATGCAAATCCAGTGTGATACCCGGAATCGCATCGCGGATACTGTTGTTATCCGCATAGATATCGATGTTGTCCACCCGGATGTGCGCCCGCGTCGCGTTCTGGGTCTGAGTCAGTATCGGCGCGCCGGTCTGACCGCTGGTGAAGTCAGTCGATTCGATACTGCCGCCCGCCAGTGACAGAACGAAATTGTCCCCGTCAGCAACGATTTCAGCGGCGATGCCGGTGGTGTCTGTTTGGGCATTGATTGCCGCCATCAGATCGGTCAGGGAGTTACTTTGATTTTCCATGGTAATCACATGCCCTCCTGAGAGGGTCAGCGTTCCACTACCAAAATAAGCCACCTGTTGATCGGCAAAGCCACCTGCCTGCAGCTGACTACTGACATCTCCAGCGTAGGTTGTCAGGCTACCCCCCAGGGAGAATGACGTCGCTGAGTCCTTGCCCGTCAACACCAGCCGATAGGGGCTATCGGTGCCGTCATTGATAATGGATGCTGTGATACCCGCACCGGCCTCATTAATCGTGCGCATCATCCCTTCAAGGGAGTTGTTGCTCTGATCAATATTGATGGTTACAGCTTCAGCATCACCAACCGTCAAGGTCAATTCACCAGACCCGAATAAGGCATCTGACTTGCTGGCGTATCCTTCACTGACACTCTTCTGCACCTGCGCCAGGGAAACCACCTCTACCTGATAACTGGTCCCTTCAAGAGCCTGGCTCGACGAGGTGACAGAAAAGAAATCCTGGCTGGAGGTGGATACCGATTTCTGCCGCAGGTTTTCAGCCGTCGTCAATTTGCCGACTGAGGTCATAAAACCTTTAAGGCGTGCATCAAAAGCGGAGTAAGCCTGCTGGCGCGAGGTCAGCCAGCTTTTATCCGCTTCCAGCCGCTTGATCGGCTGCCGTTCCAGTGCCATCAATTCCTTAACAATGGAATTAGTATCCAAGCCTGTAGCTAAGCCGCCGAAAGTAATTGACATAATCTCATCTCCCTGCAGGGCAGACGTTCTACCGAGTCTACCATCAGCACTGTTTAACCTTCTGCATTAACAATATTGCCGCGCAGATCATTCAAACGTTTTGTCAGATCAAGCAGTTCTTCCGGTGGAATCTGGCGGATGACTTCATTGGTTTCACGATCAACCACCTTGACCACCATGCTGCCGCTAGGCTTGTCGTTCTCAAAACGCACGCTATAGACGCCATCTTCGGTCAGGGCGTTGATCTGCTGCAGCAATTCTTCGGGTTGAACCTTCTGCTGTTTGTTGCCGCTGTCCTGGGCCATTTCCTGCTTCTGTTTGCGAGCCTCATTGACCAGATCAGCACCCTTGCTCAACGCGGACTGACCAGCTCCCTGCGTACCAGTACTGACTAAACTCTCAACGTTCATGACATCCTCCATAAGGTTCCCCGACTGTAACGGGAAAAGCCGGGAACCGGTAATTGAACCCGATTCCCGGTTTTTGTTTTGCCCTCGCCAGCTTGGGCGATGATGTAGGGGCGAGGCATGCCTCGCCCTTACGTCAGACGATTAACCCAGCAGACTCAGAGCCAACTGCGGAGCCTGGTTAGCTTGTGCCAGGATCGACACACCGGCCTGCTGCAAGATGTTCTGCTTGGTCATGTTGGAGGTCTCCTGCGCAATATCCGCATCCAGAATCCGGCTGCGGGCAGCGGAGATGTTCTCCGATACATTCTGCAGGTTGGCGATGGTGCTTTCAAAACGATTCTGCACCGCACCCAGTTCACCACGGATGCTGCTGACCGATTCCAAAGCAGCATCCAAACGCCAGATCGCCTCGGAAGAACCGGTTACCGATGTGATATCGATACCACTGACACCATTGGTGTCGAGAGTGAAGGTTCCGGGGCTACCGATAATGGCAGCAGTGCCGCCAAAGGTCGGATTCTCATTGGACAGGAAAGAGAGGGTACCCCTCGCATCAGTTGCATTTATTGTAAGATTGGTTGTTGTAATGTTGCGGCCATCGGCAGCTGTTAACTCAATATTGGCTCCATTTATTGCAGCGACAACCCCAGTATCTCCAGAAACAGCATTAATGGCATTCACTTGCTGTCCGAAATCACCATCCATTGCAACAGTCAACACAACATTCACACCGTTGATAGTAGCGGTGATATCTCCACCACTTGTATCTAATGCACCTCCCGCTGAGAAAACAGTTTCGGCCGTTGCCATCACACCAACATTACTTGCGTTGATAGCTGCAGCCTTAGCGAAAGCACTGGTGTCATCTTGACCAGTAGCACTACCAACATAATCTGCCGACGCTTTGATATTGGTTCCATTGATAGTAACGTTACCGCTGCCATCAATAGCCGTACCGTTAACTGCAGCAGCGGATGCACCCGTATAAATCTGTCCGACATCCGACGAACGAGCACCATCGATAGAGAAGGAGATGGTCTGGCCGGCGTTGGCACCAACCTGGAACACGGCGTCACTCAAGGTGCCGTCGATCACGTTTTTACCGTTGAACGAAGTGGTGGTGGCAATACGATCCATCTCTTTGATCAGCTGGTTTACCTCAGCCTGCAAAGAATTACGGTCGGAATCGCTGTTGGTATCGTTGGCCGATTGCACAGCCAGCTCACGCATGCGCTGGAGAATGTTGGTACTTTCCTGCAGCGCGCCTTCAGCGGTCTGCGCCAAAGAGATACCGTCGTTGGCGTTACGGGCAGCCTGATTCAGGCCACGGATTTGGGCGGTCATGCGGTCAGAAATAGCCAGACCGGCAGCATCATCCTTGGCGGAGTTGATGCGTAAGCCCGAAGAGAGACGCTGCATTGAGTTGGACAGAGCGCCCTGTGATTTACCCAGGTTACGTTGGGCGTTAAGAGACGCGACGTTAGTATTAATTGTTAAAGCCATGATGTTCCTCCATGAATGTTAGTTTTCGGGCATCCGTGCCCTGTTGTTACTTATCGGTTGTTGTTCAGTAAAAACTTTAACGGCTTTTAGTCAGGGCACGGCGCGCCGTGCCCACCATCAGAAGATTAACCGAGCAGGCTCAGAGCCAACTGCGGTGCCTGGTTGGCTTGTGCCAAAATCGACACACCAGCCTGCTGCAGGATGTTCTGCTTGGTCATGTTAGAGGTCTCCTGAGCAATATCCGCATCCAGAATCCGGCTGCGGGCAGCGGAGATGTTCTCTGAGACGTTCTGCAGGTTGGCGATGGTGCTTTCAAAACGATTCTGCACCGCACCCAGTTCACCGCGGATGCCGCTGATGGATTCCAGAGCCGAATCCAGACGTAGAACGGCAACACCCGCACCGCTAACAGATGTAATATCGACAGTAGAGAGATTTCCAGCTGCCGTATTATAGGTTCCATCTGCAATACCGGTATCTGTTGTTGTGCTATCTGAAACCGTAAATTCTGTGCCGTACAGGTTGATAGTATTGCCAGTTGTCACTTCAGCAACCACACCCGTTCCACTGGTATTAATAGCAGCGGCAATTTTATTTGCATATACAGCATCACTATCAGCAGCTAGAGTTGCCACTTCTATTTCTACATCATTAATTTTAAAGCTGATATCGTCAGCCTTAGTTATTGCACCTCCCGTCACAGTAGTTACCCCGCCAACCTGATCTGTCTTGGCGCTGTCAATCGAGAAAGAAATAGTCTGACCGGCGTTGGCACCGACCTGGAACACGGCATCATTCAGGGTGCCATCGATAACGTTTTTACCGTTGAAGGAAGTGGTATTGGCAATACGGTCCATCTCGGCAAGCAGTTGGTCAACTTCTGATTGCAGGGAAGCGCGGTCGGAGTCGCTATTGGTGTCGTTAGCCGACTGCACAGCCAGTTCACGCATGCGCTGGAGAATGTTGGTACTTTCCTGCAGCGCGCCTTCAGCGGTCTGCGCCAGGGAGATACCATCGTTGGCGTTACGGGCAGCCTGATTCAGACCACGAATTTGGGCGGTCATGCGATCAGAAATAGCTAGACCAGCAGCATCGTCCTTGGCGGAGTTGATGCGCAGACCGGAAGAGAGGCGCTGCATTGAGTTGGACAAAGCGCCTTGTGATTTGCCCAGGTTACGTTGGGCATTAAGGGAAGCGACGTTGGTATTAATTGTTAAAGCCATGATGTTCCTCCATGATTGTTGTTTCGGGCATCCGTGCCCTGTTGAGTGGTGGCGTTGCAAATTGATTTTTGCGCTACCGGTGACATGTTGCTACTTGCTAGTGTGGGGTGGTGTCCGCTCCTGCCTGCTATATCACCTCCTTTACCCGGACAGATTTCCCCGTTGGTTGGCTCTTCGACCGGGTCTTAGAAAAGCTTTAGGGGAAAAGTGAAATAATTTTTACATTGTCTATTTGGCGGGGAACAACCAGGGCGAGGCATGACTCGCCCGATTTTCATGGACGAAAGGATCCCCTATGTCCCCAGTTTCCTTTTGGAGCGCTCGCCAAAAGGATGGCGGAGTGCGGGGCCGCGACCCCGCGACCTTGGTGTTGGTAATGACGTTGATCCTGATCAATCGGGTGACGCATGCATCGCCCCTACGGTGAAATGAATCAATTCTGGTGTGTTGTGCGGTAGGGGCGGGGATTCATCACGCCCGCTTGTAATGGTGCCATTGAAACACCGGGGCGCAATGAATTGTGCCCCTACATCACCATCAAAACAATCCTATTGCCCATATAATCCTTCAGGTTTATGATAATATTTCATTAACACCATATAGGGGTACGCTATGACAACAGAAGAAATAACCGAATTTTTGGCAGCTCATAAAGATGAAATGGCGCAACGTTTCGGGGTTGTTAAAATCGGACTGTTCGGCAGTTATGCCCGTGGTGACGACAGAGAAGACAGCGACATAGACATTGCCATTGAGATGGATACCCAACATATTGCTGATAGTTATTTTGGCACCTTGCATTTCCTGGAAGATCATCTGCAAAAAAAAATTGACCTCGGTCTCCTGTCTAATCTCCGTCCGGAACTGAAAGAACGAATAACAAAGGAGATTATCTATGTCTGATCGAGACAGTCTCCTGTATCTGAAGGATATTCTCGATTCAATTGAAGCGATTCAATCCTTTGTCAAGGGCATCAGTTTTGAGAGCTTTATTGACGACCGCAAAACATTCTCGGCGTCAATCCGCGAACTGGAAATTGTCGGGGAGGCAGCCGGTCGCGTTTCTACCCAAATCCAGCAACAATTTTCGGACATTCCCTGGCGCACCATGAAAGACTTTCGTAATGCCCTCGCCCATCACTATTTCGGCATCAATGCCAATGTAGTATGGGATGTTGTCATACGCAAACTGCCCGAGCTGAAAAGCCAGATCCAAAACGCGCTGGAAAAACTATCTGAAGGGACAGCTTGAAGCGTTCAGGATCTCTGCCTGCACTGAATAAGACTAACCGCCATCTTCCCAGGTCCCGAGCAATGACCACCGAACGCCCGAGCTGCATCCCCTGGCGAGCGCAGCGAGAGGGGGCGCTTGCCAAAAGGATGGCGGAGTGCGGGGCCGCGACCCCGCGACCTTGGTGTTGGTAATGACGTTGATCCTGATCAATCGGGCGACGAATGCGTCTTCCTAGGGTAAGATCAATCAATTCTGGTATGTTTTTAGGTAAGGGTGTTGGTATGATTCTGATGTTCCATCAGCGCTTATCAATAATTTCCTGAACCATGCTCCGTAAGGTTGGTGCATCTTTCGTGGCGGCCACCCATACCACCTTCCAGTCAACGGCAAAATAAGCATGGATAGCAATGTTGCGAAAACCGACAATGTCTTTCCAGGGCACATCAACATATTCGTTTCGAAATGGTTTAGACAAAAGCGCGGCAGCTTCGCCGATAATCAGTAATTTTTGCAGGACAGCACTGCGGATCAGATCGCTTCCAATAAAATCTTCACGGGAAATATCTCTGACAAAACCGTCGATAGCATTTGCCGCTTCGACAATATCCTCAAGATAGAGATCATCACGCCGCATAAAGAACCCTGGCACCTGAGAGTATCTGCTCACGGATGCTCGGTTTCAAACCATTCTTAGGCACCAAATCAACACGATGGTTTGTAACCTCAGAAAGTTCACGGGCCATACGCGTCAAGGCAAGAAATCCGATTTCTGCTTCATCTCCAAATTCCACCAACAAATCCAGATCACTATGATCACCAAAATCATCTCGTTCATACGAACCAAATACTGCCAATTCGCGTACGTGATAGCGACGGCATAGATCTTCTATTTGCTGTAACGGGAGATCCCTGTTTTTATCTGACATATTGACCTCTGCGAATAGCTGATTAACTATTGAAACTTAAAGTCAAAGTACCATAAAGAGATTTTATGGATCAAAACAATACCGTTACCCGAATAATTCTTCAGAGTTATGATAATTTACCATCGGCACCACGAAAGGACAAAGCCATAAAAACAGAAGAAATCGCCGATTTCTTGACAATCCATAAAGATGAAATGGCGCTGCATTTCCTGGAAGATCATCTGAAAAAAGAATTGACCTCGGGGTCCTTTCTAATATCCGTCCGGGGCTGCAAGATCATATAAAAAATGAGGTTTTCTATGTCTGATCGAGATCATCTCCTGTAGCTGAAAAATATGCTCGACTCAATTGATGCGATTCAAGCCTTTGACAAGAACATCAGTTTTGCGGGCTCAACAACAAAAGGTCGCGACAATCATGAATAGATTACAGCGACCTTTTGTTTGGATATGGTGATTTGTTCTATTTTTGTGCCGACGCGACCTCGGGCAATGGCGTTCTCGGGCTGAACTGGGTGCCTTCGAGAATCACCTGCAGAGCGCGGTTGGTTTTGGGTGCAAACAACACCGGGGCGGCCAGATTCAGAGTGATGGCGCGCTCAGGTGATACCGTTACAACCGAGACAATGAAGCAATCATCCTGTTCACTAATGCCAAGCTTCTGACGTTCGCGCCCGTCAGGGACAACCAGGTAGTCGTAAAAAAAATCGGTCGGGTTGGTAAGAATAAAGGCCGCCTGGGGGTCATCGACACTCTGGATCCAGAACATGGGACCTTCTTTTTCGTTGGGCATCACAACAAAATCGCGCAAACCTTCAAAACCGATGAGTCCTTCAGGAAAATGCAGGGTGTTAGCCGGATCATATTCAATCTCACCAAAACGGGACTGTATTTTCTTCATGATTCTTTCCTCCCGGTCGACATCATATCGCTGAGCGCACTCAGATCCGCCATATCCCATTGCGTTGCCTCCTGGTTTTCCTGTTTGATTTTGTCGTAGACTTCCTGACGGTGAACCTTCATGTCGCGGGGGGCATCAATCCCGATGCGGATGCCGCCGCCTTTTACTTCGATGATGGTGATTTTGACATCATCACCGATGATGATGCCTTCTCCGGCCTTGCGTGTCAGTACCAACATAGTGTGCCTCCTGGCTGGTTTGTCCGTACCGCCTCCGCAGTACGCTTTGAGACTTATGTTAAACTCTGTTTTCTATATTCTGAATTCTGCCCCTTAAATATAATCCAGTATCGATAATGCCGATACCTTACCGGTGACATTCAACGCTGCTTCAAAGCTCTGCTGCTGTTGCTGGAGCTGGGTGATCGTTTCCAGAATATCAGCATCTTCAAAGCGGGAGCGAAAAGCTTCCATATCAATCTTGATTTTTTCCATCTGCGAACCGGCCACTTCAAGCCGCTTACCGATATTCCCTTTCAAGCTGCGTTCACCACGGATCTGGTTGGCAGCGTTTTCGAGAGGATCGATCAGCGCTTGAACACCAGCAGGGTTATTTGCCCGTAGTTCTTCTTCCAACTGAGTAACGAGGGCAAAAATGTCGACAGCCCCGGCATCAGTAACACCATCATTATCGAAGTCACCTAACATCAAACCGTTTCCTGTTATATTAACCGCGATCAGTTCATTCGGAGCAATTTCAAATTCGAGGACGCCGTTATCACCAGCATAATTAACCGGGTTTGGTTCTGTCGCCGGATAGTTCGGATTCAGTTCAAATGGCTGAGTCTTTTCACTAAATCCGGCAAAAAGATATTTACCATCGACTTGAGCATTGGCATCAGCGAGCAGACTATCGCGCAACTGCCGGACTTCTTCAGCGTAGGTCTCCATATCGGTTGGACTCAAGGCACCGTTGACCCCAGCAATAGCAACTTCTTTCAAACGAATCATGGTGTTGCCGATACCATCGAGATAACCATCCATATTGTTGACCCGGTCAAGACCGGTATCAATAGTTTCGATATAGCGATCGGCCGCCTGAATCTGGGTACGCGCACTAAGCACCGGGCTGATCGCTGTCGGGTCGTCAGAGGGACGATTGAGTTTTTTGCCGGTCGCCGCCTGCAACTGCAGTGTTGACAACCGGTTACTGGTGCGATCGAGAAAATTCTGCAAACTGCGATAGGTTGTTACTTGGGTTGCTTTCATGGCATCACCTAGCGTTTCAGGGTCATCAGAGTGGCCATCATTTCATCAACCGTCGACAAAAAGCGTGCCGAGGCTTCGAAACCACGCTGATACTTGAGCAGGTTGATCATTTCTTCCTCCAACGAGACACCGTCAACCCCGTCACGCATGTTTTCCAGTTGCACCAGGGTGTCTTTGTAGCCTTGAGCAGCCTGACGGTTACGAGCCGCCTCGACACCGACGGTGGAAGCAATTTTGCCGTAAAACGAGACAAAGGTATCGTTGCCGAGCAATTGCCCCTGTTCCAACTGCAGGATGGACAGGGCGTTGGTGTTATCACCGGGGGCAGTTGTCTGACCAGCGGCAATCTGGCTGGTCAGACTAATATTCATCTGCAGATTGGAAGAAGCATCAGCAGTAGCCGACGGCTGTACAAAAAAATCTAACCCCGTGCTACCATCCAGCCCTGTACCGGCGGCGTGCATGGCGTTTACCTCGGTCGCAAAGGAGTAGGCCAATTGATCGAGCCGATTCACCACATCGGGGATCATGACATCGCGAACTTCGTAAAGACCTCGGAATTCACCACCCAAAGCGTTTCGGTCTAGAGACAGGGTGGTGTCGCCAAAGCTCAATTCGAGGTTGACGTCGGTTCCGGAAAAGACGGCACTGATCTGATTGGCGTTGCCCATTTCCACCAGGGGCATGCCGTTGGGCAACTGTACCGACGCAGCGCCGGTGGAGGTTTCGAAGGTCGTGGCACCGATACTGGCAGCGAGGCTCTTGAGCAGGACATCGCGCCGGTCACGGTCGGAGTTGGCATCCTGGCCGGACATCTCCAGGGCCGAAATCCGTGTGTTGAGCTGGGCAACCTCTTCCAGGGCCAGGTTGACACCGTCGATTTTAGAGGTGATGGTGCTGTTGATATTTTTAACCGACTGCTGGGTTTCGCGATAGATATTGGAGAAGGCACGGCCGATCAGTTCGCCACGTTGCAATACCGCCTGGCGCTCGACTTCACCACCGGGATTGGTGGAGAGTTGCCGCCAGGCATCAAAAAACTGATCAAACTCATCCGACAGGCTGCCTTCGTCGATCCCGATCACCCGCTCCAGTTCCGCCAGAGGATAAAGCATGCTGTTTTCCAGCCCTGCTTCCATGGATTTTTCTTTAATCTGGCCGGCGAGAAATACATCATGAGAGCGCTGGATCGAACCGACGGTGACACCGGTACCAATAAAATAGTCGCCAAAGGCCAGGGCCGGATAGGGGGTGAGATGAGGGGTCTGGCGTGAATAGCCTTCGGTGTTAACGTTGGCAACATTCAGACCGGTTATCTCGATGGCCTTCTGGTTGGTCTGTAATGAGGTGCGGCCGGAGTTCAGCGCAGCGTTGAGTCCACCCATGATCTACACCTTTCCTGACAGCAGTCGCCCACCCTGATGCAGAGTGCGGGATTGACCCGAACCGCCATAAACTTGCGGCATGGCTGCTTTACCAAAAAATCCCATCAGATCACGTACCCAGTTCAGCCCGGTCCAGAGCAAAAAAGCGTTGCGGCGATTTTCGTGGTCGATCTGCTTGAGCAGATCCTCCAGCCCATCAACCTGCTCGGGAGCAATGACCAGCCCTTTGAGCAAAGCTTCCTTGGCGGCAACGATCGACTGCAGCCCTTCCATGTCAAGGCGTTGGGCCGCTTCACGTTCCTGACCCAGAAGTTCAAGCAGTCGCTCGAGAGCCTGTCTGACCTGGGGATCGGCCATGATCAGCTCTCCCGCATCAGGAAGGGGAGCAGACTGGCAGCGACCTTGTTCAGGTCAGGCTTGTAGGTGCCGTCCTGAATCTGGCTTTTGAGTGCTGCGATCTTGTCCATACGGGCAGTCTCCTGAGCGGATGTGGCGGCGCCAACCTTTTCAGCATCTTTTAAGGCACTGGAAAAATCGACCCGATCGGCTTGTCTGCCGCCGTCATTCTTCTTGACGTTGGCCGCCTTGTCAGTTCGCCCCATCTGCCCGACAGCTCCGTATCCTCTATTTCCAACGATTCGATCGACCATAATCCACTCCTATTGCTCCTGGTCAAAACTGGCGGCAAAAGTGTCCAGTTTTTCCATAATGGCTTCGTACGTTTTCTGTGATATTTCCGGGAGCGCCCCGCCAAAAGCTTCCTGTGCCTCTTTAAAACCTTTGTCGATGGCATCCTTCATCTGCTGTAATTTACCTGGATCGTTACCAAAAGCATTGATAGCAAAATCAACGATCCGATCTGAGGTCTGCTCAACCCCGAAATAACCGTCATCAGCCACCAAGGCCTGGGCTTCTTCCGGGGTCAGGGTAGCCAGATCAATGACCTCACCACCGATATCCACTTTGCTGGCGGCGCCCTGATCAAGCAGGGTTTTTACCACCAGTTGTCTTAATAATTCATAGGGTTCTGCCACTTTCAGACCCGGTCCGTAGGTTGCTTCCGCCTTTTTATTGTCTCCCAGGGAAACCCGGTCTGCGCCCCCGATCGGCGCTTGTTGCGCCGGTTTGCGCTGGGCTTTCTCTTCCTGTAGCGGAGCATTCAACGGCTTCGTGCCACCGGTTGGATCGATCTGCTGAGCCAAGGCTAACCTCCCTGTTGTCCATGTGGTAGTTTCGTTCTATGGGACTGTTATCGACGGGATTGATGCTCTTCTTTAGTTTTTTCTGGAACGCAGCATAGTCTTTTTTAAGGGGGGCAAAAGCATACAGGGTTGACTTTCATCGTATTAGCTATTACAAATGACAATCTGTAAATATTTTCTGCGGGCACTCTGCTTTGACCACAGGATATGTCACAACCATGACCGATCAGAACAAACGTCAGCTACCCCAGCACTGGGCCCAAGGATGGGCTCACTGTGCTTTTACCCCCCAGGCTCCCATCGCCTACGGAGAGGGGGAAACCGTGCTGCTGGCAGAAAAAGACCCAACTCTGCTCAAGCTGGGCAAGGCATTGCTCGAAAATCTCAACTACCGGGTCCTGACTGCCGACAGTGGCCCCCGGATTCTTGAACAGTGTCAACAAGAGCAGATTGATATCATTGTCTTTGATGTGGAAATAGATCATCAGGTGGCGGAGGCGGAGAAAGCTCTCGCCGGCATCAAACGACTCAATTCCGCCACGAAGATACTACTTTCAACCGCTCATGATATGGCCCTGGGATTAAGTTGTTGCCCGAGGGTAGAAGACCTGCCGGTACTCACCAAACCCTTTACCGTACAATCCTTCAGCCAGTCCATTCGTCAATGTCTGGGGACAACTGCGAAGTAGAAAGCAGGAACCAGGGTGCTAAGCCTGCCGCGCCTTGCGCTTACGCAGACGCTGCACCTGGTGCACCCGCTTTTCTGCCAGTGCGATCTGCTGTTCCTGACTTCCCGCCACTCCTTTGCGCGGACGCGGTTCATGCTGGCGATAACTGCCATCAGGTTGCATCTGCCAGCCATTCACCCGGTCGTTTAGCTGCATTTCCATCATTTCCAGCAGTTGCTGCCGCAAATCGGGGGAACTGATCGTGACCAGAGCTTCCACCCGGTATTCGAGGTTGCGTTTCATGGCATCTGCCGAGCCAATCAGCAACTCTTCTTCCCCCCCATGGTGAAAATAGTAAATACGGGCGTGTTCAAGAAAGCGTCCGACAATCGACACCACCCGGATATTTTCCGACAGACCGCTAACCCCCGGTCGAACCCGACAACTGTCGCGCACCAGCAGATCGACCCTGACCCCGGCCTGGGAGGCACGGTAGAGGGCGCGAGCAATCTGCACATCCTCGAGAGCGTTCATTTTAAAAACAATTCGCGCCGGCTTGCTGCCGACATGGCAGGCGATTTCTCGCTCAATTTTGTCGAGCAGGGCCTTTTTCAGAATTTTTGGGGCCGGCAGCAGACGTGTATAGTTGCGCTTGGGAGTAAAGCCGGTGGTCAGGTAATTGAACAGTTCGGTGGCATCGCGGCCAACATCCTTGTCGTAGATCAACAACCCCAGATCAGAATACAAACGCGCGGTAACCGGGTGATAGTTGCCGGTACCGATATGCACATAGCGCCGTAACCCCTTGTAATCTTCGCGAATGACCAGAATCATCTTGGCATGGGTTTTCAGTCCGACAACCCCGTAGGTGACATGAATGCCCGCTTCCTCCATGCGGGTAGCAAGCTTGATGTTGGCCTGTTCATCAAAGCTGGCCTTGAGTTCGACCACCACTGCCACCTGCTTGCCATTACGCGCAGCGCGTATCAGATAGTTGATAATGCCGCTATTGGGGTGGGTACGATACAGCGTCATTTTGATGCCACGTACCTTGGGGTCGCTGGCGGCCTCGTGCAGAAAGCGTTCAACTGACGAAGAAAATGACTCGTAGGGATGCTGCAGCAGAATCTCACGCTGGTCACGGATACAATGAAAGATGCTGCGCTCCCTGGTCAGCAACGGGTGATCAACGGGGTGATGGGGCGGATCTTTAAGGGCGGGAAACTCCAGGTGATGCAACTCCCACAGATCGCGCAGGCCGAGCATCCCTTCTGAAACAAAAACGTCCCGTTCTTCGTTAAGACCCAGCTCAGCCGCCAAACGACCACGGTACTCAGCAGACGCATCAGGTGTCACCTGCAAACGTACAATAGGGGCTACCCGACGGTGCTGCAGGGTGGTCTCAATCAACTCGAGCAGATCATCGGCGTGCTCTTCATCCTTACTGGTGTTGGCGTTGCGAGTAACACGAAACAGTTCACAACTGAGAATCTCCATGCCCGGAAAAAGCAGATCCAGGTTTTGCTCCATCATCTCTTCGAGCAGGACATAACGATGCCCCTGCTGTCCAACCTGTTGAAAGCGATTAGCACCGGCACCCACCGGCACCTTGACCCGCGCCAGGGAAACCTCCTTGTCGCCGGGATAGCGCAGTTTGACAAACAGATTAAGGGACAAGTTGGAAATAAAAGGAAAGGGATGGGTCGGATCAACCGATTGCGGAGTGATCAGCGGAAACAGGTTATCGTAAAAATAACTGCGCAGCACCTCCTGTTCGCTAGGTTCCAGGTCACGATAGGCAAGCACCTTAATATCTGACTTCGCCAACGCTCTAAGCAGCTCTTTTAAGGTCTGCTCGCGCCGGACACTCTGGTTGATCATGGCTTGATAACAGGCTTCGATCTGCTGGCGCGGGGTACGGCCGTCGACGGTGACATCCTGAATACCGGCGGCAACCTGTTGTTTGAGACCACCGATGCGTTTCATGAAAAACTCATCCATGTTCGAGCCATAGATCGCCAGAAATTTAACCCGTTCCAGCAGGGGCAATCGTTGATCCGCGGCCTGCCTCAGCACCCGGTTATTAAACTCCATCCAGCTCAGTTCACGGTTGAGATAGAGAGACGGGTCGTTTAAATCAAACTCTTTTTTTTCTGCCGTCACCGGCACCTCCTGCGGGGATAATGGCTTGGAATCCGGCGTTAGTGGCGCAGGTGAATGTAACATCTGACTCTCCTGAGGATATAGCAAAAATTCCGCGCCACCATAGCCTGTCTATGTGAGAATTGTGTGAGAATGCCGTTTTTTGCCCAAACTTTCGACCCGGACCATGGCAATACATCAGACTGATAAGTTAAGATGAGAAATAAATATCTGACACATTAATGAATGTTGTAAACATTCTACAACGATTTGCACCCGGTGCCATGAGGAAATTACCATGTCCGATAATCACGCCGCTCTGCCGGCAACCACGCGCCTGGCTGCCATTGATATTGGCACCAACTCGATCCGCTGTATTGTCGTAGAAGCCGACAACCAGGGCAATTTCCGTGTCCTCGATGATGAAAAAGCCCAGGCTCGCCTGGGCGAAGGATTGAGCGAAACCGGGATCATCTGCAATGCCGCCGTCCAGCGCGCTATCGACGCGCTGATGCGGATGAAGCGCATCTGCACCGGGCTTGGTGCTGAGATTGACGCGGTGGTTGCTACCAGCGCGGTGCGCAAGGCCCATAATCAGGAGAGTTTTCTCAATCAGGTCAAAGCCGCAACCGGTCTGACCATCGATGTGATCAGCGGCGAGCAGGAAGCTGAACTCGCCGCACTCAGTGTTCATCACAATTTTGCCATGGAACAACAACGCTTTGCCATGGCCGATATCGGTGGCGGCAGCGTGGAAATTGTCGTCGCGGTTGGTGATCACACCGAGAATCTCATCTCGCTGGATCTGGGAGCGGTCTTTCTGACTGAAACCTATTTTACCCACGACCCGGTCACCAGCAGCGAACTCGAAAAGGTACGCAAGCTGGTACGCAAGGAGCTTAAAGCCCATGGCATCGGCAAAGGGCGGGCCGTCTCCTGCCTGATCGGCTCCGGAGGCACCATGACCAACATCGCCGGCATGATCATGGCAATGCGAGGGGAGCAATATGAATCGGTGCATCGCTATGAGGTGCTCCACTCTGAAGTTGTACATATGCTGGCGATGATTGCCCGCAAAAGCCAGAAGGAACGCCTGCTGATTCCGGGACTTAATCCCGAGCGTGCCGATATCATCCTTGCCGGCATGGTGGTGGTTGATGAGCTGATGCGACGGCTGGGCACCAACCTGCTGCGCATCAACGGTCAGGGCATCCGTGAGGGACTGATTCTTCACAGCCTGCAGCAACGCCAGCTGCTGCCGTTACACGCACCTTCACGGGATTGGCGTGAAGCTCTGATTGAGTTCGGTCGGTCCTGTCGCTTTGACGAGCAGCATGCCAAACAGGTTTGTCGTCTGGCAGAAACCATCTTTGCTGCCGTTGCTGCCGGTTATGAACTGAATGAACGCCACCTTGACCTGCTCATTGCAGCGAGCCTGCTGCATGACATCGGCTACTTCATCAGTTATGATCGCCACCATCGCCATACCTACCACCTGATCCGCCATGCGGATCTGTTCGGTTTTTCCCCGCGTGAACGTGAACTGATCGCCAACATTGCCCGCTATCACCGCAAAGCCAAACCAAAAAACAGCCATGAAAGTTTTGCCGTCTTAAGCCCGGAAGATCAACAACTGGTGCGTCGCCTCGGTGGCATCGTACGGCTGGCGGACGGCCTCGATCGACGGCGTAACCGCCAGGTCAAACATCTAGAGTGCCGACTGACCGATAAAAATCTTGAAATGATCTTAAAGAGCCCGCAGGAAATGTCGGTAGAACTTTACGGCGCCCGCAGTAAATCTGATCTGTTCGAGCAGGCCTTTGAGCGGCCCCTGCTGGTCTCTGCCGGATCTGGCGACGGTTAATGTTTTGAACGTTTTCACCAAGTCACCCTTCTTTTCTGCCATCGGGATGACCTGTGCCTTTAACCGCTCCGGGCTTTCCGGTCTTAAAATCTGTTTCCATATAATGGATTAGATCATCGGTTGCCAGCACCTTGGCACAGGTACTGTTGGCAATGATCAGAGCCCTTTCCTGGTTTGCTGTCGCTGTTGCCACAGCATCACCTACGACGACGACATCATAGCCACGTGAATTACCGGCGTAGGCGGTGCTGAGAACACATTCATCAGTCCACAAACCGACAATGACAATCGTGTCAATCGCCAGGGCTTTGAGCTTTTCGTCAAGATATGACTTGCCATGCTCATCAAAGGTCCAGAACATATCCAGATGTTTACCGTGATAAAACCATCCATCAGAAATCTCCTGCTCTGTCGGCGCGATTTCAGCCAATGGTTTCAGCCCCGGAGCACCATTAAAAACATAAACGGCATTTTCCGGATCTTCCGGCCACAAGCCCTGAGGTCCGTACCAGCGATCCATGGCGTTTGAAATACCATCGTCATACCTGCGGGTCCACGAACTCCAGGCTAGACACACCCCGTCGCTACCCGCTCTGGCCTGTCGGAAGGTTTTCACTATTTTGGTCATGTTCGGAAGGATACCGCCGGCATAGGGTCGGTATTCTTCCTGACAGTCATCCAGCAGCAAGGCGATTCTGCGGGGACGATCTTTCAAGTTCCAGGCAGCCCAAAAGGCCAGAGGGGTCTGATTCGGGCCACCGGGGGTCTTACTGTGATTTTCCATCGGCTGCAGTGCAAGCTCCAGGTTCCGATATTTGCAGGGCTGCTGTAACGCTTGATTAAGGGTCAAGATGTTACGATCGTTTTCAATCATGTTTGCGCCTCCTTTAGACTGGGGAAATACCGGCTCTACATCATTGAAGAGTAACAGCCCAAGGGGCAATAACAAGTTCAATAATGGCAACCAGGGCAACCTCTCAGAAACTGATTTTGAGAGCCTTGAGCTTTCTACTTCAAATTTTAAAAGGGCTGGTAGCCACAATAACCGGCAGGTTGGATCAACAACCACTTTGGAACTATCGAAAATAATTCCGGAGCAACGAAAAGGGTTGTCCCTGTCTGGTTGTTTTTTTCTTTAAACCGTCCTGGAAGCTTATCCGAGCGCACCTGCATCAACACCGCATGCCGGGATGTTAATATCCGCTTCAATTCTTCCGGCTTCTTCGGCAGCTATGCCATTTCTGCTTCGTCAGAAACAATGTGGAAGGTTTGACGTTACCCCTAAAAACTGAGCCATTGCAAAGTTAGTGAGTTCGTTCTATGAGCCTCACCCGGAATCTGCACAGGCCAATCCCGGAAATTTCGGGCTTCCGACATGCTGCTTGTTAGACGAGAACTTCCTTACTGTTCAGGCGCGCCTGGGCCATCAGGCTGCTAATAATGATTTTGGTTTCATTCGCGGAAAGGATGGATCCG
>RRYU01022847.1_pt1 | contig 23942 bp, 27 predicted proteins | sample 2162651 | NCBI WGS metagenome assembly RRYU01 (sample SAMN10267283, study PRJNA491782) | microbial mat metagenome | isolation source: biomat in the production well | place: Japan: Minami-Kanto gas field, natural gas well KTG3 | collected 2017-06 | reverse complement strand
GTGGAGCACAATGAATGAGTAACCCGGACACTATGGATATCACTGTCAAATGTTTTGCCGCCGCCCGTGAGGCTCTCGCCCGCGATGCGTTTCACCTGGAGGTTCCGGAAGGAACAACCATTGAGGTCGTTGAACAGGAAATCAGGAAGCTTTCCTCACAGCTCGACGAAATGCCGTTCATGCTCGCTCTGAACATGGAATATCCTGCGGAAGGGACGCTGGTGAAAGAGGGTGATGAACTGGCGATCATTCCCCCTGTCAGCGGAGGGTAATCATGGTATCGGCGAGCATACGCAGAGAAAAAATCGATGGCTGGTGTTTCGATCTCCAGCCCGATCGGCAGGCTGGTGCCGAACTGGTCTTTACCGGCCTTGTTCGTGACATGGAGAACGATGAAAAAATAGGGGCGCTTGTATATGAAGAGTATGCAGGTATGGCACGGAAAGAGCTTGAAAAAATCGGCAGGCAGGCCGTTCAGCGGTTCAGAATCGCAGATCTTTACTGTGTCCACCGTGTTGGAACCATTCCCGTGGGTGAAGCCGCCATCGTTGTGCTGATTCGTTCGAAACACCGACAGGAAGCTTTTGGCGCCATGAGCTGGTTCATGGATGAACTGAAAAAATCCGTGCCTATCTGGAAGGTCGGGAGCATACCATGAGCGGAGGGTCTTATTTTTTCATCAACTTTTCCGCTGTTGCGGCGCATCGTAACTGAATTTCCTCGAATTCTTTCTTGTCCGGTTCGCCCGGCGCGAACTCCAGCCTGTCGAATGCTTCGAGCAGGGCAAGCAGTTGCTTCGAAAGAGTAGCATCGACACCTTTCTTCTCCATTTCCAGGGTCAGTTCGCTTCTCGTGAGGCTCCGGGGATTGAAACCGCAACGCCGCTCTATTGCCTTCGAGAGTTGCTCGCGGAGCTCCTGCAGTGAGTTGGCGGACTTGCGGTTGACGGTGTGACTGTGAAAGCGTTTTTTCAGAAGCAGATAGAGCAGCGCAACAATGAGAGCGAAAGGCAGGGCGAAAAGCAGCCGGTAAAGCACGTTTGACTGCTTGTTCTGAGGGATCTTCTGCGGTGCGACTGGTTGTAAGGTTTCAGTCGTTTCCGTCGGTGGTTTTCCGGTTTCAGGAAGCACGGTCAGGGTAAGCTTGTTTGACTTGATCGTGGCATAGGTTTTTTTTCCAGGATCGAACGCGGTAAAGGTGATCGGTGGAAAGATGAAGGTCCCCGGTTTTTCCGCCTTTATCGTCATCATTTTTTCCAGACTTCCCGATAGCGGCTCCGGTGTGCTGTCAGCCGTTTGTTTTGCCGATACCTCGATCAGGGTAAAACTTTCGGGCAGTGATAACGGCATGACCGGAAAGCCGAATAAACTGCCTTTGCCGTTTATCGATGCGGTCAGGCGCAACGAAGAACCGCTCGGGACAGTGTCCTTTTCCGCAGAGATGAAAGCGGTGAATGTTCCCACGGCTCCGTCGAAACCGGTAGGTTGAGGTTCAGGGAGGGGTATAACGTCTACGGTTATCCCCGGTGCGACAAGTGTGAGCGAATCGTCAGGTTCCTGGCCGGAGCCAATGGAAAGATTTTTCGGTGTCAGGCACAATACCCGGTAACCGGTTATGTTCAGTCGGCCGCTTGTCAGGGGCACCAGCGTCATCCTTTTGATAACCGTACTTCTATAGAATGTATCGCCGACACGTTCCGGCTTGCTTGGCATCAACTTCCGGGGAGTACTCTCTTCAGCCCACATTCCCTCGTGGGCGGGTGTTGCGGTATCCTGGATTTTCGGCGCGATTCCTTTGAAAAAGAGAGTATAGGTAAGGCTTATCGTTTCGCCTGTGAACGGTTTATTGTTGCTGACCTGTGCGGCGAGGAAAAGTTCCTTTTGATCGGTCGGGTCTGCTGCCCGTCCTTCCGTAACGCCGGAACCGGTCAGGGGAATGCAGAGCAGCAGCAGGAGAATGATCGTCCTGTAAGCCGGTGTTTTCACTGCGTCAGATTATTTTTTCAGTTCAACGGATCGTTCTGCAGCAGCTTTTACGGTATCGATCAGTGCCTCCCGGACGTTATGGGCTTCCATCCGGTTCAGTCCGGCTTCGGTCGTTCCTCCCGGTGTGGTGACATCCTTTATCAGGTCCGCCGGCTTTTTTGTCCCTTCGAGAACCAGTTTTGCCGCACCGAGCATGGTTTGCGCGCTGAGTGTTACGGCATCTTCATCCGAAAGGCCGCACGCTTTTCCTCCTTCAGCCATTGAAGCGATAATGTGGAACATATACGCGGGCCCGCTTCCCGAAACGGCGGTGGCGGCATCCATATGTGTTTCGTCCAGTACCAGTACCCTGCCGATTGCGCTGAAGATTTTTTCTGCCTGTGCGATATTTTCGGCAGTTGCCAGTGTTCCCCCGCTGATGGCGGTCATGCCTTCACCAACGAACGCGGGTGTGTTCGGCATCACACGGATCACATGCATATCCTGACGAGAGTGTGTCCGGATGAACTCGGAGGTAATGCCTGCGGCGACGCTTATAAGCAGATGATCCGCACGGAGCTCGTTTTGCAGTTCATCGAGCACCTCTTCTATCTGGTAGGGTTTTACCGCGAGAATAATGATATCCGCTGATTGAGCCAGTTCGCGCAAGGAGTTGTATTCTGAAATTCCGAACTCGGCGCTAACCGCTGCAGCGGCGGCCGGATCTTTATCGAATCCCGATATTTCATTGTTGCTGTCGCGCACGAGACCTGCGATAAGGGCTCTGGCGATTCTTCCCGTTCCGATAAACCCGATTCTTGTATTGTTCATGTTCCGGTTCGATTTATTTGAAGCGCAGTTTGAAAACAAGGATGAGCAGCATGAGTAGAAGGGTTGTACCGTTTTACGTTTCATGCCTTTGCAAGTGAAGATACAAACGGAGCGGGGATTTCCCCATCACCGGCACTACGGTTTTTCGAGATGTATTATTTCCTGCGGGGTAGTACATTATATGACTCCTGTCCGTCAGGTCAGCCTCAGCAGCACAAGATCATGGTTTATGCATGCAGTGAATCGCCATTTTCTCTTTATAGCCATAGGGGCATCGGTCGTTGCCCTTGCTGTTCCGGTTTCTTTTCTATGGGTTAAACCGTTCATACCCTTTCTGCTTGGAGTCATCATGTTCGGAATGGGTACGACAATACGGTTGCATGACTTCAGGGAGGTCTGGGAAAAAAGGAAGATTGTTTTTCTCGCAGCACTGGTTCAGTATACCGTTATGCCGGGGCTTGCCGTGGTGCTCAGTTTCGCGATGTCACTGCCGGAGGAGGTCATGGTCGGTATGGTGCTTGTCGGGAGTTGTCCCGGAGGAACGGCATCCAATGTGATTGTCTATCTTGCGAGGGGCAACGTCGCGTTGTCAGTGACCATGACCATGTTTTCAACCGTGCTTGCGCCGCTGCTTACTCCGGGCATTATTTTCCTGCTGTTGAGCAGATCGGTCGATCTTTCCTATGCATCGCTTTTTCAGTCGGTTTTTCAGGTTGTCGCCCTTCCGCTTGTTGCGGGTCTGCTGGTGAGACATTTTTTCGCCGGTCAGGTGGACCGTTACAAAGAGGTTCTGCCGGGAGTATCGGTTGTGTCGATTACGCTGATAATCGCCTGTGTTATGGCTTTGAATGCGGAAAGGGTGATTGCCTTTCCGGTCGCGGCGGCGGCGGCAGTCATGCTGCACAATCTTTTTGGTCTTGCAGCAGGGTACGGTGTGGCCAGGCTGTTATCCTGCTGCCGTGTTGACTGCAGGACTGTTGCAATAGAGGTCGGAATGCAGAATTCCGGTCTCGGGGTGGCGCTTGCCAACCAGTTTTTTCAACCGCTGAGCGCCTTGCCCGGAGCATTGTTCAGCCTTTGGCACAATCTTTCAGGGATCATGCTTGCCAGGTACTGGTCAGGCAAGACATCTTCCGAGGTGACGGAAGGTGAACAAAGTAATAGCCTGAAATAGATCAGAGAACCTCTTTAACCATATAGGCAACAGCATCGCCCACCTGTTTTCCTGTCAGATCGGCATCGCCGCCTTTTGCAGGCATGAAGGTTTTATTGCCGTTATATTCGCCAGAGTAGCCGTCGATTGATTTTTTGACAAGGGTATTCATCCCTTGTGCAAAGCGTGAAGTCCAGTTTGCCTTGACGCCGGTTTTCGGAGCTCCCATAATACCGGAAGCATGGCAGGCTGCACAGCTCTTGTCATAGACGGTTTTGCCGTTTGCAAGATCGTATTTGGCTATGTCTGCGGCAGTGACGCCGGCATGGGCATCGAGGCCGGAAGAGAGTGCGACAATCGCAAAGAGGGTTACAACTGAAAGTATTCGTCCCATGAGTTTCTCCTTAATACATAGAGGTGGATGTAAAAAACAAACGTTAAAAAAAGCGGGCGCTTCCATGGCGCCCGCTTTTTTCTTATATCGAAAACCGCTTACTTTGCAACGCTTTCGTCTACCATGTAAGCAACAGAATTGGCTACTTCGTCGTCGGTAAGAGCGTCATTGCCGCCTCTTGCAGGCATGCTGCCTTCAGCAACGTAACCTTCGATCGACTTCTTGATCAAAGTGTCCATGCCTTGTTCGATGCGTGCGCTCCATGCAGAAGCATCGCCAGTTTTCGGTGAGCTGAGTACGCCTTCTGCATGACAGCTGGCGCAGTTTGCTTCATAGATCTCTTTACCGTTTGCGAGATCATAACCGCTGACAAGTTCATTTGCTGCTCCGCCTTCAGCAGGAGCTTCAGCTGCTGGTTCCTGTGCGCCGCCGCACCCGATAAAGAAAATGCTGCAAAGGGCCGCTACCGGTAGGATTTTTTTCATGTTGTTCTCCTTCGTTCGTAGTGATGTGAGTAGTGTTGATATGCTATGTTTTTGAAAAACAATGAAGAGAAAATACAAAAGTTAATGATAAAAACATTCAAACGATTGTCGAAAAAGTTGCAGGAAGGCAAATATCGTGATTTTTTCCTGCTCGCATATGCATATCCTGGGCAATGTAAAGCGGTCAGCGCGGTTGCAACTGCTTCTTGAGGTCATGGCGGGAAAGCGCGTAAAGATGCGTATAGAACAGATTGAACAGCAGCACGGCTGCTTTTGCACTGGGGGCCGAAAGACCCCGTAAAAGGGAGTTTTTAACCGTAAAGATTTCTGCGGTCAGCTGCGAATAACTTTCTATAAAGTCAGGCAGGCCGATCTGTTTCGGCTTGTAGAGTATCTCCTGGCCGAAGGTGTAGCGATAGGCGGACAGGTCGTCAGGATCAAACAGCAGGCGTCCCTCCTCTCTGAAGCGTTCGAAAACCCTCGTTCCCGGATTTGGCCGCAGGATGTTGATGCCGGGAACATCCAGCTTTGTCATGCGTATAAAGTCCAGAATTGCAGCTGGTGTTGACGGTGTGTCCCCGTCAAGTCCGTAAATGAAACTTCCGTAGAGACTGATGCCCGCCTTACGGATGTTGATGATTGCTTCGGCAAGCTCCGTGGAGCGGTTCTGTGTTTTGTTATGGGTGTCCCTGCTTGCGGGTTCGATGCTTTCAATCCCGACAAGCAGCGCCTGGCATCCTGATCGGGCGAAGGTTTCAAGGAGGCGGGCCTGTTTACCGAGCGTTGTCGTTGCCTGTCCGAACCAGGTTATGTTCAGCGGAATGAGGCGGTTGAAAAGCTCTTGTGCGTACTCTTCGTTTATGTTGATGGAGTCATCGACGAAAAAGAAAATCCTGTTGTCGTGTTCGCTGAAACGGCGTACCTCATCGACGACATCGTCGATATGCCGCCTGCGGTGCCGGTTGCCGTTGAGAATATGGACGTTGCAGAAATCACAGCTGTAGGGGCAGCCGCGGCCGGTCTGGATGATGTTTGTCGTGAAGTATCGCTTTTTGTCGAGCAGCCGGTCCCTGACCGGGCGTTTCAGCGAGAGATCGGGGTAGTCTCCGGGAAAATAGTGCTCTTTTACGGTTCCGTTTTTTAGATCCTCGAGGACCGACGCCCAGATGTCGTCAGCTTCACCGCTGACAAGAATATCCGCGTGTTTTCTGCAAGAGTCGGGAAAGAGCGTAACGTGAGCGCCTCCAAGAGCTACTTTGCAGCCTTTTGCCCGCAGGGTGTCTGCAAGGCTGAATGCTTTCGCCGCCATGCCGGTCTGAACACTGATTCCGACAAGATCCCAGGGTGTGTCGAGCGGCAGTTCTTCAAAGCGAAGGTCGCAGATTGTCTGTTCGACGCCTTCAACCTCAACGGAGGCAAGGATCATGAGCGCGAGCGGAGGAATGGCGAACTGTGTCCGCTTTATCAGGTTGCGCATGGTTCTGTCGAACCATGACTTTGCTCCATGTTTCGACGGTTCTTCAAAAAGCGATCTGGCTCCGTCGACGCCACTGTCGGAGGCAAGGAACACCAGAAGCACTTTTTTGGGGTTATGCATACCGTTTACCAGTCACTGTTTGAACCGCCCTGTTTGAGCCGGGATGCATCGTGATACCTGTTTCTCAAGACGTTTTGTTCATCTTTTGCCGTCTGTTCGAGAATGTTTGAAGCGATATCGTTTCTGATGCCGGTACCCCCCGGGTTCGAGGCGTTGCGGTTTCCTGTTGCCGGCGGGGAGGTGAACGATTTTAAGCGCCGTTGGATGATTTCATGGTTGATCTTGCACTGCTGATCATCGGGGGTTATCAGGAGTGCCCCGCGGTACTCTCTCAGAGCGGCTTGCAGCAGCTTCTTTTTCTGCCTTTTGCCATCAGTCCTCATGGCAAGCCTTGCATACGCGTTTCCTGCATTGAAGCGGGCGTCGGCTCTCAAACCTTCGGGATGTTCCGGTTTGGCGGCTATTTCCCTGAAATGTGCGGCGGCTTCTGCAAGGTGGTCTTTACGGAAGAGAGCGTTGCCGAGGTTGAAGGCTGCAACAGTGCCGTTGCGGCTTTCCGGTTCGCGCCTGATAACGCTTCGGTAACGCTGGGCAGCCTCTGCAAAATTCCCGGCTTCAAAACGTTTGTTGGCGGTTCTTACTGTTGTGTAGTCGGCCTGTGCATCAGAAAAAGCAGCGGATGCCAGGAAAACGATCAGAAGAGCTGATAGATACTGTTGCATCATAAAACCATCCGTAGCTCGTCATCTGTCCATCATTTCGGTAAACAGAGTGAAAAGGTAGTGCGAATCATGTGGCCCCGGAGCTGCTTCAGGGTGATACTGCACGGAAAAACAGGGCAGTTCGCGGTGGCGGACACCTTCAACGGTGTTGTCGTACAGATTGAGATGGGTAAGTTCGAGTTCTTCAGGCAGGGACTCCATCTCAACGGCGAAACCGTGGTTCTGGGAAGTGATCTCGATAGACCGGGTCGAAAGGTTTTTTACCGGATGATTGCTGCCGTGGTGACCGAATTTCAGTTTGTATGTTTTTGCGCCGAACGCCAGAGAGAGAAGCTGGTGTCCGAGGCATATACCGAATATCGGCAACTTGCCGGAAGTCGTTTCATGGCTGACAAGGTCTCTTATGGTGTCGATTGCATAGGTTACGGCAAAAGGGTCTCCGGGGCCGTTTGAAAGGAAAACGCCGTCCGGGTTCAGCGAAAAGACCTCCTCTGCCGGTGTGTTTGCGCTAAGCACGGTGACTCTGCACCCTGCATTCTGCAGCATGTTGAGGATATTTCGTTTGATGCCATAATCAAAGGCAACGACATGGTATTTCGCATCGGGACAATCCACCGTGTAACTCTGCGAGGTGCTGACCTTTTTTGCCAGATCGAGCCCGGTCATTTCAGGGACATTCAGGGCTTTTTCCCGCAGGCTGTTTTCATTGAGGTCGATAGTGGAAATGAACCCTCTCATTGCTCCTTTTTCCCGGATTTCACGTACCAGCTTTCTGGTGTCGATACCGGCAAGGCCCATGACTTTCGATTCCTTGAGGTAGTCGTCCAGGCTTCCTGTCGCTGCGAAGTTGCTGTATATTTGTGACGCTTCACGAACGATGAGTGCCGATGCCCAGATTTTCCCGGATTCGCCGTCACTGTCGTTGATTCCGTAATTGCCGATCAGAGGGTAGGTCATGACCACCATCTGGCCTGCGTATGAAGGGTCGGTAATGATTTCCTGGTATCCTGTGTGCGAGGTGTTGAAAACAACTTCTCCTGCGGCTTCGCCCAAATGTCCGAACGCTACGCCTTTATAGACGGAGCCGTTTTCCAAAACCAGTGTTGCCTCTGTAGACTGCATATATATCGTTTAATCCTTGCTGGTAAGTTTTTCTCCGGCTTCCTGTTTTTCCGTTGTCGCAATAGCGCTACGGTCGAATTTTATTTTCACATTATCGCCGATCTGAACCAAAACTGTTTTTTTCTCGGTATCGATTCCGGCAACGGTTCCATGCATGCCGCCGATGGTGATCACCCTGTCTCCCCGCTTCAGGCTTTCAAGTACCTTTTCACGATCTTTCTGTTTTTTCTGCTGGGGACGAATGAGAAACAGGTAAAAGACGACGAAAATAAGGACTAACGGCACAAGCTGAACAAACATGTTAGGCGTTTGGCCTCCGCTTGGTGGAGCGAAAAGAAGGAGAGAGGATATGAATGTATACATGATTTCCTGGTAATGGTTTGCGAGTGTCGGCTCTAAAAGCCGAAAGATAACGTATTCGTGCAACTAATTCAATGAGAAGTTTGTCTACGCGTTGCTCAGGAAGGAATCCAGAATCAAGGGGTAAGAATTCGGAATTTTGTCATGCCGGATCAGATCCGGCACGGCTTGTTTTGGCCACTCGGTATGGCAAGCCGGTTTCGTAAGCCCGGAAACAACTCAACGGTTCAACAAATAAACGACTCAACAATATGCAAAGCTTGCGAACGGGGCGACGTCGTAGTTGTTCGGGGTCACGAGCCCGCGGGAAAGTTTGAGATCGGCCAGTGTGGCGATCATGGCAGCGTTGTCGGTTGAATAAACCGCTTTGGGAATAAAGAGGCGTATGCCGTGCCTTTGACAGGCTTCTTCCATTTTTTTCCGCAGTCCCGAATTGGCGCTTACGCCGCCTGCTACCGATACCGATCTGATATCGTGTTTCACGGCGGCGGCCACGGTTTTTTCAACAAGCACTCCGACAATGGCCTCCTGGATGGATGCGGCGATGTCGGTACGGTGCTTTTCGATATATGCAGGTTCATGGTTGTTTAAGTAGTTCAGCACGGATGTTTTCAGGCCTGAAAAACTGAAATCAAAATTGTCCCGGTAGCTTTTGCTGGTCCGGGACTGTGAGGTAAGGGCCCGGGGAAACTCGTGAAACGTCGGGTCTCCTTCTCTGGCGAGCCTGTCGATGACCGGGCCCGCCGGGTAGTCGAGACCGAGCATTTTACCTGTCTTGTCGAACGCTTCACCCGCTGCGTCGTCAATGGTTCTGCCGATGACCCGGTAACGCAGATTGTTATCCACGACACAGAGCATCGTGTGTCCTCCCGAAACGGTCAGCGAAATAAAGTTTTTTTCCGGAGCTTGATGGCCGGGATCTTCCTGTATAAAGCCTGAAAAAATATGCGCCTCGATATGGTTGACCGGCACAAGCGGTTTTCCCAAGGCATACGCAAGGCCCTGCGCGAAACAGAGCCCCACCATGACTGCACCGATGAGCCCCGGACCCGCAGTTGCAGCTATGACATCAAGATCGTTTTTTTGTATATTAGCCTCGTTTACCGCACTATCGACAACCGATACAATCAGTCGTTCATGTTCCCGTGAAGCCAGTTCAGGAACCACACCACCGTAGGTTTTGTGGATGAGCTGGGAACTGATGATGTTCGAAGCGACGCGGCCGTTTTGCACGACGGCGGCCGAGGTTTCATCGCAACTGGTTTCGATGCCGAGGATATTCATTCGCAACACACTTCGTTTGAAAGAAATATGACCAAACCTAAGAAACAAGACAATAATAAACCAAGGGTCAAGATAAAGTTTCTCAATGTGCTGCTTGTGCTTCTCGGTGCGGACCTTATTCTGCTCTTTGCCCCCGGGCTCGGGATCCTCAACAGTGTGTTAAATATGGGTGAGGGCATCACCTGGTCCGCGCTCATTGCAGGAATTATTCTTCTTGTATTCGGTTTCAAAGATCTTTACCGGAAGCGATAGGCCAATGTCCTTTCTTTTTACGGGGCATTCTCTGTAACCATCAACGCAGGATCTGGGGAATGAAACATGATGCCGAACTTCAGGAATTGACGGGAGAGATCACGGAAGCCTCTGCGTTTCTTGACAAGGCAGCGCAGTTGCTTTCGGAAAGGGTCATCGGTCAGAGCAGGGTTCTTGAAAGGGTGTTTATCGCATTGCTGGCCAACGGTCATATTCTGCTGGAAGGAGTTCCCGGTTTGGCCAAAACCCTTATTGTCAGAACCTTTGCGTCAGCGATGAATCTTGCTTACCGGCGCATACAGTTCACGCCCGATATGCTTCCGGCGGACCTTGTCGGCACCATGGTCTATAATCCCAAGGAGATGGATTTTTACCCCCGCAAGGGGCCGGTTTTTGCCAATATCATTCTTGCGGATGAAATAAACCGTTCCCCGGCAAAAGTGCAGTCAGCGTTGCTCGAAGCCATGCAGGAACGTCAGGTAACCATAGGCGACCGGTCGTTTTTGCTTCCTGAGCCCTTCATGGTGCTTGCCACGCAAAACCCTGTCGAGCATGAGGGGACCTATCTTCTGCCGGAGGCTCAGCTCGACCGTTTCATGATGAAGGTCATGGTTGACTATCCGTCATATGACGAGGAACTCGAGATCGTGCAGCGCTCGGCAAAAACCAGTCTTCTTCCCGATGTTTCTTCTGTTGTTGAACGAAGCGAGATTCAGAAGGCGAGAGCCCTGATCGACCGGATATACGTAGACACGAGAGTCCGGCGTTACATTGTCGATATTGTTACCACATCGAGAAATCCGGTTTCGGCAGGATTGCAGTCGCTTGAAGAGATGATAGAATACGGGGCTTCGCCGAGAGCTTCCATCTTTCTCCTGCTTGCAGCAAAAGCACATGCCTTTCTCCGCCAGAGGGCCTACATCACCCCGGAGGATGTCAAGGAGGTGGCGTTCGATGTTCTGCGTCACCGTATTCGTCCGACATACGAAGCCGAGGCCGATAACGTGCAGCCGGAAGACTGTATCCGCCAGATACTCGCGCATGTGAAGGTGCCGTGAGGAGTTGTTGAATCGTTGAACTGTTGAGTTGTTAAAAGGTAGGGGCGGGCCTATGTGCCCGCCCGGTTTTCGATACCGATATTCTCCATGTGCTTGACACGGGAATCCGTAAGCGAGCGTGTTAATCCGTATGGATGCCGCATCAAGTGCGGCATGACGTTGTGGAAGAGTTTGTATGCTCGGTCGATTTTGACTTTTCACTTTTGAATTTTGACTTTTTTCTGCCATGCAGCGTGGTGTTTCGAACATTAAAGATCTCGCGCGGACGATCAGGCACATCGAGATCCGTTCAAAGCGTCTGGCAAATGAGCTGTTCAGCGGCGAGTACCATTCTTCCTTCAAGGGACGAGGTATCGAATTCAGTAATGTTCGTGAGTATTCCTGGGGTGATGACGTACGGACAATCGACTGGAACACCTCTGCGCGCAAGAACGATCTTTACGTCAAGCTCTTTACCGAGGAACGTGAGAGAACCGTGATGCTGGTGTTCGACGGTTCAGGATCGATGTTTTTCGGCAGCCGCCGGCGCACAAGGAAGGAGCTTGCTGCGGAAGTGTCAGCGGTGCTTGCTTTCAGTGCGATCATGAACAACGACAAGGTCGGGCTGCTGATATTTTCCGACCGGGTTGAAAAGTTCATTCCGCCACGCAAGGGAAGGAGCCATGTACTGGTTATTCTCGAGGAGATAATCAGCTTTACGCCTCAAAGCCGGAAAACCGATATCACCGCCGCACTCTCCTTTATCCGTACCACCCAGAAGAGACAGGCGATAGTGTTTCTGCTTACCGATCTGATCGATGAGCGGTACGAAAAAGCGATGAAGATACTCAACGCGAGGCATGATTTTGTGGTCGTTTATCTTGGCGATCCCCTCGACACGGAAATTCCGTCGAGCGGTATTCTCATGCTTCGGGATCCTGAATCCGGAGAAGAGATTGTGGTCAATGCCACCGGTACCAGGGCGTTGAAGCGGTACAGCATGAACCGGCAGGCAGAGTTGGAAGCGTTGACAAAAAAGCTCAGCGGCATGAAAATCGATACGATTTATCTTCAGACAAACCGTTCCATCATCGGCGCACTCAACAGGTTTTTCCGGTATCGTGAGAAAAAAATATGACATGACGGCACTGCTCCTGCCGGTGTATTTCCTGTTTTTTTTGTTGTCTCCGGCGTTGGCGATTGACAGGGAAGCCGGGTACAGGGCATTTTTTTCCCCTGTGGAAATCACCATAGGAGACAGGATTGCATACACTGTCATGGTGAAGCATGAGCCGGAACTGACCGTTGCTTTTGCTTTGCCGGACAGCATCCGGCTTTTGCCTTTTGTGTTGATCGATCAGGAGGTGAAACAACCGCAGAAGGACACTGCCAGCCTGCGAACAGAGCTTGCATTGTTCGATATCGGGGAACATGCATTACCCCCGGTTACCGTTATTTTTCGCGATACGTCAGGAGGTGAAAAGATAAGGCAGGTGGCTTCAGCAGGCGTTGTTACGGTTCATGCGCTGACCGATTCCTCCGTGACGGATTTGCTGCCGATAAAACCGCTCAAACAGCCCTATCGACCCTGGACGGATTATCTGCTTCCTGTTCTTGCTGGTGTTACGGGCATTGCGGGGATTATCCTCATCGGGTATATCATGAGGAGAAAAATCAATGCTGCGCATCTGCCGGCTGACCCTTCGAAACATGCACTCGGGAATATCCGAAAGCTTGAGAAACAGCTCGAAAAAGGAATGCCGCCCGCAGAGTGCTACGAGCAGCTCAGTTATCTGATCCGTGAATATCTTGATGGGGGGTACGGCATCAATGCTCTCGAAGGGGTGACGAGCGAGATAGAGGAAGAGCTGTCGAGCTGTTCGGTGCCCCATGGCGATATTCTGACCGGAGTGCTGCATCAGGCGGACCTCGTAAAGTTTGCCGAAAGCCGGCCGGGAAAAGAGGAGTGCGGAGAGTCACTCGACAAGACAAAAAAAGCGATCAGCGCAAGGGAGTAATCGGTTGTCGAACAAATCGAGCGCGTTCAGCCGTTTTCCAGTATCGTCATGAGATTCTCAAGGTTCTTCTGGAACCTGGGTGAAAAGATGCTGTGCATGAAAGGATTGAAGAGTGCGTTGATCCCGGAGTGAAAGATGGTGAACGAGAAGGTGACTTTCGTACTGTTGTCAACGGCTTCAAGGCCGAAGGTGCCTTCATAGGGTGCGACACTCGAGGTGCTTTTGAAGCTGAAAGAGCTGCCTGGTTGATATGCCGTTACCTCCCACTCGGTCCGCAGGGAAAAATTCATGATACTTCTGACTTCAAAGGCTTTTGTGCCCTTGCCGATCGCACCGTCCGTCAGGACGCCGGACTCGGTCACGTCTTCCTGCCACACGCAGTTGTTCGAGACATCGGTAAGATATGCCTCTACTTCTTCAAGCGGTTTTCTGATAATAACGGAGTGCTGGATATGCATGAAGGACGATTCGGGTTTCAGGAATGCAAGGTTGCTTTTACAAGTATACTATGCGTTTCTTTTTTACGAGCCTGTTACAGATCAAATATTTTCTTTGCTGGTGAAATCACTCAGAGGGAAGCTGCCCACATGGTAAGGGTGGCAATAGCGATAGCAGTCGAGAAGCTCAGAAGGGTGCCGATCAGGATATATTCTGTAAGTTTCTGTTTGCGTGCTTCTTCAAAACGAAGGATGGACTTTGCCGTCACAAGAAATCCTATGGCTGTTGGCTGTCCTATATATATCAAAAGAAAGATCAATCCTCTTTCCAACTGGCCTATCAATTTGCCGCCGTCAACCAGTCCGTCAGGGTTGAGTTTGTTTTTCTCGAGGATCTCTTTTGTTATAAGGTTGATGAGAAAGCCAGCTCCCCGGATGGTTGCAGACAAGCCTGCAAGTATTACTATTATTTCATAGCCATAACCGGAGAAATGAGTAATGAGGCGGAATTCGCTAAGCAAGAACGCAAGAAGGACAAGACTGAGCAGATGAGCTGTCTGGTCGGCAATGAATGACCTGTAACTTTTGTCCATGAAGCGCTGTTTGAGGAAATCGATAAGCGCATGAACAACAAACAGGTATATGGGAACCTGCCAGCATGTCCATGCCTGTAATATCAGCCAGCCTACTAAAGCGTGAATTGCCGCATGGAAAGAGAGAAGCACAGGGTTCTTTTTATTTTTTGCCATCTCGCCTGTTTGCAGTAGAAAGTCGGCAAAGATATGTGCGCAAATCAGAATTGCAGCTGTTTTTTCCATGAAGGCTTCTTTTGATGCAAAGTGCTTTTATAACGGGGGAATCTTGAGAGGTTGCATTTGACTTTTGCAATCTCTCAAGGTTTCATTTTGTGGTTTCGTTCAGCATATCGGTTATCTGTTGTTCTGTCCAAAGCAGTATGTCATGTACGGTGTTCCAGTGTGCACGTTGAAGGGAGCCGCTGACAGCTTGGCGGGTGGGTTTTTTGTCGTTTCTTGATTGCCATCTGTCTGCGGTTTGCTTCTGTTTCAGGCCCATGAGGGCGCTGTTGACCGCCTGAGATTCAGTCGGAGTCCAGTCGGATACAATACAATCGAGCAAAGGGATGGTACTTTTTTGGAACGTGTTCCAAAAGGGAAGGTTATCTTTTTCAGCGCCAAGTGCAAGCAGGGAATCCTTCATACTGTCAAGAAGCTTGCCGGAGTGAGTGAAGGCAGACCCTCGGGAATTGGAGATGTTTTTTTCGTCGATATGTTCAACCTGACCGATCCCGATGGCAATTCGACTGTCATACTTGGTATCGGCATCAGACTCCATCCTGAGAACAGTTCTTAAAAACAAGGCTGTCCTGAGTGCTTTTTCCGGCCTGGTGAGAAGCAACTGCCAACTGTCGTGGCGGAAAGTATCCATACTCCCGTAAATGGAACCCGGGTAGCAGGTGTTGAATTTCAAAACTGATGCTTTCAGCAGAGACATGGCTTTTGTACTGAGGAGACTGGTTAATTTTGAAGACTTCACGAGGTCTCCTGTCAGTACGGCATAGATTTTTCTCTGTTCAGTTATTTCCGGTTTTTGCAATCTGAAGCAGGTATAGGGTGAAAAGTTCTTGAGAAGTATAGAGTAATGTACGTGCGCTTTAGCAACAATGCAAAGGTACAGCGGGGCTCTGCTTGAGCCGTTTTCGCAGAGAAATGCATTCTCTTTTTTGCATCTTTCCTGAAAAGCCGGTATAGCGATGCAGGAACTGTTTTCCAATACAGCAACTTTTGCAATGGCGAAGCCGTGGTGGCTGACCGTTTTGCTGCTGCTGCCCGTGGTCTGGCGGCTGGAGCGGCGGCGTGAGCGTGGGCGGAAGGGGATGATGTTTCCCGGCGTCAGCCGCCTGAAAGCCGAAGGGATGATTGCGGGCAGATGGGTGCGGTTGCCGCTATGGCTCACGCGCTTCGCGATTGTCCTTGCGGTGCTTGCCATGGGACGTCCCCAGATAACACGGGAGGTTTCGGTTGCTTCGGATAACGGGATCGACATCATGCTCGCTCTGGATATTTCCGAGTCAATGCTGGAAGAGGATTTCGGAGGGAGCCGTCTTGACGCCGCCAGGGACATCGCCTTGCGTTTTATACGAAATCGTCCTCAGGACAGGCTGGGGCTTGTCCTGTTCAAGGGGAAAAGTTTTACGCAATGTCCCTTGACGCTGGATCACAAGCTGCTCGGCATGCTCGTCAGGCAGGTCTCGGTCGATGCTCTCACTGAAGAGGGTACCGCTATCGGTTCGGCGATTCTTGTTGCGACGAATCGTCTGAAGGCTTCGGTATCCGGGGAAAGGGTCATGGTGCTGCTGACCGATGGAGAGCACAACAGGGGTGAAGTCGGGCCTGTAACGGCGGCAGGCATTGCCGGGAGCGAGGGAGTACGTATCTATGCCATAGGGATGAGCATGCATGGGCTATCGGAGAACATCGATTCGATCGAGGACCGGGGTGCAGGTAAGGAGGTTATGCTCCAAAAAGTGGCTAACCTGACAGGCGGCAGGTTTTTCAAAGCGTCGGATGAACGTGCTTTCAAGGAGGCATTTGCGGAGATCGATGCTCTGGAGCGCCGTCGTTTCGAAGGGCCGCAAAGGATGGTTCGGGCGGAACTGTATCCATGGCTGCTAATGCCTGCGATGGTGCTGCTTGTTACTGGCCTGGGGTTGGGGAGTACCCGGTTGATGAGAATCCCTTGATGATGTCTGTGATCAGAAATGACTAAGGAATATTAGACTAATGGCGAATCAAAAAGGCATTTGAGGAGAATAGCTGAATAGTATTGACTTTTTTGGACACTTGCAGCATGGAAAATATCTGTTTTGCATATCCTGAACGGCTTTCTCTGCTGTTGCTGCTGTTGCCGCTGGCAGGGGTTCTCGGTTGGGGCGTATGGCGGAAGTTTCGTGCAAGAAAACGGCTGGCCGATGACAGCCTTGCGGTGTGTTTGCTTGGCAGATGGGATCTTCGCAAGGAAATAGTCTTCCGTGTGATGCAGTCTCTTGCGGCTGGATTGCTGTTGATTGCCTGTTGCGGACCGCAGCTTTGCTCGGGAGAAAAATTCGTTCGGCGTGCAGCGATCGATATCGTTTATGTGCTCGATGTTTCCAACAGCATGCTTGCCCGTGACGTTGCTCCGGACAGGCTGGGAAGGGCAAAACGGGAGATATTGGCAATAAACAGAGGACTTGACCGGGGCAGGAGCGGTCTTGTTGCTTTTGCCGGTTCTGCGATTGTTCTGTGTCCCCTGACCGCCGACAGGCAGGCGTTCGAGACGATGCTGCATATCTCGTCCCCGGATCTTGCCGGGGAACAGGGGACGAATGTTCCGAAGGCGCTCGATATGGCAAACAGGATACTTTCAGTCAGTAACAGTGCAGAGAGGGTGCCCGGTGCGCGGATCGTTGTTCTTGTCAGCGATGGAGAAAACCACGGACAAGGGTTTTCCGGGGAGGCTCGAAAGCTTCGGGATGAAGGGGTGCAGCTCATCGTTGTCGGGGTTGGAAAGGAAGAGCCGGTACCCATTCCACTTGGAAATGGTGAGAGTGAGCCGGACGCAGTCAAGCTGGATGCAGAGGGAACCCCGGTGTTGACCGCGTTCAGACCGGAAACACTTCGCAGACTTGCCGAAAAAGCAGGAGGCACTTTTTTGCGCAGTCGTGAGTCCGGACCGGTTTCGGGTCGTGTACCGGAAGTGCTCGAATTGGATGAAGCTGACACCCAATGGGTTCGGGAACCGAGGTATCGGGAAGAGATCTTCCATTATTTCGTTCTGGCGTCGGTGCTGTTGCTGCTGGCAGCGGGGTTTGTTGAGAATTCAGAAGCCATACATGACGAATGACTGTTGACGAATGAACAATGCATGGCTGCTCTCGGTTTTGAGTGATGAGTGTCATATTGTGTTACGTGTCAGGTGCTATGAGTTATACCTGCCGGATAGCGAGATGGCTTGATGGCGGTTTTTTTTGTAAAGATTCTTACATTGAGCGTAGGTTATTGTTTCTTCAACCAACGGATCTAATATACTTCCTATGGAGCAGCAGCAGACACAGCAGAAGAAAGGTTTTGAGCCTATGGAAAAAGCCAAGCTCGCCATGAGACTGGTCAGCAATCCTGATTTTGAAAGGGAAATTGACGAATATGTCAGCGGCAAGGATTATGATGAGCACAGTGTCAACTATTTCAAACATCAGATCGCTATCCAGCAAAAGCTCCAGTCTGAGGGTGGCAAGCTCTTAAGTACGAGCGGTCAGATTGTTTCCGCGGTTGTAAGCGCGCTTGCAAACAGCCTGAAGAATACTGTGGAAGCTGCCAACAAGCAAAACCCCTGAGTTCCCGGTTACTCTTGCACGGAAACGCCCCCATAGCTGATTCCTGCGAGTGACGCCATATCCTGCTTCCATGTCACGAGGTCATCCGGATTGAATTTTCCGAGATGGCGGTGCCCGCACGCCCTTGCCATGACTTTCATCATGTTTACCGAATTCTGTAGATAGTTGTGCAGCCGTTTTGCCGATTTGTCGATGGCGATTCTTTTACGGAATTTTTCATCCTGTGTGGCAATGCCGACCGGGCAGTGGTTGTTATGACAGGCTCGCATGCCAAGGCAGCCCATAGCTTGTATGGCGGCATTGGCTATTGCTATGCCGTCTGCGCCGAGGGCAAGTGCCTTGATGAAATGTGATTCGGTGCGCAACCCTCCGGTTATGATGAGCGTGACGTGCCCGGCGTTACGTTTGTCGAGGTGTTCTCTTGCCCGTGCAAGTGCGGGTATTGTCGGGACGGCAATATTGTTTTTCAACAGGTTGGGTGACGCTCCGGTGCCCCCCCCTCTTCCGTCAAGAATGATGTAGTCCACATCGACCTCAAGAGCAAAGTCGATATCTTGTTCGATATGCTGGGCGGACATTTTAAAGCCGACAGGTATTCCGCCGGTTGCTTCCCGCACTTCTTCGGCTACCTTGTGAAAGTCTTCAGGAGTTATGAGTTGACGGAACCGCGAGGGTGACACGGCGTCCGTATTCGGGGATACTCCTCTGACTTCTGCTATATCTTCGCTAACCTTGTCGGCAGGCAGCATGCCTCCGGCTCCGGTTTTTGCTGCCTGCCCCGCCTTGAAATGAAACGCCTGGCATCGGGTTACCTGTTCGATATCCCAGCCGAACTTTGCCGGAGCAAGTTCATAGAAGTACCGGGAGTTTTCTGCACGTTCAGCTTCAAGCATGCCTCCTTCGCCGGAGCATATGCCGGTGCCGGAAAGCTCGGCCCCTCTGGAAAGTGCTATCTTGGTTTCCCTGCCGAGTGCGCCGAAGCTCATATCGCTGACAATGATCGGTATACTGAGCTCAAGCGGTTTTTTCGCTCCCGGTCCCAAAACAAGGGTTGTGCCGACTGCTGTGCCGTCAAGCAGGGGCGGTTTCGCAAGCTGGGCGGTGAGCACCTGAATGTCCTCCCATTGCGGGAGTTCAGTGAGCGGTACGCCCATGGCCGAAACCGGTCCATGCGAGTCGAATACCGAAGGGTCTTTGGATGCAAGTGCGTGAATGTAGTGATTGAAAGGTTCTTCCGGTCCTCCTTTCATGTCGGCATACAGCCCCTGATAGTTGTTCCTGTCCCAGGGCTGCGGGTTTTGCCGGTACCACGCTGCCACTTCCGCTTCGTCGACATAGACAGCATCTGTTTTCAGATCGATCCATGCGGAGAATTTATGCAGAGCCTCGTCGTTGTTATATTCACTTATGCCGGTATCATAACGGTAATCCCAGCCGTGTACGCCGCAAAGCAGGTTTTTTCCGCCGACATGCCCGTCCGCCATAAGAGCCCCCCGGTGGTGGCATCTGCCGTAGAGCACGGAAACATCGTCGCCGTAACGGATAATAACGAGGTCTACATCTGCAACAAGGGCGTAACGGGGTGTTTTTTCCTCGAGATCGCTCCAGGTTGCAACTTTAACTTTTTTTGTTTTAACATTGTTATACATAAGCAGAAAAGAAGATGTTTCATTATGTTTTTAAAAGATAATCATTAAAGCGCTGAAACACTATGCAGTTCGATCCCAATAAATTTACCGTAAAGGCTCAGGAGGCCCTGCAGTCGGCGGCGACGCTTGCGGGAAGCAGGCAGCATCAGCAGATTGAACCGGTTCATCTGCTTCATATCATGCTGAGCGACAGTGAAAACATTGGTTTTCAGATCGCACAGAAACTCGAGGTACAGGTCGATAACCTGCTTTCCGTTCTCGACCGGGAACTCGATCGCATTCCGAAAGTCACCGGGGCATCGGCGACCGGCCAATATGTATCGCAGGAGCTTGGCAAGGTGTTTGACCTCGCCTTGAAAGAGGCGGAGAATCTCAAGGATGAATATATCAGCTCCGAGCATCTTTTTATCGCCATGAGCGAAGCGGGCGTCAAGGTTTCGTCTGTCATGCGGGATGCGGGGCTGAACCGTGACGCTATTCTGAAGGTGATGGCCGGTATTCGCGGTTCCCAGCGGGTTACCAGTCAGACAGCGGAGGATACGTACAACTCGCTGAAGAAATATTCGCGCAACCTGAATGATCTTGTTCGCAAGGGAAAACTCGATCCGGTCATTGGCCGCGATGAGGAAATCCGGAGAGTTCTGCAGATTCTCAGCAGGAGGACAAAGAACAATCCTGTGCTGATCGGCGATCCGGGTGTCGGTAAAACAGCTATTGCCGAGGGTATTGCCCAGCGTATCGTTGGCGGTGATGTTCCTGAAAACCTCAGAAGCAAACAGATTGCAGCGCTCGATATTGCACAACTGGTTGCGGGAGCCAAGTTCCGGGGTGAGTTTGAGGATCGTCTCAAGGCGGTTATCAAGGAGGTGCAGGATGCCAACGGCGAGGTTATCCTGTTTATCGACGAAATGCACCTCCTTGTCGGAGCAGGTTCCGCCGAGGGTGCCGTTGATGCGGCAAATATTCTCAAGCCGGCGCTTGCCCGGGGTGAGCTGCGTTGTATCGGCGCGACGACGCTCGACGAATATCGCAAGCACATTGAAAAGGATGCTGCCCTCGAGCGGCGTTTCCAGACGGTTCTGGTCGATCAGCCGAGTGTCGAAGACACCGTTTCCATTTTACGCGGTTTGAAGGAGAAGTACGAGATTCATCACGGTGTCCGTATCATGGATTCGGCGATTATTGCCGCTGCTGAGCTTTCCGATCGTTACATTTCCGAGCGGTTCCTCCCCGACAAGGCTATCGACCTCATCGATGAGGCTTCCGCAAGGCTTCGGCTGGAGATGGACAGTGACCCTGAAGAACTCGATAAAGTGAACCGCGAAATCCGCCGTCTGGAAATTGAACGTGAGGCCCTGAAAAGAGAACTGTCGAACGAGTGAGGTTCAGGAGCTTTTGCCGTCCAATATTCTGCAGGTCGGGATTTATTATCATTGGATGTTTTCTGTGGTTTCTTTTTATTGAACAACAAAAATACTGATACTATGAACATGAGAAGGAATGTACTTGTATTGCTGCTGCTCCTTATGGGTATGGCGGTTACTCCGGTTTTTGCGGGTTGGAACCCTCATGAAGAGCAACATGCACAGCAGACCATCCGTCTTTTTCAGAAAACAGATCCGGGACTACAGATTTTTTTTGACGAGGCTTACGGTTACGCGGTTTTTCCTGATGTGTATAAAGGAGGGATTCTTTTGCTGGGAGGAGCGCGCGGTGACGGGTATGTTTACGAACAGGGCAATTTGATCGGCAGTTCTTCGATTACCCAGATCAATGTCGGGCCACAGCTTGGCGGTCAGGCTTTTGCGGAAATTATTTTTTTCCGCACCCAGGCTGATCTTGAAGATTTCAAGAAAGGGAATTATGAGTTGAACGCGCAGGCAAGTGCGATTGCCGTGTCGTCAGGGGTTGCGACAAACAGCGAGTATTCGGACGGTGTTGCTATATTTGCGCTCCCTAAAAGCGGTTTTATGGCCGAAGCTTCGGTTGGCGGTCAGAAGTTTTCTTTCAAGCCGTATTAGGGAAAATTGTTGATCTGTTGATTTGTTGAGTCGTTGAAAGAAAGTGGATTTTTGAGTCGGATCAGCTGTGGGGAAGAAGTCTTACTGTCATCCTCGGGCTTGACCCGGGGATCCATGAGACTGTTTGGGAGATTGTACGGATGCTGAAGTCCGGCATGACCTTTTGAGAGAGCGTGTGGCATGACATGGCTGTGTTCTAACAATTTCGAACAACGAATTTTATACCGGGTATGCGTTATGAATTAGTGGTGGGGCTGGAAGTGCATTGTCAGCTCAATACAAACAGCAAGGCTTTTTGCGGCTGTTCGACCGAATTTGGAAAACCTGCAAACACCAATGTTTGCCCGGTATGCCTGGCGTTTCCCGGAGCGTTGCCGGTTTTGAACCGGCGCGTTGTGGAGGATGCGGTCAAACTTGGTCTGGCGACCGGCTGTACTATCGCCAGACAATCTATTCTTGCCCGTAAAAACTATTTTTATCCCGACCTTCCGAAAGGATACCAGATTTCACAGTACGAAGAACCGGTTTGTTCCGAGGGCGCCATACATGTCGATACCGATGAAGGACGCAGGGATGTAAGGCTGGTCAGGATCCATGTCGAGGAGGATGCCGGAAAATCCATTCACGATATCGGTGATGATACCTTTATAGATGTCAACAGATGCGGGGTTCCCCTGCTGGAAATCGTGAGTTATCCTGATATTCGTTCGGCAAGGGAGGCGTCTTCCTATCTTCAGAAGCTGCGGCAGATAGTAAAATATCTTGGTATATCGGACGGCAATATGGAGGAGGGCAGCCTGCGCTGCGACGCCAACGTTTCCGTTCGTTTGCAAGGTGCAGAGGAGTACGGTACGAGAACCGAGATCAAGAACATGAACTCGTTCAAGAGTGTCGAAAAAGCTATCGAGTATGAGGCGGAACGCCATATCGATGTGCTGGAAGGCGGGGGAAAGATTGCTCAGGAAACCCGTCTCTGGGATGCCGACAAGCAGGAAACCCGTTCCATGCGCGGCAAGGAATTCGCGCATGATTACCGCTACTTTCCCGACCCGGATCTTGTGCCTATCCGTATTGACGACGAGATGCTCGAACGCATGACGTTCGAACTGCCGGAGTTTCCGGAAGCCCGGGCTGAACGTTTTGTACGCGAGTTCGGCATTCCGGTTTATGACGCGGGAGTTTTGACGGCCGAACGTGAAGTGGCGGACTACTTCGAGCATGTCGTGCGTTCCTGTGGCGACGCAAAGGTTGCTTCGAACTGGGTCATGGGGGAAGTGCTGCGGACGCTCAAGGAGAAGAACATGTCGGTTGCGTCATTTCCGGTGCCACCGGAAAGGCTCGGAGGTCTTATCGGGCTGATTGCCGGTGGAACGATCAGCAATACCATTGCCAAGCAGGTGTTCGAGCGTATGCTGGAAACCGGTGACGATGCTGAAGCTATCGTTGAAAAGGAAGGACTTGCCCAGGTTTCGGATACCACCGAGATCGAAAACGTTGTTCAGGAAATTATCGATGCCAATCCCGGACAGGTCGAACAGTACAGGAGTGGGAAAACCAGGATTTTCGGGTTTTTCGTGGGTCAGTGTATGAAGGCGATGAAAGGCAAGGCGAACCCTGTGGTTGTGAATGAGATTCTGAAACAGAAACTTGAGGGGTAAGACAGCGGGAGGCTGTCAGGAATCGCTGAACAGGCCGTAATCCTGTTTTTTTTCAGGCTGTTTTTCTGCGGACCCGGGATTGATGACTTCGATTTTCTGGCGGGCATCCTGGAGTCTTTTTCTGCAAACATCTGCGATTTTAAGCCCCTCCTCGTATAGCTTGATCGATTGATCGATACCTGTGTCGGGGTTTTCCATTTCTCCGGTTATCTCTTCGAGTCGTGCAATAAGCTCCTCTATGGTAGCTTTTTTTTTCTGGCTCATGTGATCAGGTGCGATGCTGTGAGGGGTTTACCGGTTGTTCTTCAGATAACATAGTTAAAGCCGGGAAGTAATCAAAAAGGAGAGGGAAAGATCAGTAGACAGTTTTCAGTGGGCGGTTGGCGGGATGCAAGACGTGTTAGGGTCCCGACATGTCAGGGTGTTTGCCCGTCTGAGTGAGGGGTAATGAAAAATGAGAGTTACAGGTTACAGTTGCAGGTTCCTGATGGCGTGACAGCAGGCATGGGAAAAAAGATAACAAGGCAGGGGCGAAAAATCTTTCGCCCGTACAAAGGAGACAAGAGATAACGTTGGGGGATGGATGCTGCATCAACCCCGTGTAATAAGAATATTACACAGGGGG
>RRYU01002594.1_pt1 | contig 23946 bp, 21 predicted proteins | sample 2162651 | NCBI WGS metagenome assembly RRYU01 (sample SAMN10267283, study PRJNA491782) | microbial mat metagenome | isolation source: biomat in the production well | place: Japan: Minami-Kanto gas field, natural gas well KTG3 | collected 2017-06 | reverse complement strand
CCCCCAACTCTTTAATGTTCTCAAAGGTGAGATGAGCCTGGTTGGCCCACGACCAGCGTTGCCCAGCGAAGTTGCTCAGTATACCTATGATCAGGTCTTGCGGCTAAATGCCATTCCTGGTATCACTGGCCTGCAACAGGTGTCTGGTCGGAGCGATATTGACTTTAAGCGCTGGGTTGAGCTGGATCTGCAATATATTGCCGAGCAGAGTCTGCGTAAGGATATTGAGATCTTGCTCAAGACGATACCAGCAGTGTTATTGAGTAAGGGTGCATACTAATATATTACTGGAGAACGGTTGGCGAAACATGCGCAAACTCCTTATCGTTCTGGGTGTGCCAATTGACGATCTAAACATGGATGAAGCGTTACATCGTCTCGACGAATTCATAGAGATCGGCCGTGCTACTGGCAAGAGTCACCAGATTGCGACGGTTAACGCCGACTTTGTTGTCAACTCGCTCCATGATGTCGAACTGAGTCGTATTCTGCAAGAATCCGATATGGCTACGGCTGATGGTATGCCGCTGGTCTGGGGGGCACGCTGGCTGGGTGTGCCCCTGGAAGGGCGTGTGACCGGGGCTGATCTGGTGCCAGCTCTGGCGGAACGGGCTGCTGAACGCGGCTACTCAATCTATTTTCTGGGGGCCAGGCCGGGTGTGGCTGTCCAGGCGGCTCAGATTCTGCAAGAACGACATCCAAATCTGAAAATCGCCGGGGTTAAATCACCACCAAACCGCTCTGTCCTGGAAATGGATAGTAGTATTGTCGAGGAAATCAAGGCCGCACAACCCGATATTTTGCTGGTGGCTTTCGGCAATCCCAAACAGGAAAAATGGATCAGTATGTATCGCCGTGAGTTGCAGGTTCCCGTCTGTATCGGTATCGGTGGTACACTTGATATGATTGCCGGTATTACTCAGCGCGCACCACACTGGATGCAAAAAACCGGGCTTGAATGGTTGTATCGGTTGCTACAAGAACCTCGCCGTCTCTGGAAACGTTATATTGTTGATATGCTCTATTTTAGCTATTTCTATGCTCATCAGTTGTGGGCAATGCGCATGCATAAAAAGCCTGCATCACTGTTGCCTGTAACGGTTGATCCGGTTGCGATCGAACAAAAAGTGGTTATGAGTATCCGTGGACGCATGGATCTGAGTAATTCCCAGGCATTTGTTGAGCGGGCTCATCAGGCGCTGGCTGAAAATGCCTTTCTGGTTGTCAATCTGTCTGAGGCTGAATTTCTGGATAGTTCCGCTCTGGGGGCGCTGGTGGCGCTTACGAACCAGGCGCGTGATAAAGATGGTGCGTTATATCTGGCGGCTGTACCTCCAGCTATTCTCCAGGTGTTGACCATCACGCGTCTGGATAAGTTTTTTGATATCTATGAGGATGTTGAAACGATCCTTGCTCTGCCACCTGCTCCACCCCAACTCTTTATTGAGCCAGAAGTAGATTATGCGGGCTGGCTGGTTGTAAAAATGCCCCGCATTCTGGATGCGGCTACTACTCCGGTTGTGCTGGATAAGTGCTTGCAAAATGTGCAACGCCAGTCGCGCATTATTCTTGATTTTAGCGAAACGCATTTTCTGTCTAGTGCTGGCATGGCCGCTATGGTCAAACTTGAACGGGTGGCCAGGGATCACGGTGGAGAATTGCGTGTGGCCAGTTGTTCACGTGATGTTCTCCGCAGTCTCCAGTTTGTGAAATTGGATATGGTTATCCCTCTGTTTCAAGATGTATCTACGGCTGTCGCTGAGTAAATGGTAAGGTAACAGAACAATGCAGATTATGCTCCTGGCGACGGATGAAGAAAAAACTTTGCCGCCACTTACCGATAGCATACCGTCACCTATGCTTCCGATTGCCAATCGTCCGGTAATGGCCCTGATGGTTGAAATATTGGCACGCTCACGTCATAAAGAGTTGCTGGTTAGTCTGTGTCATCGTGGTGAGGCTATTACATCTTATTTTGGGAGTGGTGGTCGCTGGGGTGTTCATCTGAAGTATGTGATCCAACGTCAACCCTGGGGATCGGCTGGTGCACTCAAATGGGCCTCAGGCGTCTTGAACGATACTATTGTCCTTTTACCCACCACGGCTATGCTTGATCTGGACGTGGAAGCGGCGCTGGCCTTTCATCGTGCTCATCAGGGAATGGTCACGCTGATCCTCCATACGCCGTTTGATGCGACACTCCCGCATCCCGTACAGATTGATGCTGACGGGCATGTCCAGGGATTTGAGGCGTCTGTGGCGGCGGCTGATGGACGGGTTTTGTGTAGTACAGGCGCTTATATTTTTGAGCCTGACGTGTTACAATATATCCCAGGTCGTACACCGTACGCATGCTATGAGCAACTGCTGCCCGCATTGCTGGCCGCCGGGGTTCCTATCTATGGGTATCAGATGCATACATACTGGAATCCACTTACCTCGCTTCAGGCGTATCAGCAGGCCCAGCAGGTCTATCTGTATAGTGCCTTCCATGCTGCTATGAACCCGGAACAATCGGTTGAACCGGCTATGCCGTATGTGCGTTTTCCTTCAATTGAAGGCCAGCAGATTGCTCCCGGTATCTGGATCGGGCCGAACTATATTATCCATCCCCATGCCCGGCTGGCTCCTCCATTGTGTATCGGTGAAAATAGTCGTATCGCAAACGCAGTTGATCTTGGCCCCGGTTCTGTGCTGGGGGCAAATGTGGTCGTCGATGATGAGGCGACGGTCTATCAGACGACTATTCTCGATCAGACGTATGTCGGAAGGCTGGTTAATCTTAATAATCGCATTGTACATAGCACCACTCTGATTAACCCCGAGACTGCCGAGAGCATCGAGGTTGTTGATCCCTTTCTCTTATCTGTCGTGCAGCCAGTTATTACACGCGCTGAAAGGGTGCATCGGTTGTTCGATGTGAGTGTAACGGTGTGTCTGCTGCTGTTGATGATGCCTTTGCTGATGGTGATTAGTGTGCTTGGGTGCTTCGCTCTACGTGGTCGGGTGTTTCAACGCTCTGTCTGTATCGGCCGGCGGGCCGTATCTCCATATCTGAAGAGCGATCAGCCAGCCGACCGACAGATATTGCGCCTGTGGCGCTTCCAGACAAAGCGTAGAGATGGCACAATCCCAACATTTGGGCAGTGGCTGAAACGCTGGGAATTTGATGCTTTGCCTCAACTGGTTAATGTGCTTATCGGTGATCTGGCACTTGTAGGTGTCAAACCTTTATCTCCGTCTGAGGTTGAACATCTTCAGGAAGAGTGGCATCAGAAGCGCAGTGAATGTCCAGCAGGTTTTACCGGATTGTGGTATATTCAGACAGAACCAGACGGAGATCTGGACGATATCCTGATTACTGATTCATATTATGCGGCAACTCGAACACGTTTTGGCGAAATACGTATTCTTTTGCAAACGCCAATTGCCTGGTTGCGTAGATGTCGCTCCCAGTCTGGCTGGAAGTGGTCAGCCGGACAATCCACTGAACCTGTGGATACCATTCATAGTCCATGATCCATCACCTGATGCACGAAGGAGAACACTCCTATGAATATAGAGACTCGCTTTTCTGGAGATATTGCTATTCTTGACCTTTCTGGCCGCTTTGATAAACATACTGCTCCAACAGTTGCTGCATCGCTCGAGAAGGTTACTTCCAGAAATCCTGCAAATGTTGTGGTTAACCTGACGGGAATTGGCTTTGTCGACTCAACGGCGCTGGCTACGCTAGTACAGGGGCTTAAACGCTGCCAGCGTAGCCATGGTGAGTTGCATTTGTGTGGCCTGCAACGCCAGGTGCATATGATTTTTGAGTTGACCCGACTCGATAAGGCCTTTAATATTTTTGTTGATGAAGATCATGCCATTCAGGCATTTTATAATTAGATACTGTAGCTCGCTCTTATGCTTGTGGCATTATTAAGCTCTCAATATGCGCGGTTTGCGGCTGTGGCAGAAGCTTGGTTAGCTATGGGAGCAACGTCTTTTGGTATCTGGCAAAATGGTCATCCGGTGGCCTACTGGCCAGCAGGGGCGCGGTTGTACCAGGCTAGTCAGGTAGAACCGATCCGCATTGGGGATCAGGTTGTGGCTGATATACGCGTTTCTGGCCTTAGTGGCCCTGTTGCCAGAGCACGCCTGATGGCCGATGCCGAGTTAATATCCTACCTGATGAAGCTGGAAGATGAGTTGCAGTGTATGACGTCTGACCTGGTGGATAGCCAGGATCAGTTGCTGGCGTTGTATCGACTGACCCATTCGCTTAGTCAACATGTGACAGTGCATGAAACGCTGAATGCGCTGTTAAAAGAGGCTCTGCGGCTGATTAGTGTCCAGGGAGGGTTTGCCGTATCTATCGCTGATGCGAATGAACCGGTGGTTTTGCAACGTCCAACTGACTGGTTTGACGAGCCGCTCCTGTGGCGCTATTTCTGGCAGTCCCACGCAGAGGATCAGGAAGTGAGCCTGACAACTATTAATAGTGGTGATGCATCCGAAGATGCTGTTCACGAATTGCTGCTTGTCACTATTCGTACCCGTGATACGATAACTGGTAATCTGGGACTCTTTCAGGAGCCGGGGCAGAGCTTTTCTACACCTCAGATTAAGCTGGTTCAGGCTGTTGCTGATCAGGCCAGCGCACAACTTGAAAAAGTATTGTTATATCAGGAAACGCTCGATCAAACGAAAATTCAAGCCGAAATGGAACTGGCCAAGCGTGTTCAGCTTGATCTGCTGCCACATGAGTTGCCCAGGGTTGCTGGTTTGGATATTTTTGCCTATTCGCGCCCTGCCTCGCAGGTGGGCGGTGACTTTTATGATTTTATCTGTCAGCCGGATCGCCCGTTTACCTTTTCGATTGGTGATGTTAGCGGAAAAGGTCTCTCCGCAGCACTGCTGATGACAATGGCACGCAGTGCTATTCATAGTAAAGCGCAGTTTATGCCAGAACCGACGCCGGAAGTTGTGATCCGCCAATCGAATGAAGATCTCTATAATGATTTTACGCAGGTAGGTGTGTTTGCTACAGCATTTGTCGGTCAGTTCAATTCGTTTGAACAAACTATTACCTATGCGAATGCAGGGCATTCGCCGGTTGTCTATCGTGCGCATGATCGTCCATCCATATTGCTGATTGCTGATAGTACGGCGATTGGTATCTTGCCAACCAGTTTTTGTAAGAATCAGGAGGTTTCGCTTCAACCGGGTGAGTTGCTGATTGCGATGACTGACGGTTTTAGTGAAGCACGCAATCCCGCCGATGAAATGTTTGGCTATGAACGACTATTATATCTGGTGGATAAGTTGGCCGATAAATCGGCCCGTGAGATTGCTGACGCGCTGTTTGATACGATTGATCGTTTCGGCTCCGGCTGTCCTCAAGATGACGATCAAACGCTCGTCATTCTCAAAGGAGTTACAGCATGAATCTATCTCAGACTGAGATTGTACGGCTGGATATGCCAGCTTCATATAAGCATTTGAAAATTCTTAGTGCCTGTATTGCTGAACTGCTAGAGTGTGTGCTTGAGTTGAATAACCGTGATGTTCAGACGTATAATGTTCAATTGGCTGCCCACGAGATCTGTACAAATATTGTAGATCATGCCTATGGTGGCAATGATCGGGGGCGAATCGCCGTGACGTTGTCGCTGGTGCCTAAGCCGCTACAGATCATAATTGATTTCCAGGATACGGGTAGTGCATTTGATCCTTCGATTGTGCCTGAACCAGATTTAACCGAGGCCCATGAGCATGGGTATGGGTTGTTTCTGGCACGTAGCCTGATGGATAAGGTTTCCTATCGTTCACAAGCGGGCAGTAATTACTGGAGCCTGATTAAATACTTGTGATTGTCTGCCCGTATGGGTGATGGTTGCTTGATATGTAATCCATTCTCGTGCCGTATTTTGCTCACCTGAGCGATATTAAGTGTAATCTGGTATCGTACGATACGTCGTAATATATTGTTTTCATTCCCCATTTGCTTCTGTTCTCTTCTTTCCTGCTGACTGCAAACCATTCATTTTATTGTTCTGACAAGCATTGTTGCGCTGGCATACATCTTGCTATGTGTATGTATAATAATTAATTCATAATGTACGCAGTCATCTACTGCCTGAGTGTTCTAGGTGATGTAGTCTGACCTGGATAATACCGTAAGAATGGTTCAGGTTTATTTTACCGTTTGGCTGGACTGAGACCATATGGCTTTCTGGTGGGCGATACGCCCCCACCCCCCAGCTCCCTCTGTCTCAGGGAGAGGGAAGCTGGGGGGTGGGGTGACTCACGCGACTAATCCGTCTGTGATGTGTACAGTACTGTCTGCCATCATGAAACCATGTCTCACGTAAGATGATCCATCCTGAACGCTTGTCTAAAGGATGTTCTTATGCTCGAAATGTCGATGACGCCAGAAATGGGGATGCGGGTGACGCCAGCTCTTCTAAATCTGGCCCAATTGCTCTCTTTGCCGACGATGGCCCTTCATCAATTGGTGCAGCAAGAGATTACGTCTAATCCTGCGCTGGAAGAAGTTGAGCGCGAGGATGTTGATAGCGATCCACTTGATGCGGCATTGGAAGAGCAGAGCCGTTTGCGGGATGCTGCAGCATCTGATTATGAACGTATCCGTCTGGCAGCCGATCCGACGTTCGATGCGCTGACGATTGTTGCAGCGCCACGTAGCCTGTCTGAGGTTCTGCTGGCTGACCTTCATGTGTGCTTGCCCGAAGAGGAATATGCTATCGCGCTGCTTCTGGTTGGCAGTCTGGATGATCAGGGCTTCTTGACCGAAGAACCTGAGAATATTGCTTTGACGCTGCAGGTCTCGCCAGAACGGGTTCAATCTGTACTGAAGCGCCTGCGCGAACTGGGACCACCGGGTATTGCAACTCGGAATATGTGCGAATGTCTTCTGGCACAGATCGATGAATTGTCTGGCCAGGGGGTTGAGTGTGCCTCGGCGCGATCCGTTATTCAGAATCATCTGGAAGATCTGGGGGCGCATCGCTATACACATATTGCGCGCCAGTTACATATTTCGGTCGACACAGTTCGTGAGGTACGTTCATTTATCCAGCAGTATCTCTGGCCCTATCCGGTGCAGGCAGCGCATGCTCCCTCGGATGAGAAGCACCGTATTCGCTATATGCAGGCCGACCTGTCTATTATTTACCGCGAGGGACATTTTGTGGTAGAAGTACTGCAATCGCCACGTCGTTTCTTACAGCTTAATCCTCTGTATCAAGAACTTGCCCATCATGCGGCATCGCTTGATGAAGATGAGCGCATGCATGTGCAGGAATATGTCGGGCGTGCCCGTACCTTTCTGGCCAATCTACGCCAGCGTGAGGCAACGTTACAGCGTATTGGCGAGGCGATAGTTGCTCGCCAGGAAGAATTTCTACGTTACGGGGTGCGCCATCTTGTACCTATGACACGTTCTGAAATTGCGGCAGAATTGAGTTTGCACGAGTCGACCGTTAGTCGGGCAACGGCTGATAAAGCTGCAATGTTGCCTGATGGTCGCCTTCTGGCATTAAAGGAGTTTTTTGTGGCGGCGCGTGGGGTGCAGGATGTGCTGCGTGAGTTGATTGACACGGAAACAAAGCCCTTAAGCGATGCCGAGTTGGCACGCTTGCTTTCGGATCGTGGGTATCGCATTGCACGGCGTACTGTAGCAAAGTATCGTGAGCAAATGAAAATTCTGCCGTCGCATCTCCGGTAGAGAATATTTTTTGGTCTTGTCTGCAACCGCAGATAATTATTTTATGGTGTGACAGGGATGGTATCCAGAATGCGTAAGAGTGCGTTTTGCAGGGCGGTATATCCGGCTTGATTAATGTGTAAATAGTCTTCGCGATATTCCCTGCGCACGAAGCCTTGTTCATCAGCCAGGATGGCTGCGGTATTGAAAATGATCACGTTGTCGCTGGCCAATGTCATAAGATAGTGGTTTACTTCATCCACTGCGCTGGGTATGTCGCCCCCCGCAAAGAACCATGTTTCCACCGGATCATCCCCTATGGGGAAAATAGTTGTTACAATCACTGTTGCACCTGCATCAACAGCCTTTTTCACGATCAGTTCAGTATGCTGCTTACACACAGCAATGATATGGTCACGATCACCAGCCAGGTATGTTAGCGCATTCAGGTCATTTGCACCTACCTGTATCACAACCACATCTGGCTGTAGGGCTGGTATATGTGCGTCAAAGCGCAGAGCTGCCTGCACTGAGCTTTGCCCGTTCACGCCTCGATTAACAAAGTGCCATCGACCATGTTGATCTGGCGTTCCCCATTGATAGGCGCGTGAATCGCCAAAGAATACGACCAGTTTATGCGCTGTGTCTTGTGTGTCAGGTTGAGTCTGTGCCATTGGATATGTCTCCAGCCCAAGCGGGTCAAGGCGGGTCGTATGAAAGAGCCGGGCATAGTGCCGGCTACGTTTTAGCAGGAATATATTGGCTGCCATAGAGCCGAGAAGTATGATAATCAGACTTGCCAGAATCGCTGTATGGAAGGAAGGGAGTTTCATGATAGCCATCCATGCGCCAGGGCGCACACCATTGGGATGAAAATGGGCTTGTAGGGGCAACCGGCCGGTCGCCCCTACCTATCGTCAGGATGCCGCCGAACAATCGTCCATCGGCTATTTTTACATCAGGTCTACGTTATTGTACTACCATCCTGGTATAACTGGTTCTGTTTGCTGTCTATGCGCTGGTTGCCTGACATGCCATCTGCCTGGCGCAACACTTCACGCATACGCCGCGAATGGATCAGTGATAGCGCCTGTTTGCGTGAGAACCAGCCGATCTGAGGCTGGTTCTGCCCTGCCTCACCAGCAGGTTGTTCGGATATGGCTGTGATCAGATAATAGGTGGCCAGCTTCCGTCGGCGTTTGCGATTATCTTCATTTATATGCAAAACCTGGCAAATAACTGATCCAACCTTTCCCTGAATGCCGGTCAACTGATACATTTCGTTTGCGATAGCCATCTGACGCTGCTCAGCGGGTGCGATCAGCCCTCTGGGCCATGTCCAGGTATCGGCAGCCTTCTGAAGCAAGAGATATTCTTTCGCTCCGGTTTCTGTCTGACGGTAGATGACGCCACCTACGGCGGCGATAGGCCGTGTAATCTGCGTGGCCCGGCGGGCATAACGCAGATTAAGCCATGCAGATAGACAGATTAGCCCAATCCCGCCAAGTTCCAATGCCCAGTTTAGCTTGAATCCCGCCAGATCCATCCCCAGGAGTATATCGACATAATGGAATGATACGCTGCGTATGACAATAAACGTCATGAGCGAGACAAACCCCAGCAGTGCCAGCCAGTACAGGCGCAGGGTCTGACGTAATGTCCAGACCATTATAATCAGCAAGACAAAACTGCATATTGCGACAGCTACAACAAACCATAACTGAAACACGCGGCGCACATCATACCAACCCTGGATAAAAGCCAGTTCTCGTCCAAAGCGGGTCAACGACGTTTGCAAGTCCATCTGTTTATTCAGCCCCAGCAGCACCAGCGCAATGGCAAAAATCAGCCAGACGACGCGGTGCCATCTGAAGCGGTACAGAAAGAATAGACGCTCGATCTGCAGGGCAAAGGCAGCACACAGCCCGGCTGCCAGCATATAAGTACCCACGGTAAACCAGCCGATAAACGTGGGGTCGCCAATAAAGTGTGTTTGCAGGAAATTCATGGTTTAATTACGGGCGGTACGTATCCATCCCTTACGATCACGACCAATCAAAATGCGTACATACAGCCAGATCTTCCAGGCGATAAATGCTGGCGCATACAGCAATGCCTGGTACACCTTGCGTGGAGCACGCCCCAGGATCAATCCAGCCAGGATATAGACAAACTGTCCTAGCAGCGCACTGCCACCGAGCAGAATGCCTGGAATGCTCTGCAAGAGCAACGCAGCCCCCAGACAGACAACATTTGTAACCGCCACAATCGATAGAGGGGGGATAATCTGCTCGACTGCCGCATCAAAAAGCATGAAATTGCGTTGTCGGAACGACGTAATCAACAACTGGGGGACATAACGACGAACCATCTGCAGGCGGCCACGTTCCCAGCGTACATTCTGTGACTGGGCCGCACCCAGCGAATTGGGCATCTCGGCCCATACGATGGCATCGGGGGCAAATGTCGTGCGCTCACCCGCCAGGATCAGAGCCATATGATACTCAATATCCTCAGTCAGGGAAGCCGTCCAGCGATGCTGTTTGACAATATCGGCGGCAAAGACCATGCCATTGCCCTTTAACCCAACTGATCCGCCCAGAACCATGCGCCCCTGTGGACGCAAATAGTGTACGGCCATCAGGGCCACGGAGCGCAGTCCGGCGCTCCAGGAGCTTTCCGGATCACGCACGGCATAATAGGCTTGAATAACACGCTCACCCCGTGCCATACGTGCATCCATAATGGTCAGGAAATTCGCCGAGACAATCGAGTCGGCATCAAGGATCACGATCGCGTCATGCGGCTCACCGCTATCCCAGATCTGCTGCAACAGCCACTCGAGGGCATAGCCTTTGCCAACCAGTTCCTGGTTGAAGCGTTCATGTACAACAGCGCCACTCTGACGGGCTATGTCTGCTGTGCGGTCGGTACAATTATCGGCCACGACATGCACGGTATAGAGTCCAGACGGATAATCAATCTGCCGCAGATTATCAAGCAGGTTTGACAGCAAGCGTTCTTCGTTATGAGCGGGTATCAGAAAGAGAAACCGTCGATTCGGGGCAGTGCCGCGGGATGGCGTAGTGCGAGGGGCACGAAAAGCTGCTGCCGTTAATACCAGCAAGTAGCCAACTATCGCTACCAACCCACCTGAAATAACCAGCAGCAGGATATGAATAGGGCGCAGCACGATGTTATTCTCCTTGCAGATCTATCCCGGTGTTACGGTTTTTACTTCTTGTGTACCGGTTGGCAGTGACGCATGAACATATCGGCTCAGGCGTGCTACATAATGGTCAAGGCTCATATACTCTTCGATCCGGCGGCGTCCGGCCTGGCCCATTCGTTCAGCTATGTCTGGATTGTTCAACAGATACTCTATGGCTGCACGCAGTGCCTGTGGATCACCAGGAGGAACATACAGACCAGTTTCGCCCTCAATGACGACATCGGTCTGCCCGGGTGTTCTGGTGCAGATCACCGCCCGGCCCATAGCCATAGCCTCGAGGATCGCGGTTACGCCAGCTTGATAATTGACATTGTACAACGGCATCACGATAAACCGGCTATCGGCATACAGCTGACGGAGATCATACTGGGAAAAGCGCCGTACGCTAACATTTTCCGGTATCTTCTGGTTTCTGGTGCTATCGGACTGCTTTGCCCAGGGACTTGCCGCTGCAATCGTCACATCCAGATCCAGTCCCTGTACAGCCGCAAGCAGTGTAGGATAGTCGCGTGACTCCAGACCTGCTGTGCAAATCATTGGCCTGGCGGGAGCTTGCGGTTGCACCTGTTGCAGGGAGAAAAAGCCTGAGTCGACCATAAATGGTGTAAAGACCACCCGTTCCGATGGTAGTTTCCATCGGTTCTCGATAAAACGCTTCTGCCATGTAGCATAAACAAAGAAGGTATCGATATGATTTTGTAGTTTGAACAGATCAAACAGCAGCGTCTTTTTCCCCACTGATAGAATATGGACAATCATGAGATGTTTCACACGTCGGCTTGTAATTATACTGGCTAGCATCAGCAACGCTGCCAGGGGTATGCCGATTTGCTCGCCGTCGGTAAAAATAACCTGATACTGTTTGCGGCGTTGAAAGCATGCCCATGCCAGCAGCAGATCGGCTCCACCTGCGCGCTCCAGCAGTCGTCCAAACCAGCCACACCCACGACGCGCTGCGGCATAATCGATAATATCGGCATCAAATGCATGCGCAAGTTCAATATAGTCTGCGCGGGGGCGTTGACCTGCTTTGATCTGGTCTACTATATCGGGGGGCATAACCCCGGAAACAGTCAACAACACCTGTGCCATGATCTCACCCTACCTTTGCTGTGTGCTGTAGCGGCTCTTCACGTTGGGCCGTATCTGCTACCTGCTTGAGCAAGCTGAGCAAACGGCGTGCATTTGCCTGAGCATCAAATTCATGGGCTACCTGGATGACGGCCCTTTCTCCCTGTGCCAGGCGAAGTTCCGGATGCCGCACCAGTTGATCAAGTGCCCGGGTCAAAGCTGCAACATCGCCTGTTGGTACCAGGAAGCCGGTTTCTCCATCCTTGACAATCTCTGGAATAGCAGCAACCCGAGTTGTCACCGTCGGTAGACCGGCTGCACCTGCTTCCGACAGCACCATAGGCAAACAATCGCCATAGGTTGGTAGGCAAAAAATATCGCAATCGTAATAGAGTTGCTTTAGCTCAGAACTGTTTGGTTGCATGTGATGGTACATATATAATCCCGGTTCGTCAGGCAGCGTATCCCGTGTTACCAGATGTAATTCTACCCCCAGCGGTCGCAGGGTGCGAAATGCATCAAGCAGCAGTAAGCCGCCCTTACGCTCGAGATTTCCGCCCACAAACAGGATTTTGACTGGTTGATCATGGAGTGTGCGTGGTGTGGGGCATTTCCAGTCGCCTGGATTGACGCCGGGGGGAATGACCGTCACCTTTTCAGCGGGTACTTCATATTCGTCTACGAGGCCCTGTTTTGCCCAGTGACTCCAGGTAACCAGATGGCGTGCTGCTTTGTAACAATCACGATTCAGTCGCCACTTGATGCTTTCCAGCCAGGATGGCCCCTGACTATGCACATAAAATTCCCCCAGTGTATCGTACTGGCGCGGCGTTGCATCCAGCGAGACGATGCTGGGGATCCGTCGGAGCCAATCGGTCGACAGGACAGCTGGCACCTGCGTATGAAAAAAGAATGCGTCTATAGCGGCATGACGCCGGATATGAGCAACCTGGCGGCGTGCCCGCAGGCCAGCGCGTACTGTCCAGTTGCTTTTATACAGGGGAATATAGCGATCCAGGCCGGTCATGTCCCAGGGCACCAGTCCCCAGTACGCCTGAACATCTGGATCGTCAGACACATTGTTCTGGAGATTACGCGTATGTGTCACATGTCCTAGAGCCTGCTCCATGATAAAACCAAGATGGTATGTCATAATTTTTCTGCCTTGATTACCAACAGGGCGATAGGCGGTAGGCCTGGAGCGATAGTCGCAGGCGAGGGGCAGTGAAGCGTGCGATTGCCCATTGCTCCTCGCCTGATGTCGATTGCCTGGCTAAATATAGCGTGACAATATTGACTGAATTTAGAATGACAAGACCGACGGATGGATTGAACGTTTCGTAAAGTTGTACTGGTACAGGAGTTTTAGGGAACAATATAGCGAGGAATGAGCTAAAATGTCGCAAAGAAAAAACATCCGCCATGCAAATCGCGGCGGTTGAGGATTATCCTTATACATAATATACAACAGGTAACTCTCAGGATACTGATATACTCAGACGCGCAGAATCTCTTGTGGTTGAACCAGGCGATTCACGGTCGCGACAATTTCGTCGGACTCGACAGGTTTGGTTAAAAATTTAGTGACACCAGCAGCTTGAGCACGCAAATAATGCTGCTGCTTGCCACTGCCAGTGAGCGCAATAACCGGTAAGGTGCGAAAACGTTCATCCGCACGCAAATGCTCCAGGAACGCCAGACCATCCATGCCCGGCATTAACAGATCGGTCAGAACCAGATCGACGGATGTCTCGTCGAGACACTGGATGGCGCTCAGTCCGTTAATAGCCGTCACCACTATATGTTTCTCTTGCTGGAGAATATAGCTCAGTAAGCGGCGGCTGGTTGAATTGTCGTCAACTATAAGGATAGTAGCCATAGTTCACCCATTTCTTGCTGTATGTGCCTCATCTCTCTTCACACAACATTCGGTTGACTCCCCCGCTTCTGCACGAACAGCACTATGCCTTTGTGTACACATTGTATTGTATCGTGTTGTCAACTTTACCAGGCAACAATGACAGAGAGGCTTCAAATCAAGCGATACGGATGACGATTAGTTAACAAGGGATACGTATTGATCCGTACTCTGACTAGAATTTAGCTCAAGTTTGACAATTTCGTAACAGCATGCTGCATCCCTATATAATGTACTACCTCTGGTCGGGATAATCGGGCTATGGACGGTGGGGGTTTCCTGGGTAGAATGGGCATAGTTATGTGCATGGTGCTGGAGCGATTGGTTAGGGTATAGGGGTAATTATATGGTTAAAAAGGTGATTTTTTTTGTGCTCACATGCCCCCAGCTAGAAGAGGCGCGTCGTTGAGCGAACCGTTGCGCCCTTTGCGTATCACTATGCTGGCCCCCTTTGGCATACGCCCAAAGGGGACGCTATCAGCGCGCATGCTACCGCTGGCGCAGGCGCTGGTACGTCGCGGCCACGCCGTTCAGATAATTGCGCCACCGGTGCATAATCCCGCAGACGCTGGCACATATGCTATGTATGATGGTGTAGGTGTTACGCATATCGCACGCCCCGGTTTGCCTGATCCGCTGGATACATTGCAGCAGGTTATGGGCTTACTCCAACACACCTATGCTTCCCGGCCTGATGTGCTGCATCTGTTCAAACCCAGGGGCTATAGTGGTCTGGCGGCGCTGCTGGTGCGTCTGCTACATCCGGCGCTGCCGCTGGTGGTCGATATGGATGACTGGGAAGGATGGGGTGGCTGGAACGACCTGCTGCCCTACCCGCGTGTGGCGAAAGAACTGTTTGCCTGGCAGGAGCGTGATCTGCCCCAACGCGCCCAGGCGGTCACTGTAGCCAGTCGGACGCTGCAGAGCCTGGCATGGAGTTTCGGCGTTCGTCCTGAATGCGTTTTTTATCTGCCCAATGGCATCACTGTAGCAGATGCAGACAAGCCTTTGTCTGAACCTGATCCCCACCAGAAAACGCTGTTGCTCTACACCCGCTTCTGGGAGTTTGATGTGCGAGACCTGGTAGCTGCACTGGTGCCTATTGTGGCACGCTATCCTGATGTCACGCTGCTGGTGGTTGGCAAAGGTGAGCGGGGCGAAGAGCACGCATTGTTGCAACTGGCGGCTCGGGCCGGTGTCAAGCAGAACATCGACTATCGCGGCTGGGTTGAGCCAGAGCAGATACCCGCGCTGCTGGCGGCGGCTGACATTGCCCTGGTGCCGCTGGATGATACATTGATCAACCGCGCCCGCTGTTCGGCCAAACTGCTTGAACTCATGGCAGCCGGCTTGCCCGTGGTGGCCGGACGGGTGGGCCAGATGAGCGAATATATCCAGGATGGCCAGAATGGCCTGCTGGTGACGCCTGGCAACCCGGCCGCGCTGGCACGGGCTACCCTCCAATTAATGGATGACGATAGCTTACGCCAGCGGGTTGGCAACGCAGCACGGGCGGTGGTGTGGCAGTTTGCCTGGGAACGACTGGCCCCGATTGGGGAACGGGCGTATATGCACGTATTTTCGTGAGTCATATACTATAACCACGGAGACACAGAGACACGGAGCAGACATACTATTTTATTGCCTCTATGTCTGGCCTGTCTCTGTAGTAAGACAGATGCGCCAGGCGTTCTAGAACTGTATGCTATATCGGTAGAAAAGTATGGGCTATACTGCCATAGATGTGCCTGGAACCGATCGAGCGATCATTATCAAATCTGACCAACTGTTGGTGCAACAGTAACTGGTCTGGTGCATATATTATGTAACCGTTCAGGGAATGGAGTACGCGCACCCTGTAGCACGCACCCATCCTGATGTTTGAGCGGTATACTGGCGTATGCGTGCGTATCGAATGGGTGCGCGAGTCGGTCGATAGGGCGGCCCATACCCTTCGACTCGCGCAGACTATTCTGGCAATCAAGCGCTTTCTAGTGCGCTATTCAGGATGCGGGCCGCTTCCCCATCTGAATGGTTACTATATTACTAAAGTCACGCATAGTTCTTGAATGGATTGCTATGAGAAAACTAGATCCAACTTCTCGCCCCTTTACGGCGATAGTCTCTCACTCGATTCAGATCCGGGCTATAGCAATCATTCAGCAGCCACAGATTATACTTGCGCTGCTGACGCTGCTGGCCCTGGTTTTACGCCTGTACAAGCTGCGTTACTCGGATTACTGGGATGATGAGGTCATTTCAACCTTTTTAGCACGTGTGCCAGCCAGCGAGATTTTTACGTCGGTGATGGTCAATGATGTACATCCACCCCTGTATCATATCCTGCTGCATGTCTGGATCAGTGGTGTTGGTGAGAGTCTCTATACGATCCGCTTACTCTCAGTTTTGATCAGTACGGCCTGTGTTCCGGTGGTCTATCTGCTGGGACGCCAACTGGCTACCCAACCGGTTGCACTGGTGGCGGCTGCGCTGATGGCGATTGCGCCTTTTCAGGTGTATCACGGCCAGCAAGCTCGTATGTATCCTCTGCTCACACTGATTGTGTTACTTACGACAATTCTTTTTGTGCGGGCCTGGCGGCGCGGTGACTGGTGGGCCTGGCTGGGGGTAGGATTGTGTACGACAGCGGGCCTCTACACGCATGTCTACTTTCCCTTCTCGGTGCTCGCCCTGAATCTCTGGGCATTATATGATACCTGGCGTCAACGCCGGATTAATATGGGCCAATGGGCCAGGCTGATTGGTGCGCAACTGCTGGGTGTTGTACTCTTTCTGCCCTTTATGGCCCAGATGGTAGAGACAACCAGTCGCATTTCGCAAGGATTCTGGATTAAGCCGGGGGCTGTGTATCTGGATTGGATGTATGTCCTTGTTAGCCTGGTTAACAACTATTCGGTATCTGTGGAATCGGAGATTTACCTCTGGTATATTTTGATTGGTATTTGTCCAGCAATTTTAACTATTATACTCACGCTGGTATACAGTATACACGAAATGCGCTATCGCTCTGATGAGCGACCAGTGTGGCTTCTTCTGCATATGTTGATCTGGACGCCTATTGTTGTTGCGACAATCCTGTCAATTATTTTTACGCCCATCATTCTGGATCGCTCACTGGTTGGTATTTCATCAGCTCTCTTCTTGCTGATCGCGTGGGTTTTTATACGCTACTGGTCGAAACGGCTTATCCAGATTACGGCAGTTTTATTTGTTATAAGTAGTTTTCTCAACCTGGCGTATGCTTATCCCAATGCTCCCCGCCAGAATAGCCTTGTGCGTATGGCTGATTATTTTGCTGAACATTGGCAACCCGGTGATGCATTTGTAGTTGCCGACTGGCAATCGTTTGATACAACAGTGCTAATCCAACCAGAGCTTCCAGATCTGTATCTTTTACCTGGCCCTGATCTCGATCCAACCTACTGGCAGCGACGTGCTGAACTGATGCGCTGGCATAGCCCGCAAAACATCCGACCGGTAGCTGATTTTGCCCCAGACTATCGCCGGGTCTGGTTGGTATTTAGCCAGTATACGTATGGTCTGGATTATCACCAGGAAGTAAATCAGGGATGGCTGGAGCAGCATGGCCAGTTTGTGCAAAAACTTGATTTCGACCGGGCAGTAGTCCTGGTGTATGAAGTTGATCCGTAAGTTTTGTTCATACGACGAGACGTGAGATTACCATAGAGACACAAAGGGCAGGCTTTGTGCAGTAGGGTTGGAATGTAAACGATGACGAAACGTGATAAAATTCTGGACAAAGTGTTACGCGGTACCTCCGATGCAAACATCCCGTTCAGCGACCTCTGTCGCTTGTTGGAGCGTCTGGGATTCGCTGAGCGTATACGCGGTAGCCATCACATCTTCGCCAAAGATGGTGTTGACGAGATCCTCAATCTGCAACCGAAAAGTGGTTATGCCAAACCCTACCAGGTTAAGTAGGTTCGCGGCGTGATTCTGAATTATAAGCTGGGGGGCGATGATGAATAGCATTAAATATGAAATCATTTTGTACTGGAGTAAAGAGGATGAGGCATGTATTGCTGAAGTGCCCGAATTGCCCGGTTGTATGGCTGATGGCGTAACGTATCAAGATGCGCTTGCCAATGTCGAAGTGATTATTGCGGAGTGGATCGAAACAGCTCGCGAGCTGGGCCGTCCGATTCCTCAACCTCGGGGCCGACTAATGTGAAAATAACGGCCGTCAGGCAGCCACGGCGCTCAGTGGTTCGATATGGACGGTATAGCCCAGACGTTCCAGACGACGCTGCATCTGCTGGGCCTGGCGTTCTTTCTGCCGATCATCCAGCTCCTTCGGGGCGCGTTCCTGGTACGTTTCGCCCGTTGTGAGCATGGTATAGACGATCCGGAGGATTTTATGCGCCACCGCGACCAGCGCTTTCTTGCTGCCGCGCCGCGTCCGCAGGCGATAATAGCATACCCGCAAGACGCTCTCTTTCACCTTGACCGCGGCATGCGCCGCCTGAATCAACGCCTGGCGCAGATAGCGGTTGCCTTTGCGGATGCGGGTCGACCGGCGTTTGCCAGCACTCTCGTGCTGTCCGGGACACAGGCCCGCCCAACTGGCGGCATGCCGGGCACTCGGAAAGCGACTCATATCCGTGCCCAGCTCGGCGATGATCGTCTCAGCCACGCGCTGGCCGATGCCCGGGATGGCATCACACAGCACCCGGGCCGCCGCCCAGACCGACGTCGTGCCGTCCCCCGCTGGGGCATCTGCTGGCGGATCCGCTGGCGGTGTGTCGGCATCAGGGGCCGATGGCTGGCGATCTCCGTCATGGGCGGGCGGGTTCATGCGTCCATCGGTCTGGATCAGGTACTCAATCTGGGCTGTGACGCTGGCAATCTGCTCCTCCAGGAAATCCAGATGGGCCAGATGCTGGCTGAGCATGAAGGCGTGATGCGGCTGCAGCGTGCCCACCAAGGCCTGTTCCAACGCGGCCTGTTTGGTGCGCAGGCGGCCTTTGGCCAGGCTGGCCAGGGCGGTCACATCGGTCGTGCCCGCTACCAGCGCCTGCAAGATGGCCCGGCTCGACACGCCGGTGATATCCGTCACGACGGCGGCCAGCTTGATGTTGGCCCATTCGAGTACCTTCTGCATGCGATTGACGACGGCTGCGCGTTCTTCGGTCAGGTGGGTGCGCAGCCGGGTCAGGTCGCGCAGGGCGCGTTGCGGTGCGGGCGGCACAAAACTGGGGCGCAGCAAGCCGTGGGCGAGCAAGTCGGCAATCCATTCGGCATCCTTGACATCGGTTTTGCGCCCAGGCACGTGCTTGACATGCTGGGCATTCACCACCAGTACATCCAGGTGCCCCTCCAGGATGCTGAAGACCGGTTTCCAGAACTCGCCCGTGCTTTCCATGGCCACATGCGTCACACCGTGGTCGCGCAGCCAGTCGAGCATGGTCAGCAGGTCAGCGGTCATGGTGCGGAACGAGCGCACGTGGGTGGTGATGCTCCCGTCTGGCTGCACCAGGCGCATGCACACGACAATACCTTTCTTGTGAACATCGATTCCGGCACACTGCGGATGAATGACCTGCATGACATCCCTCCCTGGATACGATATCGCGGCATCGGGTGGGTTGGTCAGATACCGGTACGATATGAATCTAATGTGCGTGCTTCCCGGACACCGCCGGGTTCCACAGAACGATGTGCCAATCGGTATCCCGGTCAAACTGATGATCAGACTCGTGGCACTACAGATACATCGACCACGCGACCAACCCGGATGCAGGCAATTCTACCATTTTCATGCCCACCGTGTGCGGCGCAGCCGCATGGCGAACTGATGTAAAAATAGCCCATGGACGATTGTTCGGCGGCATCCTGACGATAGGTAGGGGCGACCGGCCGGTCGCCCCTACAAGTCTATTTTCATGGAACGGTGTGCGTATGATTCGCATAGTCATCTGATGTATGCATAGCAGCATAGGGTGCTAGTATGCTAACCTATGGCTCGCGCCGGGTTGTCGGGTGCAGGGTCATAGATACGGTAGTTAATCGCCAACCCATTTGACCAGCATATGGCAGGACAATAGGGCTATAGCCCGTAGCATAGGGTTCCCCTATAATACTCCCAGACATCTTACTATTACATTACTGCCTCATTACAAAGCTATGGCCACGACCACGAATAGATCACGAATGCACGAATATGCCAGATGGACTCCCTTTGTATATTCGCGGCCCCATTCGTGGCTCCATTCGTGGCCGGTTGGGGGCTGAGTAACCACGTTCCTGGTGTTAGCAACAAGCATGATGGTGTAAATCAATGACCCAGTGGCATAATTCGGACATACCCGACCCGTCGGAGGCAGCGCCTGCGCAGAATGGGGTGTCTGGTGGGTATGCAACCAGCGATCATGTGCCGACGGCGGATATGCGAGTGTTTACAGGTATTCCGACCAATGATCCTGATGCGGCTCTGCGTTTTTGCCAGTCGCTGGCGCATTTCCTGACGGCAGTACCGGATATGCCAGCCCGCAACCAGGCCCAGGTTCACTCGGCGGCGGGCTTTATGCATGCGCTGCAGAAACCACTGACCCGCCCAGATCTCTCGGTGGTTATTCCGGTCTATAACGAAGCCGATAATCTGCCCACCCTGTATCAGCGCCTGACGGCTGTGCTGGGTGCTACTGGCATGGATTATGAGGTCGTACTGGTCGATGATGGCAGCCGCGATAGCAGCCTGGAACAGTTGCAGGGTCTGGCTGCTGCAGATAGTCATATTGTGGTGGTAGAACTGGCACGCAACTTTGGTCACCAGGTAGCAATTAGCGCCGGGTTGGATCATGCGCGCGGCGAGGCAGTGGCGGTGATGGATGCGGATCTGCAAGATCCGCCCGAAGTATTGCCGCTGTTTATTGCCAAGTTGCAAGAAGGCTATGATGTGGTCTATGCCATCCGCGAGCAGCGCAAAGAGGGTTGGTTGATGCGCACAGCCTATGCCGGGTTCTATCGGCTGTTGCAGCATGTTGCCAATATTGAAATCCCGCTGGATGCCGGAGACTTCTGTATTATGAATCGGCGCATGGCCGATCTGCTGGCGGGCATGCCTGAACGCAACCGCTTTGTGCGCGGCATTCGCAGCTGGATCGGGCTAAAGCAGGTGGGGCTGGCCTATGAGCGCCATGCACGCTATGCCGGACGCACCAAATACACTTTTAGCCGGCTGATCTACCTGGCTCTGGATGGCCTGGTGTCGTTTAGCTACCTGCCACTGCGTGTCATTACCATGCTTGGCTTTGGCGTCTCGCTGATGTCGATCCTGATCGCGATCTTCTATACAATCCAGAAACTGACCGTTGGCTTGAATCCGCCCGGCTTTGCCACCATTGTTGTCTCGGTCTTCTTTCTGGCGGGCATTCAACTGGTGACGATCGGTGTGATTGGTGAGTATGTGGGGCGTATTTTTGAAGAAGTGAAGCGTCGTCCGTTGTATGTAGTACGGCGGGTGATTGAGCGGGAGTAAGGGCAGAACGTAAGCATATCATAAAAGTCTGTGTTCGGAACGTCGGAACGACTTTAGCCGGTCACCGGAGGCCTTTCGGAAGTCACTTGAAGGCGTCACTACAGACACATTCCTGGATTTTGACATGGCCCTGATATCATAAGGCTTATGATTAACAACGCGCATCCATGTCATCCTGACCCGTCTGTTCACCTGGCACATCTGAATATCCCGGCGATTGGTAGAACGGGGGGGCAGTCATGCTGGTGATGGAAGGATCTCACTGTTCATCAATGGCAGAATCAATGAGATCCTTCGAGATCCTTCCCGCCTGACCACCAGACATACCTGGTTGAAAAGAGATGAAACAGGCGTATACAGGCAGATCTGCTATACACGCGGGTCAGGATGACATGGGGTATCGTTGCCAGATCTATTGTATCCTGAGAGACCGTGTAATTCCTGTCATTCGTAAAGATTTTGAGTGGATTGAATATCATATATGCGCATCCTAATGCTCAACAACGAATTTCCGCCGCTGGGTGGTGGTACCGGGACAGTCAACAGGGCACTGCTGCAACGATTTGCGCATGTGCCTGATCTGACAATTGACCTGGTGACATCGGCATTGGGCAAACGGGCTGAAACAGAGCAGTTCTCTGAGCAGATACGCATTATCAAGCTGCCGGTGAACAACCGTAATATTCATCACTCGTCGAACCGTGAGTTATTGACTTATGCAGTGCGGGCATTGCCAGCAGCGCTCAAACTGCATCGCAGGAATCCTTATGACTTCTGCTTTGCATTCAGCGCTGTGCCGGCTGGTGCGATAGCACTGGCTTTACGCAAACTGGTTGGATTACGCTATCTATTGCGGGTATGTGGGCCGGATATTCCTGGCTTTGAACAGCGGTATGGTTTGCTCTATCCGATTTTGTCGCCAGTAATCCAGTCTACCTGGTATGCGGCTGAGACTGTGGTAGCCAAGTGCCAGGGCGAGGCCGATATGATCCTGCTGGTCGATGAGACAGTTGAGCATATCAGGCTCATCCCCAACGGTGTTGAGTTGGCCGACTTTCCGCCAGGAGTAACTATTCCCGATGATGGCCCACTGCGCCTGATCTGTGTGGCGCGGCTGATCGAGCGCAAAGGCCAGCATCATCTGATCGAAGCGGTGAAACGCCTGATCGATATGGGCCTGGATGTTGAGTTGGAACTGGTGGGCACGGGGGATGCACAGGCAGCGAATGCGAAACAGGCGCATGATCTGGGTATTGCCGAACGCGTGCGCTTTAGTGGCTATGTGCCCCGCGAGCAAATTGCCGCTCGCTATGCTGCGTCGCATGTCTTTGTGCTGGCTTCCTTCAACGAGGGCATGAGCGTTGCGACGCTTGAAGCCCTGGCTGCTGGTTTGCCGGTGGTTGTTACACGCACTGGTGGAACAGATGATCTGGTGGTAGAAGGTGTCAATGGCCTGACCTTTGACTGGGCCGATGTGCAAACACTAACTGCGCATCTGCAACGCCTGGCCACGGATCGCAATCTGGCACGGCAGATGGGCCAGTCGTCCCGTGAGCATGCCGCACATTTTGCCTGGGATACGGCGGCGGAACAGTATCTGGAGTTGTTTGATCAGATCATGGAGCATAAGCTGGAACATACCCCTGTGCCAGCACGTGTAAGCCACGGGGACGTGGTAGAATCAATCCATCTGATCCCTTCGTCCAGCCGGGATGTCAGCGACCAGCATGTCGCACTCCCTGGCCATGATCGACAGTAAGAGGTGGAACCATGGCAACACAGGCTCCATTTGTGCCTGATATAGACCCCAACCAGCCACCGCCGCCAGACGTCTTGCCAGACTATAGTCGTTTTGTCACTGAGGATGATACCCCTTTGGACAACTTTTTCTCGGAAAAGCAGCAGCGTCTGCTGGTTGAGCCGGTGTATAGTGCGGGGTTGCGCACAGTGCTAGAGCGACCGGTTTTGGCCGCGGCGAATGTGGGGCTGTTCTATATTGAAAGCCAGCCCGCGATTGTCCCAGATGTGCTGCTCAGTCTTGATGTGCAATTACCCGAAGATCTCTGGCCGCGCGAGAATCGTTCCTACTATATCTGGCGGTTGGGCAAGCCACCAGACGTGGTAGTGGAGATTGTTTCAAATACAAAGGGGGGCGAATCCAGGCACAAGCCGACGCTGTATGCACGCCTGGGTGTGAGCTACTATATCGTGTTTGACCCGCTGGAAAATCTGCGTCAAGGTGTATTACGCGTTTATGAGTTACACGGGCGCACCTATGTTGATCTGGAACGGCCCTGGTTGCCCGACGTGGGCCTGGGAGTGACGTTATGGCAGGGGCAGTACGAAGAACACCCGGCAGTCTGGCTGCGCTGGTGTGATCGGGAGGGTGTGGTGATTCCGACCGGGGTTGAACTGCTGGTTCAAGAGCGCCAGCGCGTCGTAGAAGAACAGCAGCGGGCCGAGGAAGCGAGTCAACGGGCGGAACAGGAACA
>RRYU01022228.1_pt1 | contig 24060 bp, 21 predicted proteins | sample 2162651 | NCBI WGS metagenome assembly RRYU01 (sample SAMN10267283, study PRJNA491782) | microbial mat metagenome | isolation source: biomat in the production well | place: Japan: Minami-Kanto gas field, natural gas well KTG3 | collected 2017-06 | reverse complement strand
CCGGCAGTTACTACAAAATCACCAATGGAATATTCATGAGTAACATATTTCTCAATTACTCTTTCGTCAATTCCCTTATAGTGACCGCAGATAAAAATTAACTTGTCAATATAACTATTTTCCATCGCCAACTCATGTGTCCATTGAACACCTTGTGGTGAGGCGTACACTACTCTAACACCATCCGGCCCCATCTGTTCAATGCTGCAATCAATAGCCGTGAACAATGGCTCGGCCATCATTACCATACCATCACCACCGCCAAAAGGTTCATCATCAATTTGGCGATAATTTCCTTTTGCAAATTCTCTCAGGTTGACAATTTTAAAATCAACCACGTTTCGCTCAACAGCCTGCCTCAGCATGCTGTTGGCGATTAAACTATCTATTGTATCAGGTACCGGAGTAATAATTACGATCTGTTTCAATCCAACAGACCATCCATCGGAGTAATTTCGATTGCTCTCTCATCGTGATAAATTGATTTTACAACTTCCGGGATTACCGGTATCAGAATTTCACGTTCACCATTCTGGATAACGTAAATATCATTTACCGGAAGCCACAATATTTCAATCAATTCACCAACAATATCACCGACATCTGTGACAACAGTATAGCCAATTAAATCACCTGAAACCTGATTGATTTCATCATCAATCGCTACGGAAGCATATACGTATTTTCCATTGATTGCTTCCGCTTCGCTACGTGAATCAATTCCCTTGAACATGCAACGGACTTGTTTGCCATCTTTAGCTTTATCAACAAGCTCTATCTTGGTATTTGCTGTTTCCGAGTCACCTAAATATATCGGCCTTTCCGATATATATTCTTCACAATAGCGCGACAAAGGTGCTAGTCTAACACCGCCTTTCATACCAAAAGGTTTAGAAATTCTTGCAATGGCAAACTTTTTTTCCATCTTACTTAGTCTTTCTTCTCGTTTTTATCGATAACATCCAAACGGGCGCGTTTTCCACCTTGTTTTGCATTAATTGCAAATAAAAGTGAGCGCAGGGCAGAGATATTTCTACCGCGTTTTCCGATTACTTTACCAAAATCGCCATCACCAACAGTTAATTCAAAGATAATTTGCTGTTCACCTTCTACTGCATTTACATTTACTTCATCCGGTTTATCTACTAACTGTTTTACCACCGTTTCAATGAATTCCTTCATTACGACCTCCTATCGGTATCGATTATTTGTCATCTTTTGCTTCGTCTTTTGACTCAGCATTTTCGGCACTCTCGTCTGCTTTAGGCTTTTCTTCGGGAGTACTTTTTTTGGTTGTTGTGACTTCTTCCTTAACTTCAACTTCCGGTTCACTTTCAGCCGGTTTTTCTTCAGTAACTTCAATTTCTTCTACTTCATCCGCTTTACTATCTGCGGGTTTTTCTTCCACTATTTCTTCTTTAGCTTCAGCTTTTTTATCATCATCTGTCTGAGGTTTTTCTTCCACTTTCTCGTCGGTTTCTTTTATTTCGGCTTTTTCCTCGACAGGTTCTTCAGTTTTATCTACTTTTACTTCTTTTTCAGCTTCTTTTTCAGCAGCTGCTTTTTTATCTGATTCTTTAGCTTTCTTTTTTGTTTCTTTTTCAGCGGCTTCCAACTTTTCTTTAGCTTGAGCTTCTCGTTTTAAAGTTAATTTTTGGATTTCTTTTTCGATTGCTTTTTCATCCAAGCCTTGTTTCATCAAATGCCATTTCATGGCAATGCCGGCTCTTTTTATTAAATTTTGTGCAATTTCAGATGGCTGTGCACCTAAATTCAACCAGTGCAAAATACGTTCTTCATTGAGTTCAAAATTATTTGATTTATCAGGAGCAATTGGATTATACCATCCAATTTCCTCAATTGCTGCGCCATCTCTACGCTGCCGTGAATCTATAACAATGACCCTATAAAACGGTCTATTCTTTCTTCCAATTCTCTTCAGTCTTATTCTTGTTGCCAAAAGTAATCTCCTCAGTTATTTCCCATTAAGTTTATTGAATTTGCAGACATTTTTGATAATCCCGGCATTTTCAGTTTACCCATATTTTTCATCATTTTTTTCATTTGGGCAAATTGTTTTAATAGCTGATTAACTTGCTGTACCGATCTACCTGAACCGAGTGCAATACGTTTTCTTCTGCTTCCATTGATCAACTGCGGATTGTGTCTTTCCCACGGTGTCATGGAGTTAATAATTGCCTCAGTCCATGTTAATTGTCTATCATCAATTTTTAGACCTTTTAGTGCTTTCCTATCCATTCCGGGCATCATGCCGAGTACTTGCTCCATCGGTCCCATTTTTTCCAGTTGCCTTAACTGTTTTTTAAAATCTTCTAGATCAAAATCATTTTTTCTAAACTTTTTCTCAAGCTTTTCAGCTTCTTTCTCATCAAAAACAGATTGCGCTTTTTCGACTAATGATACCACATCACCATAGCCAAGTAATCTATCGATTATTTGCTGTGGGTCAAATTTTTCAAGTCCGTCAATTTTTTCGGATACACCAACAAATTTTATCGGTTTACCGATAACCTCTGTGATCGAAATCGCAGCACCACCGCGGGCATCTCCATCCAATTTGGTTAGAATTGTACCGGTTATGTTCAATGCCTCTGAGAATGCCAAAGCTGAGTTTACGGCATCCTGTCCAGCCATACCATCTACTACAAAGAGTGTTTCATCCGGATTTGTTATCTTTGCTATTTCTGTTATTTCGGACATCATTTTACCATCAACGTGCAATCTACCGGCTGAGTCTAAGATCACAACATCAATTTTATCTGATTTGGCCTTTTTTACTGCATTTTGACAAATTTCAACCGGATTTTTACTGTTTTCTGAATAAACAGGAATACCAACTTGCTTCCCTAAAATTTGTAATTGCTCAATTGCCGCCGGACGATACACATCCGCAGCAACTAATAATATCGATTTCCCACTCTTTTTTAATCTATGCCCAAGTTTAGCAGCAGTAGTGGTTTTACCTGAACCCTGCAATCCGGCTAATAATATCACCGATGGTTTGCTATTACTTAAATTAAGCGGAACGGACTTTTCACCTAACAAAGTAATTAATTCATCCCGGATTATTTTGATGAATAATTCACCTGGTTTTACAGATTTAATAACCTTTGTACCCTCAGAACGCTCTTTCACTTTTTCTATAAAATCACGAGCGACCTTATAATTTACATCGGCTTCCAGTAATGCGCGACGAATATCCCGCACTGTATGCTGAATATTGTTATCGGTTATTTTACCGAGTCCACGTAAATTCCGAAATACGGAATCAAATCTATCTGCTAATTGAGTAAACATATTATTTTCAAGTAATCCTGAGCTTATAAATTTAATTGGAAATATATACTATATTCAATTGTTTTTAAGATAGATACTGCAACACGCAAAACAATATTATTTCATTGTAAATTTAATGGATAAATATTGGAGTAATTAATAAGATCATTTGTTCGAAAATAAAATAAATGAGAAAATTGAAAATAAATTATTTTTTCATAATTATAATAATTATTACTGAAGGAATCGCCCAAGATTCTCTAAGCTTGGCAAAATTATACAATTCGATGAATGGACACAATTGGATAGACAACACCAATTGGTTGAGTGAACAACCCATTTCAGAATGGTATGGGATCACGGTTCATGAGGATAGAGTAATTGGGATAGAATTGCCAAGGAATAATCTATCCGGACAACTTATTGAAGAAATTGGGCAATTCTCTAACTTGGATACTTTGAATCTTTCAGATAACAATTTAACCGGTGAATTGCCAACCACTATTGGAAACCTGAACAAATTGGCAACCATCAATCTATCGCACAATCAATTAAGTGGATTTCCGCTCAATATATTTACCAAATCTAATAACTTAATAATATTAGACTTATCTCATAATAATTTTAATGGAAGTATTCCTTCTGAAATTGGAACATTGAGCAAATTAAGGATATTAAATTTATCGAATAACAATTTTCAAAATAGTATTCCGGTTGAATTATTTCAGTTACAAAATCTGACTGAATTACATCTGCAGAATAATTCTTTATCCGGATCAATTCCCCGGCAAATTGGTGATTGTAAAAATCTGCAGATTTTGGATATTTCACGTAACAGACTAAGCGGAAATATACCTAAAGAAATTGGCAAGTTAACAAATATAACCCAACGATTAGCACTTGACCACAACAAACTAAGCGGTTCAATTCCAAAAGAGCTTAGCTTACTATCACACCTTCAGCATATGTGGTTGAATAATAATGAACTTTCAGGAATTCTGCCCTTTGAAATTGGTAAAATGATCAGCTTAAAATCGCTTTTTATATATAGAAATAAATTAGTTGGCCCCATTCCTTTGACTGTTGGAAATTTGCGAGAATTAGAAATATTTTTCGGTCAGGACAATTCTTTTGGCGGGAAAGTGCCATTAGAACTGTGGTTTTTACCAAAATTGCTGATGCTAAGATTGGAAAATAATGAGCTTTCGGGTACAATTCCGAATGACTTAAGAATTTTACAATCTATCCAATCAATCGATATTAGCAATAATCGGTTCCAATCCATTCCCGACTCTATGTTGCTACCAACTTCACTTTTATCATTTAATTTGTCGGGTAATAGTTTATTTTGTGAAAATAATTTCGATATAATTGATAACAATTCGTATAAAATAAATTCGGAATTGATAAGCAAAATAATTGGTCTAAATGACCAAAAATGCACTGAAATATTAACGAACTCTTTTTCAATTGGAACAGATCATATTGATTTCGAAAATGTAAAAACTGATTCAACTGCTAAAAAACAATTTTGGATATCGAACAATAGTATGAACTCAAATACCATAAAAATTAATAATTATGATAAAAATAATTTCTTTCTATCTGATACTTCAATAAACTTAAATCATGGTGATTCACTCAATATTTCATTAGCATATTCACCCATTGATGTTGACAGTCATTATGATGTAATTAGCATAAATAATGTCACAATTAACAAGACATATTTTATTACTGTGGCGGGCGAAGGTGTGGAATCATTAATTCCTACAAGGGATAATTCAATTCCATGGAAGTATAAACTTCATCCAATATTAATTGATAGTGAACCAACTGCATTAAATATCAAATTTGACGTCCCTGAAAAAAGTAAAGTAAATATCACTGTATATAATTTGGGCGGCAGGCCAATTAAAACGATCGCTGACAGAATCGCTGAGGCGGGATTTCACACAGTTTCTTGGAACGGATTAGACGATGCCGGCAATATTCTCGCAGAAGGCGAATATGTGTGCGTAATGCAGTCTGGAATGTTTATTCAAATTCAGCATTTTTTACTATTTTATTAAAATACTTGTATAAGTTTAATAAGAAGATAATAAATTCTCTAAACTATATTTGACCTATTACGATATATATGGAAAACTTTTTCGAAAAATATAAAAAATTGCGTAAAAATCAAAAAATTGATCTTGCTGATATTGAGAACAGGACCAAGATCAATATTAAATATTTAACTGCTATCGAATCTGGCGACTTTGATCAACTGCACGATCCCTACCGAAAGTTATTTCTGCGGGCATATATAAATGAGATCGGCGCTGACCCCGATTTAGCGGTCAGTGAATTGAATGAATACCTAGGTAAAAAAGATGTACTGCAAACTAAAGAATCTGAGGAAATTGAAAAGGAAGTTATTATTTCCGAAGAAAAAAAACCGGACATTGCCCTTCCTTCAGAAAAGAAAATAGATAAAGTTAGAGATCATGCATTAGGATTAGACAAAAAAAGAAAAAGTACGCAAACAACAATTTCACCAAATTTAATCAAAGGTGTTCTTTTTCTTGTTTTTTGGGTTATAGCTATCATTATTATTAGAAACATTACACTTGATACAAATAATGATATCAGTACGCAGAATAATCAGACAGCTTCTAACAATATGGTAATAACAAAATTTGAACAACTGAAAACAGATTTTATTGAAACAAGTTCACAGCAAACTGTAATTGAACAATCTCTTCCTTTTATTATTAAAATAGTATCTAAAAAGTCACTTGGGATTCTTTCAGTACAGGATTCTTTAGAATTAAAAACCTTTTCGATAGCCGCCGGAGATCAAAAAACATTCTCCTTTGAAAATAATATAGATATCGTGCTGAATCATTCAGAGGGTGTTAACGCATTCGTTAATGGTGAAAAGGTGAAAGATATTGAATCCCAAACCGAACCGGTTCGATTAATTTTTTCAGCCCAGCCAAAATCTGTAACAATCAAGCATTACTCCAAAACGGGTTAATTCTACCCACAAAATAATTACGCACTTCTCTCTCTAAGCAAATTAGAGATATTAAATATTTTTAAAATAATTATTGACAAAAGTGGTTTATCTGACTAATATTGTGGGTAATTGTGGGTAATATTCCCTACTATTATTGGTGATATGGTGAAAAAAACAACGCAAAACTCATTTTTTGGTCAATATTCCTACTCGATTGATACGAAAGGTCGAGTGAATGTTCCTGCAAAATTCCGTCAGGTTTTATCGGACGATAATGACAAAACATTTATTATAACAAGGGGTGAAGAACGCTGTGTTTGGGTGTATCCATTGGTTGTATGGCAAGAAATTGAACAAGGGTTGCGCAAACTATCAGCTATATCGCCCAACAATCGCCATTTCATACGTAAGACTACACGCTATGCTTCGATTGTCCAATATGACAGTCAGGGTCGTATAATGCTTACAAAACCACTTATTGACTATGCCGGACTCGATAAGGAAGTCTTTATAATCGGTGCTTTAAACAAGCTCGAAATATGGAATCCTGAGACCCTAGACAAAGTGGATTCGAATGATACCAACATTGATGCGAATACGCTCCATGAGTTGGCAAAAGAAATCATTCTATGATACATGAAATTGTGAACTCAATCTCAGAACATCGGCCGGTTATGGTTTCAGAAGTGATGTCTCATCTCATAACCGATCCAAACGGTATATATATCGACGGCACGATTGGATTAGGTGGACATTCTAGAAACATTTTATCATCAATAACTAAAAATGGTCACCTGATTGGAATTGATCGCGATGCTACTGCCCTATCGATTGCAAAAGATAAACTTTCTCCAATTGGGAAAAACTTTACTTTAGTTAATCAGTCTTATGCCGAAATCGATTCCATAATCACAGATTTTGGGAAACAAACAGTAAATGGTATCTTACTTGATTTAGGATTATCGTCAGCACAATTAAATGACCAAAATCGCGGATTCACTTTTTCTGGCAATGGTTCACTCGACATGCGGTTTGATTTGAATCAATGTGAAACTGCTGAACAGATTTTACAGTCAAAGACTGAATCAGAAATTGCTGATTTCATCTACGAATACGGAGAAGAGCGCCATGCAAGAAAAATTGCGTATAATATCAAGCGTGCCAAAAAAATGTCTACAGTTGATGATATCAGGGAAGCAATTAGACTTTCAACTCCTCCAAATAATCGCAACCGTTCATTCGCGCGGGTATTTCAAGCAATTAGAATTATGGTAAATGATGAATTAAATCAATTAAATATTTTGTTAGGAAAATTTATTAATCATTTAAACGTTGGTGGTCGGATTGTAATTCTAAGCTATCATTCACTTGAAGACCGCTTAGTTAAAGTTGCTTTTAAAAAGTTAAAGTCAGAAGGTAAATTATCAATTTTAACCAAAAAACCTCTTATTGCAACTGAGGATGAGGTGGTCGAAAATAGTCGCTCTAAGAGCGCAAAATTACGTGCAGGAGAACGATTATAACCGTGTCGAATCAAAAATCGAAATATAATCCACGTAAAAAAAGACAAGTGCTGAAATCAACAGTGCCTTATGCAATTGTGGTAATCTTTATATCCTGTATTATTACATATTTATGGACTTATTCGGAAATAGATGAGACGTTAAATGAACTAGAGACTCAACAAAGGATTTTGGTCGAGCTGAACGATGATATTAGTAACCTAAAAGATAATATTGAATATTTGACGCGTGTAGACGTACTAACCGCTCGTGCCAAAAATGATCTGGGAATGGTTTTCACTACGCCTGAAACAGTAGCGATATATGTTGATGAATCAATTTTATCGGATAAATGATGACAAGAGTATATCAGCAATATCGACGTAGAATATCATTTCTTTCATTAGTGGTGCTTTTATCATGGGGAGGATTGAGTTACCGGCTTTACGATATACAAGTAGTAAATGGTAAACAATATCACGAAAAAGGTCAAAAACAGGGTGTAGCAAGGGAAATTTTGCCGGCAATAAGAGGAAATATTTATGATGTAAACGGCACTCCTTTAACCAGAAATATAACTCATTACACAATTGCAGCTGATCCTACACAAATTCAGAACAAGCAATCACTTGCGAAGGAATTATCAAAAATTACCGGTAAGTCAGTTAATCATTATATTAAAAAAATTAACGGTAAGAAGAATTTCTGTTATCTTGAGCGAAATCTTGAGAAAAAGGATGCAAAACCATTTTTAGAAAAAAATATTAATGGAGTAATTGTACAAAGAAATTTCAGACGCACGTATCCTCAAGATAATATCGGGGGGCAATTGATCGGGTTTACAAATATAGATAACAAAGGCTTAGCTGGAATTGAAAATATTTACAATTCGCATTTAGCTGGTACCGATGGATGGATTGTTAAGCAGCGTACCGGATCAGGTCAGGTCAATCTGCGAAATCATTACCCCAAACTGAATCCAATTGATGGTGCAGATATTCATCTCACAATTAATATTGAATATCAATCTATTCTGCAGGAAGAACTTTTAAAGCAATTAAAAAATACCGAGGCATTAAGTGCATCGGGAATAATCACTAATCCGCAAACCGGCGCAATTCTTGCGATGGCATCGGTTCCTGATTTCAATCCCAACAAACCTAACAAATCTGCCACCGAAAATCAGAAGATAAGAGTTTGTACTGATCAATTTGAACCGGGATCCACTTTTAAAATTGTAGCAGCGACTGCTGCTTTAGATAATAATCGTATAAATATTACCGATAGATTTAATTGTGAAAATGGTACATATAAGTATAAAACAGTAACAATCAATGACCATAAACCACATGATATACTTACCTTTGGTGAGATTGTTGAGCAATCAAGCAATATCGGGATTATTAAGGTGGCTTCGAAAATTGGTGAAAAATCTGTATATAAATATGCACAAGAATATGGATTTGGATCACCCACTAACATCGGTTTGGCTGCCGAATCGAGCGGAACACTGCGCAAATTGAATGAATGGAGCCATATATCATTAGCAGAAATATCAATGGGTCATGAAGTAGGAACAACTACTCTGCAATTAGCAATGGCCTATGGAGCTATCGCAAACGGCGGAATATTGCTAAAACCATATATAATTAATAATATCAATAATATAGACGGAGTTTCTATTTACTCGGAGTCATCCAAAGTCGTTCGGAAAATTTCTAACGAAAATGTAATGGCTCAACTTTCACAGCTTTTAGTAAATGCGGTCGAAACTGGAACAGGAATAGAGGCTAATATATACGGTTGGCAAGTAGCCGGTAAAACGGGCACTGCTCAAAAAAGTATTAATGGTGAATACTCCCATACAAAATTCGTTTCAAATTTTGTTGGATACTTACCTGCTAGTAATCCGCAACTATTATGTGTAATTACTCTAGATGAACCAAAAATGGGCTATCATTGGGGTGGATCGGGAGCTGCTCCTGTATTTAAACATGTTATGGAACGCATTGTAAATATTGATGATTCAATCCAAATGCCCAAAAATGGAATTAATAATACAGAATATAGAGCTCCGCTTCTAGTAAAGCATCAAAATAACGAGTTAAAAGCGAAGCAAAAAATTGAACCGGTTTTGTTATCCTCAGTTGCTAAAGAACAAACAAGCTTTAAATCAACAGAAAAAACAAATTTCAAAAAAGCAGAAATCATAATTCCGAATGTACAAGGAATGAGCTTAAAAAGAGCGATTACTACTCTACATCAATCCGGATTACAATCTAAATTTGCCGGTTCGGGTACTGTTGTGTGGCAGACACCTAAGCCGGGGACATTATCAACCATTGGAACAATTTGTTCAATAGGATTAGAGTAATGTTGCTTAATGAAATAGTAAAACAGGTCGTATCATCAAATGTGCAAATTCCGAAAATTAAGGTGAGTGGAATTTCAATCGACTCACGGACTATTAATGAAGGTGATGTCTATATTGCAATTCCGGGCACACAACTGGATGGACATAATTATATCAAGCAAGCAGTAAATAAAGGAGCCGTAGCTGTCGTTACAAATGGAAGAGATGTGGGGAATCTCCCTATTCCACAAATTAAGGTACATAATCCGCGTCGTGCAGCATCAATTATAGCAGCGGAATTTTATTCACATCCTTCAAGGCAATTAACAGTAATTGGCATAACCGGTACGAATGGTAAGACCACAACTGCCTCTCTGGTTTATTCAATATTTAAAACCGCAGGAATAAAAATTGCTCAAATGGGTACTTTTGGTTTAATCGCCGAAGGTTTTAAGACTGAGAAGTATCTTACCACCGCTGATCCGATAACCCTGCATCGCCAATTTTCTGAACTATTAAAGAGCAATTTTACACACGTAGTTATGGAAGTTTCTTCGCATGCTTTGGATCAATACCGTGTAGCCGATATTGATTTTGATTACGCGGTATTTACTAATCTTACGCCCGAACATCTAGATTATCACAATACTATTGAGAATTATTATCACGCTAAAGCTAAGTTATTCAAGATGTTACCAATAACAGGCACGGCTATTATCAATATTGATGATAAATTTGGAAAACGATTAGAATCTGAATGCAACTCACCCATTATTGCTATATCTCAGAAACAAAAAAGAGATATATTCTTTAAATCCAGTCGAATATCACTAGCAAGTATCAAGGGGACTGTTCAGGCTGTTAATCAGACAATCAAAATCAACTCTTCATTGATAGGTAAATTTAATTTAGATAATATATTATCGGCAATTGCGGTAGCTCATTCTGCGAGTATTGCTCCAATTGATATAATTGCCGGAATTGCGGCGTGTAAAAATGTACCCGGAAGAATGGAGACCTATCAAATTAAATCAGGTGGATTAATAATAATTGATTATGCACATACCCCTGATGCTTATACTAAAGTCTTAAGTACTATTCGTCACCTCACATCAAAAAAATCAAAAATAACTTTGGTTTTTGGTGCGGGTGGCAACCGTGATAAAACAAAGCGACCAATAATGGCCTCCATAGCTGAAAAATACGTGGATAAATGTTATATCGCACCCGATAACCCGAGGTTCGAATCGATTGATGAAATAAATAATCAAATTATCAGTGGTTTTCGAGAACATAATTTTGAAATTTTTAAGGAACGCGGATTAGCAGTTCGGAAAGGATTAGAAGAATTACAAAAAAATGATGTTTTGGTATTATTAGGAAAAGGTCGCGAAGAATATCAGGAAATCAAGGGTAAAAAGTATTTCTATTCTGACATGAAAATCATTGAGGATTTTATTAAATGAGAATCACCTTACAAGATCTAAAACGATTCTCTAAAATCTTTGCAAATGTAACTGGGCAAGCATTATTAAAAAATATTTCCGGCATTAGTACCGACAGCCGAGAATGCATGGAAGGTGATTTATATATTGCTATTAAAGGTGAGAATGTGGATGGTCATCAATTTATTAATGATGCTTTTAAAAATGGAGCAACTGCAGCATTAGTAAGCAAATCCTTAAGCAAAATCGAAAATCTGCATCAAATTATTGTTGAAAACCCGATTTATACGATCGGAAGTGTCGCCAATGTATGGCGTAAACAATTCAAAATACCGGTTATCGGGATTACCGGTTCAAATGGAAAAACCACTACAAAAGAATTAATAAAACATATTTTTGATTCAAAATTTAAAGTGCATGCCACAAAGGGAAATTTTAATACATCAATAGGTGTACCACTTACGTTATTACAAATTCAAAATAACCACAATATTAGCGTTATAGAAATGGGTGCAAATCAGCCTGGTGATATAAAAACCTTGTGTCAAATAGCCGAGCCAACAGATGGACTGATAACTAATGTCGCTCCGGCTCATCTTGAAGGATTTATCTCAATCGAAAATGTTGCAAGAGAAAAATCTGAACTGTTTAAGAATTTATCAAATGGCATTGCCTTTAAAAATATTTCTGATGAATGGATAAAATCTTTCTCCACCACAGAAAAATCTGTCACATATGGGTTTAGCGCTGAAGGTGATTTCTGTGCAGAATACCACCGCGAGTCAAATGGAAATATAATATTGAATATAAATGATACTGAATTAAATACAAATTCCTCCAATGTGGTATTTGCAAAGAATGCTTTAGCTGCCTGTTCTGTTGCACGGTCATTCGGAGTTGAATGGTCGGCCATTCAGGAAAGAATTTTATCATTTTCTCCAACTTACGGTAGGAGCGTGATCAGGGAATATGATGGTATCACCGTGATCGATGATACCTACAACGCCAATTATGATTCCACAGCAGCAGCGATTGAAAATTTGGCCCAATATCCAACACGGGGAAGGCGCATATTTGTTTTCGGAGACATGGCAGAACTTGGCAAATCGTCTAAAATGTATCATGAAAAAATTGGTGAAAAGTGTGGTGAAAATAATTTAGATGTGGTTTTCACTATAGGCACTCAAACAATAGTAACTGACAAGCTTTTAGATTCGTTGAAATATCATAAACACTTTAATTCTAAAGAAGAATTATCAGTTGAATTAATAAAATTTGTTAAAAATGAAGATATCGTTCTATTTAAAGGATCACGTAGTATGGAAATGGAAAAAATAATTCACGAGGTTTTTAAAAATTAATGTTATATCACTTACTATTTCCACTATCCGATGCATGGTCACCATTGAATCTATTTCAATATATAACATTTCGGGCAGTAATGGCCTCGATATCTGCTTTGTTATTGAGTTTCCTCATCGGTCCTTGGATTATTCGTCAATTGACTCACCATCAAATCGGCGAACAAATACGATCCAGGGGACCACAATCTCACCATACAAAAAAGGGCACGCCAACAATGGGAGGCGTCATGGTTCTCACCGCCATACTCCTCCCTACCCTCCTCTTTGCCCAATTGAATAATGTTTATATACAGATAATCATAATAGCCACTTTATGGATGGGACTATTTGGATTTATAGATGACTATTTAAAAGTGATTAAGAAAAAGGAATCGGGATTAATTGCAAGGTATAAGCTTGCCGGTCAAATTACACTCGGAATTATAATCAGCTTATGGATGTACTTCCGTCCTGAATTTGCTGAATTATGGAGTTATACCTCAGTACCATTTTTTAAAGATACTGTACTTAGCTTGGGCTGGTTTTACCCAATTATGATTATCTTAGTTATCACCGGATTCTCAAATGCGGTCAATTTAACCGATGGTTTGGATGGACTTGCATCCGGTTTACTTGCTATATCATTCGCTGTTTTTACCGGGATTGCCTATGTATCAGGCCGCGTTGACTTTTCCAATTACTTGAATATCGAGTATCTTCCCGGAGCTGGAGAATTAACAATTTTCGCTGCAGCGACGGTTGGGGCCTGCGTTGGATTTTTATGGTTCAATTCTGCACCTGCGGCAGTATTCATGGGAGATGTGGGCTCACTCTCCACCGGTTCTGCACTTGGTACCATGGCAGTACTGCTCAAAAAGGAACTATTATTATTCATTATTGGTGGAGTATTTGTATTGGAAGCACTGTCGGTTCTATCACAGCTGGGGTATTTCCGATTTACTAAAATTAAAACCGGTGAAGGAAAACGACTTTGGAAAATGGCTCCAATACATCATCATTTTGAATTGAAAGGATGGCCGGAAACTAAAGTGGTTATTCGATTTTGGATTTTAGGATTGCTGTTTGCCTTATTCTCACTTACCACCTTTAAGATTCGATGAGCAAGATAGAAAAAAATATTAATACAATAAAAAAATTATCTATATCCGTAGTTGGATTAGGCCGAAGTGGTGTCGCTGCTGCGCAGCTGGCACACTATATTGGTTCTAATGTTTTCATCAGCGATAATTCCACGTCGGATACCATTCAAGAAAATCTAAAGTCATTGGAATCAATCGGAATAAGCGGTGAGTTGGGTAGTTATACAGACAAAATTTATAACTGTGATCTAATGGTAATTTCACCCGGAATTGCAGCAGATTCTCAAATTATTATTGAGGCCAAAAAGAGAGGAATTCATATTATTGGCGAAATTGAATTTGCCAGTTTATTTACAACTTCTCCGATCATTGGTGTGACCGGTTCAAACGGAAAGTCTACTACAGTTCATGCACTCGCTGAAATGTGTCAATCAGATAAAGTCCATGGAGTTTTAGCCGGTAATGTCGGTTTAGCATTCTCCGTAAAAGTATTAGAAGAATTGCAGAATCCCGACTTAAAAAGAGTATATATTCTAGAAATATCAAGTTTTCAGATGGAATTCATTGAAAGTTTACATCCGTATATATCAATTTTTTTAAATATTTCACCTGATCATTTGGATCGACACAAGACTTTTAAAAATTATTTAAATGCAAAACTTCGGTTAGCAAAAAATCAGACAAAAAACGACTATGTCATATATAATTCTGACGATCTAATATTATCCAAAGCATTAAAAAATCATATTGCAAATAAAATAACCTTTAGTCCCAAGTCTTCACAAACCACCTTATTCAGTATTAATAATTCAGATTTAATAAATAGAGAGTACGCCAAGCTCATACATCTCAAGGACATTGGGTTGCCTGGACAGCATAATATATATAACCTCCTTGCAGCTGCTTCAGGCGCCCATTGCTTGGGTATATCAGACAGCAAAATTGCTGAAGTTATAAAATCGTTTAAAGGCATTCCACATCGGCTTGAAAATATTGCCAACATAAGAGGAATTGAATATATAAATGATTCAAAGGCAACAAATATTGATGCTGTAAAAGTAGCCATTGAGAGTTACCAAAAACCAATAATATTAATATTAGGTGGTATAGCAAAAGGAAACGATTTTACTGAATTATTAAAATGCCAAAATAAGATTAAATCCATAATTGCATATGGCAAAGCTAAAAACATGATATACGATTCGCTATCATCAGCAATTGATGTTACTAAGATTGAACTACTAAAAGATGCAGTCAAACTGAGTTCCAAAAAAGCTGTTAACGGAGATATTGTATTGTTATCTCCGGGCTGTGCAAGTTTTGATCAATTTTTGAATTTTGAAGATCGTGGAACACAATTTATCAATTGGGTTAAAGAATTGGAACAATGGGACAATTAGATATATCAGAAAAAAGATATGATCAACCATTATTGTGGTCAGTGATAATATTAATTGTCGTTGGTACAATAATGCTGTACAGCTCAAGTACCGCAGTTTCGTTAGCCAAAACCAATGGACAAACTGATACATATTATATAATCGCGCATCTAAAGCGCCTGATAATTGGGATAGCGGCTTTAGTAATTTTTATGTTATTTGATTATCGAAAATTAAAATTCCTAGCTCCTTTCTTAATAGTAATCGCAATAACATTGCTTGTTTATACAAAAGTTTGGTATTGGATTAATGGAGTATCAACGCCGGGGCGATGGCTATTTCTAGGTTCCTTTTCCTTGCAAACTTCCGATGTGGCTCGTATTGCATTAATAATATATCTTGCCACATTTATGACGAAAAAGAGGAATCAAATACACGATTTTTACTCAGGTTTTTTTCCGCCCTTACTAATAACAGCCATTTTAGTTGGGTTGATAATGATACAACCTGATTTCAGTACGGCAATAATGCTTTGCATGATAGGAACCATGATGATGTTCATTGGCGGAGCACGATACATACAGTTAACCGCAGCAGGTATCGCAGCTGCGATGGTAACTATTCCACTGATGTTATCGGTCCCTTATAGCAGGTCTCGTATTATGACTTGGCTAAGCGGCAATGAAGATGTTGTTGACACAGGATATCAAATTACACAATCACTGATTAGTTTAGGCAATGGTGGTATTTTTGGAATGGGACTTGGTAATAGCATCGCTAAGAATCAATTTTTACCCACACCGCACACGGATTTCATTTTGGCTATTGTTGGTGAAGAGTTCGGATTAATTGGTACATTATTTTTACTTACTTTGTTCTTAGTTATTTTTCAGCGTGGGATAAAAATTGCCAAAGAATCGAATGATCCTTTTGGAGTACTGCTTGCGCTTGGATTGTCCTTCAGTATAATTTTATATGCATTTGTAAACGCAGCAGTGGTTACAAACATTTTCCCTGTGACCGGATTACCACTTCCTCTAATAAGCTATGGGGGATCTAGTGCCCTAACCAATTTGATTGCTTTAGGTATTTTATTAAACATAAGTCAGTCCAAGCGTTCAGTAACACACGATCAAGGTTGGAAACCTGCCTATAATGGATAAACAAATTACAGTATTAATTGCCGGCGGTGGAACAGGTGGACATCTTTATCCTGCTATTGCTATCGGAGAAGCATTGAGTTCACGATATCCGAATTTCAAAGTTCATTACATGGGTTCAAAGTTTGGAATCGAAGCATCTGTTCTACCTGTTAAAGCGCTACCACATACTTTATTGCCAATCAGAGGACTTCAGCGGGGATTCAGCTTACAAGCGATAGCGAGAAATTTATTGCTACCGTGGCGAATGTTAAATTCGTTGAGAATTGCACGTAAAACGATTAAACATATTAATCCCAATCTGATAATTGGAACCGGTGGATATGCAAGTGCAATTCCATTGAAAATTGCTGTAAAAAGAGAAATACCGATTATTCTTCAGGAACAGAACTCTCATCCCGGTTTAACAACCATACACTTTGCTGAATATGCTAAAATAATTTGCATTGCATTTGAAGCTGCAAAGGAAAAATTAAGTAGCAGGGATACTGTACTAACTGGCAATCCCATTCGAGCGAATATCCTAAATGTTGACAGGAAAAAAGGTGGTTTATTATTTGATTTAAATCCTGATCAAAAAACAATATTTTTATTTGGCGGAAGTCAGGGATCGGCATTTTTAAATAAAGTGATGAAAGAATGCATTGCGATGTTTGAGTCGGAAAAAATACAGGTTATATGGCAAACGGGAGAAACGCAATACGAGCAGTTCAAACATTTAGATTCTTCTCTTATCAAAGTACGATCGTTTATTCATCATATGCCTGAAGCGTATGCTCTTTCAGATTTAGTTATTTCACGAGCTGGTGCCTTAACATTGTCAGAAATCACAGCGTGTGGTAAGCCGAGTATTTTGGTGCCCTTCCCCTACTCTGCCGGGGATCATCAGACGGAAAATGCTGTATCTGTTGCTAAAGCTAATGCCGCAATATTATTTGCAGAAAAAGAATTGTCAGCACGCAAATTGTACCGATCAGCAATTAATATTCTTTACGATGACAATAAATTGGAAAGAATGTCAAAGAATTCTCAGAAGATTGGGATTCCGGATGCCACAAATAAAATAATTGAACAAATTTTAAAGGTTATAAAAATCTAATGTTTAGAAAAGTTAAAAAAATTCACTTTGTGGGTATCGGCGGAATTGGGATGAGTGGTATTGCTGAATTATTATTGAATTTAAATTTTAAAATTAGTGGTTCAGATATCCAAGATTCTGAGATAATTCAGAATCTCGTCAAAAAAGGTGCCAAAATCTATACTGAAGGTCATAATTCTGAAAATGTCGGAGATAGTGAGGTATTAGTCTATTCAAGCGCCGTAAAGGATAATAATCCTGAAATTTTAAAAGCGAAAGACATGGGAATTCCGGTAATTCGTCGGGCAGAAATGTTAGGTGAACTAATTGCAGTCAAAGAAACATCAATTGCTGTTAGCGGAACACATGGCAAGACTTCCACCTGCTCAATGATTGGCAGTGTCCTCAACGCAGCAGACCATGATCCCACCCTTGTAGTTGGTGGATTAGTTAAAACTATTGGGACCAATGCACAATTGGGTCTTGGAGATATCATTATTGTTGAAGCCGATGAATTTGATCGCAGCTTTCTTGCGTTACGTCCTACAATCTCCATTGTCACTAATATTGAGCTTGAACATACAGATTGTTATGCTGATATTGACGACCTGCAAAACGCATTTATTCAGTTCTGTAATTCTGTCCCATTTTATGGTGAAGTAATAGTATGTTTGGATTCTCCCGGTGTTCGAGGAATCATATCCGATATTCATCGTCCAATTACTACCTATGGACTTTCAAGCCAGGCTGATTATCGCGCCGAAAATATTCAATATAAAAATAATACTATTATTTACTCTGCATTTTATCATCATAAAAAATTAGGAGAAATAAAATTAAGCGTTCCCGGTCGACACAACGTACTTAACTCCCTAGCAGCGATTGCTCTTGGAATGGAAATGGAAATTCCCTTTGAATCCATTAAAAAAGGATTAGTTGACTATGAAGGAGTTAGACGGCGGTTTGAGATTAAGGGTGTTGTAAACGATATAATGGTAGTTGATGATTATGCTCATCATCCTACCGAAGTAGCTGCGACATTAAATGCTGCCCGCAGCGGTTGGAACAGACGAATTGTTGCAGTTTTCCAACCTCATTTATTTACACGGACAAGAGATTTTTATCGTGAATTCGCAGAGTCATTTATAAATAGTGATATATTAGTTGTAACCGATATTTATCCTGCTCGTGAAGAAAAAATTGAAGGAATTGATGGTAAAATGGTAGCCAAAGCCGCCAAAGATTTGGGTCATAAACATATTCACTATGTATCTGATTTGGATGATCTGAATGATCAACTTGACCGAATAACCAAACCCGGAGATATGGTAATTGGTATTGGCGCAGGAACAATTTGGCGCTATGTTGAAAAATATCTTAATCATTTAACAGAAACTGTTAAAGATAATTAATGGAATTAGATAAGCTAAAAAAAATGATAGCCGGCACAATAAGAGAAAACGAACCAATGTCAAAGCATACCTCTTATGGTATTGGCGGACCTGCTTTAGCTTTTATAGAACCTAAATCAGTTAAAGATCTACAGTTAATAATTTCATTTGCTGAAGAACAACGTACAGCTGTCCATTGTGTAGGTAGTGGCTCGAATTTACTAATATCTGATAATGGTGTTGATGGTTTTGTGATTTCATTAGAAAAATCTTTTAAAACTGTATCTTTTAAAAATAATAAATGTATTGCTGAAGCAGGTGTAAAACTATCAAGATTAGTAAAAGATTGTATTAAGCAAAATCTACAAGGATTAGAGACGTTGATTGGTATTCCTGGAACTTTAGGCGGTGCCTTAATTATGAATGCTGGTGCTTTTGGAAATGAAATATCCAATTATTTAACTGCAATCGATTTACTAAACAAAAATGGTACCGTTGAAAGAAAGTCCGTAGATGAAATTGAGTTCAGTTATCGCTCATCCAATTTCGATAAAGACACCATAATATTGAGCGCAGAATTCGAACTTAAGAAATCCACAAAATCAAAAATAATTAAAAACCGGGATCAGGCAAATTTGAGACGGAAAAGTACGCAACCACTCAAGTTTCGATCTGCGGGCAGTGTTTTTAAAAATCCAAGTAATGTTGCGGCAGGTTATTTGATCGATCAAGCCGGGTTGAAAGGCAAATTGATTGGCGGTGCTATGATATCTGACATTCATGCAAATTTCATTGTAAATCAATCAGATGCAAAAGCCGATGATGTTGTTCAATTGATTAAGCTAATTCGCGAAACAGTCTATAAAAAATATTCGATACTTCTTAATTTGGAAATCACAACATTAGGATTCCCAAAAGGAACCTTTGATGCATAAATACATCAAAAAAATATTAAAATTTTTATCTACTGTGATTGGCTTAACTGTCATTTGTGCACTTATTTGGGCAAGTTTTTCATGGGCTGACTATAATCAATATTTTAAAGGTCCCAATATAGTTTTCACGGGAAATTCAATTGTCGACGAATCCGAATATAAATCATTTCTGTCAAAAAAATATAATACTAATGTTTTCACAGAAGATCTATCATCAATTTCAGAACAAATTGAGCAACATCCGTACATTGCAGGTGCACGTGTAAGCAAACATTTTCCTAAGGGTATTTTAATTGAGGTCTCCGAAAGGTATCCGGTTGCTTTGATCAATAACAATCCACTGTTATTAATTGACAATAATGGTTTTATACTTCCTTTTAGGACCAATTCCTTTGACCTGCAAATTCCGATTATTTCGAATTTTGAAATCACAAATGATTTATATCCCGTTGGAAAACAGACATTATCTCCTAATGCTCTTAATGTAGTTGAATTTTTAAACAGGGTCAAAATCGAATATCCACAATTATATAAAAATTTATCTGAAATTAGATTAAACACCTATAATGATTATGAGATGATTCTAGCTGAAAAACCGACAAAAATAGTACTCGGTAAAACTCTAACTTGGTCAAAGATATTGGTACTAAAGGAGTTTGAAGAGAGTATCGGTAGAAATAAATCCATTACGGATTATGCATATCTAGATTTACGTTACGACAATCAGGTTATAACGCAGGAACGCCAAGTATGACGAAAAATAATCGATCAAAAAAGATGAATATTATTGCCGGAATCGATATTGGCTCAGCAAAAATCAGATGTGCAATAATTGCCAACGATGACAATAATAATACAAATAAGTTGTTGGGAATTGGAACTTCAAACTCAACCGGAATTAATCGTGGAAGCATCACAAATCGTGAAAAATTTTTGGAAGAAATGGAAAAAGCTCTCATTGAAGCAGAAAAAAATGCCAATGTAAAAGTTGAGCATGTTTGGATTTCGGTTTCGGGAGAGCATATTAGAGGAATAAATACGCAAGGTGCAATTGCTATTGAAAGCCGCGGTTCAAAATCCTCAATAAATAAATCAGGAACAATTGATGAAAATGATGTAAAACGCGTACTAGAAATGGCGAAAGCTATTTCTTTCCCGGCTGATCGTGATATCCTGCATATCTTACCTCAAGAATACGTGGTTGACGCAATGGATAAAGTCAAGGATCCGGTAGGAATGTCCGGGAGGCGGCTTGAGGCAAGAGTTCATTTGGTAACGGTAACCACATCAACAGCGACCAATCTTGTGAATTGTGCTGAAGAATTAGGTTTAATCGTTAAAGGTTTGGTATTTCAGGGTTTGGCATCCGGTATCGCTGCTATTGACAGCGATGAAAGAGATATGGGTGTGGTATTGGCTGATGTCGGATCCAAAACTACTGATATCGCAATGTATTTCGAGGGTGGAGTTCGGCATACAGGCGTTCTGCCAATCGGAGCTGATAGCATTACCAATGACATCGCAGTGATGCTGCGGATTTCAAAAAACGAAGCCGAACGTATTAAACAGAAATATGGTTCGGCAAAAGCTTCAATGGCCTCCCCTGATCTGCTTATTGATGTTATTGACAGTGAAAGTGGAAAAAAGACAAAAGTTTCTGAACACGAATTAGCACGATATATTGAAGCCCGAATGGTAGAAATTTACCAATTAATCGGTCGTGAAATAGCACGTACCGATTGTTCTGATAAGTTGACTTACGGGTTAGTCATTACCGGAGGCGGTGCACTATTGCCCAACATTTCTGTGCTTGGGGAAGAAGTTCTTGGAATACGAGTGCGAATTGGCGCACCACGCGGCATTGCCAGCTCAATTGATACAATGAACAGTCCACAATTATCATCTGTGATAGGTTTAGCATTATGGTCATCAAAGTCGGATGATATTTTACTTGATGATCCAATAAGATTTGGAGCAAAAGACTTAATAGGAAAAATAGCCGGTTGGTTTAAAGGATTTTTCTAAACAATTATGTACAAAATAAAGGAGTAACTCATGTTATTTGAATTCGATTCAATTTTTGAGCAAAAAGCAGATTTAAAGGTCGTAGGTGTTGGTGGAGCCGGCGGTAATGCTGTAAATCGAATGATAAATTCAGGGATGGAAGGCGTAGATTTTTGCGTCATTAATACTGATGCACAAGACCTTGAAAAAAGCCTTGCGGAAAAGAAAATACAGATCGGTCGTAGTCTTACTAAAGGACTTGGCGCAGGAGCAAAAGCCGAGTTAGGGAAACAAGCTATTACTGAAGATCGAAAGGCTGTTCAATCTTTACTCTCAAATGCCGATATGGCATTCATTACGGCCGGAATGGGTGGTGGAACAGGTACAGGTGCGGCACCTGTAGTAGCTGAAATTTCAAAAGACATGGGCATACTGACGGTTGGGATTGTTACCCTGCCTTTCGCATTTGAAGGTCCTAAAAGAATGGCTAGAGCCTTGACTGGTGTAACCGAATTACGCAAAGTATGCGACACTCTGATCGTGATTCCAAATCAAAAATTAATGTCAATCGTTGGCAAAGAAACCACCTTTATCGATGCCTTCAATATTGCCGATTCAATACTGCATCAAGCTGCAAGAGGCATCTCCGATTTAATTAATGTTCAAGGTATGATCAATCTTGATTTTGCTGATGTACAGACCATCATGAGCAATATGGGAGAAGCAATTATGGGAACTGGTCGCGCTAAAGGCGATGAAAAAGCTGTTCTCGCAGCACAACAGGCGATATCGAGTCCGCTATTGGACAATGCAAGTATCAGCGGTGCCCAAGGTGTGTTAGTTAATATTACCGGTGGACCCAAAATGACTTTATTCGAAGTTGACGAAGCTGCTTCGATAATCTTCGAAGAAGCAGGTCAGGACGCCAATTTAATATTCGGCGCAGTAATTGACCCGGCATTGCACGACGAACTTCAGGTTACCGTAATCGCTACCGGATTTAGCCAGGCTCGACCAATGCCAATGCATGAAGAAGAAGGCAGATATCCGCGCTTTACACCAAGAGAACACACGCGCATTTTGACCGAGCAAGAGAATAAACCACTTTATGAAAAAAATGGTGGAGATGAGATAATCAAACCCGCAGATCCCAAACCAAAATTTATTTTTGATGAAGGTCGAATAAATATTGTCGGATCTGACTTAGAAGTACCAGCATTTCTTAGGCGTCAGAACGAGTAACTCCTATACGCTTTAAATAAGGACGCTTAATAAAAAAGCCCCCGTTGCGGTTGCGGGGGCTTTTCTTCGATATTCTGAACTAAAATATTTTTAATTAATTGAATTTATTTCTAAATGAATTAAGGTAACAATTGATTTAAATTTCATCTCTTTTATTATACAGAATAAAATATACTTGTGCATAATTGTTATATACAAATTGACTTCTATCAAATTTTAAATAATTTTATGAACTAATAAATGAAAAATACTTACTTTGACTTAATAGAGCAGAGCTACTATTTCCCGCAGGAAGGATTCGACCTGAGAGATAAATACATCACTTTTCATGGCGTATCGTTAAAATATCTGATTGAAAAATACGGCACACCATTTAGATTTATTTATCTGCCAAAGATCGGTGATCAGATAAAAAAAGCGCGCAATCTATTTAATCGTGCCATTAAGAATAATTCTTATAAAGGGAAATATCATTTTTGTTACTGTACAAAATGCAATCATTTCTACCATGTGATAAATGAGGCGCTTAAACATAACGTTAATCTTGAAACTTCCTCATCGTTTGATATTGATTTAATACTCAAATTATATGAAGATAAAAAAATTGATAAAAAACGAATAATAGTCCATAACGGCTATAAAACTGATGATTACTTACACAAGATAATTCTACTGCAGGAAGCAGGATTCGATAACTCAATAATTATTTTAGATAGTTTAGATGAGCTTTCAAGACTGCAAAAATATAATTCTAAACATAGAATTAAAATTGGTTTACGCATGGCTGTAGATGAGGAAGCGCAATCGTCTTACTATACTTCCCGTCT
>RRYU01004682.1_pt1 | contig 24139 bp, 19 predicted proteins | sample 2162651 | NCBI WGS metagenome assembly RRYU01 (sample SAMN10267283, study PRJNA491782) | microbial mat metagenome | isolation source: biomat in the production well | place: Japan: Minami-Kanto gas field, natural gas well KTG3 | collected 2017-06 | reverse complement strand
GGTAATGTCTGCCCCGAGACCGTAGACGGTCTCGGTGGGAAACGCGACAACTTCTCCACGGTTAAGCCATGCTGCGGCAACATCGACTGATTCGGTAACTATTGTCTGCATAGGATGGTGTGTGGATGGCTGCCATGCAAAAACATGCGGGAACGTTCAGGGACAGGTTTCAAGTAGCGGCAGCTTCTGTGGCAAAACAAGAATATAGTAAAGATAACAGACAAGAGCGCTCATCAGGGGTATGGTGAGGTTGTCGTCTACTTTATAGCTGTTGATTCGCAGGGTAAGTGCTTCTGCAACGGTTGCCACGAGAGCTGTAATGATTGCTGCAATCAGGTCGAGCCGGGGAACAACAACAAGCACAATGAACAACGCCGAGACAAGAAAAGCCAGGCTTCCTTCAAGACTTTTCTCCCCTATTTTGTGCCGTCCGAATTTTTTCCCGGCCAGAGCCGCCATGGTATCGGAAATCGCTACCAGAGAAAAGCAGGTGATTGCGATGATTTTCGGAAAAAGAAGGACGAGCAGCAGGGCGGAAAACGTAATGAACGTTGCCCCGTTCAACTGCGGGTATCCTTTCGCAAGTTCATGCTCACGAAGCATAGGGTCAAAGGTGTTGTGATACCAGCGGGAGAGTGACGGGATATAGTTTTTCAGGATATCGACAAGAAGAAAACCCGAGAAAAGAGGAATCAGGAGCAGAAGCGCAAGCTCTCTGGTGATGAAACAATAAATAATAGCGATTGCAACAGAGGAGAGGTGAATAATCTTACGTGCAAGTTCGAATTTGAAGTTCTGATTGACGTTGTCGGGTTGCGGCATGCTGTTGTTCTTTTCACCTGGTTTCATAAGAAAGCTGTACTGGTCTTAAAGCTCGGGGGTTAAGATACGCAACTCTCTATTATCAATATACATCTCTCTGAAAAATCCCTGTGACTTTCCTCATATGGTCCGGTAGTGTCGGAGGTAAGGTTTCAGTTTTTTCACACTTGTTTTGTCCTCCATAAATGGCGTATCTTGAGGGCGCCGCAAACATTCCCTGTCGGGAATGCACGGGGCACGCGTACATATTTTCCAACCTGATGCAAGTTTGTTTCTCAATGCTTACGGAGACAAGAAGAGTCGCGGCAATCGATCTGGGGACTAACTCGTTCCATATGGTGATTGTCGAGGAGAGCGAAGGAAAGGGTATCGTTGAAATCGACCGGGTCAAGGAAATGATCTGCATCGGCCGCGGCAGTATTTCCACCAAAATGCTCGACGAAAGAGCAATGGAGGCGGGTGTCACGACCCTGAAGCATTTTCTGGTGCTTGCAGCACAGCAAGGGGTCGAGCCGGAGAACGTTATGGCGTTTGCAACAAGTGCCATCCGTGAAGCGAAAAACAGGAATGTTTTTTTACAGAGAGTCAGAAATGAAACCGGGCTTAAAATCAAGGTTATTTCCGGCCTTGAAGAGGCCCAGTTTATTTATTACGGGGTGCGCCATGCCGTAAAGCTTAGTGCGGAACCGGAACTGATTTTCGACATAGGCGGTGGTTCGGTAGAGTTTATCATAGCTGACCATCAAAAGATTTTCCTGCTCGAAAGCCGCAAGATAGGGGTTGCCCGGATGCTCGAACGTTTTGTTACGACCGATCCTGTATCAGAAGGTGAGATCAGCCTTCTCGAACAGTTCTTTTCGGCGGAACTGTTTTCTTCCGCTGAAAAGTCCAGAGAGATGAACATCAAAAAGGCAATCGCTTCTTCGGGTACGGCGCAGAACATTACCAGAATGATCCGGTCGATGGCAGGGCGTGACGATGAGGTAACACTGAACCAGAGTTCGTTTACACGAAAAGAGTTTCAGAAATTCTACCGGTCGGTCATAGCTATGACTGCGGCGGAGAGAAAAAAACTCACGGGGCTCGATGAAAAACGGGTCGATCTGATTGTTCCCGGACTGATACTGGTTAACGTTATTTTTTCCCTTTTCAAGCTCAAGGAGGTGTCGATTTCCGACTCGGCCCTGCGCGAAGGAATGGTTGTTCATTACCTGAAGAACAACTGGTATGACAACGGTGAGCGGCAGAAGCAACTCAATATCCGTCGTCAAAGTGTCGTTGAACTCGGGTACCGCTGTGACTGGGACAAAAAGCATTCCGAGCAGATTGCCGCATTGTGCCTGCAGTTGTTCGACCGACTGCAGCCGCTGCACGGTCTGGACATACATGATCGCGAGCTGCTCGAGTATGCGGCTCTTTTGCACAATATCGGGGCCTTTATTTCGATCTCCTCCCATCACAAGCACAGCCAGTACATCATTCTCAACGGTGAGCTTCGCGGGTTCGCTCCGGCTGAAGTCAGCATTATCGCGAACGTTGCCCGATATCATAGAAAATCTCCACCGTCACAAAAACACGATGCCTATACCCAGCTCAAGTCTGGACAGCAGAGAGTTGTCGATGTTCTTTCCGGTATTCTCCGGATTGCAAACGGGCTTGACCGGGGTCATCGTCAGAATATTCTGTCCGTCGAAGCTGATATTGCCGACAGCAGAGTCACTATCGGTCTGCGTGCGATACATAAACCCGATATAGAAATCTGGGCGGCTGAAAGGATGAAATCATGGCTGGAGACCGTGCTCGGAAAGCCTATTCGTTTTGAGGCCAGAGATGCTCATGAGTGACAGCCTGCAAGGTGTGACCTCATCCGTCGGGTCCGATACGGTTCTGTTGGGCGGTTCTTTTCTGAAAAAAGGTTCCGGTGATTCCCTGCTTTTCTCGAACCCGGTGGAAATTATTGAACTCCGGTCTTTTGAGGGTATTCGCTCTTTTTTCGGAAAACTCGAAAAACGTCTTGCCGAAGGGTTCAGCCTGGCCGGTTATATCACCTATGAAACCGGTTACGGTTTCGAGCCCGGCTCTTTCTGCTCATTCTACAGAGGTGAAGAGGAGCAGCCTCTTGCGTGGTTCGGCGTGTATCGCGCCCCGAAATTGCTGCATGAGGAAGAGGTAAAACAACTGTTTTCGGGTGATTGCCGTTCAGGCCAACCTGTCTTCGACCTGACCAGGGAAGTGTATGCGGAAAAGATCCGGCAGATCCGGCAGCATATTGCCGCCGGGGATGTCTATCAGGTGAACTTTACCGGGAGGTATCGTTTTGACTTCGCAGGAAGCGTTCCGGGTCTGCTGGAGCACCTTTCCGGGAAACAACCGGACGTGTATTCGGCATGGTTGAATCCCGGAGCATATCACATTCTTTCTCTCTCGCCGGAACTGTTTTTCAGGCGTGAAGGGAGTGTTATTGAGGCCAGACCGATGAAGGGGACTTCGCCGAGAGGAACAAGTGAGGAAGATGACCGGCGGCAACGGGACTGGCTGCAAACCGACGAGAAAAACCGGGCTGAAAACCTCATGATCGTCGATCTCTTGCGCAACGATCTGGGAAGGATATGCAAATCCGGCACGGTCGAAGCGCCGGAACTGTTTGTTACGGAAACCTATCCTACCCTTCATCAGATGGTGTCAACCGTTCGGGGTGAACTGGAGGATGATTGTTCGCTGTATGATCTTTTTCGTGCTGTTTTCCCCTGCGGCTCGGTAACCGGGGCTCCGAAAATCAGGGCCATGCAGCTGATCCAGCAGCTGGAAAGTTCTCCCAGGGGAGTGTATACCGGTGCGATAGGGTATATGTTGCCTGACAGGTCAATGTGTTTCAACGTTGCCATCCGCACGTTGATGCTTCGGGGTGAACAGGGCGAATACGGGGCAGGTGGCGGTATCGTATGGGATTCGGATGCGGACAAGGAGTTTGCGGAGTGCAGCCTGAAGGCGAAGATTCTCGATCCGGAACCGGAAAGAAGTTTCGGGATTTTCGAAGCTATGCTCTTCAACGGCTCGTATGTCTGGCTGGAGGAACATCTTTCCCGTCTTGAGCGCTCGGCGCAGAGTCTCGGTTTTTCTTTCAGCAGGAACAGTATCCGAGGTGAACTGAAAAAACTTGCTGAGAATGAGTTTGTCGCAAAGGAAAGGTACAAGGTCCGGCTTGAGCTTCAGAGAGATGGCGGGTTGAAGGTTTCCTCTGATGAGATTTTCGTTACGCAGTCGCATGTTTCGGCTCGTGTCTGCAGGGCATCGGTCGTTCTTGAGGCAAATGATCCGTTACGCAGGCATAAAACAACAGAGCGGCAGCTCTATGATGCGTTTTTCCGGAAAGCGGTGGCTGAGGGGTATGATGAAATTGTTTTCTCTAATGACCGGGGAGAGGTAACCGAGGGGGCGATCAGCAATATCATTATTCTCAAAAATGGCCGCTACTATACCCCGCCGTGTTCCTCGGGTCTCCTGAACGGCATTTACCGGCAATATTTTCTTGAGACCAGGATCAATGCGGTAGAAAAAATTCTTTCTCTCGAAGATATTGAGAAAGCCGATCTTTTTTTTATCTGCAATTCTGTAAGGGGTTTGAGGAGGGCAGTGCTGTGTGATGAGGTTGTGTGATAAGGGAATCCATTACGTTTTCTGAATTTCTGTATGGATATCACTTGTTACTTTTGCGGTGTCGGGTTTCACGGTCGAATTGAAGAACTGTTGTATTGTTAACAGTTGGATGGCAAGGTAACCGTCAGAGTAACCTCTATGGCAGTATAAGCTGAAAGAGCGGTTGACGGTGAAAGGGAATAGGTGTATATTTTTTATTATAACCTGTTAATTCAAAATGTCTTAAATTTACGTACGTTATGCGAGATCATACGCCTGACTTCAAACTGCAGGAGTTTTCCACATCCAACAAGCAACTTATCCGTGAAACCGTTTGCCGGATTCTTGTTCGTCTCTGCGAGGATCTGCAGTTGACTTCCGATTCACTGCTGGAGTTCTGGGTGGAGGTTCCCGGCGTTAAACGGCCGAGAGGTACCTATCGGGGCGGGTTTCTGATGCCCGACAGCTTTATTGCCATTACCGATTACTTTCAGGCAGGCAAGGAGACTCTTGTTCCTGCTGAGTCGTTCAACGATGCTGAAAGCGCCTGGGATGAATTGTTCGATGAACTCTACTACCAGGTCGAGATTTTCACTTCACAGGTTGATTCTTCAAAAGGAATAACCCTGGAGCTTTGGACCGGTCATCGTAACCGGCCTGAAGGGGAATGGGCGTATGCTGTGGATACAAAGATAGAGCTGATATAGCGGCGCGACTATGCTTACCGGTTTTTATCCTGCACTCATGACTCTCGCTAAGAAAGATGGATTCCCGTGTCAAGCACGGGAATGACAGAAGAGAGATATAGGAATGACGTAAAGGGTGAAGTCATGCCTTCTTTGTACTATTCTTTGTTAGTACATGAGGGTGAAATGCCAACATCTATTTTACGAGGTTGATGCGACATTCATGAGGATCTTTGAGATAAACTGATAAAAGAGTTTGCTCAGGCTGTTTTCTCGGGATAATCGCAGACTTCCCTGATCGGGCATTCCGGGCACTGCGGTTTTCTTGCCTTGCATATATAGCGGCCGTGCAGCACAAGATAGTGGTGGAAGTTGATAACCAGTGCTTCCGGAATGACAGCTATGAGTGCATCCTCGGTATCCCGGGGCTTGTCTGTTTTTACAAGCCCTATACGGTTGGAAACTCTGTGAACATGGGTGTCGACCGGCATGACTGGCTGGCCGAATGCGTTGCTGAGTACAATATTGGCTGTTTTTCTGCCTACGCCCGGAAGGCTTTCAAGCTCTTCCCGTGTCCCGGGCACCTCACCGTTATATGTTTCGACAAGTATCTTGCTGGTGGCAAGGATGTTTTTTGCTTTCGTATTGAAATAATTGATGGACCGGACGATTGTTTTGAGCTGATCGAGTTCCATGCGGCTCATGCTTTCAGCGTCTGAACCGATTTTGAAAAGCTCCGCTGTTATGACGTTTACTTTTTTGTCCGTAGCCTGGGCTGCCAGCATGGTGGCCACCAGCATCTGGAACGGGGTCGAGTAGTGCAGCTCGCTTTTCGGGGACGGATGTTTTTCGCCCAGTGCACGATGGATGAACGCTATTTTTTCCTGTGTTGTCATGTCATCGGGTTTCAGTCAATGTTTTCCGTCTGCAGAATCCTTCTTTCCGGCAGGATGACAGCGCTGAGCTGCCCCAGTGACGGGTTATCCCTGTAAACGCAGCCGGTATCCACCGCAATCAGTTTTTCAAGCATGACCGGTCTGGAAATCGGGGTATGACCGCACACAAGCGTTTTTTCCCAGTTGTACCGGCCGTTTTCCAGGTAGTTTGAGCGCAGGTGGGTTCTCATCCAGCAGTAATCCTCAGGTTTCATGTACCGCAGGTTATCCTTTATGGTCATATCAGGATCGATCCCGCCGTGGGCAAAAAAATAATGTTCTGTTTCAATATAGTATCTGCAGGATACCATGAATGCTATGTGTTCCTCGGGAAGATCCCGCCCTTCCTTGCTGCCGTATGATTCCATCATCGCCGTTCCTCCGTTTTGCAGCCAGAGTGACGGATCACCGGTATCGAGAAAGTCGAGAAACATACGTTCGTGGTTTCCCATAAGATAGAAGCAGTCGTACCTCTCGCGAAGCTTCAAAAGATAGTCGATTACACCCTTCGAATGTTTTCCCCGGTCAATGTAGTCGCCGAGGAAAACCAGCTGATCGGTTTTTTGAAGCTCCAGTTTCTCCAAAAGACGTTGCAGGGAGTACAGACAGCCGTGAATATCTCCGACAGCGATAATCCGCTTATGTTCCGTGAGATGGTCGACCATGGGGGGAATAGAGGTGTTTACTGTTCCGTACCGGATTTTTCCGTCGACTTGAGTTTCGTCGTTTTCGAGTTATCGATAAGTCCACGGCCACATTTTCTGATTTTTCCGGAGCTTTTAAGATCGTTGAAAATAGCGTCAAGAATACCGTTGACGAATTTGCTGCTCTTGTCGGTACTGTTGAATTTTTTCGCTATTTCAATTGCTTCGTTAATCGAAACCTTCGGAGGGATATCTTCAAAATAAAGTAACTCGGCAAGCGCCATGCGCAGGATATTCTTATCGATAATGGCAATCCGGCTCATGTCCCAGTTAAAGGTATGCTTTGATATATACTCGTCGATTTCGCTTTTATGGTCAATGCAGCACCGAAGCAGTTCCCTGAAGAATTTGACGGCATTGGAATCCTGTGCTATTTCCGGTGTGATCAGCCAGTCGGCAGCTGTTTCCAGGTCAGTATCCCTCAGTTCAAGCGTATGCAATGCCTGTATGATTTTTTCGCGTATTTTTCGACGGTAGGTTTTCATAAAAAAGGGGTTTCAATTAATTAAGCAGTTGCGATATGGCTGACAACCTTTTCCGTGTCCCTGAAGTCATCAAAAAGAACTGTCGGGCCATGCGTGCTGAGCCTTTCGGCTGAATATGTTCCCGTTGCTACCGCGATAGATTTTGCCTGGATGGTTTTGGCGCAGTTGATGTCATGTTCGGTATCGCCGATAATGACCACCTCTTCTCCCTCGAATCTTTTTCCCGTGAAACTGTAGGCTCGTTGAACAGCTATGGCAGGGAGTTCGTTTCTTTGATAGGCATCGTCAGCGAAAGCGCCGAACGGAAAAAAGTGATTGAGGGCCGGCAGTGCAAGTTTGTGCCGGCCGGAACCTTCAAAGTTTCCGGTCAGAAGACCCAGAACGATATCGTTTCTCTCCGAAAGTTCCTGCAGCAGCTCCGGAATGCCTTGCATAAGCTCCACGTCTTCCGGGAGCAACTGTGTTTTTAAAAGATCAATATACGTTTTTTTGACGGTCTCGAACTTTTCGGCAATATGATCTTCGTTCAGCCCGGCATCTTTGAGTACTTCATAGATGATGACGCTGTCCATCTTGCCGGCAAAATTAAGGCGGTCGGCACTGCCTTCGGTACCATAGACTTCCATCAGGGCCTCTATGAGTATCCGGCGGTTGCTGCTGTTTGTAAGCAGCAGCGTTCCATCTATGTCAAAAAGCACCAGTTTTTTATACATCGGCGGCTGTTAGTTCTCCTGATTGAGCTCTTCCCAGTTTAACCGGAATCAGCTTGGAAATACCTTCTTCTTCCATGGTGACTCCGTAAAGAGCCTGCGAAGAGGCCATGGTCTTCTTATTGTGCGTAACAATAATAAATTGGGTGTTATTCTCAAATTTTTTCAGGAGTTTAATGAATCTGTCGATATTTGCATCGTCAAGAGGAGCGTCAACCTCATCCAGAATACAGAACGGGCTTGGTTTGACCAGATAGATCGCAAAAAGGAGCGCAAGTGCGGTCAGCGCTTTTTCACCTCCGCTCAACTGTTCGATCGATAACGGCTTTTTGCCTCTGGGTCGTGCGACTATCGATATATGCGCTTCAAGAGGATCATCCTCTTCGCTGAGAAGCAGGTCAGCCTCGTCTGTTTCCTCGAAAAGCTCTCTGAAGATGCGGACAAAGTTGTTTCGTACAGCTGAAAACGTCTCTTCGAACTTTTTCAGCGCTGTTTTATTGATTTCCTCGATTGTGGCTCTCAGCTGTGCTTCGGCGCCAAGCAGATCCTCTTTCTGTGCAGTAAGGAAGTCCAGACGTTCTTTCTCGGTATCGTACTCTTCCAGAGCGAGTTCATTGACAGCTCCGAACTTTTCTGTTTTGCTCCGCATCTCATCGAGATGTTCCCGGGCAGCTGCACGGTTGAACGTTTCCGGAATCTCAATGTCGATATCTTCTACTCTGCAGGAATATCGTGTTTCAACGGAAGTGATGATGTTGTCAATGGATTTTTCGAGTTCGGAAGCTTTGTGCTGCAGTTCCGCATGAATCTGCAATTCGACCTCATGCTTGCGGCGCAAGTCTCTCAGGATGTTTCTGCTCTCCTGGTTTTTTATCTTGCACTCGTTACAGCGTGTGCCCATCTCATTCAGCTTCTGCTGTTCGGTTCCTGACTGTATCATCAGGGCTTCCAGTTCCTCCCGGCGTTTCCGGATAGTATCTGTTGTTGCCGCAAGCGATGTTTCGGTTGTCAGTATTTCAGCCTGCATTTTTTCTTTTTCCCGGAGCAGTGACTCCCGATTTTGTATACAGCTGTGTATTCGAAGTCTCAGTTTTTCAAGATCAAGCAGACTGTCTTTGTACCGGTTGTTTCGCAACTGGACCTCCTGGTTCTGCCGGTTACGTATCGCTTCATTTTTTTCCTGCCGTACTCTTGATTCCTCAAGTGTGTCGAGGAGCCGTTGATGCTGCTCCTTGTGACCGGTGATTTTCGGCAGCAGTTCGTTGAGCTCAGCCGTTATGTGTTGCATACGCTCTTTTGCTTCGGCGGCTTCTTTTTCCGCTCGCGCGATATCCTGTTGCAGGGAAGCGCGCTCAAAATTCATGCGGGCAAGATTTTTTTCATCATCGCCGAGTTCCTTTTCAAGCGACCCGAGTTGGGACTCTTTTTCTTCAAGGCGAATCTCCCCGAGCTTGTTTTTCAGGGATTCGAGCCCGGTTTCTTCCAGCCGTATCTCTTCTGCAAGGTTGTGTTCTTCCGTTCTCAGGCGGTCGCGTTCAGCTTTTTTCCCAAGACGCAGACCTTCATTTTCGACGCTGCTTCCGCCGAAAAGAATGCCGTTGCCGCCGATTTTTTCCCCATCAGGGGTTACAAAGGTGCAGCCTGGATTTTTGATGGCGAGCTTTTCTGCCGTATCCAGATCCCGGGTGATATAGCAGTGTTGTATAAGCAGTGAAACCGCATCATCCAGTTCTGGCGGAAAGCTGAGAATGTTTTTGATTGTTTCCGCTCCGGCAATCTCCGTGATTTCGGTTTGAGCGGGGCCTTTGAGCAGGTCGAGTACGAGAAACGTAACCTTCCCTTTTCCAGCCTTCGAGAGGGCTTGTATGCCTGCTTTTGCCTCCTGAAGCGAAGTACAGACATAGAAGCTCAGTGCTTCACCAAATAACGCATTGACTGCTTTGCGGTGTGTATCTTCAAGGAGAATGAGGTCGGAGAGGCACCCGAAACCGCTTGTGTTTTCATTTTTTTCGAGCCATGCTATTCCTTCGGGCAGCCCTTCGTAGTTATCGAGAACGGAGTTTGCCAGGAGTAAGCTGTTTCTCAGATGATCGAGCCGGGAACGCTGTTTCAGAAGGAACTCTTTTTTTGTCTCCAGTTGCTCTTTCAGATTTTCCTGCAACTTTTTCAGGGAAAGGATCTCTTCTTTTTCTGCGGCGATGATCGTTTTCCTGGATTCGATCAGTTCAAGGAGCCTGCTCGTTGCAGGGAGGGCGCCGTCGATGATTTTCTGGCGATCCTGCTTATGGTTTTCGAGACGGTGTATCGAGTTTTTCAGGTGGTCCGCTGTTGTTTCGAGTTTCTGGCGGGTGACATTGAGGAGTGAGTCTGCTTTCTGATGTTCGGAGATGCCTTCTCTTATTTTTTCCACTTCCTGCCTTGAGCGCGCAAGGGCGCTTTGCAGGCTTTCCTGTTCTTTTTTCAGTGCATGGAGTTCGTGTTCTTTCGCACGGGCATTTTCCTCAAAAGGTTCAAGTTCTACGGAAAGCTTTTTTTCATTTTCCTTGAGCTCCAGAGCCTGATGTTGTTTTTCCGTGATCGATTCAGTGATGCGAATAATGTTGTTTCGCAGGTTTTTTTCCTGCTCCTGCATCTGCAGGATGTTTTTTTCGAGGGTATGGAAAGTGTTGTTTTTTTCGTTCAGTTCTTTCTGGGCTTCCGAAAGCAGGCGTTCCTGTTCAAGCTGGTCGAGTTCCGATTCCTGTAAGCGACTGTCATTGGTGGCGATTTTTGTCGTCAACTCCTGAATGATCGCTTCCTGGCTACTGATTTCTTTTGTAAGGGGTTGCAGTTTGTCGAGAAGTTCATCGTAACGGAGCTTGCTGAGCGTCAGGTCCAGATTCCTGAGTGAAGTGTTCAGTTCATGGTATTGTTCGGCTTTTTTGACCTGGGACTTCAGGCTTCTGACTTTTTTCGAGACTTCAGCAAGGACGTCGTCCACTCTTTCAAGGTCGCGGGTTGTGCTGTCAAGCTGTTTGAAGGTTTGTTTGCGGCGCTGCTTGTAACGGGTAATACCTGCGGCTTCCTCGAAAAGCCGCAACCGTTCATCACTTTTGTTATTGATGATTTCCTCGATCATTTTCAGCTCGATAACGGAATAGGCATCACTTCCCATACCGGTATCCGCAAAAAGGTCGAGTATGTCTTTCAGCCTGCAGGGAACCTGGTTGAGCAGATAGTCACTTTCCCCGTTGCGGTAAAGCCGTCGTGTAACGGTGATCTCCGTATACTCCGTCGGCAGGATATTTCTTGTGTTTTCAATGGTGATGGAGACTTCGGAGATGCTCAGGGGTTTGCATTTTCTCGAGCCGTTGAAGATGATGTTCTCCATTTTCGTAGAACGCAGCAAAGAGGATTTCTGTTCACCCAGAACCCAGCGGATAGCATCGACTACGTTGGTTTTGCCGCACCCGTTCGGCCCCACAATGGCGGTAAGGCCTTTATCGAAAGTGATCTTGACTCTGTGCGCAAAGCTTTTGAAGCCAAAGAGCTCAATTTTAGAAAGATACATCTGCTTGTGTGGAGTTAGTCAGGCCGAGGGCTACTATCTGTAAATTTAAGAAAAAATATACGATTGCAGTGAGTTTTCAGGAGAGCCCGGCACGGTCGGCTTCCGGCTCGATGACAGCAGCAGCAATTGCGAGGGTATCCGCAGCCTCTTTGATGTCGTGTACCCTGAGAATGTTTGCTCCGTTGATTGCGGCTACGATGTTGGCCGCGATGGTTGCCGTCAGACGATTATCAGGGGGCGGTAGGGGCTGATCGTGATGCTGCTGCAGTGCCTTGCCGAGAAAGGATTTTCTTGAGAGGCCCGCAAGCAAGGGACGTCCCAGTTCATGCAGGTCACGGAACCGCCGGAGAAGCTCATAATTTTCGGACACGCTTTTGCCGAATCCAAAACCGGGGTCGAGGATGACATTGCGCACTCCATGTTTTTCGGCGTTTTTCAAACAGTAAAGCAACCCGTTTTTTACCCGTTTGAGCATGTTGGTTCCGGCGGTTTCTGTCTGATGGCTCCACTTCAGTTCTTCCGGGTGTCCGGTTGTATGCATAAGGACGGCAGCGGCATTGTGTCTCCTGCACACTTCTGCAATGGCAGGGTCGAAGCTGAACCCGGAAATGTCGTTGACAATCTGTGCTCCGGCAAGAAGAGCCTGCTCGGCAACATCAGCTTTGTAGGTATCGATCGAGATGAGGACATCCGATTGTCTCCTCAGCTCACGGATTACCGGAAGGGTTCTGCGAAGTTCCTCCCGGGCAGCGACGTTACAGGCACCCGGTTTTGTTGACTCCCCGCCGATATCGATGATATCGGCGCCTTCGCCTGTCATTTCCAGTGCCCGTTCAACGGCAAGGTCGATCGTGACGTTTTGAGCGTTTGAGCGGAATGCACCGCCGTCAAAAAAGGAGTCGGGTGTGGTATTGAGAATGCCCATGATTTTTGCCCGCCCCGTAAGGTCAAGCTCCCTGTCCCGGCATTGTAAGCGGTAGTTGTCCTGGTTCAACATGATTGACTATCTGAAAAACATTGGTGATTCATTTGGGGTGCTCATTTACCGCTACGTTATCCCGAAAGGAACCGGGGTGAAGCATAACAAGAAGATAATAATAGCGATCCATCCTGTCAGGGTTCTTCCGACGGAAAGCTTGTGGTCCAGCATGGTAGGAGGATGATTGATGCCCAGAACCCTTGTGAGAATAAATGCCCACAAGATCCATCCGGGCCAGGACCATGCTATGACTGATTCGGCAAGCGGGGACGCCGTGCCGGGAGAAACAAGTTCGAAGAGCAGCAGGGCAAGTGATGGCAGTCCCAGCAGGGTGATAATGAGCAGGAATGTCAGAGCGGCAGCCCGGTGTCCCTTTCTGCCGAACATTGCATAGATGATATGTCCGCCGTCAAGCTGGCCGACGGGCAGAAGGTTCAGGGCGGTAACAAAACAGCCGAGCCATCCTGCAAACAGAAACGGATAATGATACATCTCCGTCATGGGAGGGCTGTACGCCGGACTGAGCACTTTTTCAAGCAAGAGGTACAGCAGGTTTTTACCAAGAAAAAGAGTGTTTTTCGGCGGAGGAAAAGGTACGTTTCCAAAAGCTTCATACTCGGGATGGATTGTGAAAATATAGTCGATCGGAGGGAGATGCGTAAAGCCGTAGATCAGCAACCCAAAAGCGACAACGAATCCTGAAAGAGGTCCTGAAACGCCGGTATCGAACAATGCTTTTGTGTCGGGAATCCTGTCCTTGATACGAATGACAGCTCCAAGAGTCCCCAGGCTCAGGAGAAAAGGGAGCGGTGGTACCGGGATGAAGTACGGTAACGTTGCGCGTATCCGATGGTAGAAGGCCGCAAAAAAATGGCCGAATTCATGGGTGCCGAGGAAGATCAGCAGTGAAACCCCGTAGGGGAGGCCGTAACGGAGATCGTGCACAAATCCGGCAATGCTGTTTAATCTTGCAGGGTGACCGGTCCAGTAGGCCCCTGCCCAGAGTGTTGTTATCAGGGTGATGATGAGGAGTCCTGCGTGCAGCGGGTAATTCTGTTCTGACAGTATGCGTTGTCGAGAGGACAAATGTTCCCCCATGTACATGGTGCTATTGATTGGAAAAACTGATTTGAAGTATACGTTTTTTGCGGAAAATAACAGATGCGTGATCCGACTGCCGGTTTCCCGGCGTTACGTTTCTGTTACAGCGTGGTGATGATAAGCCGAAGGTGCAAACTATAGAAATAACAGAGACTTTCTACCCGAACGGGATCCTGAGAACCGTGAGCGGCCAAGAGAACTCTGTGTCGTGCCGGTTCGAGCCTGTTGCAATCTGTGCTATAAGGTCGAGTTCAAGCTCGGAGTAGAATTTTCTTGCGGATGTATAACCGTCGAGTACAAGAACGGAATTTCCCTGCAGCATCGCTATCAGGGGAACTCCGGCAAGCAGATCCATGCCCCTGTGCCCGTCGAGCCCGAGGAAAAGCGACGCACCGTGACGGCGGCTTTGTACTATGATTCTCGCCAGCTGTCCCGGTGTAAAATGATGCAGGCTCTGCGATACAAGGATTATATCACAGGAACAGTTTTCAAGAGCTTCCATTGTAAATGCGTTGATGATACGGAAGTTCACCGGAAGGTTTCGTTCCTCAGCGACTCGATTGCTGTATTCCACATATTCAGGAACGATTTCGGAACCGGTTATTTCAACAGGCAACGCTGATCGTTTCGCACGCTCGGCAAGTGCAAAGGCAAGGCCACCTGCACCGCTGGCCAGTTCAAGTATTCTTGTCTTCCGTTTCTTTTTTCTCGCAATTTCACGTATCGAGGGTTCGATGACCGAGATGTATTGCGGATAAAGCGACATCATGTTGTTCATGTTGTCGAGTGCCCTGATCATCTCGAGTTTTTTTATTGCAGGCAAAGACGGATCGTCCATATGTTCCTGTTCGTCGGTACGTATGGATCGGTCAATCATTTCTGCAGCAAAAAAAAATGCGCCAAGTGTTTTTGAGACCTCGAATCTTTCGTCAAGAAACGCTGCATGATAGTGGTTGGTTCCCTTTTCCAGTTCTTCCTGGGTTTGCCATTGCGGAGGGAAAGGGAGCCTTTTTCGAAGATTTTCGAGTGCAATATATCCGGCTGCTTTGAGCTGTAGCATCAGTTTCGGCTTTAAAGTATTTCATGGTATGTCAGGTTGCCGGGAACAACAGGATGGGTATTATCTTTCAATATATGGTTGTTCACGGTATTTCAGAAACAAACATAACTGCCACGCGTTCCTCTTTTTTTTCAACCCCATCGTGTTTTAAAAAAAAATATTTTTTTATTCTTATAAATGATACTAAATTGGTATCAGTTAAAAGAGATTATGAAAGTATTGACAAAAAATACCGATTACGCCGTGAGGGCTCTTCTTGTGCTTGGTGAGCATGAGGGTGAATATGTTTCTACGAAGAAAATTTCGGAAGACCAGGGTATTCCCTACCAGTTTCTGAGAAGGATACTTCAGGAGCTTGGCAGGTACGGTCTTGTGTTTACCAAAGAAGGCGCTCATGGCGGAGTGAGGCTCAACCGTGAGCCTGAAAGTATCAGGATACGAGAGGTGATAGAGATTTTTCAGGGTAAGGTTGAGCTGTCGGAGTGCATGTTCCGCAAGCAGCTTTGTTCCAATCGCGCCAATTGTGTGCTTCGTCATGAGATCATGAGGATTGAGCAGATTGTCAATCGTGAGTTTGAAGAGATCACTATCGGCAAGCTGCTCGGTGACCTGAAGGTTCTGGAGAACGGGAAGGGAAATCAGTAAGCAGTCTTCAGTTGGCAGTTTTCAGTTGGCAGTCTGCAAGGGGAGGGCACTCTTGGACTAACTTGTCACTCGTTACTAGTCACTGGTCACTCTATCAGTGAAGCGGCACTCGAAAACAGTTCGGAGGCTACAGACATAAACAACGAATTATAGCACCAATGAAGCGACAGATAGTAATCATAGACGAGAAGAAATGCGACGGCTGCGGAGACTGTATTCCCGGCTGTCCGGAGGGAGCGTTACAGGTTATCGACGGGAAGGCGAGACTGGTAAGCGATCTTTTCTGTGACGGGCTCGGTGCCTGTATCGGAACCTGTCCGCAGGGAGCTATATGCGTCGAGGAACGGGAGGCCGAACCATACGATGAGCTTCGGGTAATGGAAGAGAGCATCGTGAAAGGGGGGCCTCATGTCATTGCGGCACATCTTGAACATCTCAGGGAGCATGGGGAAGAGGCATATTTGCAGCAAGCGCTGGCCTATCTGAAAGAAAAGGGCATTGAAAACCCGATGAAGGAGAGTAAACAGACCCCTGAACATGAATCCTGTGGTTGTGCCGGGAGTGCGCTTATGGATTTCAGAAAAAACGGGAATACAGATGAGCCTCGAGAAACAGCCGGACAACAAAAGTCCGAGCTTACGCAGTGGCCGATACAGCTTCACCTGGTGACACCTCTGGCCCCTTACTATCAGGGGTCGGATCTGTTGCTCGCTGCCGATTGTACCGCATTCGCGGTCGGGGCTTTTCATCCGGCTTTTATGACAGGCAAGAGCATCGCAATTGCCTGTCCGAAGCTCGATACGGGGATAGACAGATATGTGGAAAAGCTGAAAGCGATGATTGATCTGGCAAACGTCAATTCTATTACAGTCGTGATTATGGAAGTTCCCTGCTGTGGCGGTCTCGTCTCGATTGTGCAGCAGGCTCTCGACAAAGCTTCCCGAAAAGTACCGGTGAAGAGAGTCGTTATCGGTGTCAGGGGAGAGGTGCTCGACGAGCAATGGGTATAGAAAGTCAAAGGGAAAAAGGCAAAACTCAAAAATCAATTGTCGGGAAGTAATTGAATAGATGCTTAAAGACGCGCTTGGTAACTACAGGGGTTCTCTCACGGAACTCGACAGGATTATAGATGAAGACCCGAACAACGCTGAGGCGCACTATGACCGTGCAAATGCAAGAAACCGTTCCGGTAACCGAACGGGGGCGATTCGTGATTACACCATGGCGATCGAGTTTGGGCTGCGCCCGCGCGAGAGATTCCTCGCCTTGGGAAACCGGGGCCTTGCCAGAGCCGACATGGAGGATATCGATGGAGCAATCGATGATTTTACGGCAATAATAATGGCCTGTCCGAAAAACAGGGGGATTTTGAAAACAGCGTATATGAACAGGGCGCTCCTGAAAAGAAAAAAAGGAGATAACAACGGGGCGGATCTGGATTATCAGGAAGCGCTGTCAATAAGAACAACAAATAAAGGAGAGTGAAATGGGTATGTATTGTGACCAATGCCAGGAAAGTGTGACGGGCACGGGATGTATTGCCCGGGGTGTTTGCGGAAAAAACGAGGTGACGGCAAAGCTGCAGGATATGCTGGTCTACGCACTCGAGGGTATTGCCTTGTGTGCCGAGGCGGCAGGTGTTACACTGAAAAAGGAATATGGCCGTTTTATCAGCGAAGCGCTTTTCGTTACCGTGACAAACACCAACTTCGATGATGATGCGATTGTCGATAAGATACTCGAAGCGCAGGTTCTTCGAGATGAGCTGAAACGTTCACTTGCCGAGATTCCCTTGCATGACAGTGTTGCATGGACGGGCAAGAGCAAGGATGAGTTTATCAGGAAGGCTGAATCGTCGGGAGTAGAGGCACTCAGTGAAAACGAGGATCTTCGTGCTCTCAAGAGTCTGGTGCTCTATGGACTCAAAGGTCTTGCAGCCTATACGGATCATGCGGAAGTTCTCGGTTACGTGGACGATTCGATATACGGGTTCTATGTGAAAGCTCTTGCGTCATTGACAAAAGAGGTCGATGCCGATCAACTGACGGCTCTGGTTTTGGAGACCGGCGAAGCGGCGGTAAAGGCAATGGCGCTCCTGGACAAAGCCAACACGGAAACCTACGGCAACCCTGAAATCACTACTGTGAAAACCGGAGTGGGAAACAATCCGGGTATTCTGATCTCCGGTCATGATCTGCATGACATGGAAGCGTTGCTGAAACAGACCGAAGGTAGCGGTGTGGATGTGTATACCCACTGTGAAATGCTGCCGGCACATTACTATCCCGCGTTCAAGAAATACTCCCATTTTGTCGGTAACTACGGCAGTTCCTGGTGGTCTCAGGACAAGGAGTTCGATTCGTTCAACGGACCGATACTCATGACGACAAACTGCATCGTGCCGGTCAGGGAATCTTACAGGAGCCGCATGTTTACCACGGGTAATGCGGGCTATGAAGGTCTCGGGCATGTTCCTGCGGGGAAAAACGGTGAGCCGAAAGATTTTTCAGAGGTTATCGAACTGGCAAAAACCTGTCAGCCGCCGATAGAAATTGAGAACGGTGAAATCGTCGGCGGATTTGCACACAATCAGGTGATCGCCCTTGCTGACAAGGTGGTCGAGGCGGTTAAGTCGGGTGCCATAAAGCGTTTTGTTGTCATGGCGGGCTGTGACGGCCGCCAGAACACAAGAAAATATTATACCGATGTTGCCGGTGCATTGCCTGAAGATACTGTCATATTGACGGCGGGTTGTGCCAAATACCGTTACAACAAGTTGCAGCTTGGTGACATCGGCGGTATACCGAGAGTGCTCGATGCCGGTCAGTGTAACGATTCCTACTCGCTTGCGGTGATCGCGCTGAAACTGAAAGAGGTTTTCGGCCTTGACGATATCAACGATCTTCCGATATCCTATGATATAGCGTGGTACGAGCAGAAAGCCGTGGCAGTGCTGCTTGCCTTGCTCTCGCTTGGTGTGAAGGGGATTCGTCTCGGCCCGACGCTTCCGGAATTTCTGACCCCTGCCGTTGCATCGGTTCTTGTCGAGAAATTCGATATCAAGCCGATCGGTACAGTCGAGGAAGATGTCGAGGCTATGACAGCTGGAATGTAACAGCTGTTTTTCCGGAAAAGGACTGCAAAACCTGCGGTCGAATGAAAAAAAGCGGTCTTCGGGCCGCTTTCTTTTTTTTGCGGGCGCAAAACCCGGTTCTCCAGCTAAAGATGTGTCATGTTACGTTCATGTTAACGTTTGATAGCATTTCCTCCAGACAAACTACATTACCAGGTAATCTATCGCACATGCTCAACATAGGAGGTGAAATGTCCGGAAATACATGGAAAAAGATCGTGTTTTTCTGCAGTCTGTTTTTCTTTTCCTTTGATCTTGCAGCTGAGTCGAGGCTGCATGAAAAGTTCTGGGAAATAGGGCTGGAAGTATCTCATGCGGCCTATGAAGAGCCCGGCGTAATGAAAGAGGCCGGAGTTATGTATGGAATAAAAGGAGCTTTTGCGTTTCACGATATGATGCCCGGTCCGATCGATATGTTGCGGGTGGAAACCGCCTATGCCCGTGGTGAACAGGACTATACGTCCTCCTGGACAGGAGATATTGACAATATAGAGACCGCGGTTTTTGAAGTGCGAGGTTTGCTCGGGCACGATATACAGGTTTCAGGAAGTGTCGTGACTCCCTATTCAGGATTCGGTTATCGCTGGAAAAAAGATCATGCGGATGGCATGGTGTCCACTTCCGGAGCATTGGGGTACGACCGGGAGTCGGGTTACGTGTATAGTCCCTTTGGTATTGCCTTTGTGACTGATCTCGATAAGGGCTGGTTTCTCGGTGGTCAGGTCGAATATGATCTTTTCTGGGATGGCACGCAGAAAAGTGTTTTCAGCAAGGTGCATCCTTTGAACAGCGACCTTGTCAACGATCAGGATGGCGGCTATGGTCTACGGGCTTCCCTGATAATAGCCAAAGAACTGGACGAAACATTCCTGATTGCCATCGAGCCTTTCTGGCGGTACTGGGACGTCGGAGAGTCGAAACCGGGTGTGTACGATGAGTACAATGCTTTTCTCGGCAGGACGGTTGAGAAAACAGGGTATGAACCTGAAAACAGTTCTACCGAATACGGTGTAAAGATTTCCTTGCTTTTCTGAAAACCGCTCCTGTTCTCTCCGGTCCCCTACAGTGCCGCAGCCCGGCTGAAAATGACATTTCAGCCGGGCTTTTTTCCCCTGCAAAGATGTAACCGGTTGTTTGCATTCCTGTAATCTCTCCTCAACATTCAAACGATATATTTCTACCGTTTTTATGTGAAAACGATCTCTTCGGCTACTCCGCTGTAGCCGTGTTTCCCTTTTTCTTTCAGCAGCTTTTTTAAATCTAACCTTGTAACAAAATCATGCAGAGAACCAGAAAACACAGAAGCTTTTTCCAGAGCATCATGTTGGGTCTGATGATGTCGATGCTGGTTGTATCGATATCCGGTTGCGATGACGACGATGATGGCCCTGATGTTGTCAACGCTCCTGTAGCCACGGACAAAACGCCAAAGTACATTTTCTTTTTTATCGGTGACGGTATGGCAAGTCCCCAGGTTAACATGACCGAAGCTGCTCTTGCAGATCCGAACTTCAGACTGGTCAACGGTGCCATTACCCTTGGCGCGATGAACCTTCAGCATTTTCCGATTGCAGGTATGGCAACGACCCATGCCGAGGACCGCTATATCACCGGCTCTGCCGCCGCCGCTACGGCTCTTGCAACAGGAGAGAAAACGTCGATCGGTACCATTTCAAAAAATGTCGCGCATACCCGGGATCTGAAGACAATGGCTGAAATGGCAAAGGAAAAGGGTATGAAGGTCGGTATTGTTTCCAGTGTAAGTATCGACCATGCTACCCCCGCCTGTTTCTATGCACATGCAGACAGCAGGGGAGAGTACTACAATATTGCCAGCCAGATGGATAACAGTGGCTTCGACTACTTCGGCGGCGGTTATGCAAAAGGCGATTTTGCAAGCAAAGGGCCTGGCGATGTCGATGTGCAGATGCAGAACGCAGGCTATGAGCTTGTCGACAATCTTGGCGCATTGAAAGGTGTCCAGCCTGGACAGAAATGCTGGGCATATACCGACTATGACCGTGACGGCGCACTGTTTTACGAGATTGACCGTATGGGGACCGACCATGTCTCGCTCGCTCAGTTCACGGAAGAAGGCATCAGACTGCTTGACAACCCGAACGGTTTCTTCATGATGATCGAGGGCGGCAAGGTGGACTGGGCCTGTCACGCAAACGACGTTGTCAGCGCAACACACGACATGGTTGCTTTTGACGATGCCATCGGTATCGCGCTTGACTTCTACAACCAGCATCCGGATGAAACGCTCATCGTCGTGACCGGTGACCACGAATGCGGTGGTCTCTCTCTCGGCTATGCCGGTACCGGATATGACACCGCTTTTCAGTTGCTGAAACATCAGGATACTTCTTACCTGGAGTTTACCAAAGTCGTTGATTCATGGAAAGGTACCGGTAAAACCTTTGCCGAGGCACTTGAAGGTGTGAAAGGCCGTTTCGGTCTGGGAGACGAAACACTTGACCCTGCAATGGCACTGAGTGATTATGAACGTGACCAGCTCGAAGAGGCTTTTGATGCCAGTATGGATCCCGGTTTTGTCCGCGATACAGAGGAAAAGTATCTGAAATACGGTCCGTACTATGATCCGTTTACCGTTACCGTTACCCACATTCTCAATCAGAAGGCGGGTATCAGCTGGACTAGTTATTCTCATACAGGTGTTCCTGTGCCTGTTTACGCCATCGGTGCCGGAGCTAACAGCTTCAGTGGTTCTTATGACAACACCGATGTAGCCAAGAAAATTATCGAGTTGGCTGAACTCAACTAAGCGGTTGAAAGAAAACCCGATATAATTTTTTGCAATATCGCCTGAAAGAGCCCTTGGAGGTTCTTTCAGGCTTTTTATTCTTCATGGTTATGAGTCTTCTTAAGAAAGCTGATGTTTATTTTGCTGTTTTTATCGCTCTTGTATGCGTTTTTCTCTGGTTTTTGCCGACCGGTTTTGAAAAACCGGAACTGAAGAAAAATACGCTGCGTGAACGGGGTACGGTTATCAGTGTCGATGACAGCGACCTGAAGAGGGTCGGGCTTATCCTGACCGGGGAACAGCGTATGGAGCTCGAAATCCTTTCCGGGAAATTCAAGGGCCGCCGAGTAGAGGCGTCCAATGTTCTGATGGGACAGATGAGCGTCGACAAGCTCTTCCTGGAGGGCGATGAGGTTCTGGCGGTGCTGAAAATTGACGAAAAAACCGGGAAAATACTCAATGTCAGAGCAGCCGAACAGTATCGTCTCGGTGTCGAGATTGCCTTGTTTGCCCTGTTTGGTTTGTTTCTGGTCGGCTTCGCACGGTTGACGGGACTGCGTGCGCTGCTCTCCTTTGTTTTTACGGCACTTGCAATGTGGAAATTGCTTATCCCGCTTTTTTTGAAAGGAGTGTCTCCGCTTCCGATAGCTTTTCTTGTTGTGTCGGTGACAACATCCGTGATTATGTTGCTTATCACCGGTTTTACGAGGAAGGGGGCCGTTGCATTGTCCGGTGCTATCAGTGGCGTAGGGGTGACGACAGTTCTTGCTATTGTTTTCGGGGCATGGTTCCGAGTGCCGGGAACAGTCAAGGATTTTGCCGAAATGTTGCTCTACAGCGGTTTCTTTTCGCTGAATCTTACCGGGATATTTCTCTCGGGAATCTTTATTTCGGCTGCCGGTGCAGTCATGGATATGGCTATGGATATTGCTGCTTCCCAGGCGGAAATTGTTGAAAATCATCCCGGGATCAGCCGCAGGGAGCTGATTCTGTCAGGTTTCAGGGTTGGGCAGTCGGTCATCGGTACCATGACGACGACCCTGCTGTTTGCCTATTCCGGAAGTTTTACGTTTGTGATGATGGTGTTTATGGCACAGGGAACGCCGACGGAGTACATATTCAATATAAGCTATGTGGCAGCCGAAATCCTTCTGACGCTTGTCGGTAGTTTCGGCCTGGTGCTTGTGGCGCCCGTAACGGCGGTGCTGGGAGGGATCATCTATAAAACCGGGCAGACAAAAGAGGCTGCCTCATAATTGACTTATGAGGCAGCTTTTTGTTAACGCAGAAATGCAATGGGCTACCTTTACAGATAGTCCATTTTGTATCATTACATGATCAAGGCATAGTTGCCGGTTTCATCGACAATATTCGCTTCGGTCATCAGCGTACCATAGACGGTAACCGTTCCCAGAGGAGTGCCGTCAATTGATGACATGGATATAACCGTGGACTCGGCCTTTCCGTTGTTGTTCAGGTCGACATGTTGAAAATCAAGCTCGACCGAAAAAGAATCCGGATCGGTGTCGTTGTCGATAATCATGATTGAGTCCTGCTCTCCTTGTGAGAAGTCAGAGATCAGGTCGTCACCGTTGAGGGGTTGGAAGTAGAAGCGATCTGTGCCGTTTCCTCCTTTCATGATATCGTTCTCATTGTCGTCAAGAGAGACAAGATGATCGTTGCCGTTCTGTCCGTACAGCAGGTCGGTACCGTTGCCGCCGAGCAGTATATCGTCCCCGTTTCCGCCGTAGAGCTGGTCGTTTCCGTCACCACCGATCAGGATGTCGTTGCCATTGCCGCCGTTGAGATAATCACTGCCGCTTTCTCCATACAGCACGTCATTGCCTTCATAGCCGTAGAGTCTGTCATCATCATTGCCGCCATAGAGGGTGTCGTTGCCGTTCCCGCCTTTGAGATAGTCGTTCCCGTCATCGCCGTACAGCCGGTCAGCCCCATCCTGTCCGTAGAGGCGGTCGCTTCCTGCACCACCGGAAAGGGTGTCATTGTCATTGCCTCCATAGAGCCTGTCATCGCCCTCTTCTCCAGCCAGAACATCATTGCCGTCGAGACCATAGAGCCGGTCATTGCCGCTTCCACCGCTTGCTGTATCGTCACCGTTTCCCGCATTGAGATAATCGTTACCGGCTTCGCCATAGAGCTCGTCGTTTCCCTCATGACCGTAAAGATAGTCATCGCCTTCTCCGGCTCCCAGAATATCCGAGCCATTGCCGCCATACAGCCTGTCGTTTCCTTCATTTGCTATGATGATATCATCACCATCATCGCCGCTCATCCTGTCATCTCCGCCAAAAGCCACAAGCACGTCATTCCCTGCTCCGCCGTAAACCCGGTTGTTGCCCTCACCGGCGTCGAGTTTGTCGTCCCCGTTTCCGCCGTGGAGGTAGTCATCGCCGGCTTCGCCAAGCAGCGTGTCGTTGTCATTGCCGCCGTTGAGGTAGTCGTTGCCGTCCCCTGCCTGCAGGAAATCAGTTCCGTCTCCCCCGTAAAGCTTGTCATCGCCACCGTTAGCGGTAATGATATCGTTTCCGGCCTCACCGCTCAGGACGTCGTCACCATCCCCTGCAGTCATGCCGTCATCACCGCCGCCGCCATACACCCGGTTGTCACCGCTTCCGGCGTCGAGTTTGTCGTCCCCGTTGCCGCCATGAAGGTAGTCGTTGCCTTCCCCTCCCAGCAGCGCGTCGTTATCATTTTGTCCATAGAGATGGTCGTCCCCGTTGCCGCCTTGGAGGAAATCAGTTCCGTCTCCACCATAAAGCTTGTCGTTACCGCCGTTAGCGGTAACGGTATCGTTCCCGGCCCCGCCGCTCAGGACGTCGTCACCGTCTCCGGCTGTCATTTCGTCGTTGCCGTCTCCGCCATACACCCGGTTGTTCCCTTCACCTGCATCCATTTTATCTTCGCC
>RRYU01017944.1_pt1 | contig 24174 bp, 19 predicted proteins | sample 2162651 | NCBI WGS metagenome assembly RRYU01 (sample SAMN10267283, study PRJNA491782) | microbial mat metagenome | isolation source: biomat in the production well | place: Japan: Minami-Kanto gas field, natural gas well KTG3 | collected 2017-06 | reverse complement strand
GGGGGGCCCTATCAACTAATGAATAGTCCTCATGGAAAACTGCTGGTTATACAATGATCACGCGTTAAGGTGGTCTATCGCTTGAGTTAGGAGATTCCGTGAAGTTTGAAGAAGCTCTGATTCCCGCAACCCTGGTGAAACGCGAGAAGCGATTCCTGGTGCATTTGCGCCTGGATGATGGCCGTCCCGTCATCGCACATACCAACAACACGGGAACCATGCGTGGCTGCAACGAAACGGGCAGTCGCGTGTGGATCAGTGCCGCCGACCTTCCCCATCGGAAACTCAAGTGGACTTATGAGCTGGTGGAAACCAGCAGCGGAGTTCTCGTGGGAATCAATACGGCTCGCGCGCAGCGCATGGTCGAGGAAGCAATCCAGCTAGAGCGAATTCCCGAATTGAGCGGTTTTGACACCATGCTCCGGGAGCAGGTCTCGTCACCGGGTTCACGCATCGACCTTTTACTCGAGGGCGATGGAAAACGAGTTTGGGTTGAGGTGAAAAACGTGACCCTCGTTGAAAATGCCCACGCACGATTTCCCGATGCGGTGAGTGCGCGTGGTCTCAAACATCTTCGCGAACTGGAGCGTTTACTTGAAGCTGGTGATAGGACCGCCATGCTCTTCGTGGTTCAACGAGCCGACGCGAAAAGTTTTGGTCCCGCCGAAGACATCGATCCCGAGTATGCGGAGGGACTTCGCCACGCGGTCCAAGCCGGAGTCGAGGTTTACGCCTATGCCGCCGAAGTAAGCCCCGTGGAAATCACTTTGAATCGGAAATTGCCCCTGAGTCTTTAAGCATGCCGCCTTGATGTTCATGCTCAATCATGGCATTCTTCGGACGCCCCTCCCAAACAGGAGTCCGTCATGTCCCTGCTTGAACTCCGCGTCAACGGTCGAGTTCATACCATCGACCGGGATCCCGACACACCTCTTCTCTGGATACTTCGAGACCAACTCAATCTCACTGCCGCCAAATATGGTTGCGGCATCGGTGAGTGTGGTGCCTGCACCGTGCTCGTCGATGGCGTGGCGGTGAGATCCTGCATGACCAGTGTGAGTGAGGCGGTGGGGGCGAAGATTCTCACCCTGGAAGGTCTCTTCGCCGTGGACGGCCACCCTCTCCGCCGCGCCTGGCTGGGCGAGGAAGTTTCCCAGTGCGGTTTTTGCCAGCCGGGACAGATTATGAACGCGGCCGAACTTCTCGGGCGCGTGGCCGATCCCAGCTCATCGGATGTGCGCGCCGCCATGAGCGGAAACATCTGCAGGTGCGGCAGCTATCCACGCATTGAAAAAGCGATTCTTCGCGCGGCCAAGGAGATGCGCCATGAATAGTGGAACCGCATTGAGTCGTCGCGATTTTTTGAAAGGTCTTGGCGCAGGCGGCGCAGCCCTGGTCCTCGGCTTTCGCATGCCGCTGCCCGGAGAAGCACTGGCCGAAGGGCTGTTCTTCGAACCCAATGCGAATATCGTCATCGATGCATCCGGTGGCGTGAAGTTATGGATTCCATGGCAGGAGATCGGACAGGGGTCCCTTACTGCCATCTCCATGTTGTTGGCCGAAGAACTGGAAGCGGATTGGAAGTCCATCGACATGCAGATGGCTCCGGCACTTCGCAAGTTTGGGCGTATGACCACCGGCGGCAGCCGCAGTGTTCGCGAAAGCTGGGAGCCTCTGCGAAGAGCAGGGGCCACTGCTCGCGAAATGCTCATTGCCGCCGCTGCTGCAAAGTGGCAGGTGGACGCATCCGAGTGCCATGCCCGTAGCGGCAAGGTGCTTCACAAATCCAGTGGTCGTGCGCTCGGCTATGGCGATCTGGTCGAGGAAGCTTCGAAACTGGAAGAGCCCGACTCGCCTACATTGAAAAACGCCGACGAATTTCGAATCATTGGGCAGTCCATCCCGCGCGTGGATTCACCCGACAAGGTGGATGGTAAAACCATCTATGGTTTCGATCTGAAACACGAGAACATGCTCACGGCAACATTGTTGGGTGCGCCGTTTTTGGGCGGCAAGCTCATTAGCTTCGACGACAGCGATGCCCGTGCCGTTCCGGGCGTGCAGGATGTCATGGAGCTGGAAGGCGATATCGCCGTGCTGGCCGATGACACCTGGGCGGCCCTGCGTGGCCGCGAGGCCGTGAAAGCCGAGTGGGAGCCCGGCGAAGGATCGAACTTCGACAGCGAAGTTTTCCGCGGGGAAATTCGCGATCTCACTTCGGGCCCCGGCACCCAGGCTCGGCATGATGGCGATGCGCCAAGCGCGCTCCTGTCGGCCGCGAACACCGTCGAGGCATTATACGAGTTGCCTTTCCTGTCCCACGCGCCCATGGAAACCATGAACGCCACGGCCAGCTACACCGAGGGCTCGCTGAATGTGGAAGTTCCCACCCAGGGGCCGAGTTGGTGCAAATCCATGGCGGAGCGAGCTGCCAGGTTGCATTCATCGAAAATCCATCTTAGGCCCATGCTCGCCGGCGGTGGTTTCGGCCGGCGCCTTTGGCCCGACTACGTGGATGCTCCCGTGCGCCTCACGCGAAAACTCAAACGTCCCGTGAAGGTGATCTGGCCCCGCGAAGTCGATTTCGCCTGGGACTACTTCCGCCCCGCCAGCGCTCATCGCATGCGCGCAGGCCTCGATGAAAATGGCAAGCTCGTCGCCTGGGCCCACACCCTCGCGTCGCCATCCATTTCGGGAATGATGAATCCCGCCGCGGTGGCCAGCGGCCTTGATGAGGGTGTGCTGGCCGGCGCCGAGAATCTTCCCTACGCCATCGAAAACCTGCTCGTTGATCTGCACCTTCCACCCTGCGATCTGCCCGTGGGGTGGCTGCGTTCGGTCTACGATCAGAACAACGCCTTTGCCAATGAAAGCTTCATGGATGAGATCGCTCTGGCCATGAAACGCGATCCCGTGGAACTCAGGCTGGAGTTGCTGGCCGATAGTCCCAGGCTTCGAGGCACGGTGGAGCGTGTGGCCGAGCTGGCCGGTTGGGGCAAGGAATCATCCCTCGCTCGCGGCATGAGCTGTCATCACTGCTTCGGCACATCCGTGGCCATGATCGCCGAAGTCTCCGGCGATGAGCGTCCGAGGGTTCATCGCATCTTCGCCGCTGTGGACTGCGGTCCGGTGGTTCACCCCGACAGCCTTCGCCAGCAGGTGGAAGGCGGCGTCGCCTACGCGCTTTCGGCCGCACTGTTTGAAAACGCCGTGGTGAGCGAGGGCCGTGTGCGAAAACTCAACTTCGACGAGTACCGCGTCCTTCGCATGGACGAGATGCCCGAGGTCGTGGTGCAAACCGTGGACAGCGGCAGCGAAATTGGTGGCGTCGGGGAACCGCCTGTGCCTCCTACGGCTGCGGCGGTCTGCAATGCCTGGTTCGCGGCCACGGAGAAGCGGGTGAGAAGGCTTCCGATTCTGAACGAATAATGGGCAGGGAACTACCGGCAGGGAACTACCGGCAAAGAACTACCGGCAGGGAACTACCGGCAAAGAACTACCGGCAAAGAACTGCCGGCGGGGAACTACCGGCGGGGAACTGCCGGCGGGGAACTACCGGCGGGGAACTGCCGGCCCTACCCTGTAGCGGCTCATAGTTCCCTGCTTCCTGCCCCCTGCCGGTAGTCCCCTGCCCATAGCCCCCTGCCGGTAGTCCCCTGCCCATAGCCCCCTGCCGGTAGTCCCCTGCCAATAGTATCCTTCAGCAAATCGTGGTATAATTCGGGCGGTCCTGTCCCCAATTCTTGGGATCCAATTACTGCTCGGGAGGAATGCCCAATGCTCCGCAGCTTCTTGCTGACGATCACATTATGTCTCATCGCCTTTCCCGCCTTCGCCATCTGGGATGAAGACGGCCTCGAAGACGCTCTGCCAATTTACGAAACCGAGCGTGAGCGACTGGTCTGGGAGGGCCGCGAGCATCTCATGCCCGGTCAGGACCGTCTGAGCGATCCGCCGCCCATGGCGCCCATTCGCAATGTTGCCGAGTGGGAACCCTCAAGCGGCGTGATCATCCGCTATCCCTTGGGCATTCCCTATAGCCTGGTACGCGATCTCGACGACGACAACACCGTGCACGTGGTGGTGTCCAGTGGCTATCAGAGTCAAGCCGAGAGCAACTTGACTTCCAATGGCGTGGACATGAGCAAGGTGGAGTTCCTGGTTCGCAACAACGACAGTTGGTGGACCCGCGACTACGGCCCATGGTACGTGTTTGACGGCGCGGGTGACGTGGCCATCATCGATCACACTTACAACCGGCCCTATCGTCCCAATGACAATCTCATTCCCATCTACTTTGCCAATCAGCAGGGCATTCCCGTTCACAGCCACGACATGTATTTCACCGGCGGCAACTACATGACCGACGGGCATCACTTCGCATCGTCCACCGAACTGGTCTATGACGAGGCCTGGAGCAACAACGGCATGAATGAAGCGGCCGTGGATCAACTCGTGTTCGACTACTACGGTGTGACAAACTACATGGTGCTCGACTACATCGAGTCGGGTGGTATCCATCACATCGATACCTGGGCCAAGTTTTTGGACGAAGAGACCGTGCTCGTCAAAGACGTGTGGACCAGCCACTACACCTACGACGATCTGAATCAGCGCGCGACCCTGCTGGCGAGCTTGCCCTCATCGACGGGGCGCAATTATCGCGTGTATCGCATCTACTGCTACAGCACGAGCAGTGGACCGGCCAGCTACACCAACGCGCTCATCAACAACGATCGCATCTATGTGCCGACCTTCGGCAACAGCGGCTATGACGCCGCCGCCATGGCCGTCTATGAAGAGGCCGCGCCGGGCTACGAAGTGCTGGGATATTCCGGCAGCTGGTACTCCGACGACGCGCTTCACTGCCGCACCAAGAACGCCCACGACGTGGGCATGCTTCGTGTGGAGCACGCGCCTTATCGCGACTTTGAATATCAGGAAGCGCCCGTTCCCATCACGGCCGTAGTGGATGATCGCAGCGAGACCGGTGTGAGCTCCGTGACGCTGCACTATCGTTTCGACACGAGCCCATGGATGTCCGAACCCATGGTGAACGTGGGTGGCGACAACTACGAGTACGTCTTCCCCGCGCCCACGGGCCCACGTGATGTGATCACGCAGGTGTCCTACTACATTCACGCCGAAGACAACAGCGGCCGCGCCGAGGGCATGCCCCGCACCGAGCCCGAAGCCTGGTACACCTTCGACATGGGCTATCCCACCGACGTGGAAACGCCGGCGGCAGGCCCCGTGAAACTGAACGCGAACTATCCCAATCCCTTCAACCCGAAGACCACTTTCAGCTTCGAGCTGGAATTTGCCGATCAGGTTTTGCTCGAGGTCTTCGACGCCAGCGGTCGACGAGTGCGCACGCTCATCGATGGACAGTGCAACGCCGGCCGCACCCAGGTGGAATGGAATGGCCGCGACGATCAGGGCCGCGAGCTGAGCTCGGGCGTTTATCTGTATCGCCTGCGCGCAGCGGGGATTCAGTACAGCAGGCCGGCAGTACTCACGAAATAGGGCGCTTGTGACCTTTTCTCGATGCTCCGCTTCGCAGACTCAGAGTCACATCGAGAAAAGTCGCTTCGCTTTGCGTAAAGAAAGAGACCCTCCTCCAAATTCGGGGGAGGGTGTTTTTCTGGCGGTAGGCGGTCAGCGGTAAGCGGTTAGCCCTTTCGGGATTTCCGGATAGCCAGACCCTTAATTGCAATAATCGTAAACACTTACGCGCGTCGGCTGCTTGACTCAGTGTGTAATGAATTGTATTCTTATGCTCAGTAACAGGACGCGGACCCGCTGAACCCCCTGGGTCCGTGTCCGAATTCGACGACCGACGTGAAGGGAGGTGGGGGCCTTCGAGGCCCTACATCATGGAAAAATATCCTCAGTGTTTGAAGTGTAGCTCGGGCGACATGCTGCCTCTGTCAGACTATGGACGCGATGGCGCCACCATCCAGTTCAAAGCTTGGGTTTGCAGCAATCCCGATTGCGGGCACAATCTTAGAATCGACAACGGCGAGATCAGCGTGGGGCGTCCCATACGCTCCAACGGTAAGTAGCCGATTGGTCAGGTTTCGCCCCCGCTTCGGCGGGGGCTTTTTTTGTGATCTAAATGTATGGGTTTCATGGAAATCAGTTAGTTCGTTTGAAGCTTCAAACTCTCGGAGATCTCACGACTCATTCTTGTGATTTCAGCATTGGAGTAGCCGTTCATCTCGCACGGCTAGGCCTGAATTGATCTAGGGGGAACCGGGCCAGATGAGGCTTATTCTCAGTATAACTGCTTGCACAGCAATAGAATGCAAGCACGTCCAATGCAATTAGCGCAGAATTGCTGTCTTCCGCGCAACAGAAAAGCCTAGCGCTTGTCCAACATGATAACCTAGCATTGACACGGCACGAAAACCTAGTAAATATACAGTGGAAAAATCGCCACCCAATTTGGAGATAACCTGAGGTAGGTAGCTGCGTCATGGCGACCAACAAGTCGAAGCTGGCGGATGCCCTGAGCGCTTTGCACAAGCTCCAAAAGGGGGGGCGTAGCGTATTCCGGTCCACGGAGCTGTCTCGTTTGCATCGAGAGAGGCTCCTTCGACAAGGCTATCTGCGTAAGGTGATGAAGGGCTGGCTGCTATCGAGCGGTCCCGGCACCGCCGAAGGCGACAGTACACCCTGGTTCGCGTCGTTCTGGGAATTCGTCAGCCTTTATTGCGAAGATCGTCTGGGGCCGACCTGGCACTTGGCAGCTGAGTCATCTTTGCTCATCCATGTGGAGGACTTCGCGATTCCACGGCAGCTGCTGGTTCATAGTCCGAAGGCGGGAAACAAGCCCATAGATCTTCCCTTTCAAAGTTCGCTCCTGGCCATCCAGCCGAAACGCCGAACAAGTGAAGATGAGGTGACTCAAAAGGGTGGTCTGCGCATCCTTACGGTCGAGGCCACGCTCGCTCGCCTACCCGAATCCCTCTTTTCGATTCGCTCGCGCGAGATTCAGGCGGCGCTCAACACCCTGGTTGATACTTCGCGACTACTCAGAATGCTGTTGGAGGGAAGCCAACCGGTGGTCGCAGGGCGCATGGCTGGGGCATTGAGACATGTGGGCCGTGGTAAAGACGCCGACGAAATCCTAGGGGCTATGAAGGCCGTGGGTCATGACTCGCGAGAGACGAATCCCTTCAAGGGAATTCCTCCTAGAACTGCCTCGAAGACCCTATCCTCGCCCTTAGTCGCCAGGATGAACGAACTCTGGCGGGAGATGCGCAGGGAAGTGCTGTTGAACTTTCCATCGCCGCCTGGACGTCCTAACGATGTGGACGTGTTTCTCAAGCAAATGGACGATCATTATGCCAGAGACGCCTATCACTCACTCTCGATAGAAGGCTATCGGGTCAGTGAAGAGCTGGTTGAGAAAGTACGCGCTGGTGATTGGGATCCCGACGGTTCGGATAGCGATAGCCGCGACGCGATGGCGGCAAGGGGCTATTCCCTGGCTTTCACAGAAGTTCGTAGCTCGGTTGTGAAGATACTTGGCGGAGCGCCTGCCGGAACGATTGCAAGAGGAGACCACCAAAAGTGGTTTCGAGCCCTGTTTGCTCCATCGACTGCAGCGGGGCTTCTGGCGGCTGGGGATCTGGCTGGTTACCGCGGCGAACCTGTGTTTATCCGCGGCTCACGGCATGTTCCCCCCCGCGCGGAAACTCTCGTCCATGCGATGCCCGCTTTTTTCGACTTGCTCGATTCCGAATCTGAACCCGCGGTTCTCGCGGTTCTCGGCCACTGGCTCTTCGGATACATCCATCCCTATCGTGATGGCAATGGCCGAATGGCCCGCTTTCTAATGAACACAATGCTGGCCGCGGGAGGCTACCCCTGGACGATTGTTTGCGTCGAGGACCGCGACGAGTATTTGGCTGCGCTGGAGCACGCAAGCGTCGATCACGATATTGTTCCCTTCGCGCGCTTTGTCGGGACATTGATCGAAGCTATGTGAAGCAGGATCATTTGGATCTGGAAACCAAAAATGCCACGGTCAACTTTCCATCTACCCGAACCCCGGTAATGCTCATTTTGTGATATCATATATAGGGATTAGTGAAAGGATTCGTGGCCATATCTTCGATGTAACTGGGGCCAGGGTTCGTTCATTCGAGGAGGTAAATTTCAGTGGAACTGAGAAATGCCTATTTGAATGGGATGGAAGAGATACTAACGGTCACGAACTGAGTTCAGGTGTCTATTTTGTTTCAGTCAAAGACGATCTGGGCCATCGACTGACCGAGCGATTTGTAATGCTGAAATGAGTCTATGATGCACTCAACAACACGAAGTCTAATCACCCTTTTCCTTTTGCTGATCCCACTGTCGGGATCTGGCACAGCATCGCTTTTCGAGCATGCCTGTTTTTCCACGGAATCACCCAAAGCGTCGGCGAGCAGGGAAGAGGGGTTCTGGTGGGATGGTTTCGCAGAGCTGGGCATGGACAATGTGGTGTATGCATTCGCAGATTTTTCCGGACAAGTAATAGCGTTAGGCGGTTTCACTTCGGCTGGAAGCTTACCTGCCAGTCGAGTTGCTTCTTGGGATGGCGCGAGCTGGGACTCCCTTGGGAGTGGAGTTAACGGTGGAGGAGTTACCGCCATCATCTACCAAGGCGATCTCATCGTCGGGGGCTACTTCACCGAAGCGGGCGGCGAGCCTGCCCGGCGCATCGCCCGTTGGGATGGCAACCAGTGGCATTCTATGGGCTACTTCAACGGTACAGTCGAAGCGCTCTTGGAGTTTGAGGGTGACCTCATCGCGGGTGGAGCTTTTGATTATGTGGATGATCAAGATGTGGGCTGTGTCGCCCGATGGGACGGCATTGAATGGCATCCCCTGGGCTACGGCGTGAACCAGGCGGTGGGAGATCTCTGCGAGTACAATGGAGATCTCATCGCCAGCGGCGCGTTCACAGCGACCGTGGGTCATACCCTGAACCACATCGCCCGCTGGGACGGCCAGGAGTGGCTTCCCTTGGGAGAGGGCTTCGACGACGATGTTTTTCAGATTGAATCCTATGGAGGGAATCTGATTGCCGGCGGGAAATTCGAGTCCAGCGGTCCGATTCAACTTAACTACCTCGCCCAGTGGGATGGGCATACCTGGTCGCAGTTGGGAGGCGGCCTCACTAACCAGGTAGAAGTTCTCTACGCCCATGAAGAAGATCTCTATGTGGGCGGTCAGTTTGTCGAGGTGGGCGAGATCGTCTGCAACCGCATCGCCCGTTGGGATGGAGAAGCCTGGAATGCCCTGGGCACGGGATTGAACCATTATCCCAAGGCCATTTTCGAGCACCAGGGGGGAATCTATGTGGGCGGCCTCTTCACGGAGGCGGGCGGCTTGCCGTCTTCGAAGATCGCACTTTGGATCCCACCGGAGGCAACGACCGTGGAGGAGCCCGCCGAGCCCGCAGCGACCCTGCGGATTTCCGCCTTTCCCAACCCCTTCAATCCGAGGACCACCATCAGGTTCAATCTGCCGGAAGCGCAGCAGGTTCGCCTATGGATCTCGGATCTATCAGGCAGAAAGTTGCGAGAACTCGCGGATGGTATCCTAGGTCCCGGTCATCATGAATTTATCTGGAAGGGTCGAGACCAGAAAGGCCGAGAGCTTGCCAGCGGAGTCTATCTCATCAGCCTTCAGGCCGAAGGGTACCGAGCCACTCGGAAGCTTGTCCTACTCCGATAGCCGCCTCTGACCAATGGCCGCGAAGAAGCCGAAGAGCAGCAGGCTGATGGCCATCCAGAGCAGCGGGGATCCCGAGAAGGGCGAGGCCATGGCCTCTTCCAGGTTCTCCCGCGGGTAGTTCAGCAGGATGGCCAGGTTGGCCAGATTCCATATCCCATGCGCCAAGATGGGATACCAGAGATTTCCTCCCCAGAGCAGCAGGAAGCCGAACCAGATGCCCAGCAGCGCCACGGCGGGCGCGCTGAAGAGCGGATGGATGACCCCGAACAATATTCCCGATAGCAGCACCGCCAGCACCGGGCGCGAGTGGCGGAAGAGCACGCGCATGACCAGTCCGCGAAAGAGCAGTTCCTCGCCGATGGGCACGATCACCACGATGGCTGCCACGATGAGCCCGGTCTCCCAAAGGCCGTCCGGGCGCATCATGTTTACGAATCGGAAGTACTCGCTGCTGGGCGGGAAGTAGCGCGTGACCGGATTGGTGATCACTTCCAGGGCGGGAATCAGGCTGAGCGTGGCCGCCGAAACCAGGAAACCCGTCCAGAGGTCGAACCCGCCGAAGAGCCACTGGCGGCTGAACGGCAGTTCGAGCTTACGAGCCACGGTGCGGAAGGGCAATAAGATACCAAGAATAACACCCACGATGATTCCCGACGATAGCGCCCAGGACGTTTCCCAGGTCAGCACCAAGCTGGCCGCCAGGAATTGATAGACCAAAAGGCTCACTCCCGCGAAGAGCAGGAGCATCCAATTGTTCACGCGCGCGCTGAGTTCGTCCTTGGGAACCATGGGCGGGAGTATATTCAGGGCGCCCGGCGAGCGCCAGGGTTCTCTCGGTGATTGACTTCGCCTCCAAGCGGTACCACTATGCTTGAGAAAACCAAACGATCCGGGAGGACGTCATGAATCTGGTACTCTTCTTACTATTACTTATCGCCGGTATCGGCCTTACCTTCTTCGCGCCCCGGTCCATGCGCCAGGGCCGGCCCAAGACCGTGGGTGCCGTTCTGGTCGGCATCGGCATCATCGGGATCATCTCTCAGAGCGTGGTCTCCATTCCTGCGGGCCATGTGGGCCTGAAGGATCTCTTCGGCAACATCTCCGATAACACGCTCAAGCCGGGCATCCACCTGGTCAATCCGCTGCTGAGCATTCGTCCCATGGACACGCGCACCCAGGAGATCACCGAGACCGCCAACGTGCCCAGCAAAGAGGGCATGAACGTGACCCTGGACCTGTCCATCCTCTATCGCCTTGAGGCGAGTGCCGCGCCGGAAGTCTATCGGACCGTCGGTATGAACTACGCGCGGGTCTTCATCATTCCGCAGCTGCGCGCCAAGGTGCGCGGGGCCACGACCAACTACGAGGCCAAGGCGCTCTACACGGCCCAGCGCGAAGACATCGTGCGCACCATCATGGATGAACTCGGCCCGGTTTTCGCCGATCGCGGCGTGATGCTGGAGAAGGTGCTGCTGCGGTCAGTGACCCTGCCCAACACGCTGGCTCAGGCCATCGAGCTGAAGCTGCAGTCGGAACAGGAAGCCGAGCGCATGCGCTTCGTCCTGGATCGGGAAACCCAGGAAGCCAATCGTAAGCGTATCGAGGCCGAAGGCATCCGCGACTTCCAGACCATCGTCAGCGAAGGCATCAACGAAGATCTGCTGCGCTGGAAGGGCATTGAGGCCACCGAGAAGCTGGCCAACAGCACCAATGCGAAGATCGTGATCGTGGGTGGGAAGGACGGCCTGCCGCTCATTCTGAACACGGACAAGTAATGCACCTTTTAACCGCTGCGGAAATGCGCGAGGTGGACCGCCGCACCATTGACGGCGGCCTTGTGCCCGGCCCTGAACTCATGGAAAGGGCCGGCCGCGGCGTGTTCGAGATCATAAGCCGCCGCTTCGCCGGGAAACTGGCCGGGCGGCGGGTGATCCTGCTTTGCGGCAAGGGCAATAACGGCGGTGACGGATTCGTCATCGCCCGGCACCTCATGCAGGAAGGCGCCAGCGTCACCATCTTCCTGCTGGCTCCTCCCGATCAGCTCTCCGCCGATGCGCGCCTTGCCTTCGAAAAACTACTACCCCTGCAACCGGCTATTTTCCCTCTGGGTGATGATGACGCGCGCGCCCTCTGCGCGCGTCAGCTGGAAGCCTGCGACCTGGCCGTGGACGCGCTCTTCGGCACCGGCCTCAGCGGCGGCCTGCGCGAACCCGGGCTCTCGGCGGCGCGACTTCTCAACGATCACGCCGCCCGCATTCTCGCGGTGGATGTGCCCAGCGGCATATCCGGCAATGCGAATTGCCGGGCAGCCGAAAGCGTGCGTGCGCATGCCACCGCGACCATCGGCGCGCCCAAGGTCGGGCTCTTCGAGCATCCCGGCGCGGGCGCCGCGGGTGAAGTGCTCACGGTGGATATTGGCTTTCCGAAGGAAGTGCTCGCCAAAGTGGGGGGACGGCATCATCTGGTGGACGCCGAGGCGGCGCGCGCCTATCTGCCCACCTTCGATCCCGCGGGACACAAGTACAGGCGCGGCTCGCTCATGGTGACGGCCGCCAGTCGCCGCTACCGAGGCGCCGCTCTTCTCACCGTGGGCGCTGCCCTGCGAAGTGGCGTGGGCATGGTTTACGCGGCCCTGCCCGAATCGGTGGCGCCCTTGGTGCAGGAGCGGTATCCCTCGGCAATCTGCCTGAGCCTGCCTGAAACCGCCACGGGCTCCCTGGCGCCGACGGCCTTCGAGACATTGAACGACTTCATGCCCCGAATGGATGCCCTGGCCATGGGTCCGGGCCTCGACCGCGACGAGTCCACCCTTGCCGCCTTACGCGAATTCCTGCGCCCCTTGGAGATTCCCGCGCTTCTGGACGCCGATGCCCTCCACGCCTATGCAGGTCGCCTGGATGAACTGGCCGAGCACGCGGGACCGCGCATTCTTACCCCACACTCCGGCGAGTTGACCGCGCTATTGGGCGATGCACCCGCGGATGCGGAAGCAGGCCTCGCGGCCGTGGCGGGCGCAAATCTTATCGTGCTCAGCAAGGGCGCGCCCACGCGCGTGAAAGGCGATGGCGAGGAAATCTACACCATCGCCGCGGGGCATCCCGCCATGGCGCGCGGTGGAACGGGCGATATCCTCACCGGCCTGGCCGGCGGCATTCTCGCCCAGGGCGGCGATGCGCTGCAGGCAACCTTGCTGGCGGCCTTCCTTCACGGCGAGGCGGGCCGTCTCATGGGTGATGCCCTAGGCCACGCTGCTAATTCCTCGGATATCTTGAATTTTCTGCCAGACGCCTGGCGCCGGGTGGAAGATCCCCTGGCCGATCGCGGAGCGTGGGACTGAGATGATCACCCTGGGCATCGAGACCAGTTGCGATGACAGCTCCGTGGGCATCTACTGCGATGAGCGCAAGGGCCTGGCCAATGTGGCGGCCAACCAGCTTGTGCACGAAAAGTACGGCGGCGTGGTGCCCGAGTTGGCCAGCCGCAGCCACCTGCGCAACCTGCCGCCGGTGATGCGCGCGGCCCTGGCCGAAGCGAATATATCCCTGGGCGATATCGACCACCTGGCCGTCACCCAAGGCCCCGGCCTCATGGGCTCGCTCATGGTGGGGGTCTCCTTTGCCATGGGTCTGGCCAGAGCCCAGGGCCTGCCGGTGATGGGTGTGCATCACATCGAGGCGCATATTCTCGCCAACCATCTTGAGCGCGACATGCTCTTCCCCTCCCTGGTGCTGGTGGTGTCCGGTGGGCACAGCCAGATCATTCTGGCCCGGCGGCCGGGGGATTATCGCCTCTTGGCGACGACCCGTGACGACGCGGCGGGGGAGGCCTTCGACAAGGTGGCCAAGATCATGGGCCTGGGATATCCCGGCGGGCCGATCATCGAAAAGATGGCCAAGGACGGCGATCCCAAGGCTTTCAAATTTCCCAAGGTGAAGCTCAAGGGTGGAGGCCTGGACTACAGTTTCTCGGGTCTCAAGACTGCGGCGCGCCTGCTCTGGGAAGCGGAGGGCAGGCCGGAAAATATGTCCGATTTCGCTGCCTCCTTCCAGAAGGCTGTGGTGGATCAACTTCTGGGTCGCTGTCTGGAAGTGGCCCGAGGTCGCTCGCTGGCTGCGTTCTACCTGGCCGGCGGTGTGGCCGCCAATCGCGCGCTTCTCGGCGCCGCCGAGGAACGCTTGGGCGCCTTGGGCTTAGCGGTTTTCGCACCCAGCCCGAAGTACTGTACCGACAATGGTCTCATGGTCGCATGCGCCGCCTCTTTCCACCGGAAAGAGAAATCTTCCGCCTCGGAGCCCCTCAAACCCTTCAGCCGAGGCAATTTGGCGGCTCCCTGATAGGGGATAATTCGGTCCGATTCTGGCACCGCTGTTCCTCATGATTCCTCATTGTTCCCCATGCTTCCCCAAGATGCCTCTAAATCACTCTCAAAAATAGGCATTCAGAAATACCTCCCATCACCCGATTTCCTTAAGCGACAGGGCATATCCCTTGCAAAGCCTCATTGGCAGCCATGCTCTGCCCATACCGCTTATGACCCAGGATGGAGAGTCGTAGAATGCAGGATAAGGCCAGGATTCTAGTCGTCGAAGATGATGCCTCCCTTCGCAAGATCATGGAATATCAACTCGAAGGTGCGGGTTACGACGTACTGACCGCCGCCGACGGTGAAGAGGGTTTGAAAATGGCCCTGGAGCACCGCCCCGACCTGATCATGCTGGACGTGATGATGCCGCGTATGGATGGCTACGAGGTCTGTCGCGAGATCCGCAAGGATTTCAAAACCGCCCAGATTCCCGTCGTCATGCTCACGGCTCGCACCGGTCAGAACGATGTGAACTCGGGTTTGCAGTTCGGCGCCAATGATTACATCGCCAAGCCTTACAATCAGATGGAAATGCTCACGCGGGTGAAAAACCTGCTGATGCTTTTCCGGAAGCAGCGCGAGGCGAATCCTCTGACCGGTCTTCCCGGCAATCCCGCCATCGAGGAAGAACTCACCCGCCGCATGGACAATGGCGATGACTTCTGCTTCCTCTATCTGGACCTGGACAATTTCAAGGGCTATAACGACACCTACGGCTACGCCGAGGGTGACGAGGCCATCAAACTTCTGGCGGCCATTCTCACCGAACAGCAGAAAGCTCACGAGGATGTCTTCGCCGGCCATGTGGGCGGCGACGATTTCGTGCTGATCTCTCCGCTGGATATGGGTGATGAGATCGGCGACGCAATGCTCGAAGCCTTCGACACGCGTAAGCTGAAGCTCTTCCGCGACGATGATGTTCAGCGCGGCTATCTGTCGATCCTCGATCGCCAGGGCGTGGAGCGCCGTGTTCCCCTGATGACGGTCACCATCGCGCTCGTGCCCAAGGTCGGTGGCAATTTCAGCCACCCGGGCGAGCTCAGTGATTCGGCCTTCGAGTTGAAGAAGTTCGGCAAGCAGCATGAGGGAAGCATCGTGGTGCGCGAGCGCCGTCGTGATCCCGAAGTGAGTTACGAGGAACGGATCAGCGAGCCCGAGACACAACCGGGTTCCGGAACTTTAGGGAAATAAGAGAGGAGCCGGATGTTCCAGGGCAAGGTACTCGTCGTCGACGACGAGGTTTACATTCTTCACATTCTAGATTTCAGTCTCGGAGCCGAGGGCTTCGACGTCATCACGGCGGCCGATGGTGAGCAGGCCCTGGCGCGCGCGCGCAGCGAACGCCCGGACCTGATCGTCATGGACATCATGATGCCCCGCCTCGACGGCTACGAGACCTGCAAGCGCTTGAAGTCGGATCCCGCCACCAAGGACATCCCCGTGCTGCTTCTCACGGCCCGAGGCCGCGAGGAAGATCGTAAGCGCGGAATGGAAGCCGGCGCCAACGACTACATGACCAAGCCTTTCAGTCCCAACAAACTCATTGGCCGTGTCAGCGAGATGCTGGGGATAAAGAACTAGGTCTCCAGTCGCCAGTCGCCAGTCACCAGTCACCAGTCACCAGAAAAACACCCTCCCTCGATGATGGGGGAGGGTTCTTGCTGGCGACTTTTGTGCTACTGTCGCCCCATGTCCGATTCCCCCCGCTACTTCGACATTGCCGTGGCTCTTCCGCTGCGGCGCAGTTTCAGCTACCGGCTTCCCGAGGGCATGCCGGTTCCTGAAATCGGCGCCCGCGTGAAAGTGCCTTTCGGCCGCACTCGGGAAGTGGGTTTCGTGCTGCGGGAAAAGCGCGCGGCGGATCTGGGCATGGACGAAAAGCGCATTCGAGACATTGACGAGCTACTGGATCCATCGTCCTGGCTGGACACTTCCTTTCTGAACCTCAGCACCTGGATGGCCGACTACTATGGTGCGTCCCAGGGCGAAGTGCTTCGCTCCATGTTGCCCATCAAGCCCATGAAGCGACCGCGGGTAGCCGAACCCGAACCCTTGCCCGAGAAACCCAAGGCCCTGCGCCTCACCGCCGATCAATCCCGCGTTTTAGAAGATCTCGAGGGAAGCCTGGACGATGGCTATGCCGCCTTCCTCCTCAAGGGTGCCACCGGTAGCGGTAAAACCGAGGTCTATCTTCGCGTCATCGAAAAGGTGCTGGCCGCCGGCAAGCAGGTGGTCGTGCTGGTTCCAGAAATCAGCCTGACCCCGCAAATGGCCCGGCGCTTCCGCGGCCGCTTGGGCGATCAGGTGGGCATCTTCCACAGCGGGCTCAGCGCCGGCGAGCGTTTCGAAGTTTGGAAGGGCATCCGCGAGGATCGTCTCAAAGTCGTGCTGGGGCCGCGCAGCGCTATCTTCGCGCCCTTTGCAAACCTGGGGCTCATCATATTGGATGAGGAACACGACGGCTCTTACAAGCAGACCGAAAAGCCGCGTTATCACGCAAGGTCCGTGGCCCTGGTGCGGGCGCGCTCGGCGGGAGCGATGGTGATCTTGGGCAGCGCCACGCCCAGCCTGGACAGCCTGCACAACGCCAAGCGGGGAAAGTACCGGCTGCTGGAAATGCCCAAGCGCGTGGGCGGCGGCCAGCGTCCGGCGGTGGAAATTGCCGACATGAGTGAGGCCGGCGGCGAACTCTTCTCGCCAATCTTACTGGAAGCCCTCGACCAAACTCTCTCCCGCGGCGAAAAGGCCATGCTGCTGCTCAACCGGCGCGGGCACAGTCGTTTCCGTATCTGTCGAACTTGCGGGCACGTACCTCTCTGCACCCGCTGCGATATTTCCCTCACCTATCACTCCGGGCGCGGGCGAATGCTCTGTCACTACTGCGGGCTGGAGCGTCCCTTGCCACCTAGCTGTCCCGACTGTGGCGCGGGCCGCTGGGAGCTGGTGGGGGCGGGCACACAACAGGTGGAGATGGCCCTGCAAATGCGTTTCGCGGACACGCCCATCCTGCGCATGGACATGGACAGCACCTCGCGAAAAGGGTCACACGAGGATATCCTCAGCCGATTCTCCAAAGAGGGGCCTGCGCTGCTTCTGGGCACGCAGATGATCGCCAAGGGCCATCACATTCCCGAGGTCACATTGGTGGGCGTGATCTCGGCGGATACAGGGCTTTTCCTGCCGGACTTTCGTGCCGCCGAACGCAGCTGGCAGCTTCTGGAACAGGTGGCCGGACGATCGGGCCGGGGGAAGCAGGCGGGCCGGGTGATCGTACAGACCCTGAACCCCGACCATCCGGTACTCATGAGCCTGGCCGCCGATCGCGGAGACGATTTTCTTGACGGCGAGCTGCGCGAACGGCGTCTTTTAAGGTATCCGCCCTTCCAAAAATTGATCTCGCTCATGGTGTCCGCGCCAGAGGAGGCCCTGGCGGAGCGGGCGGCCGAGAGGCTGATTCTGCGATTCCGGGGAAACTGGCCGGATCATCCCGGAGAAATTCTGGGTCCCGTGGAGGCGGCCCTGGCCAAGCTCAAAGGGCGACACCGTCGGCAGATTCTTTTCAAGGGGCGGCTCAGCCACGAGCAAAAGGCATGGTTTCCCGAGGCTTTTGCCGCTTTGGCGAAAGAAATGAAGCGCAGCGGGGCTCTGTCCCTGGACCTGGACGTGGATCCGGAATCCCTGCTTTAAATGACATCGCTCCCGAAGCCGCTTTCACCCCCAGGACCCTTGACTTTTCGGCACTTGCGGTATACCGTTCCCTCGGTTCAACCCTACAGAAATACGCGTTTTTCACGGCTGGTGTAGCCCCGGGGCCCCCCCTCAGCCGTTCGATTTCCTTGCCGAAGGGTCACGAAGGAGGACAGGTCAGGGATGAAGTATGGAAGATTTTTCACCGTGGGTCTTTTGGGTCTGCTGGCCCTGATCATTGGCTGCAACTCTATGCAGACTTCCAGCGCGATTCTGCGCTACCAGCAGCATGAATTCGAAATCGCCGAGTCCCTCTGCGTAGAGGCACTCGAATTGAATCCCGAGGACGGCGAGGCCTATTTCTATATGGCTCTCAGTCAGTCGATGCTCGAGGACTACCGTAGCGCCTACGATAATTTCAGGAAGGCGGCGGAGCTCAAACCCGAAAGGGCCGAGCAGGCGGAGACCAACATTCAGTCCAACTGGACCAAGGTCTTCAACGAGGGAATCAGCTACACCAACGAAGACAACTTTGATGATGCTGAGATGTTCTTCAGGATGGCCACAGATGCGAATCCTGAAGAGCCCAGAGGTTACAGCAACCTGGCTCGTGCTTTCCTGCTTAAGGCCGAGAAGTTCAAGAAGATTGAACCCTTCGTCTATCAGGATCTTCTTCAGCAGGGTCTTGAGAATTTGAATACCGCGCTTGATCTGGAAACCGAGCCTGAGGCCCAGGAAGAAACCGCCAAGATGCTTTGCAGCGTGCTGGCGAATCTCTACGTGATTCCTGGACAGGATGACACGGAGCGTGAGCCCTACCTGACCCGCTATCGCGAGGTCACTGGAGAGCTTCCCGATGTCTACAGCACTCACGAAGTTTTCGGCCTGAAGCTTTACGACGTGGCCGCCGAAAACAACCAGAAGAGCTTCTTCCCCTTCGCGGGACAGGCCCTGGCGGCAGCGGCAACAATTCGTGAGAAGAGATTCAAGGAAGCTGAGGCAATTGGCGACATTGAGGCCATGGATGAGCACATGTCTGTTGAAGCTCCGAAGTATGCTGGGCTCGCCTTCATGACCGCCGAAATGTTCCCAGAAGCCACGGTCAACTTCACCAAGGCACTCGATCTTAACCCTACGGATTCAGAGCTCTGGTATTTTAAGGAATTCTGCGAGTACAAGAGCGGCGATCTGGATGCCGCCATCGCATCGGGTAAGGTTCTGATCGATACCTTCGATTCCGTGGACTACAATGTTTACCAGATCCTCGCGAAGGCTTACCAAGACAAGGCCGTGGCCGCCGACGAAGAAGGCGACAAACAGGGCTTCCTGGATAATCGCACTTTCTACGAAGATGCTTACCGTGCCTACGCCACCTATAAAGGATTGCCTGACGACACCCCCGAGGTTCTGTTGTCTATTGAAGAGCAGGCCGAAGAAGAGCGTCGCGCCAATGCCCTCTTTGAAAAGGATGACGTAGCCATCATCACCGCCGACCTGGAAGGACGCTTCGTCAAGGGCATCCTCCTGAACAAGCGTGAGGATACCATCGACTTCATCGAGCTGAGCATCGACCTGCTCGACGAAATGGGTGAGATTGTCGATAACGCGTTTGCGGAATTCGAACTGGTGGAAGCTGGAGAGGAAAGAGAATTCTCCGCTTTCTTCGTGGCCGAGCCCAGTGAAGTGGCCGGATTCGAGGTCACGGACCTCACCATCGAATAGGGAATTGAAAGATTCTTTCAATTGTGGGGCCGGATTCTTCCGGCCCCTTTTTCTTTTAAGGTGGGTTACTGTTTAGCTAGCAAGTCCTTAGGCCGATATACCTTGACAGGGGAATCCTCGTCCTCTACCTTATGGGTCCGAGAGGCCCAATCTGGGTCGATCCCTAGAATCCCGTCTCATCTCTGTTGAATCCCAGTTTTTTCCAATGGACCCTACGCAGCGGTCCCGCATGCAACTCAAAATGGAGCATTTTCATTGAAAAGCGAAATCGAGGATAGGTCTAAACATGGGCGTCGTCGTACCAATCAGCGCGGTGGACGCCGTTACAGCCCACGAGGACCCAAGCAACTAGGCGAGCATCCTAATGGCGAAGGCGCCGACCCGGATATCGTAACTAGAGACAACGCCGATGATCGCATCATGGACATCGCCGATCTCAAGGACAAGAGCATCCAGGACCTGGCGAACATCGCCGTGGATCTTGAGATCGAAGGCGCCAGTTCCATGCGAAAGCAGGAACTGATCTTCCGCATCATCGAAGCACAGATCGAGCAGAACGGCTTCATTTTCTCCGAAGGCGTGCTCCAGGTGCTTCCCGAGGGATACGGATTCCTCCGCTCCCCCGACTACAATTACCTGCCTGGCCCGGACGACATCTACATCAGTCCCAGCCAGATCAAGCGTTTCGACCTGCGTACGGGTGACACCATTACCGGCCAGGTGCGTCCTCCCAAGGACAACGAGCGCTACTTCGCGCTGCTGCGCGTGGAGGCCATCAACTATGAAGCGCCGGAAATCGGGAAGCCCAAAGTGCTTTTCGACAATCTCACTGCGCTCTTTCCCGATCAGAAACTCAATCTAGAGTACGATCCCAAGGATCTGACCACGCGAGTGGTCGACCTGCTTATGCCCATCGGCCTCGGGCAGCGTGCAGTTATCGTGGCGCCGCCGCGTACGGGTAAGACCGTGCTCTTGCAGAACATCGCCAACGCCATCACCGGCAATAACGAGGAAGTGGAGCTCATCGTGCTGCTCATCGACGAGCGGCCCGAAGAGGTTACCGACATGTCTCGCAATGTGCGCGGTGAGGTCGTGGCCAGCACCTTCGACGAGCCCGCCGAGCGTCACGTGGCGGTTTCCGACATGGTCATGCAGAAGGCCAAGCGCCTGGTGGAGGCCGGCAAGGACGTGGTGATCCTGCTCGATTCCATCACCCGACTGGCCCGCGCCCACAACTCGGTGGTGCCCCATTCGGGCAAAATTCTGTCCGGTGGTGTGGATTCCAACGCCCTGCAGCGCCCAAAGCGCTTTTTTGGCGCGGCCCGGAATATCGAGGAAGGCGGCAGCCTGACCATCATCGCCACGGCCCTGATCGAAACGGGCAGTCGCATGGATGAGGTTATTTTTGAAGAGTTTAAGGGCACCGGCAACTGCGAAATCGTGCTGGATCGCCGCCTCAGCGACAAGCGGGTCTATCCCGCCATCGACATTTTCCGTAGCGGAACACGAAAAGAAGAGCTGCTGATGGATGAAAAGACCATCACAAAGTCTTATGTTCTACGGAGATTCCTGAGCGAGAAGCCCATGGTCGAGGCCATGGAGTTCCTGCTGGAGAAGATGACCAAGACCAAGACCAATCAAAAGTTCTTGGATTCCATGAACGCCTGACCTATCGGGAACACGAGCTTCCCGGGGAACGGAAACCTAGGAGTATTGAGATATGAAAAAGGGTATTCATCCCAAGTACATCGACAGCAAGATTTCTTGCCTATGCGGCAACATCATCGAGACCCGCTCCACCCAGGCGGAGATCTCCGTGGAAATCTGCTCCAGCTGCCATCCCTTCTACACCGGTAAGCAGAAGCTGGTGGATACGGCCGGGCGTGTGGAACGCTTCCAGAAACGCTACGGCGATTACAGGAACAAGAATAAGGGTTAAAACGCCCATGCAAATTTGAGGCGCATCCGAAGGGGTGCGCCTTTTTGTATCTGCTATCTGCTGAGGAGTAGAATGTCTAAGGAAAATCAAGAATCCTTTGCCGTCGGTGGGCAGGCTGTCATCGAAGGCGTAATGATGCGGGCCAAGGATTTCATTGCCTGTGCGGTGCGTAACCCCGAAGGCAAGATCGTGCTGACCAAGGAGCCCTTCCAGAGTTTCCTGGTGCGCATCAAACTTCACAAGGTGCCCATCCTGCGTGGAGCCATCGGCCTCATCGAGACCATGTATGTGGGCATGCGCATGCTCTCCTATTCGGCCGAAATCGCCATGCCCGAAGAAGCCTCCAAGCGCAGTGAATGGCAGGAAAAGGCGAGCATGGGCTTGACCATGATCTTGGCCTTCGTGCTGGGCATCGGTCTCTTCTTCTTCGTGCCCCAGTATCTCACCGATTGGACCGTGCACACCGACAGCGGCTTGATCTGGAATCTGGTCGACGGCTTTTTCCGCCTGGCCATCTTCCTGCTCTACATCTGGCTTATCAGCCTGTGGGGCGAGATGCGCCGCGTATTCGAATATCACGGCGCCGAGCACAAGACCATCAATGCCTACGAGTCGGGCGAACCCATGACGCCCGCATCGATCTTGGCCAACACTCGCCTGCATCCCCGCTGTGGCACGAGCTTTTTGCTCCTGGTCATGGTGGTGTCCATCCTGGTATTCGTATTCCTGGGCAAGCCCATCACTCTTGGCGATCGACTTTTGCGCCTGGCCTTCGTGCCGCTCATCGGTGGAATCTCCTATGAGCTGATCAAGCTCAGCGGCAAGCCCAAGTGGCGACCCTGGCTTGCGCCGCTGGTTTATCCCGGACTGGGATTGCAGCTTCTCACCACCAAGGAACCCGATCTTGATCAATGCGAGGTGGCGCTTACTTCTTTGGCGGCCTGCCTGGATCCCGATGATGCCGCCGCGCGAATCCCGTCATTTTCGGAAATGAATCTCGACGGCGAAGACGAACCCGATGAAACGCCGGCCGAAGAGGTCACTGAATGAAAGACCTGAGCACGAAAGCCCGCCTGGTTTTGGAACGACTCGAAGAAGTCGAGAAGCTCATGGTGGATCCTGAAGTGCTCACCGACCGGCGGCGGGCCAAGGAAGTGGGTGGCGAATACAAGCACCTGAAGGCCGTGGCCGAAATGGCGCGTCCCTACTTGGAGCTTTGGGAAGGTTACCAGGAAGCTCAGGAGCTTCTGGCCGGCGCCGATGCGGAAATGAAGGAACTGGCCGAGATGGAAATTGCCGAGGCCGAGGAAAAGCTTCCCGAGATGGAAGTGGAACTCGAACTGTTGCTCGTGCCGAAAGATCCCGATGACGACCGCGACATAATCATGGAAATTCGCGCAGGCACAGGTGGGGACGAGGCGGGCCTATTCGCCAGCGATCTGTATCGCATGTATCAGCGTTTCGCCGAGCGACAAAATTGGAAAATGGAAATTCTGAGTAGCACCGATGGCTCGGTGGGAGGGCTCAAGGAAGTCATCTTCGCACTTCGAGGTGAAGGTGCTTACGGGCGCATGCGCTTTGAGTCGGGCGTGCATCGTGTGCAGCGCGTGCCGGCCACGGAATCCAGCGGACGCATTCACACCAGCGCCGCGTCGGTGGCGGTACTTTCCGAAGTGGAAGAGGTGGATGTGGAGATCGAGGAAAGCGATCTGAACATCGACGTCTATCGCTCAAGTGGTCCTGGCGGACAGAGCGTCAACACCACCGACAGCGCTGTGCGCATCACCCACGAGCCCACGGGCTTGGTGGTGAGTTGCCAGGATGAGAAGAGTCAGCATAAGAACAAGGCCAAGGCCATGAAGGTGCTGGCCGCCAGGCTCTACGATTTGAAAAAGGCCGAGCGCGATGCCGAGATCAGTGCGGCGCGTAAGGACATGGTGGGTAGCGGCGATCGTTCGGCGAAAATCCGCACCTACAATTTCCCACAAGGTCGCATTACCGATCATCGCATCAACATGACGCTCTACAATCTTGGCGCATTTATGGAAGGCGACATGGACGAGTTGCTCGACGGCTTGCGCCTGGGCTATCGCGAAAGTCTCCTGGCTGCGGAGGGCGCGTGAGTTCGAAAGCGGCTTGGGCGGTGATGGAGGTCATTCCACCCTCGGCTGAGTTTCTTGCAGCCGCCGGTGTCGATAGCCCACGCCTAGATGCCGAGCTGTTACTTGCCCATGTTCTAGGATGCTCCCGCCTCGATCTCTATCTGAAATTCGACCAGCCCCTTAGCGACGAACATCGTGCGAACTTTCGTGCCATTCTCAAACGTCGCCGCGACCGCGAACCCCTACAACTCATAGTCGGCGAAACCGAGTTCTACGGTTATCCCTTGAAGATGAAGCCGGGTGTTTTCATTCCACGGCAGGAGACTGAGATTCTCGTTGAGAAGACCTTGGCCGCGCTTCCAGAAGGGCCGATACGCGCCGCGGAAATGGGAACTGGTAGTGGGGCCATCCCCATTGCACTCACCAAGGAGCGCGAGGACCTTTCCATCGAGGTCAGCGACCTGTCGCCTGAAGCTCTGGGCCTTGCAGCGGAAAATGCAAAACTCAACGATGTGCATGGCCGCGTTCAATTCGTGGAGATGGCCGGGCTTCCCCATTGCGAGAACCTGGATTTGATCATCAGCAACCCGCCCTATGTTCGTCTGGATGAAGCAGGCGCACTGCCCCCC
>RRYU01000533.1_pt1 | contig 24176 bp, 19 predicted proteins | sample 2162651 | NCBI WGS metagenome assembly RRYU01 (sample SAMN10267283, study PRJNA491782) | microbial mat metagenome | isolation source: biomat in the production well | place: Japan: Minami-Kanto gas field, natural gas well KTG3 | collected 2017-06 | reverse complement strand
CCGCATGCGAACCCTGCCGTACAGGGTTGCCTGATTATCCCGTGAAAATCATATATCCCACTGTGAGTAAAGCATTTTCTCATGACCTTCAGACCATGCTGGAGCCTTGCGGCATGGCACTTTATACTGCTCGCGGATAATTCAATGAGTAGGAGTCGGCATGGCGACGCAACCCAGTATACATTTGGAGACCTTCGAAAACCCGGAACCGGGGCGTGATTACACAATACGCATTCGTATTCCTGAGTTCACCTGTCTGTGCCCGAAGACCGGACAACCGGATTTCGCGGAACTGTTGTTGGAGTATGTACCGGACAAGCTGTGTGTGGAACTCAAATCACTCAAGCTTTACGTTTGGTCATTCCGTGATCATGGGGCGTTTCATGAGGCTGTGAGCAACCGCATCCTGGATGATCTGGCGACTGCCATCACTCCCCGCTTCATACGCTTAAGCGCTGATTTCAATGTGCGAGGCGGTATTTATACCATGGTGGTAGTAGAGCATAGGGCGGACAGCTGGCAGCCTGCAGATAAAATCGAGCTGCCTTAGATCTGCTGCCTCACGGACATGGGCACGGGGCGGGTATCGAAGCGGTTGCCAGCGGACAGTTACAGGGCCAGGGAGCGGTTTTTTCCATCTTATAGGCACGCTGGTATGCCGTTGCCGTTGCCTGGTATTCCGCGTTGAGTGAGCGCACCGTCCCTTCCGCCATAAGCGGCAAAGTGAAACAACTCAGTCCCAGGGCAAGAATCAGTGATTTATAGTTGAATCCTTTGGTGATTTTTTTCAGCACTCATTTTGGCTTCCATGGAGTTATGAGCTTGCATCGAATTTTTTCAGCAGGTTGTACAGAGTAGGACGTGTCACGCCCAACAGTTCAGCTGTGCGTGAAATATTCCCGGCGGTGTAGGTAAGTGCCCGACTCAGGGCCTGTTTCTCCGCAGCATCGCGCACCTCACGCAAATTGAATGGATGCGGAATGACTTTTAAATCCTGCAATTCCAGATCGATTTCACTTAATTCCGCATTGTCGGCCATGATAACCGCTCTTTTTACCCGGTTTTCCAGTTCGCGGACATTTCCAGGCCATTCGTATTGGTCGATCATTTCCAATGCACGCTGGGTAAATCCCTTGATGGGACGCTTGTGTTCAAGTGCAAATGCCTCCAGGAAGGCACGCGCCAGAACCACGGCATCACCTTCGCGTTCACGCAACGGCGGAACGACAATAGTGGTTTCGTTGATCCGGTAATAAAGATCCTCGCGGAAGGCGCCCTCCTTGATCAGGGCCGGCAGATCCATGTGGGTGGCGCAGACGACCCGCACATCCACCGGTATTTCCTTGCGGCCACCCACCCGCTCGAAGACTCGTTCCTGCAAAAAACGCAGCAGCTTGGCCTGCAAGGCCAGCGGCAGATCCCCGATTTCATCGAGAAACAGTATACCCTTGTCCGCCGCCTCGATCTTGCCGGGCGTCTGTTTGCTAGCCCCGGTGAATGCGCCTTTTTCATATCCGAACAACTCACTTTCCAATAGGGTATCCGGGATGGCGGCGCAATTGATTGCGACCAGACGATTGTTACTGCGGTTGCTGAGAGAGTGTAGTGCCTTGACCAGTACCTCTTTGCCGGTACCGCTCTCACCCAGAATCAGAGTTGATACATCCGCCGGTGCCAGTTTTTCCACCGTACGGCATACCTTGAGCATCTGAGTGCTGGCGGCAATGAGGTTTTCGAATGGAGAAATGCTGTGGCGCTCCGTCAATTTCTGATTCTGATATTCGAGAAAGCGCAGATTTGCGGCACGTTCGACCATGAGATTGAGAATCTCAGGTTCAATGGGCTTTTCATAGAAGTCATAGGCACCCATACCAATGGATTTGACAGCGTTGTCCCGATCATTGTGTCCGGTGACCACGATGACTTTGGTCAGGGGCGCCAGGGCCAGGATCGCTTCCAATAACTGGAAACCCTCGCTGACACCGCCCGGATCGGGCGGCAGACCCAGATCCAGGATGACTACAGCGGGCTCAAATCGACGCAACTGGGCCAAGGCGGATACCCGCTCATCTGCGACCGCGACCTTGAAATTTTCGAAATTCCAGCGTAACTGACTCTGCAGTCCTGGATCATCCTCAACGATCAGTAATCTCTTGTCTTTCTCGCTTAAAGCCTGTTGCACACTCAATGATTCATCTCCGTAGCATCCGATTATGGAGGCAGTGGCAGGAATATACTGAACAAAGTACCTTCACCCGGGCTGCTTTGCACTTCCACCCTACCACCAAGGGATGTGACGAACTCACGGCATTCGTACGCCCCGACCCCCATTCCAGTCAAACCCTTGGTGGATTCAAAAGGCTTGAACAGGCGATTATTGATGAATTCCGTATCCATGCCCTGACCATCGTCCCGTACCTGGATGCAGACCTCCCCGTCGCCAGGAAGTAGACTAACAGAGACACAACCCTTGGCACTGGTGGCATCCTGAGCATTCTGAATGATATGTCCGATTACCGAACTCATTCGATCATGGTCTGCATATACGTACAACTCACCCTCCGGCAGCATATCCAAGTGGGGTGCGGGTTGCTGCTGATTGCGGGCATTCACCAATTCCAGCAGCAGACCTCGCAGTTCAATTCTATCCAATCGGCTTTCCGGCATGGCTCCTCGCAACTGCGCCATGAGCCGGTTCATCTTGTCGACAGAATTGTTAATGGTCATTACCACATCCTCGATAAATGCGGGATTGTGCTTGTGCCGTTCGGCGTTTTTCACGACCAGAGAGAGTTGCGCGATTAGATTCTTGAGATCGTGCACCACGAAAGCTGACAGCCGATTGAAGCCGGCGAATTGCTGAGCTTCCGCCAAGGCCCTGGCGGCTTCATCCAGGGCCAGATAACTGGCGGCCTGCTGGCCCGAAGTCTTGAGCAGGTCCAGGGTCTCCCAATCCAGGCTTTGCGGCGCACGCGGTTTTGCAAGCAGCACGATGCCACGCAGCATGTCTTCGTGAAACAGGGGGACGATCAGCCAAATGCGGGAACCCTGGAACAGCCAGTCCGGCAGATCCAGGCCTTCATAGATTTCCGGATCCTTGATGTACTCATCCAGATTGATCACCCACTGCGTATCTTCGAGATAGGGCCGCAATATCTGCAGTTCTGTGGCATCAGTAAACCGTTCCGCCTGCATGTTCCATTGTACGTGGTGGCACAATTCATCGTGTTGGTCACGCAGATAAAGTACACCGCCTGGACTGTCGACGATTTCACCCAGACCGTAGATCACCCTTTCCCCCAAGGGGGTCTGAAGAGTAGATCGGCTGCTGAGGATGTTGATCAGACGCAGCCATTCTTCCCTGTAATCGTATTTATAACTGAAAAAATGCTTGCTGATAAAGACCTTGAGGCGTGATCTCAGCTGCCCGGAAAATAATACAACAAGCAGCACCAGACCTGCCCCAACGAAAAAAACGATTTCCAGGATCCTGCTCCACTCACCGCCATAAATGCGTATGTAGTAGCCGGCCAGAGCCATAAACATCAGGTACACACCAGCTGCGAAAACCGCGGTGGTGTGAAAAACAATCTTGCGTGATACAAACAGGTCCAGGGACCACTGAGGGTTGCGGGCGGCTGATATCGCCAATAAAGGTACCGCGATGGCGTTCACCGGCCCCCGGGCGAACCAGGTTTCCGCGTCCAGACGATTGAACAAAAGTGCATCGGAAAACAGATAGAAATCGAAAGCCAACAGCAGGCCTACCCCCAGAATCAGATATTTAATGCCCCAGCGATGTTCCCAGGGTGTATTGCGGTATATCTGCTCCAACAGGACCATGCCGAGTACAATCAGGAGCAACTGGGCAACCAGACGCAGATTCGGAATCGGCAGCCCTTTGGTTATCTCCAATTGGGGTATCAGTTCGACAAGAGGCAGAAATAAAAACAGGCAAGTGATGATGACCCCGTGGCGCATGTGACGGAGCAGGCCACTAGATCGTCCGCCGCCTTCAGCCTGTAATACTGACAAATGGATCAGAAACAGGAGCACAAACAACAAGCGGGCGGATTCCAAGGCCCAAATGGAATATGCCGGAATAGTGCCGACATGGATGTACAGGGCACAGCCCAGGGACCAGAGGGTGGATACAATGGACAAGGTGAGCAGCAACCCGCCCTGCAGACGACCGCGCCAACTGCTGAGCAGCAGTAGCGAAAAAACCAGATACAGCACTGCCGAAGCAGTGTACCCGATCACACCCATGTTCGTTGCTGACAAGGGCATGCCGTTAGCGTCCACCCCTGGGCGATCTCATCTTGCGCCCTTACCGAGCAGAACAACCTCGATGGTCTGCAGCAGGATTATCATATCCATGAATACACCTGCGTGTTTGACATAGTACAGGTCGTACTCCAGCTTACGTTTGGCATCTTCCTCACTCGCGGCATAGGTATACTGCAGCTGGGCCCAACCCGTGACCCCGGGCTTGACCCTGTGCCGCTGCGAGTAAAATGGGATGGTTCTCGTCAGTTGCTCTACGAACTCCGGACGCTCCGGACGTGGACCAACCAGACTCATCTGGCCTTTGACGACATTGATAATCTGAGGCAACTCATCCATGCGGGTCAGGCGTAAAATGCTGCCAAGGGGGGTAGCCCTGGCATCGTTAAGGGCGGCCCATCGCGCCACACCATCTGCCTCGGCATCCACTCGCATGCTGCGGAATTTATATAACTGAAACAAGGCACCATTCTGCCCCACCCTGACCTGCTGAAAGAACACCGGGTCCCTGCCGCGGGACTCAATCAGACTGGCAATTGCAATGAGCAGCATGAGAGGGGCGAAAATGATCAGCAACATCAAGCTCATGAGTAAATCGAATATTCGCTTCCCATGCAGTCCTGTCACTTCAATCTGGAAATCCCTGGAAAATATGATCCATCCGGGGTACAACAAGTCGATATTGATATAGGCGTTTTCCTTTTCAAAAAAGGTGAGCAGATCCAGCACCTGAAAACCACACATCTTACAGTCCAGAATCTCATCAACAGGTAACTTGCGACGGCGATCGTCCACAGCGACAACGAGTTCATCCACTTCTTGCTTAATGGCCAGGTCAAGCAGGCTGCCGTGTTTTTCGATCTGTTTATGCTCAGGAATGAGTGGCTGGGTATCATACAAAGGCACAAAACCCGTCACCAGAAAGCCCGCACCCGGTTCATCTTCTAGCATCTGAAGAATCCGCTGGGCGTTGACACCCGTACCAAGGACCAGAACACGGCGTTTGCGTGCGTCTTCGGAAGCAAAGCGATCAAAGACCGCGCGAGTAATCATTATCCCCAATGCGGCCATTAATAGACTCAATCCGAGCACGCCACGACCGACGAATAGAGGTGGAAACGCATAAAAGAGCAATGATAAGATCAAGGTACCGACAAGAAAGCTTAGTCCTATATGTACAATCAGACCTGCGGAGCGATCCTGATTACCACGCTGGTATAATCCAAGGGCAATCATGGAGGCGGACATCACCAGGGTGAACAACACGACAGTTGTGATAAAAGCAAGGGGGTCCAACTCGTCGGGGACGTCCGATAATACATAGAATCTAAGGTACACACCCGCATAAAGCGACACAGAAAACAGGCCTGCTTCCCATATACCCAGCAATAAATAAACCTTTGAGACGTAGTATCCGAAGATGCGAATCATAGAAGGATAGAAGATATCAACACCAACTACCTGGCTGTGAAAATGGCTTCGCCCTCGATGTCATGATGCATTTGATCCAGTTTCTGCATTGGGTGCAGCCTGGTGAGTGCCTGCTTTACGGGCATGCCCAGGGTTGAGCATGAAAGCCAATGCAATTGATAAACAATAAGGCGTCGCAACTCTGAATGATGCAACACTATCACCCAGCGCCTATGGCTATTGCAAGCATGAAAGCCAAACCATCGTGCGCGTTAACATCAGATGGTTGGTACAATTCCGGACGCAACCAGTCAGGCATGCATGCAACACTTGCCGCAACACGCTAACTGGCAGAAAGTACCTGAACGACTTTTTCTCATGGTTTCCGATGAACTTGATGAGCAAAAGACAATCCGGAAGGTATTAACTCCTAATTCATACAGCACTGAGCACATAGGGGACGCAGCGGAATGGCAAGCAAGATTATGGATCTTGATTCACTCAAAATAGGTATTGTTGGACTGGGCTACGTTGGCTTGCCGCTTGCCGTTGAATTGGGTAAAAAATATGCGACGATCGGTCTGGATATCGACAAGGACCGGGTGCTGGAATTAAGGTCCGGTCATGACAGCTCTCTCGAATGTGATGCGCATGAACTGGAAGACGCACACCGGCTGAGTTATACCGACAACCCGGAGGACCTGGCCACATGTAATTTTTACATCGTGACCGTACCCACACCCATCGACGAACACAAACGACCTGATCTGAGTCCTTTGATACTGGCCAGCACCAGTCTGGGCAGCTTGATCAGACCCGGGGATATCGTGGTCTTCGAGTCCACCGTGTACCCGGGAGCCACAGAGGAAGTCTGCATACCCATCATCGAACAATTGTCCCGCCTGACCTGCAATCGGGACTTCTACGCAGGATACAGCCCAGAGCGTATCAACCCCGGAGACAAGGAACACAGGGTGGCAAATATCAAAAAGGTCACTTCCGGTTCCACTCCCGAAGTCGCGGACTTTATCGACAGATTGTACGCCAGCGTCATCACGGCGGGCACCCACAAGGCCAGTTCAATCCGTGTGGCCGAGGCGGCAAAAGTCATTGAAAACACTCAGCGTGATGTCAACATCGCACTGATCAACGAATTGGCCATCATATTCAACAAGCTGGGTATCGACACCCAGGAGGTGTTGGAAGCCGCCGGAAGCAAGTGGAACTTCCTGCCTTTTCGACCCGGACTCGTGGGTGGTCATTGCATAGGCGTAGACCCATATTATCTCACCCATAAGGCCCAGGCCATTGGCTATCAACCCGAGATCATCCTCGCCGGCCGCCGCCTCAACGACAGCATGGGTGCCTATGTGGTCAGCCGAGTCATCAAGTTGATGATGCAAAAGCATATCCTGGCTGAAAAGGCGCGCGTGCTTATTCTTGGACTCAGTTTCAAGGAAAACTGCCCCGATCTTCGTAATACCCGTGTGGTGGACATAGTCACCGAGTTTCAGGACTATGGCATGGATGTAGATGTATACGACCCTTGGGTCAATAAGGACGAGGCACTGCAGCATTATGGCATCCGTCTTATCGACGAACCCATCCCAGGTGTATACAACGCGGTCGTCCTTGCCGTCGCCCATCGGGAATTCGCCAGCCAGGATGTGAACAGCATTCGCCGCTACGGCAAACCCGAATCCATCCTGTACGATGTGAAACAGGTGCTGCCGGCCAATCAGGTCGATGGCAGGCTGTAGCAGCCTTGCATTCCGGACGTGCAGATATACTAGCTCCGGTTACGGATTTCTGATTCCTGCGTCACGCAGCATTGTGAAGCCTCGAATATTGCAAAATATCGACCACTGCAGTTTCTAACTCATTATTCCCCGAACCCTATAGCCATCAGGAGCCTGTATGAAAGTATTAATCACGGGCAGCGCAGGATTCATTGGTTCTGCGCTTTCGCTGCAATTGCTGGCGCGTGGAGACCAGGTCGTCGGTATCGATAACTTAAATGATTATTATGATGTCGGGCTGAAAAAGGCCCGTCTGGCACGCACCCGGGACCATCATGGGTATACCGATATTCGTATCGACATAGAAGATGGCCAGGCCGTAGCAAATACCTTTGCCAACCACAAACCGGACCGTGTCATCAACCTGGCTGCTCAGGCGGGTGTTCGATATTCCATAGAAAATCCTATGGCCTATGTGCAGACCAACTTGGTTGGTTTCGCCAACATCCTGGAAGCATGCCGACACAATCACGTGGAACACTTGGTCTACGCATCCAGCAGTTCGGTTTATGGTGCCAACACCGCCATGCCGTTTTCCGTACATCACAATGTGGATCATCCGGTGAGTCTGTACGCGGCCAGCAAGAAAGCCAATGAACTCATGGCCCACACCTACAGCCACCTGTACGATATCCCGACAACGGGATTACGCTTTTTCACCGTATATGGCCCATGGGGACGGCCTGACATGGCCCTGTTCAAGTTTACCCGCGCCATTCTCGCGGATGAACCCATCGACGTATTCAATTATGGAAAACACCGCCGTGACTTCACCTATATTGATGACATTGTAGAGGGTGTCTTACGAGTCCTGGACCGGGTTCCGACACCGACCCGGGATTGGAGCAGCGAAACTGCCGATTCCGCCACCAGTTCCGCCCCTTATCGCTTGTACAACATCGGTAACAACCAGCCGGTTGAACTCATGGACTATATAAAGGTGCTGGAAGACTGTCTGGGAAAAAAGGCGCAGATGAACCTGCTGCCCCTGCAGCCGGGTGATGTACCTGATACCTATGCTGACGTATCCGATCTGGTAAGGGACACCGGCTATATGCCGGACATGCAGGTTGAGAAAGGTGTGGCCAACTTCGTTGCCTGGTATAAAGATTTTTATCGGGTATAGACAGATGATCAACAGCAGAGCTCAGCAAGCCGATGCGGCATGAGTGCTCTCAATTGTGCAACTCACCCAAAGGCATTTTATACACTGATACTGTGAAATTATCTTAAGGAAATCAGGCATCATCCAACATAAAGTTAGATTTTGCACCGGGTATATTGGAATCTTTATGCGGACTAGTCTATTGTTGTCATACTCCATCAACTCTACGGGTTTTTATCTATGCAAATGCCTCTGACCCAAGTAGCCGGTATTGGCCCCGCAGCGGCCGAACAACTCACAGCCGGTGGTATCAAAAACGCGCAGGAATTGGCCCAGGCTGATATCAGCATCATCACTGCAATCCCTGGCTTCGGCGAAGTGCGGGCGGCGCGGGTGAAGCAGGCGGCGGCAGACGCCATCGCCAAGAATGACGGTGAACAGGAATCTGTGCCGCAAACCAAGATGAAACTGGAAAAGCCACTAGAAGAGAAGGTGGAGAAAACACCCAAGAAAAATAAAAAGAAGAAAGAGAAAAAAGGCAAAAAGAATAAGAAGAAAAAGAAGGCATAAGCCAGCAACGGCAGAACAGTTGGCAGGTTTGGAACTAATGGCTTGAGACAGGGCACTGTTTGGCCCTTTGAAAATCGCTCAAGCCTGTTTAGTGTCCGGCGTTTAAACTGCGCATATGCCGCGACAGGTGCTGTCACAGAAATAATTCGGCATGGATGCCGGGTTGGTTGACCAGGCAGCACCTCAATTCGTTTTTATCCAGCTGAATCGCCACTCACACAAAAACCGCCTGTCTCTTCCCTTCCCCCCGCCAAATAATCACACCTGACTGCACGATGTTCAAAACATCCTTGTCATCTGCAGCAAGAAACCCATTACCTTGCTATGCATGCCTCGGGGCATCCACAGGCTGTAGCCCGTGCAGGCAAGTACGTACCTGACTTTTACAATACCGCGGTGTACATAGGGGCGGGTCAACTCTCCATGCCAGCTTCTCTCAGCAGGAGTCGCCACAACCATCATGCGCCTGGCGCCATAATTGCGTAAACACAGCAGCATCAGCCGCAATAGAGCAGGACTAGACGTTCGTACGATACTATTCTGCAGCAGCCTTTAATCGGAGGATAATCCATGGCTATTTCCATCAATCAGCTAAAGGGCATCAATGATGAACTCAGTACCGCCTTGCAAGCTCAGGGCATTTCCAACAGTGATCAATTGTTGGAAGCTGCAAGCTCACCTGCTCAACGCAAAGCCTTAGCTGCTAAACTTTCCGTACCCAGTCGAGATATCCTTGAACTCGCCAATCGCTCTGACCTGTCCCGCATCAAGGGGGTTGGCGGCGTATATTCGGATCTGCTGGAACTCGCCGGCGTGGATACGGTAAAAGAACTGGCCACACGCCGCCCCGACAATCTGTACAAGAAAATTGCAGCAACCAATGCGGAGAAAGCCATTGTCAGTAAACTGCCCACCGAAAATCTGGTGCTGGATTGGGTGAATCAGGCCAAAGCACTGCCCAAACTGTTGACCTACTGATACCTGAAGGCAATGTGAAACGACCCATTTCCCATCAGCATCATCTATCAAGCGATCATAGCGTCGCCACTCAGCGACAGTTTCGATCACACAATTCAATCAGGAGTATTCATAGGATGAAGCAATTCAACATCACATGCGCCGTTTTGGCGTTCACTGGCATTCTTACCAGCACTCAAGGCATGGCAGGCTGGCAGGACATGCTGAACTCAGCCAAAGACATGGCGCAGGAACAGCCTGCGGGCCAACCCGCTAAACAGCCTGCAGAGCAGCCCTCAGCTAAACCAGCGGAAAAATCCGCTGCCAGTTTTACTCAGCAGGAGGCGGGAGACGGTCTGCAACAGGCCCTGGTAAAAGGCGTCGAACGGGTAGTTGGTCAACTGGGCGCGGCCGGCGGCTACCTGAATGACCCCAAAGTGAAGATACCCCTCCCAGGCCAGCTCAAAACGGTGGAAAGCGGATTACGCATGATGGGCCAGGAAGCCTATGCAGACCAGTTTGTGAAAACCATGAACCAAGCAGCGGAACAGGCGGTTGGAGAGGCCAAGCCGGTATTCGTCGATGCCATTCAAAATATGAGTTTTGAGGACGCCAGCAGCATAGTGCAAGGCGGCAACGATGCCGCCACCCAGTACCTGCAAAAAACCACGGGGCCCGCGCTGCGTGAGCGCATGTTGCCCATTGTCAAAAACGCCACCGAATCGGCTCAGGTCACCTCCGCTTACAAGGCCCTGGTTGACAAGGCGGGAGGCATGGCTGGTGGTATGATCGACATGAAGACAACTGATCTGGACGGCTATGTCACCGACAAGGCACTGGATGGCTTATATAAACTGCTGGCCGAACAGGAGGCCGGCATTCGCTCCAACCCGACCGAATGGACGACTGGTGTGCTGAAAAAAGTGTTTGGCGGATTGTGAGGATGATACTGCTGCGGTGAGCAACTGTTGAAATCCCATCAATCTCAACGCTTGATCACTGTTGTTGCTGAGATTATCCGCCTGCCCGTACTCAAAATCATCTACCACTCGCATAGCGGGTGGTAGATGATTGGCAAAGTGCCTGTTTAGACATCAGCTTAGCGGTGATAGGGAGACGCTACCCCGCTTTTCTATACAGGCTCCAACCCGAACGTCGGTGCTGCTCCCCATCCACCCTTGAATCTATTCATGCCGTTTCAAGAAACGATCCAGATCCCCCACCTGAATCGGATAACTGAGAACCGGCAACTCCCCGAAGCGGGCCTCCAGTCGTTTCAGGTGTGGCAGACGTTCCTTCTCCACGAACAGCAAGACCCGCGTCATCGGATAATGGGACTGCAGACGCGCCAGCAGGGGTTCAACCGGACTGATGCGCGCCCCGTACGTGGGTGCATAATTAAACTCGGCCACGACCACCTGGGGCTCCAGCTTCTTCAAGGCCGCCAAGGCCTTGCGCACGCCATGGGCCTTGACCAACCGGTATCCCAGGGCTTGGTACAGGGAACTGAAATCCGGATACCCCCCCTGCTCCTCCACCCACAACAGCACCGGCGCGTCTTTATCCGTATTGATTAATTCCGACATCAGCCTATCTCACAACAGTTTATATTGGGGAAACCCTATGTCCGATTTGTTTGAAGTCACCGCCCCTCTCGGCCTGCACGGTGCCGATGGCAGGAAAAAAATCATCGCCGCCTGTTTTCCGCACCCCAAGGGTCTGCTCTACCTGGACATCTTCTGGCACAAGGGGACGCCGGATCAAGCCGCGCACCTGATCGAGGGCAAATTGCAAGGCGATGGCCCCTGGAAAATAGCTGACTGGATTATCAATATACTGGGTTGTCAGGGCGTGGACCCTGAGCTTCAGGCGGACTACAGCCGTTGGCGGGATTATCTACTATCCTGCTCTGAGCGGGAATACCCATCACCGGAACAACTCCGCAACATCGCCCGCCGGCTGGGGGCAGAAGTTTGATGCAGGTACCGACCGGTGTCAGGCATGCCCCGCGCCTGCCTGCTCCGGCGGCAATTCCTGGTGGATATAGTAATGATAAAGCTGGGCCGACTGTTGATACAGCCTTTTGCCCTGCTCGTTGGCGGGCGCCTTACTCTTAAGGAAGCTGATGAGACGCAGGACCTCATCCTGGGCACGGCTCCACTCGCCATTTGCAGCGGCCTCCAGGGAACTTTTCTCCAGGAAGCTGTACATGGACTCGGCCCGCAAGGTGCGTATTTTATTGCGCAAAGCCTTCGTAGAGTCGTTATTCTGCAGGGATTTTGCTTCGCAATTCGATAGCATGTCCAGCAGTCCGCTGAGTCCCTGGTGGTAGGTCTTTAGCTGGGTCTTACTCGAAATAGCCGGTATTTCCCATGGGCCCTGCCCCAGGCGCAGGCTCTCCGCCTGCCCAATGCGCTCCTGCAGCCCCTCCATGTTGGGAAATAATACCGCCACATCACGATATCGAACCAGCAGTTCTTCCCGGCAGAAATCACCCAGTTCCTGTGGGATGCCGATTTCACCCAAATGTTGCGTGGCCTGTTCCAGCACTGCCGCACCCGCCATCAAGCGACCGGCGCGTGTCATCTTCTCCGCCTGCCACTCTCGATAGCGATGGATAACGCTCACGATCATGAGGAACAGGATTGCCAGGCCAACGACACCCACGAAGGGGTGAAACTCGGGGGGAATCACAGCGTACACGGCACGGTCCTCGCAACAACAGAATCAAGGACTGTATCGGCCAGGATGGCGGAATGTTAAGGCTATCCGTCGAGATCATCCCTAAGCACTGCACATCAGTGGCGATGGCACAGGATATTCTTATTTAATCAAGTGGATATCACTGTATTTGTATAAATCACAGTAATATTCCAGATACGATTCCGCAGCCTGTGGTAACGGATAATAAGAGTTTGGGAGACGATGCAGGGCAAAAAAAACCCGGGGTGATAAGGCCCGGGTATGATAAGAACAGCTGGAGAAACTGGAACAACAAGAGGCATCAGTGCCGGTATGTCGCCTTTGACCCGGTCATATCCCAGGCATAGGTGCAATCCAGGTGCGTCAATACGGAGACAAGTCCGTTTTCACCGCCTTCCACCATGCGCGCCAAGGGTGCCTGGCGGTGAAAATGGCGATTGGCCTTCCTCATCCACAGTGAGCGCATCTGGCTGTTACGCGGAAAATAGGTGCGCAATGCATCCGATATGCGCAAAAGATAATCGATACGCTTCATCACCTGGGGTTCATCGGGGAACGGCAGGTCCTTGCGGAAGCGGCCGACATTCCGGCTGCGCACCGAGTCCGGCAGGTCGAGCAGGGTAATGATGTCCCGGGAGGAGAGTTTCCACGCATCCAGCATGTTCATGACGCCGCGGGTTACCTCCATGCGCTGTTCATGATTCATATTCGTCATAGTTCACCTGTTGGGTTGTCCGCCAGCGGCATTGCTTTCGATGTGTGCCAATTTACCTAGTATTTTACACAGGTATTCCACATAAGCAAACGGCCTTGTGCAGGCGCAAGGCTGCAATGGTTTTCAGCTCAAGGTGCGCGCAGAAGACAACACCCCGCATGCACCGCACCGGCTTACCAGTCCAGAGTGAATCCACTCAGGGCATCGATAGTGAGGATGCGGGCACCGGGCTGGCCGGGCACCTGAAGGTGTAGCCGGCATGAACTGGTCCGCCAGACCGGCCTTGACCAGACGTTTTAAAATGGTCCGGGCAGATGAATCGGACAGCCCGGCACGTTCGGCAAATTCGGCGGTGGTCATGCTGGGGGCGGCTGCCAGGATATCTATCTGCTGCTTTTGTTTCTGATCAGCCCCCTGCTCCTCTTCGGATGATGCCTTCGGCGCCGGGGATTTCGTTGGTGGTGGCGGCGCAGCGGCGGTTGCCGGGATTGGCGATTCCGGTTCTGCCGATTGTGTTGGGGTGAGGGGAAAACGCTCGCGCCAGCGCTCGTCGCTCAGTTGCTCGATACGTTCCTCGTCCAGGGTTTCGTGGCGGGTATACAGCCATCGGGTACGCATGGGCCGGGTACGCTCGAAGTTGTCCGGCGATATCAGCAGAAACTCACCCGGCTTCTGGGCCGGCAGTTGCTGCATGACCGAGCCCACATTCACCGGGTCCAGGGATGAGCATCAGGGCGGCATCGTCGTCACGGCCGGAGCCGATCAAGAGTGTGTCAGAGGGCATATCAGTTGCAATCCGAGCGGGTACCTGGTGCGATGATAAACAGCGTCCATCACATGTTCCAGGCGTCGCAGCAAGATGTTGATATCTTCACTTCAGCCCGTGCACTACCCGCAACACCCGGTCAAAGGGAACCCGCTCCTGTTCCAGGCGCACCCTTTCACCCAGGACATCATTACGCAGATCCAGGAACAGGGCCAGTTCCGCAGTACTGAGATGCGCCGGATCGCCGGTAAAACGTTTGTCCTGCGGCTCGCGCACCCAGGCATCGCGGCAAGCCAGCAGGGTATCGCGATCCATCAGCAGGGAGCGGACATCCGGGAACCGGCCGCGCAACTGGGACAGAATGGCAAAACCATGGGTGTCCAGGTCGCCCCAGTAAAACAGCCGCTTGCTTTCCAGCCAGTTCGCGTCCGCCAGGGCCTCGATGCCATATCCCAGGCCGAAGATCACCAGACTGTCCGCCATTTCAGGAAAGCTCAGGCCGTTGACCTTGTTCTCGGTAATAAACACCCGGCGGCAGCGCGGGGCCAGATGGATGAAGCGTTCCAGGGGGACAGACAGATCGTCCAGCCCGCCGAAGTACCCGGCAAGCTCAGGGTCCAGCAGGCGGTAGCGGATCAGGGGCTGATCGTATTTGAGGCCGAAATGCCGTTCAAATCCGTGACGGGCGAGACCGGTCACCGCCTGATTCACCGCTTCCGCCGGCAGCAGCCGGTCCAGCAGGTCCCACAGCAATTGCTTATGGCCCTCGATGAACTTGCTGTCCACCCCGGGTATCGCCAGTTCCCGCAGATATTGATCCGGCCGCCGATGGGCCAGAAACCAGTCCAGTACCGCCATCAGCTGCGGCCAGTGCTGTGCCTGCTTCAACACCTGCAGAGGCTGGGACTCGATCCATTCCTTCAATGGGGGGAAACGCCTGCGCAAGGTCCGGCTCAGCCGGGCGAAATCCCCCATTGCCCTGGACTTGCCCAGGTAGGCGGCCAGATCCAATGGGGTATCGAACACCACCTTCCTGGGCAGCCGCTGACGTCCCAGCTGGCGATGTTCCAGTTCCAGGTGCTCGATGCGATAACCTTCACCGCCGGCGCACTTGCAGCCGGCCTCGATCGACTCCTTCCATACCCGCACGGCGGCATAGTCCTCAAGCAGCCGCTCTCCCCGGGGTGGCGAGAGCGGCAGAGACCAGGGGAACAGGGCCTCGGCGCCGAGCCAGGCGCGCAGCAGTCGGCCGTTGTCCCACTGGCGTTGGGCCTTGGTCTTGATGTTATCCGGGAATAACATTGGCTGCGCGGCAAGCTTGCCCTGACTGCAAATACAGATCGCTGATTGGTTTCATGCAGCTCCGGCCCCAAGAAACCGCGCCTTCTCCTCCCGATACTCCTCTACCGTCAAATTCCGCACGATGGAGTTCTTGCCGCCTTCGTTGTGTACGAAGTGCACGGCATTGATGTAGTCCTCAATGACGTGGATCTTCTGCAGCGGGGTGACGATGAGCAGTTGCAGGTTGAGTTTGCGGAATAGTTCCAGGGCATAGCGGGTGGATTCATCGGAGCCGCGGCCGAAGGCCTCATCGATGACCACGAAGCGGAAGGATCTGGAGCGCACCACGCCCCACTCCAGCCCGAACTGATAGGCCAGGGCCGAGGCCAGGATGGTGTAGGCCAGTTTCTCCTTCTGGCCGCCGGACTTGCCTGCGGTGTCGGAGTAAAATTCCTTCTCGCTATCGTCCTCCCGGTAGCGCTCGCTGGCGGAGAAGGTGAACCAGTTGCGCACGTCGGTGACCTTGCGGGTCCATTTGCGATCCAACTCGGTGGTGCCTTCGCGGCCGTTGAAGCGGTCGATGACCTGCTTCACCTGGAGGAATTTCCCCTCGGTGTAGAGTTCATCCTCGTCCAGGCTGCCGGAGAGCACCTGGCGCAACTGCTGCTGGAAGTCGCGGATCTCCGGGTCCTGGGTGCGGTCCTTCATCAGGCGGATGTAGCTGCCGGGATTGTATTCGATCTCCTGCAGCGAGCGATTGATGCTGTCTATCTTGCCGCCGATCTCCCGCTGCTCCTTGTCCAGTTGGGCCTGGAACATGGCCACGCCCTGGATGGTTTCCTCCTTGAGCATCTGCCGGAAGCGGGTCTCGTGGCGCGGCAGGCCCTCGCTCTCCAGGTCCGTGAGCATGGCCGCGTATTCCGGCAGGGCGTCCGCCGCCGCGTCCACCTCCTGGGTCTCCGCCGGGTAGTCACGCTTGTAGTCCTGCATGGCCTTGACCAATTTTTCATTCAGACGCTGGCGGTGGCCTTGCAGACGGTCGATCTCCGCCTGGATGGACTGGCGCAGCAGGGATTGCTGCCTGTCCAGATTTTTCAAGCTGAGTTCAGCCTTTTCCGGCAGGGCCTTGTGCAGGGTATCCAGACGCCCGCCCACCTCTGTGCGCTGCGACTGCGGCCAGGCCTCGAAGCGTTCCCTTGCGGTATCCAGATCGCTGCGGGCGGTCTCCAACTGCACCTCCAGCCTGCCCTCCTCCCGGCGCTGCTCGGCGTCCTTTTCCCGTTTCTTTCGGATCGTACCCTGAACAATCCGCAGGCGGGTGCGCAGATCGTGCAGGGTATCGGAGCTTTCCTCTATGCGACGCTTTTCCTCCTGCAGTTCCTGGATGCGGGTGGCGATGGCCTGCCAGTCTATGTCCTCGTACCGGGTGATGTTAAGCAGGTCGCGGGCGTGGTCGCGTAATGCGCTAAGTTCTGAGATTTGCCGGCCCAGCTGCTCGGACTCACCGGCCTGACTCATGATCTCAGCGGCCAGCCCCTGCAACTGCCTCTCCAGTACCCGGATCTTCTCCTGATTGCTCCAGCCCAGTATAAATCGGGAGCGGTCGTGCAGGTCGTGGCGGTCGTCCTTTTCGTGGCGGCGGCCGCCGGTCTTGATCTGGCCCTGGACGGTGACCGCCTTGGGCAGGCGGTGGAAATCCTCGATTCGCTCGCAGCAGACATGGTCGAAGTTGTCTGCCAGCCAGGCCTCCAGCCAAGGGTAGAAGACGCTGTCCGGACGAATGCGCAGCTTGCGGTACAGGGCGCGGGGTTCGGCGGGCCGGGCCGGAGGTCGCGCCTCGTTCTCGCGCACCCGGTAGTAGACCAGACGGCCACGCAAGCGGGTGCGGTCAACGTAGCGGCTGACCTGGGCATAATGGGCCTCCGGCACCAGCAGGCTGAGGCCGAAATTGTGCAGCAGGCGTTCACCGGCCCCCTCCCAGCGCAGCTCGTTCTCGTCCACCCGCAACAGTTCGCCGACGAAGGGCAGATCGTCCTCGGCCAGGCCCAGGTCCTCGGCCATGCGCTCACGCATCTCCAGATTGCGCCGGGGGATGTTGCTGCGACGACCGCGCAGGGAGTCCAGTTCCCGTTCCAGTTCACCGCCCCGGTCCTTGAGGCCACGCAACTCCACGGCCAGGTCGGTCTTGCGTTCCACCAGGCCGGCACCGGCCTCTTCCAGGTCCCGCCGCCTGGCATCCGCTGTGGCGTGCAACTGGTGGAAGGCCTCCACATCCCCCGCCGGTAGCAGACCCAATGCCTTGGCATGGGTCTGGTACAGGGCCTGGGTATCCCGGCGGCGCTGCCGATCCGGTTCCAGCCGGCCGACCTCCTGGTCGATGTCGCGCAGCCGGCGTCCGCCGTGATCGTCGATGCCGGCGCGCAGGCTGTCTTCCTCGGCCAACTGGTCACGTATCTCCCCTTCCAGGGTCGAGATGCGCCGGCGCACACCCGCCAGATCCGCCTCCAGACGTTCGATTCTCAGCCCCGTGAGGCGCATGCGGTGACCCGCGAACCATGGCTCCAGGCCCTCACGCCCGGCGGTGAGCGCGGCGATGTCCCGCACCAGGACGCCATGCCTTTCGCCGTCCGCCACCAGGGGTTGCAGATGCTGAATCTGGGCCTTTGCCTTGAGTACGGCCGCGTGGGCCCGGTTCAGATTGTCGAAGGCACGGCGCAGGGCCTCGATGCGGGTCTGCACATCGAACCGCTCCAGCATGTGCTGGCGCACGAAGTCGGTGAGATTGCCCACCGATTTCATGGACACCGTCTGGTAGAACAGGTCCAGGGCCTTCTCCTGCTGTATGCCGAACAGGCGGCGGAACAGGCCCGCATAGTCCTTGAAACTGTCGCGCACCTGCACCCCGGCACTGCGCTTGAGACGCTTGCGCAGGTCCAGGATGTCCTTGCCGAAGCCGCTGAAGTGTTCGGCGATGCTCAAAGGGCGTTCGGAGAAGACGAAAAAACGCTGGGGATTGCGCTCGCCGGGCCTGATCCAGAACACCTGGGCCAGGGTGGCACCCTGGTCATATCCCTCGTTATGGAAATGGCCCAGCAGCACCGAGTAGCTGGACTCGTCGCGCAGGGCCACGGCCCGGGCGGACTGGGTGCCGGAATCCTGCTCGCTCTTGTATTCTCCACGGACATAGGAATAGAGGCTGCGCTCGCGTCCTTCGGCCCCGGCCGCCTTGTTGTAGACGATGCGGTTATGCGGCACCAGCAGGCTGGTCAGCGCGTCCACCAGGGTGGACTTGCCGGAGCCGATGTCGCCGGTCAGCAGCGCATTGCGCCCCGCCGGATCGATGCGCCAGACGACACGATGGAAAGTACCCCAGTTGAGCACCTCGAAGCGCTGCAGGCGAAAGCCGGTGACCGTGTCGTCGGCGGTGAAGTCCAGTTGGGCCGGTTGCATCATTTATTCCACCCCGTCAACCGTGGCCCGGTAACGCGCCAGCTTCGCATCGAAATCCACCAGCCAGTCGGCGTCCACCAGGGCCTTGAGGATGCGCTGCACCTCGTAGTTGTCTTCCTCGCCCTTGAGCCGGCGCAGAAAGCCGTAGTCCACCGCCTTGTTGATCTGGGAGCGGATGAAGTCCACCGTTTTGGCCTCGCTGCCCTTGTCCGGCAGGTACACCCGCAGCATCTCCACCATCTGCGCCCGACTCAGTACCACCCGGGTATCGCCGCCGCCGGCATCCTGCTCCACCAGGCGCTTGCGCAGCAGAATACACAACAGACTCAGGGCATAGCTCAGGGGACGGCGCTGCACCAGACGGGGCAGCGGGTTCTGTTCATCCGGGGTCGGCTCACGCTGACGCAGAAAGGCGTAGCCCTCGGACTCGTCCAGGATAAGCTCCAGCCCGATGACGGCCGTGTAGTCCCGTACCATGGCCTGGAAGTCCAGCAGTGTCTGCCACAGGGTCTCCTGCTGGCTGCGGTAGAGCACGCCCTTAAACAGGTGGATCAGGACCGGGCCGGCCTGGGACGGGATATCCGGGGTGGGTTCCATATAGAAGGATGATTCTTTATTGCCGGTATTCAGGCCCATATCATGGACCTTATGTCAGAGTTGATACAGGACATTATCGCACGAACACCACCTTGGGCAGTCGCACCCGGCGCGGCATCCCCTGATCATCTCTGATCCGGATCTGCTCCTCCTTATCCGGATCCACGATGGTCTTTTCGTCGCGGCTGGCAATGTTCAAATAGCCTACCAATTCGGCCACGCCCTTGGTAACCGGGTAACGTTCCACCACCCGGGCCAGGCTGACCTGTGATTCACGCTGCAGCAGGCGGCGGACGTTGGCGGCCAGGGCCGCCTCATCCACATAGACCTGGCGGAACAGGGCGTCCACCCGAACATCCGCCATGCCTTCTCTCAGATCCGGAGATTCGATGAGCGAACGCACGGGCGGCTGATACAGGCCCCGGGCCATGACCAGATCGATGTCCGGGCGGGGTTCGTCCACCCGGGCGAATACCTGATCCCGGGGCGGAGTATCCCTGAGCGCCACCGCCTGTTTTTCGATGCCCTTGATCAGGTCCATGATGCGCCGGTTTTCCAGCCAGGCCTGGTCGTCCAGGTATTTGCGCAACTGCTCCACCAACTGGTTGTTGGTGAGAAAAACCTTCTCTCCCGCCTCCAGCAGCAGGTAACGGATGCGCTGGAGGAAATCCCCCGGATGCAGGTCGCGCACCGTATCCAGGCCATACACCGAGTCCAGCAGTTCGTCCAGCTCCGCCTGGCGCGGCGGCGACATGAGAAATTCCCAGAAGGCGCGAAAGCTGCTGCCCTGATCGGAGTCGCGGATCTCATCGTGACCGGCGAAGATCTCGTCCAGCATCGCACCCTTGGGTTTATCCCCCAGGGCGATACGTTCGCGGGTGGCACGGTCCAGCCCGCGGAAATTCTGCTCCACCTGGCGGAAGTCGGCCAGCAGGCGGCGGGCGGTATCCTCCGCCTGATGGAATCGTTCGCGCACCCGGGTCGGGTCCATAACTTCAAGACGGCCGGCGCGGATGCGCTCGATTTCCCCATCGATCTCCGCCTTGCGCCTTTGCAGTTCGGCGATGCGGGCATCTGGATCCTGTTCCGACCCGAACACCATCTCGCGCAGCAGTTCGAAGACAGTCAGCAGACGCGACTCGGTACCCACGAAACCCCGTGTTTCCAGATCCCGCAGCCAATCGATGGCCTTCTCGGTGGCGGGGGTCAGATCCAGCTCGGGCTCGTCGCTACCGTGAGTGTAATAACGACGCAGAAAGGGTGACTCACCCTCTGACCAGTCGGTAAGGTACTGCCTGGCGCTCTTGGGATAGAGATCCTCGCCATAAATGCCGCGCAGGTGGAACAGATAGTCGTCCAGCACGGAAACCAGGTCCGGCCAGGCAATGGCGCGGCGGTTCGGCTTAATGAACTGCAGGTAGAGAAAACTGACGATCAGCGGCGCATTGTCCGCCGCCAGCAGGCGCAGGGTGGGATGGCCCTGCTTGAGTCGCAACAGGTAGTCATAATCGAGATCGGCGCCGGCAGGCATCGGGCTTCAGGCGTCGACTTTCGCTATCGGTGTCACTTCGGCGATAGCCTGGAAATCCCTTTCGATATGCACCAGGATCACGTCATGTCCTATTGCGACTCTGCCGTTATACAGACACTTTGTTGGTTGCATAATGCATCTCATGTACGAGTCATGGACATCCAATCACCATAGCCTTGCCAAGTCTGCCCGGATTGAAAACGTTTCCCCGTTTTATACAGCGCCTGGCCGTTGCTGTCATCGTCTTGACTGGCGCTGCCGCATCACTGCTTGCCCTGCTCATATTCACTCTAGTTCTCTGACAGACTGTCCGCCAGTTTCGTGGCCCCCACATAGTCGATCTTGCCGGTTCCCAGCAGCGGCACCTCCTTGATGTTACGTACGATGGCCGGCACCGCCAGTGCGGAGACTCCCTGCGCCCGTGCATGTGCGGTCAGTGCATCGCGGTCGGCTTGCGGATTTTCACTCAGCAATACCAGACGTTCGCCCTTCTTAGGATCCGGCTGTGTCACCACAACGTGCCGCTGACCCGGCCATAGTTCCGCGGCCATGACCTCAACTGCGGTCAGTGAAACCATCTCGCCGCCGATCTTGGCGAATCGTTTGGCGCGCCCCTTGATGAAGACGAAGCCATCCGTGTCCACCTCGACGATGTCCCCGGTGTCGTACCAGCCCGTCTCCGGCGGTTGCAGCCGTCCCGGTTCAGCGGCCAGCAGGTAGCCGCACATGATATTGGGGCCGCGTACCCACAAGCGACCGCCCTCCTCGATACCGGGCACGGGGTCGAGCCGGTATTCGATGCCGGGGGCGAGTTTACCGACCGAACCGTTGCGGTTCTGCATGGGAGAGTTCATGCTCAGAATGGGCGCGGTCTCGGTGGCGCCGTAACCCTCGAATACCCGTACGCCAAAGCCTTCGGACCACTGCCGGCGGGTCTCATCCTTGAGCTTTTCCGCACCGGCAAAGGCGTAGCGCACGCTATAGAAGTCATAGGGGTGGGCAAAACGTGCATATCCGGCGAGGAAGGTATCGGTACCGAACATCAGGGTCGCATTGGTGTCATAGACCAGTTCCGGCACGATGCGGTAATGCAGCGGCGAGGGGTAGAAAAACACCTTGATCCCCGACAGTAAAGGCAGCAGGGTGCCCGCCGTCAGCCCGAAGGAGTGGAACATGGGCAGGGCATTGAATACGATGTCGGTCGGACCGAAATCGATCATGGCGCTGACCTGATAGCGGTTCGCCTGGATATTGGTGTGACTGAGCACCACACCCTTGGGCGACCCCTCGGTGCCGGAAGTGAACAGCACCACCGCCGAACCATCCGGGTCGCGGTCGCGGGCACTGAAGCGGTACCAGAGGCCGCTCATGCGCGCAGCCAGCAGTCCGAGCAGCTTGGCCCCGGTGCCGATGGACTGGCTGACATCCTCCAGGTAGCTCACCTGAACCCCTGCCGCATTCATGCCGTCGACCATGTCATCCAGCTTGCCCATCTCGATGAAGCGGCGTGAACTGTAAACCCGTTTGATGCCGGCGGTGTTACAGGCGCTGACCGCGTTGGCCGCCCCGGTGGAAAAGTTGATCATCGCCGGCACCCGGCCATGGGCCAGCAGACCGAAAAACGCCACCGCGTTGGCCGCCGCATTGGGCAGCAACAGGCCGATGTGTTCACCGGATTCACTATCGCGGGACAGGGCACGGCCGAGTACAAAGGCGCCGGCGATCAGCCGGCCATAGTTCATGGGCCTGCGCTCCACGTCCTCCAGCACCGGATGGCTGGCCCCGTGGATCTGTCGTGCGTCGAGTAATGACTGAAACAGGGTCCTGCGGTAACTCGAACTCTCGAAAATCAGACCGGTCATTACGTCCTGCAGACGCCGGCCGACGAAATGGCGACGCTGCCGCCCGCGTAGTTCGTCCGGAACCTCGAAACGCTGCGGCGGCAGGAAGGTGACCCGGATCTTGGGAAACCAGCGGGTGCGGACCTTGCCCCTGAGACGGGAAAAGGGGGTGTACTGCGCCCCTTCCAAACGGACCGGCAGCACCATGGCGCCGGACTTGTCGGCAATCATGCCCGGGCCTTCATAGACCTTCATCAAAGAGCCGGTTACGGTGATGCGTCCCTCCGGGAAAATCACCACCTTTTCCCGGTTCCTGACCGCATCGATGAGGGTGCGCATCGACAGGGAATTGGTGGGGTCGATCGGGATCACGCGGGCCAGCGACATGAAGTATTTCAGCACCCGGTCCTTACTGACGAAGGTGTTGACCGCGAAGGTCAGGTCGGCCGGAACATAGGCGGCTATCAATGCCGGGTCCAGGAAACTCTGGTGGTTGGAGACGATCAGCACCTTGTCGCCGGCGGCATGAAAATGCTCCAGCCCCTTGACCTCCACCCGGTAAAACAACTCCAGCAACCAGGCCAGCAGCGCCTTGGCCAAGGCACCGGGCAGCAGTCGGGTGATGTAGATGGCGACCAGGCCGTTGGCGATGGCCAGGGCCAGGATCACGCCCGTTATCCCGATTCCCAGTTGGAACAGCCCAATGATCATGACAGCGGAGACCACCATGAACAATGCATTGACGATGTTATTGGCGGCAATATTGCGCGAGCGATGTTCGACCTCCGAGCGATGCTGCAGCAGCGCCTGCAGGGGCACGATATAAACGCCGCCCGAGGCCGCCATCAGCAGGACATCCACCGTTATTCGCCAACCCCCAAACTCGCCGAGAAACTGTGAAATACCGATCGACTCTCCACCCGAGCCACCGTGGCGCGACGCAAAATACAGATCCAGCGAGAACAGGGTGATACCCAGTGCGCCCAGCGGTACATAGGTCGCGTGAACCTGCCCCTTGAGCATGCGGTTGCAGACCAGGGAACCTAAGGCAACACCAATGGAAAACACGAACATGAAGTAGGCGACCAGATCCTCGTTGCCTCCGAGCACATCCTTGCAAAAGCCCGGCATAATGGTCAGGTAGGTCGCGCCTACCAGCCAGAA
>RRYU01004454.1_pt1 | contig 24180 bp, 21 predicted proteins | sample 2162651 | NCBI WGS metagenome assembly RRYU01 (sample SAMN10267283, study PRJNA491782) | microbial mat metagenome | isolation source: biomat in the production well | place: Japan: Minami-Kanto gas field, natural gas well KTG3 | collected 2017-06 | reverse complement strand
TTTTTTTCATCTAGCGCTTCTGCCCAGGAAGAAAAAAAAGAAACTGAAGAATCGGTGGTAAATATAGAGGCTGATAATGTAACCTATGATAAAGGTACCGATAAAATGATCTTTGAGGGGAATGTAGTTATTACCCAAGAAGATATCACTCTGACTGCTCAGGAAGCTGATTTTGATGTGGATGAAAAGATTGGTAATATAAAAGGTGAGATAAAATTAGTTCAAAGCGATATCACTATTACCGGCGAAACCCTTGAAGCTTTTCTTAATGATAAGAAATATATCTTTCAGGAAAAGGTAATATTGATTCAGGAGCGAAAAGATAAAGAAGAGAAAGAAGATAACATTACCTGGAATTGTAACAACCTGGAGATTTTTACTGATACCCAGGATTTAACTGCCACCGGAGAAGTGAAAATCTTAAAGAAAGATTACATTATAACTGCCGAAAAAGCAGTTTATAATGATAAGGAACAGAAGATTACTTTAACAGGCAAAGTAAGGATAGAAGAAGAAGGCGGCAGATGGATCACCGGCGATAACGCTGTCTTTTATATTGATAGCGAAAGATTAGAAGTAGGAGGAAATGTCCGAAGCGGCATCAAATTAGACTAAATGACAAGTTTGGTGCCAGGCACCAAACTTGTCATTCTCACATAGAGGGGCGATTTTATGAGGATTTTAAGCTTGAAAAGAGCGATAATTGTTTTATTGATGATAGGAATAATGGCGATAGTAGCCGGATGTGCGCGCTGGCCTCATGGGCCGGAACCAGAGCCGGGAACGGAATATCAATTAAAAGTCACTGTGCAAGTATTAGGAGAAATAAATGTTAATGATGGAATATACTATATTGTTCTGGATAATGATGGAAACTCTGCTGATGGACCGGGAGGAGAAGTAGTTGATTGGGAAGATGAATATTATTATGTTCAATTGGATGATTGGGGTTTTGATTTTACCCATGTGGAAGAAGGTTCATCATCTATAGCATTAACCGATTCATTGATTGACCATGATGAACTGCAAGTAACAATTAGTCTTAGTGATTTAGGAGAAATAGAGAATAGTATTGATTTTAATGTTGTCACTACTGATTTAGATAATAATACCTATGACTATCTAGGTAATTATCTTACTATCGGAACGACATTTGGTTCAATGACAGAGGATTATCCTTCGGGAAGTGGCACGGAAAATTATGAAGATGATTTTATTATTATTGGAGTAATAGCAGAGATAATTACATTTTAAATTTATTTAATACTTAAACAATCATCAATAAAGACAGGACAGAGACCTTTTTTATTTTCCTCACTATATACTATATACTCGACACTTGATACTGTTTTTACTTTCCCCCAATAGTAATCTTCTCAGTGGGGAAGGCTTTGATGTAGAATTCTACCCAGATAGATTTAGTTGCCTGCTTATAATTAAAGGTTATTTCTCGGCAGTGAAGGTCCCTGGTAATTCCCACCACGCTATTAGTAAGTTTGAAATCATCTAAATTTACTACACCTTTATATTTGATTCTCCAATCCTCGCTTAACTGTAAATCAAGTGTGGAATTTATCTTCTTGGTCCATTCCTTAGTATTCAGATTATAAGAGGAGCTAAAATTCATCTTCCAGTCTTCTTTTGGTTTATACTCTAATTTACCCACTAGATTACCAAAGGTTTCGGTAACAAAATTATAGTTAGTAGATAAATCTAATTTAAACTTTTCGGTTGGCTTTAAAGTCAACTTCCCCTTAACTGTATTGCTTAGGGGAGCGATATAGTCAAAATTAAAAGGTGTGGGACCTTCTGTTTTATTATAGTTATAGGATAAAGTGAACGAGATGAAATCTTCGTAAGAAGCTTTTAAGTCAATTTTCCCGCCCAGAAGATAGCGGGCTTCCCCGGATAAATAAACATCCTGCCGAAAAGTTCCAGCAGGGGTAATGGTAATATAATCCCCAAAATCAATTGGTCTTTTAAGATTAAAGATTATTTCTCCCCGCACATTATCTTCTTCAGTAGCCGCTTCATAAAAATGTCCCACAGAACCTTCAAGGGTGTAAGTAATTTTAGTATTCCCGATCTTCTCTGAAGGTTTTTTAAAAATAAATTCCGGTAAACGGTCAATCACTTTTGAAACATTCTCTCCGGTGAAAGTATCGCCATCCAGATCAAATCTTTTTTCTGCAATGATGTCCAGAGTATAACCGTCCCCTTTATATTTTAAATCCCATTTTGGTTTAAATTCACGATCTGCTTCCTGATTAGCAGGGTTTTTATCAGTATAAAGTAAAGTTAAAGCTGAGCTTAATTCATCACTGATAGTATAGTTATGTTTTAGGGTCATATTACCATTAAGATTTAAATTTTCCAGTTCAGTACCGCTAAAATTATATTTACCGGCAAGCTTAAGGTTATAATTTTCTCCAACCTTATCAAGACTAAATTGGGATTTTAAAACATTGGATGGAGTTGAGCCACCGGTTTTGGTTCCACTATAATCTAAAATTACCTGAGTTTTTATATTTTCTTCTTTAAATTCCTGCTTGTAGTTTAATTCCCCGGTCAATTTAATCTGGTTGGAATTTTTTTCCTTAATATTATATAGAGAAAATAAAGTTTCTCCGGGATTATTTTCCTCGCCGATTTCCAAAGTATGTTTAAAACCGATTCCGATTCCTCTTTCTTCAAACCAGTCAAAGTAAAGGGTACCGTAAGATTTTTCATCTATATAGTAATTGAAATTTGTTTTAACAAACCAACCATCCTTACTATTTTGCCCTATCTTGGGAAGAATGGGTTGCTGAGTTTTGCGGTCCAAGAAAATAAGGAAATAGGGCAGGGTAATAATTTTCATTTTACCTTCATACCAGGAGATATTACGGGCGATTATTTTATCCTTGGGATAGATAATCATTTCTTTGGCGACTATACGATAATGAGGTTCTTCCGATTCACAGGTAGTAAAACTTCCTTCTTGAAATTCTACTGTTTCGGGGAAATTTTCCATCTTTTCCCCCTGATAATAGAGTTTTCCCTTGATGCCTTCCCCGGTTATTTCACCTTTTAACCTGAGCAGAATTATTTTTTTAGTTTCCCAATTATAAGTAAGTTCCTCACACTTAGTTTCTGTTTCGTCCTGTGTAAAAAAGACATTTTCGGAGGCAGAAAGCAGGTTAGCGGTTAAATTGATTTTTAAATAATCAGCCTTTATCTCGATATCTTGATATTTAAATTGCACCCCGTCTTTGGCGATAATTAGGTCTTCCTCGTCGACTTTTTCATAAGTGATGTATTCAGCGACAAGGGAGATATCTAATTCCTCTTCTGTTTCTTCTTCTATTTTTTCTGTATCTATAGCCTCTTCAGTTGCTGGTGTTTTTTGTCCTTCTTCTGTTTCGAGTATCTTATCTCCGGTCTCTCCCATTTCTCCTGTTTCTTGTGCGAAGGATAACAGGGTAAACCCGAAATTCAAACTTCCCAAGTTTATCCCTAAAATTAGTGTAAATATTACTAAAAAAAATACTACTTTCTTTGCTTTTTCGCTTTGTATCATATTTCTTATATTTCCTTATAGGATATCTTTATCTGAAACCCATCTTCATTTCTGTATTTTCTATCTTTTTCTGGCTCCTAGTTTCTCTTTTCTTTACTAAATACTATTCACTAACGGCTAAGTAATTGGCCGATTGGGCAATTACTTTCTCTCCGCTCCCAACATAATAAATATCCCCAAAATACCAAAAATCATATTAGGTGTCCAGGCGGCCAGAACCGGCAACAACATTCCTCCTCTTCCCATAGATCTGGTAGTGGAAAGGAGGACATAATAAAGCAATACCAAAACAATACTCAAGATTACTCCCGTAGCTTTACTCCCGCGCTTTACCCGCAATCCCAAGGGCACCCCCAGCAGCACAAAGATTAATCCGCTAAAAGGGATAGAATATTTCATATAGAAATCTACTTCGAAATTTTTAGTATCTGCACCTGCTTTCTGTAAAATATCTATCTGCTGCCTTAATTCCTTACTGCTCATCTCCTGAGGAGTTCTCTGGTTTTTAAAGAATTTTTGCAAGTCTTCTTTAACAATAATATCTAAAGTTACAAAGCTCATTTCATATGTAATTTTTCCTTCTTCATCGTAATTATATATAGTTCCATTCTCCAATTTCCAGGTATCAACCACCCACTTACCGCTCTTGGCAGTAATCATTCTAGGAAACTTTTCCCGGGTCATTTCATAGACCATAATATCTTGCATTATCATATTTTTTTCATCAAGCCGGTTTATATAGAAATAGCGGTTTTCAGCATCGCGGAAAAAGACATTTCGTCTGATGTTGGGCGGGCCTTTTTTTAATACAATTTCCCGGATAATATTCTGGGAAATATGATTGGCTTCGGGAACAATGTAGTCATTGATCATGAAAGCCAAAATACTTATAGCAAAAGCTGCAATTATAAATGGGATCATTATTCTACGCAGGCTTATCCCTCCTGCTCTCATTGCGGTAATTTCTCCATCTGTAGATAGACGGCCAATAGCCAGTTCACTGGAAGCGAGCAAAGAGATGGGGAAGGTTACTACCAGAAATGCCGGAAGGCGATAGGCTAATAACTTGACGATATAAGGCCAGGCCACTCTCTTATTAATTAACATATCCATCAACTCGAAGAGAGTTTGCATAATCAGCATAATGGTTAGAGCAGCAACAGCCAAAGCCACAAAACTCATTACTTCTTTTACGACATAACGGTCTAATATCTTAGGCCGCGAAAGCTTTCCAACTGATATATTTATAGTCATCATTCTCCTACTTAAAATATTTTTCTAAGTATAACACATTTTTATTTTTTTCAAAAATATAACAATGACAAATTTGGTGCCTGGCACAAAACTTGTCATTACTCGATACGCAATACACGATACGATTTTATGGATTTGCCAAAAGGAGGGAATTTATTATATAATCAAAAAAATTGTAAATTAAGGAAAAATGTGGAGATATGGTGAAGAGATACATAAAAAATAATGCAGTTAAAAAAAATAGAATATTTTCTTTAACCACATGCCTTGTTTTTTCTTTGCTTTTTATTCTTATAGCCCAGATTTTGCCATCACACAGTACTTTTACTATTGTCCTGGCCGGCTCGGGTCCTTCCATTTTTTTCCCGGAAGATTCCTGGGATTTTGGAGAAATTACTCCTGATGAAATCCCTACTCATATTTTTAAATTTAAAAATATAGGAGACGAGGTTTTAATTATAAAGGGAACCAGGATTAGTTGTGAATCCTGCGTTGATTCCATTATTTCTGCCAGTGAATTTGATCCGGGAGAGGAAGGCGAACTGAAAATTACCGTTAATTCGCTTGACATGATAGGGCGCTTCACTAAACGGATTTATATAGAATCTAATGACCCGGATAATCCCCGGGCAGCAGTTACCGTTTCCGGGTTTATCAAAGAAAAAAATGAATCTGTTGTTCAGGCTGCCTTTAAAATCGGAATGTCTTATTTTGGTAGGGGGGAATACGATAAAGCTATAATTGAATTTGAAAAATCAATTGAATTGGACGAAAACCATACGGAGAGCTACTATTATCTGGGGCAATGTTACCTGCAAAAAGGCATTATAGAATACAACAACAAAAATATTTTTAAAGCCTATAGTCTTTATCGAAAAGCAAACAAGGTTGCGGAGCAAGTGATCCCTCAATATGAAAAAAACATCGAAAATAATCCGGAAGATTTAAATAGTTATCTCAGATTAGCTTATATTTATGAAATAAGGAGTATAGTTCCTTTTGTTAATGAGTATGATGAGGCTCTGGAATATTACTTAAAAGCCTTAGATATTACAACAAGTTCTTCTTCACCAGGGAATGCGGGAATTATTATTTATCTCAACATCAGAATAGGATATATATACTTTGAAGAAAAGAAATATCTCCAAGCAATAGAATATCTGGAAGCCGCCCGGAAAATGTCTACCCGAAATATAGAGGTTGCATATTATCTGGGTTTATCTTATGATAAAATAGATGAAAAAGAAAAAGCCCGGGAATATCTCACCCAGGTGATCGAGCTCGATCCCCAATCAGAATTTGCACTTGAAGCGGAAAAAAAATTGAAGAAAATAAATAAAAAATAGTTATCCGGCTACCTGGCAAACTGGCGAACTATACAACTAACAAGGAGGCTTTATCGTTGTTATCAATTAGAAAATTAAAAAAAACAAAAAATGACAAAGGACCGTCCCCTGTCATTTTTCTAATATTATTATTACTGTCTTTTTCCCTCATACTATTAAATGGCTGCATATTTGCTCCTTTCTCTAAAGGTTCGGTTGAGGGGTATGTCCATGAGGAGACAGTTATAGATACCCGCCCCCTTGAAGATGCCCTGGTCAGCATAACCGGCTCCTCCAATACTGCTCTCACAGATGAAGAGGGCTATTTCCGGATAGATGAGATATCTATAGGCAGTCGGACTTTAACAGTCATCAAAGAAGGTTATCCTAAATTTCATTTTTTAAATGTTTTTGTAGAAGAAAGCCAGGTTAATATTGTAAACAACGGCAATCCCATAATTCTTCAGCCCTATACTGATAAATATCTATTTGATGGGGGGATTATTTATTACAACCTTTCATATTACAGCGCTGCGATTACTACCTTTCAACAACTACTTGACGATTACCCGGACAGTTCCTATGTTGATGATGCTCAATACTATATTGCCTATATTAATGAAAAAAAATTTGGTTATTACAGTAAAGCTCTCTTGGAATATTACCAATTACTCATTAATTACCCCGATAGTATATGGGCAGATGATGCTCAATTGGGTATGGGTAATTGTTATTACTCAAGCGGTGAATACAATAATGCAATTATCGAGTATCAAAAAGTTATTGATGAGTATCCCGATAGTCCTTTTCATGCCTTTGCCCAGTACTATATCGGCCATAGTTACCGAAATTCATATAATTTCACGCAGGCCGTTATTGAGTTTGAGAAAGTTATCGAAAACTATCCAGAAAGCGATTACCCGGCTCCCGCCCAATACTATATTGGTTATTCCTATTATCAGGACAAAAATTACAATCAGGCAATATTAGAATTTCAGCTCACCATAGATAATTACCCTGATTCTACCTGGCCGGGCGAACCGGATAGACTTGTTGCCCCTCTTGCTCAGTTTTATATTGGTTACTGTCATGGTAAGCTTGCCCAATATCTTGAGGCAATTGCTGCCTATCAAATGGTAATCGATAATTATTCAGATTCTACCTGGAGTGATGGTCGAGGAATTCCTCCCGAAGCCCAATTTTGGATTGGCGATTGTTACCAGAATTTGGGGGTAAATGAGGAAGATGAAATTATTCAAAGGGACAAGTTAGATGCAGCAATTCAAGCTTATCAGCTAGTAATTGATAATTATCCAAACAGCACTTGGTGGGACGATACTTCTATCCCTGTATCCGCCCAATATCGAATTGATTGGATAAATGTTAACTACCCCCCAAGCATATAAATTAGTATATCGTATCTATTTAGTTAGCTAATTAGTTGGTTGCTTTGTTAGCTGGTTAAGAAAAAGACTAGTTAGTCGATTGAGGAATTTGTATTAAACTAGTTAACCAATTAACTAGCTAACCGGCTAACTAATATAATGGTGAATTGCTAATGGACGAACTTAAAATAATAGAATCCTGTCTCCTGGGAAATACCCGAATATTTTCCCGGTTAATAGATAACTATAAGAATATGGTCTATAACTTAGCCTATCGGATGAGCAGCAATTCTCATGAAGCCGAAGACATATCCCAAGAGGCCTTCCTGCGCGCTTATCAATCACTTGCCCGTTTTAATCCTTCCTATAAATTCTCTACCTGGCTCTATCAGATTACTCTAAATATTATTCGGGACAGGTTCAAAAAAAAAGAATTAAATTATGTTTCTCTGGACACGCCGACAGAAACGGATGATTCAGAATTTTATCACCAGCCTGCGGATTTAACCAATAATCCCGAACAGATTATGGCTAAAAAAGAAGATTTTCAGGTTATTCAACAGGCTATCCTCTCTCTTCCCTTAAAATACAGAGAAGTTCTAGTCTTGCGTCACCTACAAGATCTTTCATATATCGAAATAGCAAATATTCTCAAATTGCCGCAGGGCACAGTTAAAATTCGCCTTTATCGTGCCCGCGAACAATTGAAGAAAATATTAATAGATAGTATTTAGCGCATAGGAAGGTAGGGGTTTGATTTATTAAACCCGTTTGTTTTTTCTATCATTGCGAGTGACCGTAGGGAGCGCGGCAATCTCGTCCAAAAACCAAAAGCTAAAAACCAGTTTTGCGATTTAATTAGTCAATTGGACAATCGGTGAATTGCTGAATTAATTCTTGTAACTTTTCCATTATCTTATCGTATTATATATTGAAAACTGACAAATATAAACCGGAAACAAGGTAACAAAATGAACTGTAAAGAAATTAAAAAAATACTAAATCCCTATATAGATAAAGCACTTGATGCAGATACGACCAAGCAAGTCGATAAACACTTAAAATCCTGCCCTGAATGTCGCGAGGAGTATTTGAATTTGAAGCAAGTTGTCTCTGCTTTAAATTCTATTTCTCCTCAACCGGCACCGGCAGATTTTACCCAAAGTATAATGGCCAAAATAACTCAAGAAGAGGTCGAGATTAAATCTTCCTGGGTAGACAGCATCAAAAAGAGAATTTCTATTCCACAGCTTTCTTTTCGCCTGGTTGGAGCCGCCGCCATAGCCCTAATTGTATTCTTTGCCTTTACTTTAATCTTTAAAATGCCCGAAACTCCTTCTATCTGTTCAGCTGAAGTACAGTTTTCTTTAAAGATTAATGATAACAATGCTCACACTGTGGCTATTGCCGGAGATTTTAATGGATGGAATCCGCAAGCTAATATTTTAGAAGATACCGAGGGAGACGGCATCTGGACCGGAACCCTAAAATTAGAACCGGGAAGATATGAGTATATGTTTGTATTAGACGGGGAAAAGTGGTTTCCCGATCCCAATGCACTTCGTTATGTTAAAGACGGATTTGGCAATAAAAATGCTATTTTAGAAATAAACAATTGCAATTCAACTTAAGTAAGTTACCCAGTTACCCGGTTATCCAGTTAACTAGTCCAAACTGCAAACCGGCTAACACAAAACACACTGGTGAATTAAATTATGAAACTAAACAAAAACAAAATTAAATTTAAATTAATATTTTCTCTAATAACCTTACTCGCAATATTCTCTATTGCTATATCTGCTTTTACCGCAGAAGAGCCAACTATAGACGAGCAATTAGAACAGCTAAAAAATATTTTGGATTCTTCATCCACTTATTCCGCATTTCAAACTACTATGCTTTTAAAAAGCACCCAGCAGCTGCTTGATGCAGGAATATCCTTTGAAGATACCAGAGGAATTATTGAGAGTAGCGTAGAAGAATCATTTGATGCCTATAGTGTAAAGAAAGTCTTTGATGTTATCTTGGAAACTCAACAGGAAAATCTACCAACTGAGTCCTTAATTAATAAAATGAATGAGGGATTTGCCAAAAATGCAGACAAGACTGTAATAATTTCGGTAATTTCCACCAAAGCGGAGAATCTAAAAAAAGCTGCTGAAATTTTAAATGAATCCAAACAAGAGGGCTTGGAGGTTAATGGCGGGGAAGAGATGCTTAAAATATTAGCTGATAGCCTGGAAAACGATGTCCCTGATGAATCTCTCTCCTGGTTGTTAAAGACAGGAACCGCCGAAGGTAAAAGCATAATAGAGATTTCTGAGATAAGTGAAGAATTGAGTTATTTAAGCTTACTGGCAATTGATTCAGGTTTAACCTCCGAAGAAATTGCTCTTTTATTTAAGAAAACCATAGAAAGTAGCACCAATATTGAGGAAATCTGTGAAAATATTCAAAACAGTTTGGAAGCGCAAATTAGCACTGCAAAAACAGAAACGGGCGGAACAGTAAAGCCTTCTATAACTTCAGATAGTGGGACACTGCCCAGTTCATCGATAGAAAGTCCTGTAGAAGTTGGAGAAACTCCCACTCAAGATGCAGGAGAAGCACCTGCAGAAACAGGCGGTACACCTGAACCCTCTGCTCCGCCTGAAGGAGAGGCGCCACCGCCCCCGGAAAATTAATACAAAGTTCTTTGAAAAATAAAAAATTATAAATATTTTCCCCAAAAAGAAGGATTTTTCAACTAACATGTCGAATACAATAAATCAGTTACTCAGTTATCTGGTTAACTAATTATGAAACTTTTCTTGACTTCTATCGTATTATTTATTAGTATTTATTTAGTTATTTGGTTACGCAGTTAAATAGTTAATTGGTTTGTTAAGTAATTCATCTTTGTTTTAACCAATTAACCAACTAACGACTATACAGCGGTAGTTTCTCAATCCGTATCAGGTCGAGATGTAAAAGTGTTTATGAAATAACAGGAGCAAAATTCCCCTCATAAACAGCGAGATTAAGAAGCTATTTTAAAACAGAAATTGATTTAGTTAATTTCGCGAAATTAAATAATAACAAGATTCTTTTTAAAAAACGAAAGGAGATAAAAATGAAGAAATTATTATTTGTACTAATGGTAGTAGCAATGGCATCTTTCCTCTTGGTTGGCTGTCTACCAGGTTTAACTCCAGACCCAGAACCAGAACCAGAACCAGACCCAGACCCAACAGTCCAAGCAGCAACCATTACTGTGGATGGTGAATATTATGATGCTTCTAAAGGATTAACCTATGTACAAGCAGGATCTAAACTAGTAACCGTTACCTTTGAATTACCAATCGAAGAAGAATTTGGAGTACAAATCAATGGAGTTCCTGCAACAGTTAAAGCCGGTTCAGACCGCAAAATTTGGACTTTGTTAGTTGACTTCAGTTTGTCACCATATGAAGTAGTATGTATAGAACAGTGTATAACTGTCACGGTTGGACATCCCTGCTGCCCTGAAGATGCTGATACTTATTGGAAATTAGTAGTACCGGATGGCGAGGCACCTTGTGCCAGCTTTACTCTTACTTTCGAAGATTGCGGAGATTGTTTAGATATATTTGGAGTCTCCATGTCCTGGACTACTAGTTGTGAAGATGAGTGTGATGTACCTGCAGATTGTTGCGGCGATGACTGTTCTGGTGTAGGTGACTGGAGCTTTGTTTTAGATTATGATGAATGTGATGGACCTTGCGATACTGAAACTGGAAATGATTGTGCTATAGCTGGTGCATTTGAATGTGGATGTCTGTTCTATAGTGGTCAAGGTGATCCTGCAACTACTGGCACACATGAAGTTCTAGTCAGTATTAAGGATAATGTAGGTAATGAATTCAAAGATACCTGGGTCGTTATCATTGACACCGATGAAGTTGTTAGCGTTGATGGAGAAGCAGTAACATGGGATGCTGTCAATGAAGTATGGACAGTAAAGTTAGATTTTGACTGCACATGGGATGGTTGCGATGACTGCTTTCCATCAGAGGACTAATTAAACATCTAGTAAAATAAAAGTTGATTGATATATAATCAGCAAAAAAAGGGACACCTGAAGGTGTCCCTTTTTTATTGAAAGAAAAACTATAAATTATTTCTTCATATTGCTTTAATCACCAAGTAGCCAATAATTAAGCAACTTATTTATCTCTAACATCTAACTACTCGAACTGGTTCACCAGCTAACTAACAAGGCGGTTTACTAATTTAGTGTTAGTTAAATTTAATTGACATCTCTAATCAAGCTATTTATAATTATAAGTAATGTAAAAGCAAATTCTATTAAATTTATAACAAAATAAGGAGAAAAAAATGCAAAAAAAATTGTTGATCTTATCATTGTTATTCCTAATATCAGTTGTTTGGACAGGTTGTCTTTTCTCAGAACCCAACAATGAACCCATTATAACCTCTACTCCGATTACCACAGCATCTGTTGGAGTAACTTATAACTATAATGTCAATGCTACTGACTCTGATGAAGATACTTTAACCTATACTCTTACTTCCCCACCCTCCGGAATGACTATTAATTCATCTACCGGGTTAATAAGTTGGACCCCAGCTGAAGAAGGGGATTACCCTATCACAGTAAATGTATCAGATGGGAAATCGACTGATACCCAGAGCTTTACTATTACAGTAAGCTTAGGAATCACAACTTCCAAAAGAGTGGTAATGTGGGAATTATTTGTCGGCCCTGCTTGTGTTCGTTGTGCCGGTGTTAGTTCAGATATAGCTCAACTAAGACAGGAATATGATTATGATGAGTTGGTGATTTTAGAAGAATACGGATGGGACACCAGTAGTTATTCAGGCTGGGGAGTAAATGATGTTGTAGATAGATATTATGAATATCTCGATTATGTAGGCGATGATAAGAGCGGTTTCCCTGCCGCCTATTTTAATGGAGTAAACCAGTTTGTCTATTGGGGAGATAGGGGATATAGTAATTACAAGGCAGCCATCGAGGCAGAATTAGCCAAGCCTATGCAAGTTGCTATCTCTGCATCTTATGAAGCAGCTGGCTATATAGCAAATATTACCGGGAACATAGTTAATGTAAGTGATAGCACTTTAAATAATATAGTTGTTGAAGCGATGGTCTATGAAGATTCAGTTTATTCAGAATACCGTAAACAGAATGTTGACCATGTGGTTAGGGATATTATCACCTACGGAGAATCCGGTGAACTAATTGCCAGTTTTGCCCCAGGAGAAAGCTACGAATTTTCACTGACTTCTTCATCTTTAAGCAATGTCCATAATATGAGCAATATTCACGTAGTAGTCTATGCCCAGGCACCGTATAGTTCGACCAAAGAAATCCTGCAGGCTCTATATGTGGAATAGATTAGTTACCCAGTTGGCCAGTTGAATTAATCGTTAGTATCAAAAACTAGTTTCGAAACTAACGACTAAACGGGAGTTTAGAATGATTACAAAAAGCAAAATAAAAATATTTTTCATAATGTTCAGCATCCTTGTATTTTTATTTTTAACCGGCTGTTTAGGTTCCTCCACCGATGAAACTCAGATTAAACAGATTGCTAAGAATATTGAAAAGGCCATTGAGGAAAAAGATGAAGATTTATTTATGGAAAATATTTCCTATAATTATTCTGATGATGCCGGTGGGACTTACGATAACAACATTAACGACTTACCTGAGGAAATATTTTCAAAAATAGAAGATGCTGAAGACTTAGTAGACTTTTTTTCAATGTTTAAAATTGAGGCAAAAGTTACTATCCCCGAAAGTGACTTAGTTGTAACCGATATATACGCCAGCGGTAAGATGACGATTCAAATTACTTTAAAGGCTTGTATTGTCTGGGTTGTATGCCATGATTTATATAATGAAAACATCGAATACGATGTCGATTTTATAAAAGAAGACGATGACTGGAAAATCATCTCTCTAACAGAAATTTAAATCCGGCTAACTAATCCTATCCTATCCGGTAAACTAAAAAGGGAATTTGAGGAAAATAACATAATGGAGCATAAAGAAATAAATTTAATTCGTCACAGTCGATCTATTTTCACCAATGCTATTGAAGCAACCATCATCGCTCTTCTCATTTTAACTCCTCTAGTCTTTTATCCCTATCTGGTGCGGATATTTAACCCACCAAAAGAATTGACTTTTAGTATTTTACTAATAATTGGTTTAATGCTCTGGTTCCTAAAAATGACTGCCCGGGAAGAGTTTAAAATTACCCACACCCCCTTAAATCTACCCGTCCTGGCTTTTATAGTAATTTGCCCTCTCTCCCTGCTCTGGTCTAACAGCCCTATGGTGAGCCTTTTAGAATTGCCCTTATTTTTAGCCGGGCCCATACTATATTTTATAATAACAAATAATATCCATGATGAACATCAAATCAACCGTCTGCTCACTACCTTACTTATCATCAGCAGTTTATTGGGCATATACGGTATCTTCCAATATAATGGGATAGATTTTGCCTTCTGGAAGGCGAATGTAGGCAGAAATCAGGTCTTTGGACTTTTCGGTAATGTCAATTATTTCGCCGAGTACATGATTGTGCCCCTGCCCCTTGCCATATCTCTTTTCTTTGCCACTCGAAACCGCACCCACAAAATTTTGCTCCTCATAGGAATATTGGCGATGGGAGGAAGTCTGATTCTAACTTTTACCCGGGGTTCTTATCTGGCCATAGGAACTTCATCCCTCTTTATGTCCTTTCTTTATCTAACCAGCCGGGGTAAAGGATTTGTTAAAGAGCACAAAAAAATCTTTGTTATTATCCTTGCCCTTATCATCTTAATAACCTTTCTCTTTGCCCTGCCTAATCCCTTAAATCAACCGGGCACAGTTATATCCAAAATAAAGGGTAGAATTTCTATTTCCCAATTTACCAAAGATTCATCTCTTAAAAGACGAATTGCTACCTGGGGGTTTACCGGCCTGATGATTAAAGACCATCCCTTGCTCGGCTCGGGTATTGGTACTTTTAAATATAATTCTCTAAACTATCAGGCCCAATTTTTTGACCAGGGAGAAAACCGCCGTCTATACCCTTATGGAATTGCTGATAAAGCGCACAATGAATACCTTCAGCTCGGTGCTGAACTCGGTATACTGGGCTTAGGCATTTTCCTTTGGCTCCTCTTTAGCTATTTTAATTACGGAATAAAACTTTTAAAAAGATTAAAAGATGGATATAAGCAAGGGGTAGTAATCGGCCTGATGGGAGGAGTAGTAGCAGTTTTAATTGATGCTGTTTTTGGTTTTCCTCTACACTTGCCGGCAACCATTGTTCTTTTCTGGCTGTTTATAGGGCTTGTTATTTCTCTAAACAATTCTGAAAATCATTCTGAACAAAAAATGGAAACGATAAGCATTAAAGAGGCTCAGTCAAAAGCAAAGGCCAGAGGTGATAAGAATGATAGAACGGATAGAACAGAAAATAATATTTATAGATTTAAACCCATTTTATATCTGGTAATTATACTATTATCTTTATTTCTCTGTTTAGCAGCAACCCGCCCCTTTATTGCTCAGGTATACGAATTTTATGGGGTTGAATATGCTAAAAAAGCGGATTACGATACAGCCGCCAAATATTTTCAGGAAGCTTTAAAATGGAATCCCTATTTTGGGATGATGTACTATAATCTCGGGCAGATTATCTCCCAAAAAGGCATTTACACACCGGCCATAGAAAGTTTTGAAAAAGCGGAAAAATATATGGACCATCCTGATTTACCCGCAAAGTTAGCTTATCTTTATTTTAAGAAAGGTCAGCTGGATAAGGGGATAGTTAAATTAAAACAGGCGATAACTTATCAGAAGAATGAAAAGTTGATGGTCCCATTATATACTGACTTAGGGAATAATTACATGAAGGGGAGAAGATATAAACCGGCAGAAATTGCTTTTATAAATGCCCTGAAGATAAATCCCAAATATGTTAATGCCCATTATGGGTTAGCGGGGTCTTACCTGCGCCAGAACAAGATAGATGAAGCTCAGGAGGAGCTGAAAAAGATTATCGAGCTTGCCCCGGAAAGCCCGGAAGCCCAATACGCCAGGGAAACAATTCAAAAAATCGCCCTGGATGAATTAAAATCCCAACCAACTGAAACAGATAATCCGTAAGAGTGCAGAGGAAATTAGTTACCCGGTTACCCGGTTTACCGGTTAACTGGCAAATTAAACAAAAAGAGAGGTTTTTTAAATGCCAGAAATACAAGAAGAAGAAATTGATTTGCGTGAATACATCAATGTCTTACTGAAAAGAAAAGGTATTATTATCTTAATCTTTCTAATTGCAATTATTACCGCCGCTATCGTAAGCTATTTTGTTTTACAACCCATTTATGAAGCAAATGTAATCATAACAGTTTCAAAGCCTAAAATTGGAAATTCGATTGTAAGTGAACCTTCTATGGAAGATTACAAAAATTTAATTATAGATAATACTCTTAAAGAAGAATTAATACAAAAATTAAGTTTAGACAAGCCGCCCCTTGCACTAACCCCTTACGATTTAGATCAAATGCTTACCGTAGAGCTGCCAAAAGGTACCAATCTTATAAAAATGAATTTACAGACTTCAGAGCCCAAACTTACTAAAGATATAATTAATACCTGGACAACTTTATTTGTAGAAAAAAACAAAAGACTTTATTTTGACGAAGTAAGAAAAGCCAAAGCAGAAACCGAAGAAAAATTTAAACTTGCCGAACAGGATTTTTTTGAAATCGAAGAAAAATTAATGAAGTTTAATGAAACTGATAATGTGGAAACAATAGGAAATGAAATTAAATATAAAACGGCAAAAATATCAAGTTTTAAATCAAGATTAATTGATATTCAATTATCTCTTGAAAAAGAAAGTGCAAAAAAAGAGAAAATCGTTACAGTATTAAACGAACAGGAGAAAATAATAAAATTAAATAGATCAATAGTTGATGACCAATTTTTCCAACAATTAATATCTGATATTTTAGAGGTTAATCTTGATATTGCTAATCTCACCTATGTTAACGAAGTAACAAACCCAATTTATTATAATTTAGCTCAACAATTAATTTCTACAAATATTTCAATTAATTCTTTGATAGCAGAGGAGAATCAATTAGAAAAATATATTAATGATTTTAATGTAAGTTTAGTAGAGTTAAAAAAAGAATTAACTGGAAAGAAATTAATTCTGGTGCAATTGAATAGAGAATATAGCGCAAAAGAAAAGTTATATAATGCTTGTTACAAACAAGCTGAAGAAATTCGGTCTACCGAAGCTACCGAAGAAGACTTGCTAAAAATTGCCAGCTTAGCCTACGAACCAAGGGAACCAATTAAGCCAAACAAAAAACTAAACATTTTAATCGCCGGAGTGCTCGGGCTCTTTGTGGGCGTGTTCGTGGCCTTCTTCCTCGAATTCTGGCAAAAAGGAAAATAAAATAGTAAATGAAAATAAACCAAAAAATATCAATATTAATTTTTTTAATTATTTTTTTATTCACCGGTAGCATTTCTTTCATCTCCGGGGTCTTTGCCCAAAATATCGAGTCTACCCCCAAAACAGTTCCCCGCACCGTTCTAGTGGAACTATTTGTCCAGAAAGGATGTGTTACCTGTCCTATCGCTGAATTCTGTCTGGAAGATCTGGCCTACGAGTATGGCACAACCCAATTTATTCTGGTACAGGAGCACCTCTGGGGTGATGGCTATGATACCGCAGAGACTAATGCCCGCTATAACTGGTATGTTGGTGACGGCAAAAAGGGAACTCCCGATTTGTTTATCGACGGTTTAACTAAAAGGCTTCAGGGTTTATCCTGTGATTGCGTTGAAGGAAATTATGAATGTTACAAAAATGCTATTGATGAGGAGCTTACCCGACCATCTCTTCTTGAGATTTCTGCGAGCAAAACTACAATTGAATCCAACTATATTATTGAAGGCACGGTCAAAAATATAAGCGATACCTCTTTAGAAGATTTGGCGATCTGTGGGATGGTCGGCAAGGAAGGGGACGAACCCGGCCTGTATAATTACATTCAAGATATATTCCCTTTCCAGAATATGCCCACCGCACTCTTGCCCGGAGCTACCTTTAATTTTAGATTCATTCCCGAAATACCACTTGCCTCGGAGGCCGAAACTGACGATGAAAAAGAAGTCCTGCATCTGGTAATATTTGTTCAGAACACAGAAACCAAAGAAATTCTCCAAGCTTTATATGTAGAATGAGGGCAATCGGGCAATTTTTGCAAAGGAGTTTAAAAAAATTGAATTACTTAGAAAAATATAATTTCTGGTTAGAAAATGAATATTTCAGTGACGAAGCCAAAAAAGAGTTACGTACTCTTGAAGGAAACGAAGAAGAAATAAAAAACCGTTTCTACAAAGACCTGCAGTTCGGAACAGGAGGTCTACGCGGTAAAATCGCCATGGGCACCAACCGAATGAATATTTATACTGTTTCTCGTGCAACTCAAGGGTTAGCTAATTATCTTATCGAAGAATCACAAAAGCAGCCTTGCCCCCAAAGCTATCTTGCCCGCGGAGTGGTCATTGCCTATGATTGCCGACACAAATCTCGCGAATTTGCGGAAACCATTGCTTTAGTCCTTAATGCAAGCAATATTAAAACCCATCTCTTTGAGGATGTCCGCCCCACTCCTGAGCTTTCTTTTGCTGTGCGCTACCTCCATGCCGCAGCCGGTATAGTGGTAACCGCCAGCCATAATCCCCCGGAATACAATGGCTATAAAGTTTACGGACCCGACGGCGGGCAGATAATTCCGGAGATTGCAGATAGAGTAATCGCTCACATCAACAAAATAAAGGATTATTCTCTGATTAAAAAACTTGACCGCCCCGCTGCCGTCCAAAAAGGCCTGTTTAATATAATTGGCCCGGAAATGGACGAGGTCTACCTGCGTAAAGTAAAAGAACTTGCTATCAGAGATGATGGGCAGATAGATAAATCTATCAAAATAGTGTATACCCCCCTTCACGGAGCAGGAAATATTCCCATAAGAAAAATTTTAGAAGAAAAAGGGTTTACTAATGTATCTGTGGTAGAAGAACAAACTCTGCCCGACCCGGATTTTTCTACCGTAGAATCTCCCAATCCTGAATATCCCACTGCCTTTGAGCTGGCTATTAAATTAGGTCGCCGAGTAGGCGCTGAAATTCTGATTGCCACCGACCCGGACGCTGACCGCATCGGCCTGGCCGTAAAAAACCTCTCAACCAAATTCACCGTCCTAAACGGTAATCAAGTCGGCATCCTGCTTCTCCATTACATTCTAAGCAGCAAAAAGGAATTGAACCAGCTCCCCACCAACGGCTTTATCGTTAAAACCGTAGTAACCAGTGATATGTCCAAAGTAATTGCCGATAGCTTCAATGTAGACACCTACGAAACCCTAACCGGTTTTAAATTTATCTGCAACATGGAAAAAATAGTTCAGGAAAAAGAAGGCAAAGAATTCCTCTTTGGCTATGAAGAGAGCATTGGTTACCTAACCGGAGATTTTGTCCGCGATAAAGATGCCGTAATTTCCGCCATGTTAATTGCCGAAATGGCTGCCTATTACCATAAAAATGGATTCAATCTACTTCAAGTTTTAGATAATCTTTACGAAAAATATGGCTACTACGAAGAAGACCAGCACTCTATCTATCTGGAAGGGGCAAAAGGCGAGAAGAAGATTGCCGAGATTATGGAGATCTTCAGGAAAGAAGCCCTCCGAATAGAAGGTATGGAAATTGTCCGAATAGAGGATATTCTAACCGGCGAAAGCTATGATGTAAAATCTAAAAAGACTACCCAACTCGACTTTCCCCGCTCGAATGTCTTAAAAATAATATTTTCCGATGGCTCCTGGTACGTCCTGCGTCCCTCCGGAACCGAACCTAAAATCAAGCTATATCTGTCTTTTCACTCCCCTACTAAAAAAGAAGCCAAACAAAAAGTGCATCTCGTAAAAACCACCATCTTACAAAAAATAAATTCTATAATTAAACTTCAATAAAAGATAAAATGTCATTGCGAGGAGTGTAGCGACACGGCTTTCTCATCTTATATCTCGTATTTCAATCAAGTAAACCAAAAACTTGACAAATTCTCCATCACCAAAGTATAATATGTTAACAAAAAGATTAATTAAGTGTGCTTAGCCCCATGAAGTATAATGATATAAAAAAGATAAATAAATTATATTTTACTTACCAGGATGTAGCAAAAATACTATTCACAACTGAAGATTCTGCCCGGGTATTGTGTACCCGATATGTAAAACAAAAATATCTTATCAGACTAAAAAGGAATCTCTACACATTTAAGGAAAGATGGGATAATATTACTCCAAATCAAAGGTTGGAGACGGCAAACATCCTCCAGGTTCCATCTTATATCTCCTTGATGACCGCTCTTTCGTTTTATGAATGCACTACTCAGGTTCAACAGAAATTTATTGAATCCGTCTCCTTATACCGCACCTTCACCAAAGATATTGAGGGATTTATATTTAACTACAGTAAAATAAAAAAAGATTTATATTTTGGCTTTGATAAAAAAAACAATATATTTATTGCATCTCCTGAAAAGGCCTTTATCGATTCCCTTTATTTAAACTATCTAGGGAAATACAATTTAGATCTCAGCTCTCTAAATTTAGAAAAAATTGACATAAAGAGTTGTGAAAATATATTAAAGAGGTATCCCTCCAAATTTAAAATATATTACAAAAGGTATATGAAATGAATGATCTGATACAGCAAGAGATTTTTGAAATGGAAGCATTGGCCTGGCTTAAGAACAAGGGATTTCTCCGCAATATGATCTTTTGCGGAGGAACAATGCTACGACTCTGTTATGGTTTAAAAAGGTATTCGGTTGACCTGGATTTTTGGACATACCGGGTTGACAGAATAGACCAGTTTTTTATAAATTTAAAAGATTCTTTAAAGCCGGATTACGATTTAACTGATGCACAAAATAAATATTATTCCCTGTTATTCGAAATTAAAAAGGCACCATACCCCAGAAAATTAAAGATTGAGATAAGAAAAGAAAACAAAGAAAGTGATTTTCAGGACACAATTGCATACTCCCCATATTCTAACCTGCAGGTATTGCTTAAATCCTTCACATTAGAGCAGATGATGAAAAATAAGATAGAAGCCTTTTTAGACAGAAAAGAGATAAGAGATGTATTTGATATAGAATTTTTAACCAGAAAGGGAGTTAACGTTTCAGCAAATTATGAAAAATTAATAAAGATTAAAGAAATTATTGGAGAATTTAAGAAAAGAGATTACAATGTAACCCTAGGCTCTCTTTTAGATGATGACACCAGAGAATATTACAAGAAAGATAATTTTACCTATTTATTGGGCATTATCAATGAACGTCTTTCTTATAAATAGAAAAGGTTATTATTTATGTCATTCCAGCGCACATAGGAATCCATTTCCTTTTGTCTTGTATTTTTTTCTATCTAGCAACCGTTTCCCTTGCATTTCTCCCCCGTATATACTATAATCTACCTAAGTTCACATCCTGAACATTAAGGGAGTCCCAAAGTGCCCACTAAAAAACATCTCGATACGCTCTTGGAACTAAAAGAAAATCCATCCCAATCCCAGCGTTCTTTAGCCCACAAGCTAAACATTTCCCTGGGTCTGACTAACTCTATCCTGCAAAACTTAATTCATCGCGGCTGGATTAAAGCTCAAAAGCTAACTGGTCGTAAAATTCTCTATCTTATTACCCCCAAGGGGATGGTTCAGGCAGCTAATTTTATCTATGACCGGGTTCGGGAAACCCAACACTATTATCAACATGCCAAAGACCTGCTTACTACCCACTTTACTAATCTTTACGATAAAGGGGCAAGAAGGGCAGTTATCTACGGCACCGGACAGCTGGCCGAGATAACCTATCTATCCCTATTAGACAGTCCTTTGAAATTTCACTCAATCATAACCGATGACCCCATACTTTCCCAAAAGAAATTCCTGGGGCACGAAGTCCTCACTCTGTCCGAATTTGCCCAAAAAATATCGGAAACCCCTCCCCCCGAAAACTTAATCATACTTTTTGCTGTCAGTCAGAAGAAAGACGAAAAGGGGAAAGAAAAAAAACAATCTTTAAAAACCGAAATAAAAAAATACCAGAACCTGCCCAAAAATATCCAAATTATCAACCTCGAATCCATCTTAAAAAATTCCACTTAATTCCCTTCCGCACTTTTCCCGTACTATAACTATCCGCTAAACGCTGTACGCTCTACGCTAATGATCTACCCTGCATATTTAACTTGCAATATTAAATATTAAGGGTTATAATAAAAACAATAAAAATGAAAGCAATAAAAATAAACTTAGAAATATTATCTTATTACCCAATCGATAAATTAATTTCCTAATCTTTATTCTTATCTTAATTGGTAAATCGGTCAATTGGTAAATTGGTTAATCGAAAAATCTTGTATTTTTTTATATTTATTCTTGTATTTAATGCTAACGACTATTCACTAACGACTAATCAAGAGGCACGAAAAAATATGAAACTAAAAACCCGAATATTAGAAAAAACTATTCTTAAAGCAATTAAGACTTTTCCGGCAATTGTGGTTACCGGTCCACGCCAATCAGGAAAGACCACTCTTTTTAAAATGCTCTTTTCCAAAACCCACACCTTTGTGAGCTTGGAAGACCCCGATATAAGAATCCGGGCAAAAGAGGATCCCGTAGGTTTTTTAAATCAATATCGCCCGCCCCTGATTATAGATGAAATTCAATATGTGCCCGAATTGTTGTCCTATATAAAAACCAGGATAGATGAAAATCGCAAACCCGGTCAATGGCTATTTACCGGTTCCCAAAATTTTACTCTTATGCACAGTATTACCCAATCATTGGCCGGCAGAGCAGCAATTCTATTTCTTTTACCTTTTTCTCTTTCAGAAAGAGTAGATAATGCCTGCAATGCTCAGGATATTTCCACCTGGATAAAAAGATTAAATCTGACCAATAAATTTGACCGGAAAATTTCTCTTAATGAAGTCATGATGCGGGGATTTTTCCCTGAAATTGCTACTCACAAAAAAGTGGATAGAAAACTTTGGTGTAGTTCATATATTACTACTTATTTGGAAAGAGATATCAGAAATTTATCGAACATAGGTGATCTTAGCCAGTTCGAAAGATTTTTAATAGCCTGCGCAATTAGAACAGGACAGATTCTCAACATCTCTGAGGTTGCTCGGGATATCGGAATTAGCGTGCCTACCGCAAAAAGGTGGCTTTCTCTTTTGGAAACAGCGCATCAACTATACCTTCTTTATCCTTATTACCGAAACATTGGCAAACGCATAGTAAAAAGTCCTAAAATATATTTTAGCGATACCGCGCTATGTACTTATTTGTTAGGATTTCATGATGCTGATACTCTGCTTAAGAGCCCTCATTTTGGAAATTTATTTGAAACAATGATTGTTAATGATTTTTTAAAGAAGTTTTTGCATTTTGGCGATAAAGCTTCTATGTGCTATTTGCGTTCAAGAGATGGCCTCGAGGTAGATTTGGTTATCGAAATAGGAGGTTTCCTGCACTTATTTGAAATAAAAAGTTCAATGACCATAACTTCCAAGCATATTACTTCTTTAAGGAGGTTGGCCGACGATTTAGGCTCAAAGGTCAAAACTGCCGCGGTTATTTCCTGTTCTGACGAGAACTTTATAGTGAAAGATAACATTACCAACTACAGCTGGAAAGATATAATGACAATTTAATGCAGTTTATCAGGGGACGTTCATTTGACAAGGTTTTAAATTGAGGAGAAAAAAAGGGACAGGCTACTTTTTTGTAAGGCGTAGGGGCGTATTGTATACGCCCCTAAAAAAGTAGCCTGTCCCTTTTTTTATTATTTCATCCCGGAAAGTTCTTTCTGTACTTCTGCAAAACGCAGAGAATAATACTCCCGATTCTGCTGGTTCAGGCCGGTAATTGTATTATGTATCTCTTTGGTATTTTCCAGTATCTGCCGATAGCCATCTTTCTGGGCCGTTACTATCTCCTGCATAAACTTATCGATACGAAAGATCAAGAGTATCGACAAGGCGATAGGGAACCCCTGATTAGCAATCACTTCAGACAATGTTTTAACATCCATCACTTCCCTCCTTTCTCATTCTCTCCACCTGCTCCTCTTGGTGGGTCTCACATCCAGGTGCAAAAAATCCTTCTTCTCGTAAAACCCGATACCATTAAAATCTATCTTCTCAGATAACTCTAAAAGTTCGATTAGATTAACATCTTTTACCTGGATATCTGCGGCCAGTCCGGTACGGTGATAGCTGTTCGGTACTCCTCCCACTTTCTGGTTATATTCAAAACAGCGGTATCCGGAAGTAATATAGACCGGCCTTTCCAGAATATTCCTTAACTCTACTAATTTCCCCAGCAGCTTGGGATGTAACATCACCAGCATACAGCAGGGACAGGCAAATTCAGATAGCCTAAAATATTTTGCTACTTTTAGATTATTGGTACTATTTAGCATCTGTATAAGAACCAACTCCTTTCAGCATAAAATGTGGACATTCTTCTTTTGGAAAA
>RRYU01000881.1_pt1 | contig 24183 bp, 11 predicted proteins | sample 2162651 | NCBI WGS metagenome assembly RRYU01 (sample SAMN10267283, study PRJNA491782) | microbial mat metagenome | isolation source: biomat in the production well | place: Japan: Minami-Kanto gas field, natural gas well KTG3 | collected 2017-06 | reverse complement strand
CCCCCCCCCCGCTCGGCCAGATGGTGGGCCTCATCAATAATCACCACATCCCAGCGCACCTCGCGGCTCAGGTCATCGACAATATGCGGTTGCGCGGCAAAATGCATCGCCATCACCAGGCGTGGCACGATCCCAAAGATATTCAGTGGGCGGATACCTCACGTCGCAGGCGGGCATACGCCTGATCATTGGTGATGACCTCACATGCGAACCCGAACTTCTCACGCAGTTCAGCCTGCCAGCGCTGCGGTTCCAGGCTGGCCCGAGTCACGATCAGCACCCGCTCGGCCCGTCGCCGCTGGAGCAGGCGGAAGAGGATCATGCCCGCCTCAGCCGTTTTGCCCAGGCCCGTATCGTCAGCCAGCATGAGACGGGGAAACGGCAGGCTCTCGATGCGGCGGAGCGGTACCAGTTGATAGGGTTCTAGCACCAATCGGCCCCAATCGACCGATCCCAGGTGCCAGCGTCCGTGCGACAAGGTTAATCGGTACGCATCCTGCAGCGATTTCCATGCCATATGATCATATCCTGGCTGACCTAGCGTCCACGCCAGGGCTGGCGTCTCCGCCCGCTCAATCGCCTCAACCCCCAGCATGGCACGCACCACCAGACCCTGGTTTTCGCGGTTGCGCCCGAACAGGTCGCCCGTGGATGCACGGGACATATCAGCAACTTCCCACTGCAAGCTACGAAAGAGGACGCGCTGACCAACTTCAAACGGCATCGCCTGCTCATGTCTCGCTGAATACGCCGTGCTGTACGCTGAAACTAACAGATGCTAACATGCATGCACAAAACATATGCTACCGACAACGCCTGGTACACCATCCACACAGATGTGTGATGGGAACAATGTTGGGGTGGATTATAGCACATCGAACCAGCCGCTGTCAGGTGTTTTCTGATCAGGGCATGGGAGCAGACCACTGTCAGAGCGAGGGCTATCTCTACGCAGGAAGAAGAGTATGGCGATAAGAGGGTTGAGGCACGGGGAATTAAGCACCTGATGTATGGACAGATCAGATCACCTACCTCTAGGCATAAATATGCATACACAGCATAAATTTATTTTTACTTGTCTAATTCAAGAGACGTGCGGTATACTCAACACACCAGCGTTTTTGTATGCATTCCACACCACACACTGATACATATACAATGATCCGGGCCTTCTCCAGCGGATGCAAACCGGCCGGAGGCAGGGTACGTTTGTGCCAACACGTTGATTCGACACAGGGATCTTTGTCGTGAAACAGACCCGCCGACCACTTCCTGGTATCAACATTTTGACTCATCCTATGTAGTATATATTCCACGCAGAGCACACCTTACCGTGGCGCTAAACAACGTCTCAATGCTTTGCAGGATATGAGAACCTCCAAAGCTATAGATATGATGACAGATCAAGTAGAATCTGACGACAGCACCAATCCCCAACGTTCATGGCCGAGAAGGAAATAAAAATGCCTACACCTGCTTATGCTGATCTGGAGATCGGGCTTCATCGTCGTGATACTGACCAGTATACTGTCGATTTGCGCCTGAATTTGCCAAACAATGATGCAGACATACGCCTAACACGTGGTGTACCACCAACAGCACGCTTCGATCGGCAGTATCTGCTGTCACAAGAAATCGATCACAACACGTATGGACACACATTGAGTACCAGCCTTTTCGCTGATCCGAATGTCAAAACGGCATTTCAAAAGGCGATGAACGCAGCACAACTTCTGGATGTGCCATTACGTGTTCGCCTCCTTGTCGGAGAGAGCGCTCCTGAGTTGCATACCTTGCGTTGGGAAACACTTCAGAATCCAGACACCAGTCAACTCTTATGTACTGATGAACACATCTTGTTTTCACGTTACATGAGCAGCGATGATTGGCGTCCTGTAAATCTACGCTCAAAATCTGAACTTCGTGCCTTGATCGTTATCGCAAACCCGGCGGATTTGCAAACGTATGAACCTGGCGGTCAGCCTTTTCCACCAGTTGATGTGGCAAATGAAGCAGCACGCGCACGAAATGCATTGCGTGGCACTCCTATTTTGGAACTTGCATCGGCAGGAAACGCAACCTTGTCTAATCTTATGAAGCATCTTCGTGATGGGTACGATATTCTCTATCTCGTATCTCATGGTGCTCTCATCAACGGTGAGCCACTTCTGTGGCTAGAGAATGAGCAAGGGTGTGCTGATATTGTTACCGGTAGTGATTTGATAACCCACCTATGTGAAGTCCAGCATCGTCCTCGTCTCATTGTATTAGCTTCTTGTCAGAGTATGGGAAATGGATCTGTGAGTCAAAGTTGTGATAATGGCGTTTTAGCGGCCCTCGGCCCACGGTTGGCTCAAGCAGGCATTCCAGCGGTTCTCGCAATGCAGGGAAACGTAACAATACAAACTGTGACAACATTCATGCCCATCTTTTTCGAGGAACTTCAACGTCATGGGCAGATCGACCGGGCTGTGGCAGTGGCACGTGGAGCCGTACGTGATCAATTAGACTGGTGGATGCCAGTCCTCTTTATGCGCCTGAAGAGTGGGCGAATCTGGTGGTATGTTCCTGGCTTTGCCAATGAACAACAAAATTTCGAGAAGTGGCCTGCTTTACTGAGTAGCATTCAGCATGGATGCTGTACTCCGATTCTAGGTTTTGGCCTCGTTGACTCAATTATTGGCTCATCGCGAGAGATTGCTCACCGCCTTGCTGAAGTACATCATTTCCCTTTGGCTCCCCACAACCGCGAAGATCTCCCACAGGTAACGCAATATCTCACAGTCAATCAGTCGCCATTCTTTGTACGTACCGAATTAGAAAAAGCTCTGCGGGAGGGACTTCTGCGACGCTATAGCAATGACTTGCCGCCCGAGATACGTGCTGCCACTCCACCTATTTCTTTGAATGAACTCATCAATGCAGTAGGAACACTTCGACGTACAAACAATCCAGCAGAACCACACCACGTACTGGCAAACCTTCCGTTCCCACTCTATATTACGACGAACGCAGATAACCTGTTAACAAAGGCTCTTGAAGAAGCAGGCAAAACACCGCATGTATCGACATGTCCGTGGAATGAGCAACTGAATCGCTCCTCCGAGATTTTCGAAGGAACACCCACGCCTCAACAGCCACTGGTGTATCATTTGTTTGGAAACCTGCAGGAACCACGTTCTTTAGTCTTGACGGAGGATGATTATTTTAACTACTTAATTGGTGTAACCAAGAACGAATCTAGGATTCCAAAAATTGTACGACACCGCCTGGTCGATACGGCGCTGTTGTTTATTGGATTTCGTATGGATGATTGGAACTTCCGCGTCCTCTTCCGCAGTCTCATGAGTGCAGAAGGGCATTATCTCAGGAACCATTATGCTCATGTTGCTGTACAGATTGATCCAGAGGATCCATCTATTCTTCAGCCCGAACGTGTACGGCACTACCTCGAAGCCTATTTCAAACATGCCTCGATCAGTATCTATTGGGGAAGCGCAGAAGATTTTATCCGTGAACTACAGGCACGCATACATGCTGTTTCAGAACGTGAAGTACATGCCCTATGACGACAGCACAACCATCTCGATCCAATCCATATGTAGGCCCACGTGCATTCATTACTGGGGAAGTGATATATGGACGTGAGAATGAAGCGCGAGATCTCTTTTATGTGCTGACCGCAGACCGCATTGTCCTTCTGCACTCTCCTTCTGGTGCTGGCAAGACATCGCTTATTCAAGCGGCTTTGATACCCAGACTCCTGGATCGGGGGTTCAATGTTCTTCCCATTATCCGTGTCAGTACGGAAGTACCAGTCATAGATAACCAGCAGCAATCATCTTCATTGTCCCGGTCACCTAATCGCTATGTCCTTAGTGCCATGATATCATTGGATGAATCACTCGCCGAGGATCAGCAGACTCCCATTGAACATCTAGCGCACATGACATTTGAGCAATATCTGGCACATCGCTCTGGCAGCGAACCGGACACAGATATTGAGGTGTTAATTTTCGATCAGTTTGAGGAAATTCTCACGATTGATCCCGACCATCAAGAGGAGAAGACCGTATTTTTCCAGCAGATCGGGGATGCGCTGCTCAACCGCCAGCGTTGGGCTCTGTTTTCCATGCGTGAAGAATACATCGCAAGTCTGGAACCGTACCTGCGCTGGATTCCAACTCATTTTAAGAATACGTTTCGCCTGGAATTACTCACCACCGGGTCTGCACTGCAAGCCATCCAACAACCTGCCTTTCATGTGGGAGTAGACTTTATAAATGCAGCAGCAGACAGATTGGTCAATGATCTCCGGCAAGTGAAGATACAACGCACGGATGGCACTCTCGATGAACAACCGGGTCTCTATATAGAGCCGGTACAGCTTCAGGTTGTGTGTCGCCAAATATGGGAGCGTATTCCGGCTGAGGCTTCGCAGATCACTGTGGACGATATTGAGCAAATTGGTGATGTAGACAACGCATTGGCGAGCTACTACACAGCGTGTGTAACACACGTCGTTAATGAAACAGACATATATGAACGAGTTCTACGGAATTGGATTGAATATCGTTTGATCACCGAGCAGGGTCTACGCGGCCAGGTGCTTCGAGAACCAGAAATCACCAGGGATGTAGGAAATCGAGCAATTCAGCTGTTAATAGATGCCCATCTTGTGCGTGCAGAACCACGGCGAGGTGCTACGTGGTTTGAACTAACGCATGATCGCCTGATCGAGCCAATTCGCCAAAGTAATGCAGTCTGGCGTGAGATGTATTTAAACCCACTTCAGCGACAGGCGGTTATCTGGGATCGTCAGGGTCGGCCAGAGAGCCTGTTGTTGCGAGATAAAGATCTAATTGAAGCTCAGGCGTGGGTCACAGCGAACCCGAATGTTCTTACACCGATTGAGCAAAAATTTTTTAAAGAAGCATGCATCCGATCTGAAGAACGTGACAGAGAGGTTGCCCGTCAACAAGCACTAGCGCTGGCTCAGGCCCGTGCAGAAGAACAGGCTGCCGTGTCAGGTAAGCTGCGTCGCTTGTCAAACTGGCTTGTAGTGATGACAGGAATTGCGATTGTGGCAGCAGTCGTAGCAGTATTTCTATGGCAACAGGCGTATCAGAATGCCATCAAAGCTGTTCAGCAACAGCGGATTGCTGAAACCGCTGCTGCCGAGGAGCAATGGCAGCGTGCAACTGCTGAAGCTGGAAGTATGCTTGCCAACCGTAGTGCGAATGAACGTGCAACCGCTCAGTCTCAGGCTGAATCGAGACTTATTGAAGTGCAAAGCCTATCCTTAACGATTGCTGCGCAAGGAGTGCGGGATCAAGGCAATGTCGATGTGGCTCTGGCTCTGGCGCTTGCGTCAAATCAGTTGCCAGCATCATCAGTACAAACACAGTTCACCTTATCTGAACTAACCTATGAAGGGACACGCCATGTCTTTGAGGGACACACAGACTCCGTACGAGCTGTCGCCTTTAGTCCAGATGGCCAGACTGCTCTCTCGGGCTCCTGGGACAGTACCCTGCGCTTATGGAATATAGTAGATGGGCAAGTCGTACAAACCTTTACAGGACATGAGGGGCGCGTCAACAGTGTTGCGTTTAGTCCTGACGGCCTCACAGCGCTCTCTGGATCTCAAGACAGAACCCTCCGCTTATGGGATGTTCGCACTGGTAAAGAAATACGCTCATTTAATGGACACGATGCGGAAATCAGAAGTATTGCATTTAGTCCTGATGGGCAGATAGCCCTCTCAGGATCCATCGACGGTACCATCCGATTATGGAACGTGGCCGATGGAACAGAGATACAGCGACTCAGTGGCCATCGCGCAGGCGTATTTGCTGTCGCTTTCAGTCCAGATGGACAAACAATAGTATCAGGTTCACAGGATACAACTGTCAGAATATGGGAAGTGGCAACTGGCCAGGAAATCCAACAGTTTACTGGTCATAGGAATTCGATATTCAGTGTCGCATTTAGTCTTGATGGTCAAACCATTCTTTCTGGCTCAGCAGACTGGACTGTCCGTTTGTGGAATGTAGCAACGAGCGAAGAAATGCATCGATTCGAGGGCCATACTGGATGGGTCGTCGGTGTCGCATTCAGTCCTGATGGTCAAAGTATTCTCTCTGGTTCTCTGGATCGCACTGCACGGTTGTGGAATGTTGATGATGAGGAAAGCGAGCTTCGTCGCTTTGATGGACATGCCGACGGATTATTGAGTGTCGCATTCAGCCCTGATGGACAGAGCGTTCTCTCTGGTTCGCATGACCGCACCCTGAGACGATGGGACATACAAAGTGGAACAGCATTGAATCACTATGATGGCCATACAGCCGAGGTATCCAGTGTAGCATTTAGCCCGGATGGACAGTTTGCTGTATCCGGCTCATATGATCGCACTGTCAGGATATGGGATATACAACGTGGACAAGAACTGCACCGCTTGAGTGGTCACCTGTCAGAAATATTCAGCGTGGCATTCAGCCCTGATGGTAACAGCGTGCTTTCTGGATCTCGGGATCGTACAGCACGAATATGGGATATACAGACTGAAGACGTAGTGCAAATCTTTACGGGTCACGCAGATGCAGTACGTAGTGTGGGATTTGCTGCAGATGGAAATACTGCTCTTTCCGGGTCATGGGATGAGACGATCCAACTGTGGAGTGTACAAAGTGTGCAAGAACAACAACGCTTTATCGGTCACGACAATGAGGTAATGAGCATCGCTCTTAGCCCGGATGGCCAGACTGTTCTCTCTGGTTCAATAGATGGCACAGTGAGGCTGTGGGATAGACATACAGGGAAAGAAATACGTCGATTTGACCGTCATGCAGCAGGTGTCCAAAGTGTCGCCTTTAGTCCTGACGGACAAACGGTTCTATCAGGATCGAACGATCGAACTATGCAGTTGTGGAACGTCGCAACGGGGCAACAAGTCCAGCGTTTCCTGGGACATACTCAGACAATCCAGAGTGTTGCCTTTAGTCCTGACGGACAAACAGTTCTATCGGGATCGGACGATCGAACCATTCGATTATGGGACATCACAACAGGCCAGGAAATACAACGCTTTTTTGGTCATAGAGATGGAGTAACAAGTGTAGCCTTCAGTCCTGATGGTGCAACTATTCTCTCCGGTTCAAAGGATAGAACCGTGCGTTTGTGGCGTATTCACACAATAAAAGAGATGGTTGAATGGACATGTAAAAATCGCTATGTGCCTCAATTGACACCAGAACAAATGAAATTTTACCGCGTGGAACATCAACCCTGTGACAATCGCTAACAGGTTCATATCCCCTGTCGAGACAGCATAGAACCGCAAGTGGGTTCACACGCAGCGACATATGCCAGTGTGACGCCGCCGACAGTACGCGGGCGTCCGTGTGTACGCACCACACGCGTTCTTGCACAAACGCTGGTGCGCATGCCCGTCTGGTGCGTGTTTTGTGCCCCGAACGCGACCATGTTGACCAGACTTCCCGGCATTGCCTGCGGTGCGCGTGGCATGAACCAGCGACATCGTGTCCCAGCAGGATCATTCTGGAACCAGGTTGGGGACAGATGGTTATGTCTCGCATGTCCGCATCCGTTTGAAGGAATTGGGAGTGACATCCCTCCGGATACACCCACATCCATGGGGTGTATCCGGTTTCGTTTATTGCACGTGAGGGCACGTATGTTGGGAATGGGCCTTCAAGAGCGATTTTACACGGTGACATGTAACTTGATGCGTATACACCTACACCCCCCCAGCACACTAGCCTGCTGTACGTTGTCGGCAAGAACAATGCGTCCGTGCCGGAATGCCCAACTCATGCGAAGACGACGCTGCGACCGTCGGGAACCGTTCTCTGTGCATGTGTAGATATGCGTCATCTCCTCACGCTCGAGAACGTTTACATCATCTATCTATCATGTACCCCTGGCCTACACCTTGATACACCATCTATCGCATCACCAGTGGCAAAAACAGGTATTGTAGCGGCGGAGTACTCCGAACACTGCCAGCCAGCACGATGTCACCCACCTGGTCAAACAGCACGGTGATCGTGTTGTTTGTTGAATCAATCCGGCACCACGGGCACGCCGGCAAGGGTGTCCATGACTGCCCATCCCAGGCGAGGAGCGTCAGGTCGGTCTCATCCAGATCTCGTTCACGCACATCAGCGTCGGTGTAGTGCAGGATCAGAGTGTAGGGCCGTTGGAAGGTGGTGACCGGCTGACCATCGCTTGTCTGGGCATCCAGCCGGAAACTACGCAGCACCGTATAGCCAGCTGGCAGTGGCTGTGATGGCGTATCCAGGTGGGTGTAGGTCACATGGGTTGTTGCCGTCACGGAGCCTGATGGCAGGTCGACCTGCACGCTCCCATCGGCGTTGGTGATGATGCCGCCACTCGTTGCCGTCAGAGTGGTTGTGGTGTCGGTGTCAGCGGCTTGCACGTCAGTAGTCAGCAGAGGTCGCAACAACACGTCATTAGGCATCGGTGGTGCGTCGCCGCTGCCCAGCGCGGGCAACCCATTCGCCAGAAAGGCGGTCCAGCCCGAATCGCGGGTGCTATCAAACAGACGATTGGTGATGTACATCGCATACGCACTTGCTGTGATGGTGGTCGAACGGGGTGGATAGTAGATGCCTATCCCGTGGGCCTGTTCCAGATTAATCGCAAACAGCTCGTTTGTGGCAGGATTGATAAAGCGGCCTGAGGCATGCTGTTCATCCACCAGGAACGCTGCGATGCTGGTTTCCAGGGCTGCCGCAGCATGGATGACCTCTGCATCCGGGATGCCACGCTGGAGCCGCATGGCCAGATCGAGCAGGTCAACATAGCTGTCTTCCTGATCAATCTCGAACAGACGATTACCACCGGAGTCATACTTCTGCGTGTCGGCCCGGATACGCTTCAGGTCAATCGTCCGGTTGACCGGCTCGCCCTGGACGTATGCGAGCAACTGGTAGCCCAGAGTGCTCAGATCGGTCTGTACCTGGTCAAAGTGGGCCAGATCAAAGACCGATATGGTATAGGGCAGATGATGGGCCGCCACCGTGACCGCATAGGTCTGGGCCATCTCGCTGGCCAGGCGGCGTGGATCAGGGGATTGTCCGGCAAGCTGGCGGTAGCGGTCATAGGGAAAGACGCCCCAGCCGGTATTGGGTGAGGCAATCACAAAGTGGGCCAACCCGTGCGCAATCGCGGCATTCTCAAACAAGCCAAATGAACAGCCATCGTAGAACAGCAGATCGACCTTGCGTGCCCCGTCGTCGGTGGCATCGACCAGGGCTGCCCGCAGTTCGGCGGGAGTCAGGAACGCGGTGCCGTTGCTCTGGCTGGTGAGATCCTGGCCAAAGCCGACGATGCCATTGGCATGATCCAGCAGCGCCAGGGCATAATAGTCTGTGGAAAAGGCGGTATAGCCCCAGCGTATAAAGTCGCGCAGGGTTTGCATCTCGTCCATACGCGCTTCACTGCCGCCTGACCATGGTTGGCGACTCCATGCGCCACTGGCGCTCAAGGTGTAGAGGTGGGTATCGCCCGTTCCAGGGCCATCATACAGGACACCGACCTGGACATCGGGCTGGACTCCGGCTGTCCGCAGCCGGTAGAGCAATCCCTGGGCGACGGCGGTATCGCCCATCCAGACATCCAGGTCGTTGTCGGCCACCGCATAGAGTAGCAGGGTCCAGGTTTTGCCGCTGGTTGTGCGGCCATCTTTGTCGCGAATAATCAGGCGCTGGGCCACCGTCGACGACCAGGCCCCCTCATTATCCTGGACAGCAAACTGGATGGTCTGTTCGCCCAGGGGCAGGTCAGTGGCGGCAAAGGTGAAGGCTGGCTGGTCACTGATCAGCGTCTCGCCGATGCTCCAGCGATAGGCGCTAATCTCGTCCGTCGAGTCGGCGTCGGCGCCACTGCCGACAAAGGTGATCTGGTCAAGCTCCTGGCGCGCATCGCGCAGACTGACGCGATGAATGGTTGCCACTGGCAGCGGATTGGCCACGGCCCCGATCACCTGATGCAGATAGGTGCCCGATACAAAGGTTGTGTCGTTTTTGCCAGCGAAGGCAACGATCTCACCCCGCTGCGCATCATAGGTCATGGCAAAGTGCGACCGGGCCGGCATGGCAGCCTGCACCACCCGCTGGGTCCAGAAGCTGCCATTCCATTCCCAGGTGTCATTGAAGGTGGTGGTGCCGTCTGTGCCGCCCACTACCACCACCACGCCGTTGACGCTATCATACACGGCTTGATGGCCTGTACGCGGGCTGATTGGCTGGATGGGGGTCACATCGACCCAGGTGGTGCCATCCCACTCCCAGACATCATTGAGGGTACCCTCGACACTCTGCCCCCCGACCAGCACGGCGCGCCCGCGCCCGGCGTCGAAGGTCAGCGTTGCGTGGCTACGGGTGGGCGGGTTGGTTGCTGGCGTGCGCTGTGTCCAGGTCGCGCCATCATATTCCCAGGTATCGCCCAGATAGTGATGGGTGTCCTGTCCACCAAACAGCACCCAGACCTGTCGAGAGTGGTCGTAGGTCAAGCCAGCATAGCCGCGTGGCGGCGGCGGGGTTGCCGGTGTCTGCTGCACCCAGGTATCGCCCTGCCATGCCCAGGTATCATTGAGATAGGTATCGCTGGCATCCTTGCCCCCGAAGAGCAAAAGCTGGCTGCCCGTACTGTTACGCACCAGCTGCGTACCGACACGCGCCGAGGGGAACGTCGCTGGCGTGAGCATCTGCCACTGATTGCCCTGCCAGCGGTAGGTGTTAGGGTCGAGGGAAGTTTCCGTTTGCCCGCCAAAGAGCATGCTCTGTCCTGTTTGCGCATAACTGAACGCCGCGTCTGAACGTCTACCTGGAACAAAGGTGTCATCGGCATATCGCAACCAGGTGGAGTCGTTCCAGAGCCAGGTGTCTGCGAAGTAGGGCCAACTATTGTCATCACCGCTAAAGAGAACAATAGTCTGGTTGCTCGTATCGTACGCCATAGCATGATGATACCGGCCAGGAGGGCTGGAACGGGGCGATAGCTCTGTCCAGGTGGTGCCATCCCACTGCCAGGTTTCGTTCCCATACATCGATCCAGTTGGTGTGCTTATTTGACCGCCAAATAGAATACTCTTTTGATGAACCGGATCATACGCCATCTTCAAACCTGAATGAGCCGATGGATGCGGTAGAACTGTCTGTGATATCCAATCTGTCCCATCCCACTCCCAGGTTTCTGATTGGCCCGAAAAGTATATGACACGCTGGCGCAGGCTGTCATATGCCATGGCACCATGCGGATTCGCTGGTGCATGCGCAGGTGTATGCTGAATCCAGGTTGTTCCATTCCATTCCCAGGTATCAGTTAAATTCCCAGATATATTTTTTCCTCCAAAGATAAGCAGACTTTGTCGGGCCTCATGGTAGACCATAGTATGGATTGCGCGTGCCGGTGGTAATAAGGCAGACGATGCTTTGTTCCAGGTCGTGCCATCCCACTCCCAGATATCACTGTAATACATTGTTCCATTCGAATTAGATCCGCCAAACAAGATGACTCGCTGGCGTACCGGATTGTATACCATTGTATGACCACGCAGAGCAGGCGGCGACATAGCAGGAGACCGTTTTGTCCAGGTCGTGCCATCCCATACCCATGTACTGGCATCGCTTTGACTGCCTAGAAATCCTCCAAAGAGAACCAGGTGCCCGCGAGCCTGATCATAGGCCATCGCATGGAATAGACGACCAGGAGGACTGATGCGCGGATCACGTTGCATCCACTGATTTCCATCACTTTCCCACGTATCATCAAACAGGTGATCAGGCTGGCTCCCATGCCCGCCTGTCACAGCTATTCGGCTGCGGGCGGTATCATAGACCAGAGCGTGTCCATAGCGTGGCGGGAACGGTATGGTGAATGGTATCCATGCACTGCCATCCCATTCCCAGGCATCGGTCAGGGGCGATCCATCATAGCCACCAGTGAGGATGGTACGCTGGCGCACTGGATCATAGGCCATGGCATGTTCGCCGCGTGGAGATGGACTGGAGGGGGAAAAGCGGCGTTGCCAGGTACTGCCATTCCATTCCCAGGTATCATCAAGCATATTGCTACCGAACCCTCCGAAGAGAACCAGTCGCTGGCGTGTGCTATCATACGATAAAGCAGCATGGCGGCGCGCTGCTGGCGATACTCCTGGTTCAAGCCATGTCCAGTTCTGCCCGTCCCACTCCCAGGTATCGGCCAGATTCGTATGATCGCCTGACTCGCCACCAAAGAGGATTGTTTTCTGGCGGGCGGCATCGTAGGTCAGCACATGCCCCCGACGGGCCGACGGCGAGACGGCAGGGGTACGCTCTGTCCAGGCGACGCCATCCCACTCCCAGGTATCAGCCAGAAATCCGTCGCTGGCATCGCCGCCAAACAGCACAACGCGCTGGCGAATGGAATCGTAGGTCATGGAGGCAAAGGCGCGGGCAGGTGGCGCAACCGGTGTGCGCTGCAGCATCCAGCTTGACCCATCCCACTCCCAGGTGTCGGCGAGTCTGCCAGCAGCGCCGAATCCACCAAACAGCACGGTCCGCTGGCGGGTCGAGTCATATGCAGTCACATGGCGATAACGTGCAGACAGACGCTGTTCGCCCGGCTGCCACGTCGCCGCGACGGCGCTCTGGGGCAGGACGATATCAACTTGCTGGCCGCCGGGTTGGGCCACAAAGCGACGACTGCGTGTCTGTCCGCCTGCCGTGGCAGTAATCGTCACCGTGTCGCCGGGTTGCACCCGCAGGGGTTCAGCATACAGGCTGGCGCTATAGTAGGGATGGGCGCTATCCGGGCCACTGGCGGTCTGCACCTGAATCGTGCGGTCGCCCAGGGCAATCGTCACATCTGCCCCGACGACCGGTGCGCCGTTCAGGTAGACATAGCCGCTGACACAGCAGATCACCTGATCAAAGTCAATCGGGTTGGCTCCGCGAATACAGGAACGGCGTAGCGCGGGTGGTGCGGCGCTACCAGGGTTGGGATCGCCGGGTGACACTTCAGCCTGAACCACACCGGGTGTGCCTGATAGCGAATGGGCCGAACCCGACCAGGGAAGCAGGGTGCAGAGAACGAACAGAGCCAGGATGATCGTGCGGCGCGGATGCATGCTATGTCCTTTCAGATAGAGATAGACCGTGAACGGTGGACGATGGACGATCATCAAGACATGATTTCAGATCGGCCATTCCAGATTGACCGTTGGCATAGGGGCGACCGGCCAGTCGCCCCTACAGGACGGCATGAAGGAATTGACCAACTGGAAAGGAAATTTGAACCTTGTCTAACGTGAACAATGTAGCACCGGCCTCGTGTCGGTGTGTCTCCTGTTCGGCAACGAAGCGGCCCACATCCTGCCTAGCGCCTGGAATCGCCTGTGAACGGTCACCCCACATGCGTGGATTGAATGGGTACGGGCATACCGCGTAGAATCGGCTGGAAAGCCGCCCAGTAGTACGGGTGACGGTATCCAGCGGCACGCAGGTGGGCCTGAGCCTGACGCATGGCCGCCGGGATGGTCATTCCCATGTTGAGACCGGCGTACAACTGCGCCATGAGCAGACCGGTCGCCTGGTCATCGACGGGCCACAGGCTGGCAACGACGGCCTGTGCCCCGGCGCAGAGAAATGCACCGGCCAGGGCCAGGGCGATGCCACCGTGTTCAGGCGTCACACCGGTATCACATGCACTGAGTGTGACCAGCGCCGTGCCATGCAGGGGCAGATTGAAGGCCTCAGCCAGTGTGAACACGCCATCGGCCAGGTGCAGGCCCGACAGCAACGGTGTACGGGGATTGATCTGCCCATGCGCGGTGATATGCAGAAACGCTGGCGCGATCTCCCGGCGAACATCGGCTGTGGTGGCCGGATTGATCGCACGTGCCTGCGGAAAAATCTGTTGCAGGGCGAGAAATTCCTGATCCAGGTACTGCAATGGCGGGTCGCCGGCATAGCCCAGCAGCAGCGGCGCACCCGCTGGTGCATCGGTACGTGGCAGAGCCAGCACCGCCAGTGATGGTAGCAACCCCAGTTCCCAGCGGTCTGCCGCATACCCATGTCCATGCCATAATGCCGCCCAGGGCAGATCAAAAAGCAGGCCATCGGGAGCGATTAGCAGGCGTGTGCCGGTCACCTGCTGTTCGATCGGGGCAAGCAGGATCTGATACAGCTCTGCCAGCAGCTTTTCTGCCGCAGCAGACTGCTGTTCGGCCACCTGGCGGCGCTGGGTGTGTGACGACCGTTGTTGCAGAGTCATGCGCAGTAGGCCAAACCGCCCCAATGCCCGTTCGAGCGCCACCACGGAACCCAGTGTGGTCCAGGAGGGTGGAGCATCCCGGGTGATGACACAGGCAGAGATGGTTCCATCGTGCAGGAGATACGCCAGCGCAACATCTGACGGGGCCAGGCATGCCTGGATGGTGGGCACATCCGGCAGGGTGTGCGGTGGGCGCTGGCGCACGTGCCGGCGGGCCAGACGCGTCACCTCGGCCTCGGCCTGCTGGACACGTTCACGCGCAAAGGCCAGTTCGTCCGGGTCGCTGGCCTGACGCTGATAGTCCTGCCAGTACTGGGCGGCTGTTTTGACCCGCAGCCAGGCTGGATCAAGCGGAACCGGGTCGGCTGGCAGTGCCGTATCGGCCCAGATACTGCCACCGGCGTTCAGCAGTGCCTGCACGGCCAGAACCGGTTGCTTGTGTTTCAGATACGCTGCTACCAGTCGTCCGGTCAGCGGGGCCAGGCCATGCAGGTAGTGCGCCTTCAACTCCTCAATGGGCATGTCCTGGCGGATCTGCGCCGCCAGGTCGGCCGCACGCTGCAAAGGCTGCCATGCTCGTGCCGGACGCATGCTGCTGGCCAGACCCTCCCAGGCCTGCTGTTCGATCAGCGGAAAGCCATACTGCTGGGCCTGGTCGATGATCATCTGGTAGCGTGTGGCCGCCTCCGGCTGGCGCAGGGATGCGGCCAGCCTGGCTGCAATCAGGGCAGTCTGGAGGGTGTCATAGGGCACAGACAGACCACGCAGGGTGGCTATGGCGTCGTCGGCCCGCTGGAGGGCGGCCTGGCGATCGGCTGCGCTGCGCTGGAACTGCGGATGCGCGGCATACGCTGCGAGCAGCGCCAGCATCACCGGAGCGAGCGTTGTCTGGTGGGCCAGCGTCATCGCCTGATCCAGATCACGCCGGGCAGCGCTCACGTTGCCCAGATCCAGCGCCAGACGGGTTGCCAGCAATGCGGCTTCACAGCTCTCGGTCAGCAGTTCGACCGCCGCAAAGCCTGCTGCTGCCGAACGTGCCAATTTCAGCGCTTCGGCAGGCATATGCAGGCGCTCACAGAGCGCCGCTTCTTCCAGCGCAATCGTCGCCCGGTCAATGTCACACGCCTCATCCACGAGGTCATCAGCGAGGGCATCAGCCGCCTGCTGCAGCATGCGCAGTGCTGCAAACAGGTCGCCGCGATAGACGGCCAGGCGCGAGCGGTTGACAGCAGCACGAAGAGCCAGATCCGCAGACCCACAGGCATGGGCAATCTCCTCCGCCTGGTGTAACAACGGCTCGGCATGCGCCACATCACCCAGAAACAACGCGGCAAACGCCTGGTTCATCACGGCTTCGGCCTGGGCAGCCGGCTGATCATACTGGCAGGCCAGGCGTTCGGCCTCCTGGGCGGTCGCCTGCATCGCCGCATAGCGTCCCAGGCGCCCTTCGATATCAGACCGGTTAATTAACAGGGCGGGGAGGCGGTCGTGGTAGGCGGGAAAGGCAACCAGGATGCGCGCCGCTTCACTAATAGCATAGTCAGCCGCAGTGAGGTGCCCCAGTTGCCCGAGCAAACCGGCGCAGCAAATCAGCAAGCGCCCCTGTTCAGCCTCACGCTGCGCTGCTCGATAAAACGCCAGGGCCTGTTCAAAGTGTTCCAGGGCCGGGCGGGGGGTACGATTGAGCATCAACAGGCCACGACACCAGTGGGCCAGCGCCAGTAGCTCAGGATCAGCATGCTGCGTCGCCAGCATCCAGGCCAGCCGATCACCGCGTTCCGCCAGCATACCCTCGCCATGATCCAGGGCATGCAAGATCACGGCTTTGCACGTCTCCAGGACGGCACAGATCGCTACATGGTCAGTCGGTATACCAGGTGGCAGACAGGACTGATCGATCCAGCCGTGCAGCATAGCAACGACATCGGGTTCATTCATCACGCAACACAACATCTTGCACACGCACACGTCCCTGCGCCAGCGACACCTCAAGCTGATAGGTTCCAGCTGCCAGCCGCCGAAAGGCAAAGAAGCCATCGGCATCAGTGCTGCGCGGGCGCGGACGTGCGGTGGTACTCCAGAGGCGCACCCGGACATCCGGCACTGGACGATCGTCCTGGGTGATATACCCCTCGATCTGCCAGATCTCCTGGCGAGGCGGAATCAGACGCAGGACGACACGGGCAGATAGGTCAGCCGCATACAATGTCTGCTCTGTGCCAGACACCGTTCCGGCACGCACCCCTGCCGCCGACGCCAGCGGGTGCGCCAGAAAGCGGGGTAGGCGAGTACGTGACGGAACAGGGGTGTACACCTGCTGCAATGCGGCAAAATGCCGGCGTCCCACAGGATCAGCACGCACATAGGCCGCCACCCGCAGGCGCTGCCGTTCCGTCGCCTGGCCAGCAATCACATCGACCAGATCCTGCGGATCAGGCAGGGGCACACCACCAAATTCCTGCTGAAAGCGCTGCGCATTCTCGCGCAGCAGATCCAGCGCCTGGCGCAGGTCAGGCGAATCCTGGATCGCCTGGGCGACATGAGGCAGATCGGCGCCGTCCAGATACGCCAGCAGATCACCGGGTTCAAGCAGATCAGACATGCGCGCCTCTCACTCTCTCTCCATCTGATAGCGCCTGGCAGGAGAGATGCTATCAGGTGGCGCTACACGATAAACATAGACAGCCTACACCCGCTGGCGTTAATCATGTCCGCCATCGGCTTCAAACATCTCACGCACTTCGGCCAGTTTGCTCAAAAACACAATGCTGCGCTCCGTCACACGATAGACATCCTGGGTGGTAAGTGTGGGATGGGTCGCTTGCAGGGCGGCAACCACCTTGGCCACACCGTCACCCCAGACAATCCGCCGGCGAAACACCTCACGATACAGATCTTCGGGCAGCAACTCCAGGCAGCGCTTCAGCCGGGCGATGCGCAGCGTCATAGACTCCATCGTCGCGTGGGCTGGCGCAAAGCCACGTGCGCTGGCCAGGCGTTCAAGCGAATCAGCCGGATGATCGCGCTCCAGCCAGGTGATACTGACACTATGGATCGTGAGATTCAGATACGACCGATAGGCCGCAAACGTTGACGCCTGATAGGGACTCTCCGGGTGACGAAACTTGCGAATGAGCCGCTCGGCAACCAATTGCTGCACATCGTCGACGTGATCCCGTAGAGCGGCGGGACAATGCTGGCGGATGAAGGGCAGCGAGAGTTCTAGCAGCGTCGTGAGCGCCGCCGGATCACCGCTGGCAGCGCGGCGCAGGATCTCATCACAACTGCTGCTGTCACGATCCTGGTGTTGCTGGAAGCGCCGCACCTGCGCCTGACACTCGGCACGCAGGGCGTCCAGAGATCGGGTGCCCAGGGGGACGTGTGGGTCAACAGTTTCTGATAGTGATGGCATGGACGTATCTCTCAGTGCAATCCAATCCTACTCCTATCAAGGATAGCAGAGCGGTACAACGGTAGTATTACCAATCAGCATAATGTTCTTGCGCTGTATCTTCCACTGCTCCCAGGGCGATAAGTGCTGCTCTCTGCGCCGCTGTTACTCCCGTTGCACCGGTAATCTTCATCCCTTCATATGGCTTCTCTGTACGAAAACTACGGATACATTCGCCAGTATGAATGTCCCACTGATGAATGATTCCTTCATGTCCTGCGCTTGCCAGGAGAGGTGCGCAGGGACTGCAAGCTATTGACATGATTGGCCCGTGATGAGATGTCTTTCGGATAAGGCGTCGTGTGGCAAGACTCCAGAAGCAGATCAGTGAATCCTCACCTCCACTAATGAGTATATTTCCATCTGCACTAAAACATACAGCACGCACACGGTCTTTATGTTCGTGAAAGACGTCAATGCACGCGCCCGTTTGTACATCCCAGAGGCGTACAGTTTGATCTTCGCTAGAACTGGCCAGGAGCTTTCCATCCGGGCTAAACGCTATGCACCAGACCCAGTGAGTATGGCCTTGGAGTGAGAACATGTGCCGGTCAGTTTCCATATTCCATATCTGCACTGTTCTATCATCGCCACAACTGGCCAGGAACTTTCCGTCTGGGCTAAATATAACCTCTTCAATAGCATCAGTATGACACTGCAATTGTTTCTTGATTTGTCTGGTAGCAACTTCCCAGATAATTACACCTTTACCAAGATCACCACTACATGTAGCTAACAGCGTACCATCTGGATTGAGGGCAACAGAATATATTTTATACTCATTCGTGTAAATAGTATGAAAGGAGTTGCGCATATTTAGGTTCCATACATATACTATCGAATTTTCATCGACACCTGCCAGCCATTGTCCATCAGCACTAAATCTGACTGAGTGAACGCGTTGCGTATATTTAGTTAGAGTGTACCGTTCTCCAGTCGTAACATTCCACAATCCGCTAACCCATTTATCACCACCGCTTGCTAGCCATTTACCATCAGGACTGAAGGCAATGCTCCATATCTGATTGGAATAACCATGCAATGTCATCATACAATGCCAATTACTAGTGTCCCACAGGCGAATCACTCCTTCTTCATCAGCCGTACTTAAAAAATGGCCATCAGGACTAAAGTGCAAGGAACTGATTTCTCTATCATGTCCATGTAGTGTTTTTACTAGCCTTTCTTCGTGGATATCGAAGAGGTAAGTGAAAGCCCCCACGCATTTCGCCAAAATGCGTCCATTTGGATGAAAGGCTACAATGTGGACTCTGGAAGAACCTTCAATGTGCTGTATACATGTACCGGTGACTACCTCCCAGATATGAACTGTACCGTCAGCAGTTCCACTAGCGACGAGTGCCTCATCAGGATGACAGGTGACCGTCAAGATGGCACTTGGATGGGATAAGATTTGGTAGCATGCTCCTGACGATATTACCCATATTCGAACAGTACGGTCGAGGCTACTGCTTGCAAACCACTGTCCATTCGCACTAAACGCCACGTCAGTTACCCAGTCAGCATGATCTGTAAACGATCTAAGACAACATCCCAACTCAATATCCCATAGTCGTACGGTATGATCACGATTTCCACTCAGCAGATACCGGCCATCGGGACTGAATGCAACAGCAGTAACCACGTTAGAATGACCTGTCAGTGTTCGTATGCAGTGAGATGTAGATATGTCCCAAAGACGTATCTGCTGATCACCGCTCCCACTTGCCAAAATACGTCCATCAGGCGCAAAGGCTATAGTGCGAACCCATGCTGTATTTTCGCGAAACAAAGTGAGCAGGTTGCCAGACGCAATCTCCCAGATAAAGATATTTCCCTTGCGATCACCAGCAGCAAGTAACGTTTCACCAGAGCTGAACGCCAATGATAAGATACCAGCAAAAGATTCGGTAAAAGTTGTTCCTGTGAGATCGGCATGCATAAAATTGATACGCTGGCAATGAATACCTCGTAGATAGGCTTGCCATATTGCCAGGTGAGAGAAATCATACTGAGAGAGATCGCTCTGCACATAGACAAGTAGATTAAGAAGGTTTCCCCCCACATAGCCAGGCTTATGGGCATATTGCGCACGCAAAATGGCGAGTATATCTTTGATCTGACGCTCAACAGCCGGTTTCCCTAATCGGGCAGAGAGACGTTCAGCAACCGAACCAAGAATAAGTCTGGACTGACTCTGTCGAATATACTCTTTGGCCTGTGCTTTGATAAGTGGGTGGCTCTGTAAAATCCGAATCTCTTTCGTCAAGATTTCATGAGAAACACGGTGTACCAGATCATCGGTGATATACTCCATGATTGCATTCTGCAAAAAATACACCCCCTGGTTTTTTTCGATCAGGGATCGACTCCACAACATAGTCAGTATGTCGGATACTCTTAGACGTATATCTGGATCAACAATCTGTTTCCGCAAGACACCAGGTGTAATTGGCTGACGCTCAATGGCCAGCCAATAAATAACTTCTTGCTCTTGTACAGACAAGCGACAAAACTCTTGACGCATAATCTCCCGAAAGTCACCTGAGACAATCGGCTCATTTTCAAGAAAGGTCGTGACTGATCCACCATAGTTGGCACGGACGCTTGCAGCGACTATTTCTAGGATTTTCGGGTTACCTGAACAACAATGTAGCAAAATATTTAATTCGTCCGCTGTTGGTTCAAGATCTATAGCTTGAAGAAATTGGTGCGCTTCCGCGACATCAATACCCTGAAGGGTATAAACTTGCACCATCCCAGCAGTTTTCACAGCCTGTTGCAGCGATAGCAGCTCCTTGGGGTGTTCACGACTTGTCACGATCAGGCAGCTTCGATGATCCGTATCACCTATCATCCTGATGAGATCACCATATGCTGTATATCCATCACGGTATTCTCCTGCTCGTTGCGTTCCCTGAAGAATAGTTTCCATATTGTCAAATATCAGAAGACATCGGTACTTTCGCAGATAGGCCAATAGCGAAAGCCGCTGCTGATCCAGAGGCTCTGCTGAAGGCGTCTGTTGCTGGTCAGAAAGAAATCGGATGCAATCTGCCAGCAGCATCTCAGGAGGAGGGGCATTCACAAGCGAACGCCAGAAGATATACTCGAACTCGTGAGCAAGCTCTTTGGCGATCTTGGCAGCAAGCATGGTCTTACCAATGCCTCCCATCCCAATAATACCTACCACACGGCATCGCTCGTCTACAATCCACGTTAGCAACGTGGAACGGGCTGTATCTCTTCCCAAGAAGAATGCGGTATCGGGTGCCTCTCCCCAATCTGTGTGCCTATGATCAGAAGTTCCTCTATCGAGATGAGGAGACAACTTGTCAACGATTTCCGCACTGTCACTGTTATGAAACATCGACGCACGTGACTCGGAGGAACTGTTTATAGATTCTTGTTGCCTCTCTGTAGAGATCTGAATGCCTGTTTCATTATTTGTAGCAAAAAGCTTCTTTGTTTGTTTTCTTTGCCTTTCTCTAAACGTGGCTCCTACTCGTTTTATATCTTCCCATTGTTCAAAGAAATATTGAGATGAATGGCAATGATACAGCACATTATTCAGTTCCTGAATCAGTTGATCTTTCAGAATATCCACGTCCGAGTCATTTTGAGGAAAGCGGTCAATTAAAACCTGTGCTAATGCCGCTAGATAATCCGGAGGAGCGGGTGTGTAATCGTTGGCATCTATATCTCTTTCATATCGTGCTGTAGTTGTATGCGATTTACCAAAGAATTTTGCTGCTTCGGTCGGACTGGAAAAAACTAACTGGCGTAGCTCAACAACAAATTCAGGTAACCCCTTCTCCTGATCGAACACAGGAATACGATATCGTGTATCCATAGTCAGAATTCCTTTTGGCACTACAGATTATATCAAAATCTCAATTCGCTCAGGATATGCACAATATACGCTCAATATATGCACATGCCGCTACACTACGTCTGACAAGCTCAATATGTGTACGGTCGCATCTGGCGTGCCCTTTCTTGCCTCTATTGTACGCCATACAGCTTACCAATCTGGCACGGTGATACCAGCTTCTGCATCGAAAGCTGCTATCCAGAGTACGACATTCTCTATGTTGTATGGGATGCAGATTAACCGTGGGTATCTCTGATGCATGATCTCAGCAAAGTGGGCATAAAAACAGAGAACGTCCTATTGCCATAATGACCGTGGGAAACGCACACCGATATGTGTTTAGACAGGTGTCTGCTCACGTACCTGTCCGGTCTCGTCATTACAAGCCAGCCTCCCTCCGATGGTATGGAGAGGAAACACAGCGAAGGAGACCATCATGACCGATTGCCTTGCAACCGTCCATCCCGATTGTCGCGCTTTTGTTGCTGTTGTCGAAGAACTGCTGGCCCGCCGGAGACAAGAAGTGGACCGGGGTATGCGCCACCAGCAGGATTGGCAGCGTGATCTCTGGGGGCCGCGTGAGTGGTCGCGCACTGAACTGCACGATATGGTCTATCCCAACTATCGCAACATGCGCCGCGGTCGCGCTGTCCGGCCACCGCAACGCAACGTGGTGATGGATATCGCGGATTATCTTCACTGCACGCTTGAAGAGCGGAATCGGCTCCTGGTAGCCGCAGATGTACCACCTGTTCTGCCCTATCTGAGCGGTGAAGACCTGCAGTGTGCTGTGCAGGTTGCCATGGCAACGGCTGCCTACCTGCCTCTGCCGGCCTATGTCATCAACCGTGACTGGCAGATACATTGTCTGAATGATCATATCCTGACGCTGGTCGGCATCAGTCGTGCCGTGGTTGAGGATATCGATCCGCAGCGACTCAGCGTTCTAGATGTCATTTTCGATCCTTGCTTGCCAGTCTATGAACATCTGCAGATCAATTTGGAGAACTGGGAGTATGTTGCCAGGCAGAATATTTATGGATTCAAACGTGAAAACCTGTTATGCCGCTTCGATGATTGGTATGTGCGGCAAGTAGAACGCTGGATGGCATTACCGCGCTTTCGTGAGTTCTGGAACGAGATCGAGATCGACTCGCCCCTGCACGAGGTACATCGCAATGCAACGCCCTCACCGTACCATACCATCGAGATTCGTGCGACCCATGACCAGATCGTGCGATTGCGTTCGCTGCATATTTCGCTGGGCAATTATGATTACCCGCAAGTTCTGGCCTACCAGCCACTTGATCCAGCCAGCCAGCGTGTGTTTGGTGATCTGGGCATCCCGACCCCGGAGCATGGATGGCTTGGACAGTCCAGGTAAGACTACCTGGACATTTTGGCCCTTGTGAGGATGGTTTAATGGGAGTGTATAGGCCGAAAACTCTGTGGATCCTCGTATACGATGCGGAACAAGGAAACTACCAATGAGTGAGCAAAACAGGAATCGTCTCTGACTCGGCAATCGCTTTATTACAACAATCAGGAGTACCCTATGAAGATATCCTATCGCAACTGGCTTCTGTTTTCCGCTATCCTGCTTATCTGTTCCCTGTTTATTACCGTTTTGCCGACCTATGCTGCTCAGATTACGTTTGTTAGATTTCGCTGGGATCCTAACTTTAACGGCGGCAGCATCATTGCTGATCGCTGTATCAACGCCACATATCACTGGATGACCGCCGAGGAAAAATCGCCCAATCCGCGTCAACTGGGATCGTGGAAGTATGGCACGATTAACGGATGTGTTAGCCATTACCCAGTGACAAATGTTCGCATAGGGGATGTTGTTGAGATTGGCATTGGGGCTAGCGATACTGATCCAGGTAGTAATCTTTTTAGCGCGGTAGGAACAAAATTCTACCATGTCTGGCGTGACCAGAACAAACCTGAAGGTGTTGCGTGGGAACTAAAACGTGAGATTAAACCACCTTCCACACCAACGCGCACCCCAACCCGGATACCAGCGCCAACACAGACACCAACGGTACCACCAGCCAGTGGCAAGAACATCACTGCCCCATTTGACTGGTATCGCTACCAGAGTTCGCCGGATAGTAGTCCGTGTCATGATAAAAACTGTGGACCAGCAGCACTGGCGATGGCAATCCAGTTTGCCGGGAATAACCGCTCGGTGTCGATTAGCACAATTCGCGATTATATTAGCCCGAATGTGTGTCGTTCCACCACAAACAGTGATTACACCAGAGCGCTGAGTCACTGGGATGTGCCGCATAAGCTGTTGAGTAAGAATATGGACACCATTCGTGCTGCCGTGAATGATCGTGGACATATTGTGATGGCGATGGTCAATATGCGCAAGATCTCAACCGGTGACGATCTAAATGTCGCCAATTCAGATCCGGCTCAACGGTATGGTCGTTACTATACCATTAGTGATCGCTGGCCTGGTGTGCATGAAGTTGTTGTTAAAGGCTTCTCGGCAGATTTCCAGTGGGTCATCGTACACGACCCGAATGTCTGGCAAAAA
>RRYU01005708.1_pt1 | contig 24188 bp, 23 predicted proteins | sample 2162651 | NCBI WGS metagenome assembly RRYU01 (sample SAMN10267283, study PRJNA491782) | microbial mat metagenome | isolation source: biomat in the production well | place: Japan: Minami-Kanto gas field, natural gas well KTG3 | collected 2017-06 | reverse complement strand
GGGGGTAGAGGTTAGTATTGGGCGGCTTAGTTAGGCTGAATATCATCCACAGGTTTTATTGCCTTCTGGATCCTGGCCTTCGCCAGGATGACGAAGCGATATTTTAATGATTACAGAAACTATCCTTAGGTTTTTTTACGTCCTGGATGTTGGCCTTCACTAGGAATGACGGTGTGGTGTTTGAGTGTGGGGCCTTCAACTCACTGGATCCTGGCCTTCGCCAGGATGACGGTTGTTCTTTATACTTGGGTAGGCGGGATAGCCAAAGTGTTTCATACTCATTAACCACACGCTTTAACGGCAGAGCCTTTTCGAGTCTCACCGCCAAAGGCGGTGGTTTACCAAGTTTTAATTAAGGCGTTTGTCTTTAGGAAAACATGAACCACCATAGCCGCAACCAGGGTAGATAAACTGGTAGCCAATTCTTGGGTCAGCGCCAATGCCTTGCCTTACATACTCTATATCAGCGCAGAGCCTTTCAGCCAAGGAAATTATACGCTCATTGCTTACTTTCAACATACCACTCGTAAGTATTCGCCAATCCACTTTCCAGCGAAATAGAGTACTCCCAACCTAGCGCACGCAAGCGCGAAACATCCATCAATTTTCTTGGTGTTCCATCTGGCTTGGTTTTGTCGAATACCAACTCACCCTGAAACCCTACAACCTTCTTAATGGTCTCTGCTACTTCTCGTATAGTGCAGTCGATGCCTGAACCAATATTTACATGAGAGAGCATCAGCTGGGTATTAGCCTGGTATGTTTTCTGATCCAGTTCCAGGACAAATAAAGAAGCAGCGGCCATATCATCCACGTGCAAAAATTCCCGTTTGGGGTTGCCACTACCCCATACTACCACCTCTTTCTCTCCGTTTATTTTTGCTTCGTGAAAACGCCGCATCAGCGCCGGTATTACATGGGAGTTTTCGGGATGAAAGTTATCACCGGGGCCATATAGATTGGTTGGCATCACAGAGCGATAGTCTGTTCCGTATTGGCGGTTATATGATTCACACAACTTGATACCGGCAATCTTCGCCAGTGCGTAAGGTTCATTAGTAGGTTCAAGAACTCCGGTAAGCAGGGCGTCTTCCCGCATGGGTTGTTCTACTGCCTTGGGGTATATACATGAGCTGCCAAGGAACAACAACCGCTTAACATTATTGCGATAGGCCGCATCAGTTACGTTAGCCTCTATCATCAGGTTCAGGTAGATGAATTCAGCGGGATAGGTGTTATTTGCGTGAATTCCACCAACCTTTGCAGCGGCCAGAATGACATATTCAGGTTTCTCAGTAGCAAAGAACGACCGTACACTGTTCTGGTCGGTTAGATCCAACTCGCTGTGAGTTCGGGTAATAAGGCTGGTGAAACCTCTATGCTCAAGCTGCCTTATGATAGCTGAGCCTACGAGTCCACGGTGCCCCGCTATGTAGATTTTGCTGTCTTTATTCATGGCTACTCTGTGTCCAGGCCTGCGCTTCATTCATAGTGCGTCCATAGCCGAATGACCTTGACCTTTTTTTCTTCCTCGTAAACTTGATAGACGATCCGATGCTGAATATTGATTCGGCGGGAATATGCACCAGCAAGGTCGCCAACCAGTTTTTCGTAAGGGGGAGGATTTTGAAAAGGATTCTGCTCTAGAACCTTTAATAATGCCTTCGCCTTGTTCTTCAGTCCTGATGTAGCGAGTTTCTTTGCATCCTTTTGAGCTTGCTTCGTATACACCAATGACCATTTCACCAATCCAATCCTTCATCGCACTCTGACAGTGGTGTATTCAATCCTTCCTTGATCGATTCCATCATACCCGGTACAGACAGAAGATTTATTGTTTCTGCAATTGAGTTCCAATCCTCTTCTGACACAAGAACCGCATTCCCCCTTTTTCCAGTAATTATAATGGGTTGGTGTGTGCTGGCGGCTTCATCAATCAGACTGTAGAGCTTGGAGCGGGCTTCGGTAGCATTGAGAATAGTCATGGTCATTACCTCCTTGGCCGAGAGTACGCCATTGCGTACGTTTTTGCAACGCTGTTAAGGGATCACCAAGGGTATGGCGCTTTAGTGGTGTTTCATCCTGATTTTTCTTTCTGGATTCCATCCTTTGGTTCGCAATCGGTACTTCCCTGTACCGCTACTCCGTGGTCAAGCCACGGGATGACGCCTTGGGGGTGTTTCCAGATTGATTTTACCCACACGATTTGATGAAGACCTATTAATCAGAATCATCCATTTATTCATTATAGTCATAGGCCTTGTAGCCATGCTCTTTGATCAAGGCATCACGCTTGGCATGCTGCAGATCAGATGCCATCATTTCGTGCACCATCTCTTCAAAGGTTATCTTTGGCACCCAGCCTAGTTTCTCTTTTGCATTGGAGGGATCACCCAGAAGCGTCTCCACCTCAGTTGGTCTGAAGTAACGAGGGTCTACGGCAACAATGCATTGGCCTGTTTCAGTGTCGTAACCTTTTTCATCTACACCCCCGCCTTCCCAGCGTATTGTTCTGTCAATATGGGCATATGCGGTATTGCAAAAATCCCGTACCGAGTACTGAACGCCGGTTGCTATACAGAAATCTTCAGGCTTTTCTTGTTGCAGCATAAGCCACTGCATCTCTACATAATCTTTGGCGTGGCCCCAGTCACGTTTTGCGTTCAGGTTTCCCAGGTACAAGCAATCCTGTAGGCCCAGGCTGATGCGCGACAAGGCACGGGTAATCTTTCTGGTTACAAAGGTTTCACCTCGAACAGGAGATTCATGATTGAACAGGATCCCATTACAGGCGTACATGCCATAGGCTTCACGATAGTTAACCGTTATCCAGTAGGCGTATAGTTTTGCAGCAGCATAGGGTGATCTTGGATAAAAAGGTGTGGTTTCCTTTTGTGGAGTTTCCTGGACCTTACCAAACAGCTCTGAGGTTGATGCCTGGTAGAAGCGCGTTTTTTTCTCCATGCCAGATATGCGGATAGCATCCAGTATACGCAGAGCTCCCAGACCTACGGTATCTGCTGTGTACTCAGGTGTTTCAAAGGATACTGCGACGTGGCTTTGCGCCCCAAGATTGTAGATCTCATCTGGTTCTATCTGCTGGATTATCCGCACCAGACTCATGGAATCTGCCAGATCACCGTAGTGAAGTATAAACTTACGGCCGGTTTCATGCGGGTCCTGGTACAGATGATCGATACGATCTGTGTTGAAGGAAGAAGAGCGGCGTTTGATGCCATGTACTTCATAGCCCTTATCCAGTAGGAATTCCGCAAGATAGGCTCCATCTTGTCCAGTTATACCTGTTATTAATGCAACTTTTGCCATTATTTTCCCTTCAAAATGAAAAACCACAGATAATTCAACTCAATTTTCCAATAGTAACACTACTCTCCTGCAACCTCATACACCCTCTAAGAACCCATTCAAACGAGGCTTTATCTGTCATTAGGCATAAACTTGCCATATCCACAGGCTTAACTTCATTTTACTTCTTTATTACTTTGCTACTTACTTATACTATATGGATGGCTTGTGGTTGTAAGTTGGACGCCTAAGATCCGAATAATTCCACAGCTTTTTTGGAGAAACCAAGTCGCCAAAGAGCGATACCAAGGAAACAGAGATTCACGTGTAACTGTCCTTGGAGGAGATGACAATGAATGATTCCAGCAGATGGGCAGCCATTATTGCCATCCCGCCGCTGGCTGTCTGTACGCTAGTGACAACTCCTTCAAGAACCTACAGACATGCGAAACCAAACTAAGGCAGAATAAAACTTTATCAGACTCGGTTATCCCTAATATCGTCTAGAATGATATGGGGTAGGAAGTCAGGAGCGGCCAAGCCGGGGCCTGTACTTTTAAACAGTAACGGACAGGAGATGTAATAAATGAATGTAGATATGAAGCGCAGGCTTTTTCTAAAACAATCACTGGCTGCCAGCGCCACGGGCATGTTGGTTGGTACCGGCCTGCTGATGCCGAAGTCAGCCCTTGCGGTATGGCCCAAAGAGGCCTTCCGGGCCAAAAACCTGCCTGAGGCGCTTAAGACTCTGCTTGGCACTGATGAGATGGCAAAAAGCCCAGAGGTAAAACTAACTGCACCAGAGATCGCAGAAAACGGTGCCGTTGTTCCGCTAAAAGTCGAAACAGGAATGGCTGATGTAGAGTCCATAACTCTGGTCGCCATAAATAATCCTCTGCCACTGGTTGCCAGTTTTAAGATAGGCGAAGGCGCTTTGCCATATGCGTCCACCCGGATCAAGATGGGAAAAACCGGAGAGGTAATCGCCATAGTTAAGGCCGGCGGTAAACTGTATAGCGCACAGCAAGAGGTCAAGGTAACCATCGGCGGATGTGGCGGCTAAACCACTGGCCCTGTGAAACCACATATTTTAACTGCGCTTTAAATATCGCAGGCAACAATACAGCATGAGGTAACAAGTAATGGCAGCGAATAAATCAAGCATCAGGATAAGTGCCAAGAACATAAACAACGAAACCCTGGTCAAGGTTCTGATGCGGCATCCAATGGAAACCGGTGCCAGAAAAGACAAGAAAACAGGTAAAACTATCCCTGCACATTTTATTCAGGAAGTAACCTGTGAATCATCCGGCAAGACACGCTTCTCAGCGCTACTCAGCGGAGGCATCTCCGCCAACCCCTATATCTCCTTTAAGTTCAATGGCAACAAAGGCGATATAGTCAAGATCTCCTGGGTTGACAACCAGGGCGGAACAGAATCAGGCGAAGCAAAGATCAAGTAATTTCGGCGGGAATAAGCGCCCGTCCTTACTCCTGTCAGGGTCGGAGTCAATTTGAATTGACTCCGACCTATCACAAATTGTGTTTCAGAATGCTTACCATAGTGACTCTAACTATAGTAAGGTAAATTCCATAACCACTATGAAATTCACCAATAGCATCGGAACCACAACAAACCAATGAATGACAATAACAACAAGGCCGCAGATAGTGTCTCCAATAGCTTTTTCGATAAGGCATTTTCCCTACTTCAATACCTGCTGCCACATCATCTGCTCTCTCTGGTTATGTACTGGATTACCCGTAGTGAGTGGAGGCCGTTTAAAGATCTGATTATTAAGCAAGTAATCGACATCTACGATGTAGATATGGACCTGGCAGCTGATCCGAAGCCCAGCAACTACCGCAGCTTCAACGATTTTTTCACCCGTCCCTTAAACCCGGATGCCAGACCAATAGCTACAGGCAAAGACTCACTTGTATCACCGGTGGATGGCACAGTCAGTCAGGTTGGGCAGATCAAGGATGGACGAATCTTTCAGGCCAAGGGCCATGACTTCAGCCTTCATGAACTATTGGGTGGCGATCCTAAATGGACCTCAGCATTTTCTGACGGCAGCTTTGCCACCATCTACCTGTCGCCTCGTGACTACCACCGTATCCACATGCCCACCACCGGCACACTGAAAAAGATGACCCATGTGCCTGGACGTCTGTTCAGCGTAAGCCCAGCCACCACCCGTAATATTCCGCGGCTATTCAGCCGCAATGAACGGGTTGTCAGCCTGTTCGATAGCGAGGCCGGACCCATGGCGCTGATCATGGTGGGGGCAATCTTTGTATCCAGTATGGATACAGTATGGGCCGGCACGGTGACACCAAAATCCCGCCGGGTGACAGACTGGGACTATGGCAGAAAATCTACCGCCGCCATCAAACTTAACCGTGGATCAGAGATGGGACGCTTCAACATGGGTTCGACGGTTATCCTACTATTTGGTAAAGATGCGGTTGAACTGGCCACAGAACTAGAGCCAGAGATAAAGGTACAGATGGGTCAACAGATAGGTTCAATCCTGTCTGCGCAGAGTAAATAATCAACACACCAACTAACCAGGGGCAATAACATGAATAAGATACGGATCATATCTACTCTAGTTGGCCTGCTTATGGTCATCCCGGCCTGGTCTGGTGAGCAGATCTTTACCAGTATCGGCACTGGCGGGCTTACCGGGGTCTACTACCCCACAGGCGGAGCCATTTGCAGACTGATGAATCGCAACCGCAAAGAGCACAAAATTCGCTGCTCAGTTGAGTCTACCGGCGGTTCCATTTTTAACCTGAATGTGATCCGTAGTGGAGATCTGGATTTCGGCGTAGTCCAATCCGACTGGCAGTTTCATGCCTACAACGGCAGCTCCAAGTTTAAGGACCAGGGTGCTAATAAAAAACTTCGCGCCGTATTCTCCATCCACAGTGAACCCTTCACCCTGATGGCCCGCAAAGATAGCGGGGTCAAAACCTTTGCCGATCTGAAAGGCAAACGGGTAAATATCGGCAACCCCGGTTCCGGCCAGCGTGGCAACATGGAACTGCTGATGAAAAAATATGGCTGGACCAAATCTGACTTTGCCTTGGCCTCGGAACTCAAGGCATCGGAACAATCCAGTGCCATGTGCGACAACAAAATCGACGCTATCACCTATACCGTGGGACATCCCAATGCCTCGATAAAAGAGGCATCCACCTCATGCGAAGCTATTCTAATCCCGGTTTCTGGACCTATTATCGATGAGCTGATCTCAGCCAATCCCTACTATGCCACAGCCAGTATTCCCGCCGGCATGTACCAAGGATCGGACCAAGACACTCCTACTTTCGGAGTAAAGGCCACATTGGTTTCCAGCACAGATGTAACTGATGAAGTGGTCTATCAGTTGGTGAAGGCGGTGTTCGATAACTTTGACGCTTTCCGCGAACTACACCCAGCGTTTTCACACTTGAAAAAAGAAGATATGTTGCTGGGTAATTCCGCCCCATTGCATCCTGGCGCAATACGTTATTACAAGGAAGCTGGTTTGATGTAGCCAAATCCGGCCTTCACTATGATAGATACTCTTGTCTGGACACTACCGTTACTGCTGCCACTGATATGGACTGTCTATAGCTTCAATCGTCTGGTACGGGATAGGAACAGAGTACTGGCCGCCTGGAGTGATATCAGCGTGCAGCTAAAACGACGCTTTGATCTTATCCCCAAACTGGTTGAGGCAGTTCAGGCCTATTCAGGCTATGAACGTTCGGTGCTGGACGAAGTAACCCGCCTGCGTACGGACTCTGAGAATCAACCTAACCTCACCGAAAAGGCAGGTCTGGAGTCTAAACTAACCGACCAGATAAAAAGCCTGATCGCCGTGGCCGAGGCCTATCCTGACCTCAAGGCAGACAGCCAGTATCTGCATCTGCTACACCAACTGACCGACGTGGAAAATCATATTCAGTTTGCACGTCGCTACTATAACGGCTCGGTACAAAACCTGAATGTACGCATAGATTCATTCCCGGACATGCTGGTCGCTAGACTATTTGGCTTTCGCCGGGCAAGCTTCTTCGAACTTGAAAGTGCCACCGAGGCGCTACCCCCGGAAACCGGTAAATGACTCAAACCCTGCGACTCTTACTCACAATAATTTTCGCCCTAAGTTTTACCAGCAGCGCCCAAGCCCAGGAGCGGATACTCAACTACCACAGCGATATAACCGTAGCGCAAGACGGCTCAATGCTAGTGGCAGAACATATCAAAGTACGCGCAGAAGGCAACAAGATAAAACGCGGGATCTTCCGTGACTTTCCCACCGATTATAAAGACCATCTAAACAACCGCTACAAGGTGCTATTTGAATTGCTAGAGGTAAAACGGGATGGGGTAGATGAACCCTACCACACCGAATCTCTCAGCAACGGCATCCGCATCTACGCCGGTAGAAAAGATTATTTCCTGCCGCACGGCGATTATACATACACAATTATTTACCGAACCAATCGACAACTCGGCTTCTTCGAGGATTTTGATGAGCTCTACTGGAACGTAACCGGCAATGGCTGGGACTTTCCTATAGACCAAGCCAGCGCCAAGGTAAGTCTGCCGGCGGCAATTCCTCAGAACATGATTCGGGTGGAGGGATACACTGGTCCCCAGGGATCAAAAGATCAGAACTATGCAGCCCAGATTGACTATAACGGCGCAGCGCTGCTTGAGACCACCAGAAGTCTCGGTCGCCACGAAGGGCTGACCATTGTAACCAGTTGGCCAAAAGGTTATGTCACCGAGCCGACAGATGAGCAACAGATGAGCTGGTTTCTACAGGACAATCGCTCGGCTGTTCTCGGAGCTGGTGGCATTGCCCTGATTCTGCTCTATTACCTGATAATCTGGCGTAAGGTCGGACGTGATCCTGAACCCGGAGTGATCATTCCTCTGTACAAACCTGATCTAGGTTACTCACCCGCCTCCATGCGTTTCATCTCCCGCATGGGCCATGATAACAAGACCTTCTCGGCCGCAATCGTCAACATGGCGGTTAAGGGCTATCTTGAGATCGACGAATCTAGTTCCGGTGAATTCACTCTGCGTAAAACCGGTAACATGGGAGTTAAACTGGCCATCGGCGAGGGCGCAATCGCCAGTTCCATTTTTGGTGAAGGTGGATCAGAGGTCGTCCTTAAACAGAAAAACCATGCACGGATAAGTAAGGCGCTGAAGGTACATAAACGCTCGCTCAAGGGCGACTACGAGAAGAACTACTTTGTTACCAACAGGAGTTACCTAATACCAGGAATCCTACTGAGCGTAGCAACCGTAGCAGGAGTTATTCTGTTGCTGCCAAGTGGAGATCAAACCGCTACCGCTGCATTTATGTCTGTCTGGCTCTCCATCTGGAGCATCGGTGTATTCGCCCTTATATCGAGTATTATTACGGCCTGGAAAGGAAAAAACCGTGGTCAGGCAATCTTCCTCAGCCTGTTCTCTATCCCTTTCATCGCCGGGGAGATTGGAGGTGTCATAGCTCTCATCACTCAGGTATCAATCATCTATACCTTTACGCTTGGTTGTGCCATAGCGCTCAATATTCTGTTTTACCAATGGCTTAAGGCCCCGACTTTAGCGGGGCGTAAACTGCTGGACCGGATTGAGGGTTTCAAACTATATCTGTCAGTTGCTGAAAAGGACGAGCTAAACTTCAAACACCCTCCGGAAAAGACCCAGGAACTGTTTGAACAATACCTGCCCTACGCCATCGCCCTGGATGTTGAACAGCAATGGGCAGATAGGTTTACCGGCGTTCTTAACAGCGCCCTGACCGGCGACACAAAATACCACCCCACCTGGTACCACGGCAGAAGTTGGAACCACAATAACATCGGTAGCTTCACAAACTCTGTGGGGACAGCCATGAGCTCCGCAGTATCATCCGCGTCTACGGCTCCAGGTTCATCTTCCGGTAGCGGCGGCGGTGGCTCCTCCGGTGGCGGAGGTGGCGGTGGCGGGGGTGGTGGCTGGTAAAAAAATAAGGGTCGAAGTCAAAATTCCGGTCACATACACTCCAACTGCATGCAAGAATTTTGGCTCCGACCGCGGATAATCCCTATCCCCTAGAGTTAAAATAGATTACAGCTTGTCACTGTTTCCCGAATTGATGATCTTGGTTATCTTGGATTCCGCATCGATTCTAACCCTAAATTCAACCCGCTGGGATTTCGCACGATTTTCTTCGCCCGTGCTCTCCTTATCAGTTAACAGATATCCGTTTGAATCAACGAGTTTCGAGGAAGAAAGTCCATTAGCTGTTAGCTTATCCTTTAACCAATCAATTCGATCTCTCGCAGCCGGAAGATCTGTGACGTAGAACAATACATTTCTGGACCTGCCCTGTGAGAGCTCCATATTGTTAAAATAGGCCTGTTGACTATCTGGCGGCAAAGAACCCCATATGCTGGATGTATGTCCTTCAATCCTTACCTCAGCAATATCCATCTTGAACTTGTCGGATGTAATCACCTTCAAATAACGTGGAAAGAAATCATCCAGGATGTCTTTAAACTTGCGCTTAATGCTGGCCTCTCCGGTATCGAATAAAACCGATGGTTCATTAAAACGAAAGGTTAAATCGTCTCTAAGTTCTGCGTTCCACTTTTTCAGGTCAGGATTAAACTCTCCCAACAGGCTTTGGCGCAGCTCTTTGATAACGTCCTCGTAAATAACTGCCTGTGATACTACGTTGGCAAGCTTGTCTTCCTTGGTCCTGCTTTGAATGCGTAGTACATTCAGTTGATTATTAGTATCTGCCAAGAGTTTAGTTTTTAATGCAAGAAGCTTTTCTGCACTTGCCAACTTCTCTTCTACACTGCCAGATTTATCCAGCAGCGCTTTATAATCTTCGGAAGAACTAACGGTTTCATCCAAGAGTCTGGCTTTTTCTGCAAGGAGTTTTTCAGACCCGGCCAGTTTCTTTTCCAGATCTCCAGCCTTGTCAAACAGGGCGCTATACTCCACCGTAGCGATATCCAGAAGCCTGGACTTATCCGCTAGCAGCTTTTCAGCCCCCGCCAGTTTCTGTTCCATATCACCGGCCTTGTTAAATAATGCTTGATACTGGCTGGTAGTTTCAGTCAGAAGACGCGTTTTATCTGAGACCAGTTTCTGCGCCCCAGCTAGCTCACGCGCCAATGTTCCAGCTTTTGTGGACAGTATTTCATGCTCTACTTGTTGTTTCTCTTGAAAGTCACTCCAGTAGATCATGTAAAACACCGCCAACATCAGGAAGATCATCATCAGCGCACTCATCAAGTCACTTACCGATATCCAGTGTTCCTCATTCTGGGTATCTACTTGACCTTTCTTTATGTTGGATAAGATTGACATTAGATGCACCTCTATATTAATGGGCTTTGAACATACACAAGTTAGTAGTAGTCATATTCGCTTACCCTAACCCTAATGCCCACTTCCATTTCCATTGTGCCAATTCATCTTTCTTAACCCTTTAACAAACTCATTAGGAATGTTCTTAACTTCAAACATACTTCCTTCATAGGCCTTTTCCAGATCTTTCAGACGTTTATTTGTCTCACTACTTAGATCCTGCATCAGTACACCCAGGGATCCCTGTGCAGAGAATGCGTTCTCAAGAGAGGAAACATGCATGATCAGATCCTGGTTCATATCAAGCATGAACCTTCCAAGTGAACCTTCGCTAGTCCCGGTGAAGGACTCTTGCATCTTGCTCATTGCTGCCGCATTGTCATGTAGCAGACTGCTCATGTCGCTGGCAGATGAAACAACGTTCTGCATGATATTTGCGATAGCTTCCAGACGCTCATGTGATTCAGCCTGGTTGCTGCCGGTTATCTCAGCAATATTCTGAGTATATTTATCCATCAAGGTGTAGCTAGCCTTCATATCCTTGGTTATTTGGGTCTTAAGCTCTGTGGTTGTGGCAATCAAGGACGCCTTAGATGCTTCGGTCATTGAGTGCAGTTGCTCAATAAGAGCTTTCGACTGATTAGTTGTAGCTCTGATGTCTGCTGCAACGTCTGTTCTGAGTTTGGCAAGCTCAGATGTAATCTTCTGATTAGAATCTTCAGTTGCATGCAGGATATCTTTCAGCATGGCCAACATGGACTTGGTTGAGGCCTCATTCGAAGCAGTAACTTCATCTGCAAGATTGGAAGCCTGCCACTTGGTCTGGTCGATAAGGTTTTGCGCCACTTCGGATAGCTCACCAAGAGTTCCCGCAGCTGCACGACTTAGGCCGGAGAATAGAAATTCCATCTGCTCTTTAGATGCCTCTATGCCATGTTCAGAACCTTTCTCTAATTGAGACTTGAGACCGGCAAATACTTCAAGCAGGCTATCAGACTGTTTTTCTCCAGCCAGTGCGTCATCTTTTAATTCGTCAATTAGCCTTTGCATCTGAGCCTTGATGATGTTTTGCTCTGCATTCGATGTTCTAGACAACTCTTCTCTGAGTTCTCGCAGCATGGTAATAACGCTATCATCGGCCTTTAACTCATCAACCAGATTACGTGCCTCTTTAGATACACCGCCTGCCATATTATCCAGACTGGTCTCCACTCTATCACCCAATGTGTTCAGGTTTTGAAGTAGCGCATTAAGTGCTGCATCATCAATTTCTGCCTCTACACTTCCTTCATCTTCAAAGGGGCTAAGTGAATATTTAACTCTATGCAGAAGAGCAGCAAATATACCTATTACAGACGACCAGAATGCCAGTTTAATACCGCTTAGAAAAACCGGGACACCAGCTATCACGTTGCTCGGATCAAAATTCGTGAGTCCGATGGCAATACCTAGAAAAGTGCCAAATATACCAATGCTGGTAAGTATGGATGGGGCGCTGACAACATTTCTTCTGGTAGGCTTAAGTATGAAATACAAGAACAATGCCCCTATGGTCAAGGAGATTGCTATGGTCAAAAACATTGTTATGGTTGTCATAATGTTCACCTAAATTTCTCAAGTTGAAAAACATTTATCAAATAGTCTGCCCTTCGCGCTCAGCAGCAAAAGCAAGCACCGAAGGTCTGGATGTGCCAAGCAGTAGTCGTAAGTGTTTCAGGTTGTTAGGACGTAGAGAACGCCTAGTCAGGGTGGGAAGCACATAGAGTGATCAAGACTAAATTCTGTCGGTTTGATTGTTGAAAGAAATGATTGTATCCGCGAAAGAGGCAGCGTAATTTTTATCGTTTTGGCATCAACTTTAGAAGTTCTGCAGATCAGGCTTTTTTTACCTTTGTAACCTGCATCCAAACCTAGGCTAGCACTATAGAGTTTGGCTCTGGCAGAACGTAAAAACAGATGTGTATATGCTGATCTTCTCATTCCCTTAGTGCCCCGTAAATTCTGCGTACTTATAATTAACAGATGCCGCGTAAAAATTTGTTATATGTCCTACGGCTGATTTTTTGTTAACGGTCTTACACTCTAAACCTAGTACATTACTAGGTATTTACAAGGGCAACTGTTTCCAAAGAAGCGAAGTATTTCGAGTGGTACCAGGTCCTGTAAACCATATAAAAATAGTGCCTATTTTTGGCTTTATACAAGAGGCGCATACAACACGTAACGCAAGCAATTGTTTTAAGAAACAGTATTTGATGGCTTAGAAAACACTAATATATTTATACGCGCCTACACACTGACTACAGATGCGAAACACGCTTCAAAAATATACATTTATTCCTAAACCAAATATTAAGAGCTCTGACCCTGAAAGATGTTTTTAGGTTAATATACGCAGCCTGAATATTTTCTGGATAGATCTATGTCCCTCCTGCTTGAAGCTAGAGAACTGAAGAAACGCTACGGCGAGATTAAAGCCGTCAATGGCGTGAGCCTGCCGATTAAGCAAGGTACCTGCTTCGGGCTACTCGGACCAAACGGAGCCGGGAAAACTACAACGGTAGAAATGATGGAGGGGATTATCACGCCTACATCCGGGGAGATCCTATATAAGGGTGAACCACTGGGCAGTAAGTTCAAGGAAGAGGCCGGAATCATGTTTCAAAATACCGCCCTTCAAGAATTTATTACAGTGCAGGAGATCTTGAATCTATTCCAAGATCTCTACGTAGGCTGTCGTCCACAAGCAGAAGTAATTGAACAGTGCGCCTTGGGTGATTTTCTGGACAGAGATTCAAAAAAACTGTCAGGTGGCCAGCGCCAACGTCTGCTGCTTGCCATATCTCTGATCAACGACCCGGAGGTACTGTTTCTGGATGAGCCAACGACAGGTCTGGACCCTCAGTCACGACGCAATTTCTGGGATCTGGTACATACCATCAAGGCACAAAAAAAGACGGTGATCTTAACCACTCACTATATGGAAGAGGCATATGAGTTGTGTGATGAGATAGCTATCATGGATCATGGACTGGTCATTGCCAGCGGCACTCCCTACGGACTGCTGAATGAGCACTTTAGTAGTTCAGTAATATCTCTGCCAACGGTTGACATACCCAAGGGGTTTGTAGAAACCGAGACTCTGACCCTGCACCGTCTTAGGGATAGAGTTGAAATCTTTAGCGAGGATATAAACGCCACGCTCCGATTACTAATGCAGAACAACATACAGCTAGATAATTTGCAGATACGCTCCCACACCCTGGAAGATCTGTTCCTTGAGCTAACCGGACGCCAACTAAGAGCATGAGCCTGAAACGTTTCCTAGCCGCACTCATCGCCCGTAACCGAGAGTTTCTCCGCGATCGCACCGCCGTCTCCTGGAATATCGTTATGCCAGTGATGATCGTTATGGGTTTTGCCTTTGCCTTTACTACCGATAGCCCGGACCTATTCAAGGTCGGGCTATTTGAATCGACAAAGCAGGCGTCTCCTCAGCAGAAACATTTTCTGGAGACAGATCACATCAAGTTTATTCAGATCAGCGATATCCCAACTGCGGTCACCAAGGTCGAAAGACATCAACTGGATATGGTCCTGGACTTGGCTCAATCTCGCTACTGGATCAACGACACCTCATCCAAAGGTTATATGTTGGAACGCATGTTGGGGGATAGAAACGGTGGACTGAAGAAGCAGACAGTGAGCGGTGACGCCATCCGCTATGTTGACTGGCTGGCACCTGGTGTATTCGGTATGAATGTCATGTTTGCCTCACTGTTTGGAGTTGGCTATTCCATTGTTCGATACCGTAAGAACGGCGTACTAAAACGCCTACGTGCAACACCTCTCACCGCTCTGGAATTTCTCTCAGCACAAATTGCATCACGTCTGTGGCTTATCCTACTGGTTTCGTCTCTGGTCTTCTCCGCCACCAACTTTATCATTGGTTTCCGTATGTATGGATCTTATCTGGATCTGTTTCTGGTATTACTTGCCGGCACCCTGTGCCTCATCAGCCTGGGGCTTGTCATTGCCGCACGCATGTCCAGCGAAGAGGCCGCCAACGGTATTTTAAACCTGATAACTATACCCATGATGATACTTTCTGGTGTCTGGTTTTCACTGGAAGGATCAGCGCCTATAGTGCAGAAACTTTCCCTGCTATTACCTCTGACGCATTTCAATAATGCCGCAAGGGCAATTATGTTAGATGGAGCCAATCTAGTGGATGTATCTGGAAATCTGCTGACACTTATTGGTATGACTGTTGTCTGTATGCTGGTTGCAGCATACAGCTTTCGCTGGGAGTAATCCTAGCCCACAATTTCATGGGAAGATTGGAGGCTCTCCTACTTACCAGGACGTACCAACCCGCCCAATCCCATATCATCTAGAGTGGTGGCCATCAATTTGCGAACCGGCTCGGCCTCTTCCATACGCAGTGCAGCCTGAAGCAGCTGTTTGGCACGAGTTCTACTAAAACTTCTTACTACCCATTTTACCTTGAGCAAACTGCTGGCACTCATACTGAGGTTATCGATCCCCATCCCGATTAGTAATGGTGTCGCCAACGGATTCCCCGCCAGCTCACCACAAAGTCCAACCGGACGGTTGTAGACAGACGCCCCCTCCACAATAAGATTGATTGCGCGCAGTACTGCCGGGTGCATATCATCATATATCTCGGCAACGCGCGGGTTGTTACGATCTACCGCGAGTAGATACTGAGTGAGATCATTACTACCAACGGAGAGGAAATCCACCCGGCGAGCCAGTTCTTCTGCCTGATACACAGCCGCAGGAACCTCAACCATCACCCCAATTCGCGGCATGGTTACGGCTTGCCCATCGTCCAACAGTTCATCGTGGGCGCGCTGAATCAAAAGCTTTAACTCATCTACCTCTGTCACACGGCTAATCATCGGCAACATAATCTGCATGTTATTGAGGCCGATAGCAGCCCTTAACATGGCCTTTACCTGGGTGAGAAAAATCTCCGGATGATCCAATGAGATACGCACACCGCGCCAACCCAGAAAAGGATTTGACTCCACTACCGGAAAGTAAGGCAACGGCTTGTCGCCACCAATATCCAGGGTACGCAGTGTTACCGTGCGTGGAGCGAAGGCAGAAAGTATGCTTCGATAATTCTCGGCTTGGGATGTCTCACCTGGAAATCGATCTCGGCCCATAAATGGAAGTTCGGTACGATATAGACCAACCCCTTCAGACTCGGTTGTACCGAATGAACTCATCTCAGACACTAAACCAGTGTTCAGGTAGATTGGCACCCGAATACCATCGGTAGTCTCAGCCGGTAGGCCACGAAGAGAGTCCAGCTCGGCTGAAAGCTCTCTGTCTTCCTGCTCCAGACGCATGTACTCGTCGACCATTGACTGGATAGGTGACACAAACACCCGCCCCAGATAGCCATCAACAATAGTATCCATACCGTCCATGCGATGAACCGGCAGACCCACCACACCCATGACAGCAGGTATGCCCATACCGCGCGCCAGGATTGCAACATGGGACGCGCTTGAGCCAGATGCTGATACCACACCAGCCAGTTTATCCGGCGGCACTTCAGCCAACTGCACTGCGCTTACCTCTTCACTTACCAAGATGGTTTTGTTCGGGTAATCAATCAGGGTTGGGGTATCTTTTTGCAGGTGCATTAGGACACGGCGACCCAGGTCACGAACATCTGAGGAACGCTCTCGCAGGTAACTGTCCTCCATGCCGTCAAATACTCTGGCATGCTCCTCAATCACATTGTGCAGAGCACCTGGAGCCCAGTTGCCCCCCCTTATCCCTTCCAATATTGGATTTACCAGAGAATCCCCCTCCAGCATCAGCAACCAAGCCTGAAAAAGGGCCTTGTCCTCAGGTGGTAGACGTCCCTCAAACCTCTTTTCCAACTTCTCTATATCTTTACGAACATTAGCAACCGCTGCCAACAAGGCCTCTTCTTCTGCCGCTATGTCTTCCGCTGGTCTATCCGGGATTGCATCCAGATCTGCCATAGGGTAGACCACCACGGCCACACCATGGGCCACACCACTGGTGCCGGGGCTTCCCTGAAGATAGCTCTTGCTGGTTTTCTGATTCTGGTCTTCCGTCTCCCACAGATTACCGCTGGCCTGCGCGTGTGTTATAGCTCCTGCCAACTGGGCTGCAAGGGTAAAGAGAAAAGTAACCTCGCTATCGTCAAATTTTCGTGGTTCACTTTGACGAACTACCAATACCCCCAGCACCTTGCGGTTTTGAATAATCGGTACTCCAAGGAAACCATGGAACACCGTCTCCCCTGTCTCTGCGGTAAACATATACCTAGGATGGGATGGGCCATCATCAATATTGATCGGTTCTGCCCGTTCACACACCAGGCCGATGAGACCACGGTGCAGGGGAAGTTCCACTTTTCCCACGGCCTCTTTGCGTAAACCATCTGTGGCACGCAGCACGTGGCTGCGGCGTTTGAAATCGGTTAGATAGACCGAACAAACATCGGCCTTAATTGCCTGCTTAACCCTGCGCACAATAGTATCCAGCGCCGTCTCCAGGTCGGGAGCCGAGTTAACTTCCTGTACGATACTGTGTAAAGTTTCAAGCATAAGTGATCATATAATTATTAGTGAAAAGACATCAAACTATCCCTTGGCGACGCCAAATATCTACAGCCGCCTCAGACAGGTCACTCAGTAATCTTTCCCAAATCAACGACGGTTCTGGCGTAAATAATTAGAGCTGGATTTCGCTGGCACCCCATCTGGAAACAGACAAGGTGCTAACTGCTCAAGCGCCTGTGAATAAACGCGGCGTTTGAAATAAACCACCTCCCGAAGAGGCTGCCAGTACTTTACCCAACGCCAATGATCAAATTCCGGCTTGGGCGAATTATCCAGGCAGAAGCTACTCTCTTCGCACATAACACGCAGCAAAAACCAGCGTTGCTTTTGTCCTATACACAGCGGTTGGCTATGATGTCGCATGTAGCGCTTGGGCAGACGATAACGTAGCCAATCGTCCGTAACGCCAAGAATCTCCACATGGCTGGAATTTAGCCCAACCTCTTCTTCCAGCTCACGAAACATAGCCTGCTCCGGAGTTTCGTCCTCCATAATCCCGCCCTGAGGAAACTGCCAAGCATTCTGGCCAACGCGTCTTCCCCAGAAAAGTTTTTTCTGGCCATTACAAATAATCATGCCCACGTTGGGCCTAAAACCATCTGAGTCAATCAAGTTAAAATCCTTATTCTCACCTGCTTGGATTCTTCCACAACCAGGTGGCTACGGGCAAGGCACTAGGCGATTACCCGTTGATCTGTTTCATGCTTATGCATGTCTGTTACATACACCATAGCACGAAAACATTATCATCTTGAATATCAGACTGTTGGACAGGTTTTTTATAACTTTATTAATTCACGCAAATACCACCTCCACATTGGAATACTCGGCTCATCATCTGGTGTAGAATCAGTTTTCTATTGAAATTATAAATACCGGAGTTTGCACCTTGGCATTGGCAATATTTGACCTGGACAACACCTTGCTGGCGGGTGATTCTGACCATCTTTGGGGTAATTTTCTTGTTGAAAACAACCTGGTTGACGGAGAGTATTACGCCCGAGAAAACGACCGATTCTACCGGGAATATGATGAAGGGACTTTAGATATTTTTGAGTTCCTACGTTTCTCCCTAAAGCCATTGAGTAGCAACAAACTTACCCTACTGCATGAACTACGGGAGCGTTTTCTGATAGAGAAGATTGACCCTATCATTCTTGAGGCAGGTCGCGATCTGATTAAAAAACACAGCAATTCTGGTGACACCACCATGATCATTACAGCCACTAACTCATTTGTAACTGCACCCATCGCCCAGCGCTTGGGGATTGAGAACCTGATCGCCACCGAACCCGAGATGATTGATGGCCGCTACACCGGAAACGTGGCAGGCGAACCTAGTTACCAGCAGGGCAAGGTCAAGCGTCTACAGGGTTGGCTGCAAGAGCATAATCAGACCCTGGATGGCAGTAGCTTTTACAGTGACTCCCACAACGACATCCCGCTACTGGAACAGGTGGAAAAACCGGTGGCCGTAGACCCAGACGAAGCCCTGGCAAAACATGCCGCTACTCAGGGATGGCCTATTATTAGTTTAAGAGAAACATAAATCAGAAAGGAACGTCCCCGTGTAACCGAGGCTCTAACCAAAATGAAAATAAAACCATTCTTCGTGATATTTCCCGTACTGATTGGCGTAGTTGTCTATGCCTACTATGCGCCTAAAGACAAACCGGAAGGAGCTGCTTCCCTGACTCCAAAACAGTATATCGAGTTAGTGGAGAAGAAAAAAATAGAGAAGCGGGAGCAGGCCAAAAAAGAGAAGTCAGAAAACATAAAACAGACTGAGTCAGGTGCCAATGCCAAATAGAAAATCGCACAATTAACAAATAACTTAGATAGTTACCGGCACCAACCTACTTCTAACATGGTCTATCTCCAAGCAGATATACCTTAGTAGCTCTGTAATTGTTTCAGGTTTTAAATCTGCAAAACCGGATAAGATATCATCAGTTTGTTCTACGGTTATACCCAACAACAGCAGGTGTTCTGGCAGGTCTCCCAGCACATATCCCAAGGCGATGGCATCAGCTACTCCCAGACCATGCCCCGACAACAATCCTTCCTGTTGTACAATTTCATCTGAACGCAAGGCAACTACTGAGCCTGGCTCTTTAGTACTTACCAAAGCATCTATTATTATTGCCAGATCTGCACCACGCATATACTGCAGCAAACCGACACCGGGACGATCAAGTTTTTCTAAAATAACCTTGCCTACTGGTAATTTCGCCAAAAAACCAATTCGTTCCAGCTTATCTATTGCGTCCCACCCAACGCTGTCGCTACCAATAGGGGAGCCGACACCGATGATACAGACGGAATTCAACTTCGCCTCACGTCCATTTTCAGGAAGTGAGTGGCGCAGGAGATACATGGGTCGTAATTGCGTATCACCTGCTCTGCCCTGAGCTGAAGGACATCATTGGTTTGATCCAGACCACAGTTCTGTAACGACAGGCCCAGATCTTCTTCTATCCGAGCCTGGTTTTGACTGGTGGGCGGGACTATTTTTGATCTGGTGATCTTACCGGAGCTATCTATATCGTAACTGTGCCAAAGCACGCCTCTAGGCGCTTCTGATACACCATATGCGGTACCGGCCTTAGGTATAAAATCTACAACTGGCCGGGCAGGACGCTGATAATCTTGCAGAAGCACCAGGGACTCATACACCGCCAGATGCAACTCCACAGCGCGTGCCACTATGCTATGGAACATGTTGTGACTGGGAAAGCTTATGCCAGCTTGCGCCAGGTTATCCTTTATAGGCTGAGGTAGCTGTTCCAGATTAAGGTTAAGTCTAGCCAGGGGGCCAACCAGATATGGCTTGCCGTTTAGGTGAGAATGCAAAGCGGTGGATTGCGGCATTTGGAACTCATGGAAGTGTTCCTCAAACTCTTCCACTCCAATATTAAGCCCCTGGCTTGAAGTAATCCTGCCATCATACGTAGCGTATTCATGTGGGTGGTGCAGAGCTACTGAAGTAAATTGCTGATCATCATCCGGGAACTTGAGACTGGCACACCAATGGACCAGTTTCTCAGCCTCAGACAAAGCCTGCTCCAGACGCTTGCACATCGCTTCTACCGCAGCAGGATCTGGGCTCTTGAAAAAACCACCTACGCAAATTCCAACCGGGTGTACAGAACGGGCCCCAAACAAAGCGATCAGATCATTACCCAAGGTCTGTAGCATCAAACCACGACGCACTTCGTCCGGATAGTCTTTTGCCATCTCCAAACCGCTGGTGTAGCCAAAAAAATCAGGCGCTGCCAACAAATGTATATGCAGGCTATGGCTCTGGAGCCATTCACCAAAATACATAACTCGACGCATATTCCTAACCCAGGGACCGGGGTCTACTCCAAACAACCGCTCCATTCCCTGCACTGCACTCATCTGGTAGGCCACCGGACAGATACCACAGATTCGTGCCACCATGTCTAATACATCCTGATGACTGTGGCCCTCCATAAACTTCTCGAACAGGCGCGGCGGTTCATATATTCTGAGTTTCAGTTCTTCAATTTCACCACCCCGGATGAGAAGCTCCAGAGCTCCCTCGCCCTCTACTCGGGCCAGAACCGGCACTTTAATACTGATCTCACGTTGCTTAGTCATTTTTCAGCCCATCCGCTGCCCACTTAAAGGCTGGTGCATTGCTGTTGATCAGGCCAAATCTCAGCCGGACATCCTCCCGCTGCATTCCAAGTTGGGTAAAATGGTTAGCCAGAGACTGTCCATTTACCTGTTCCGCAGGCCCATAACAACCGTAGCAGGCACGCCCTATACTGGGACAGAGTGCTCCGCAACCAGCCCGTGTTACCGGCCCCATGCAGGGCTCGCCCTTGCTCACGACAGTGCAGACAACACCATGACGTTTGCATTCCATACAGAGTGTCTGCACATCTTCTCTGGGTTTAACGCCAGATAGCAGGTCACGCACTGCCCTCACCACTTGCCCGCTATTAACCGGACAACCCCATAGCTCCAGATCTACCTTTACCTGCTCAGATATTGGAGTTGAGTTATCCAGCACCGATAGATATTCCGGGTTAGTGTATATGGCATCAATCAGGACACCTGTATCCCGCATATTTCTCAGCGCCTGCACTCCGCCGCTGGTGGCGCAAGCACCCATGGAGATCAGATAACCACTCTGTTTTCTTATGCGCTCGATACGCTCCACATCTTCAGGGGTAGATATGCTGCCTTCAACCAGAGCAATATCCACATCCTGGACTTCATCCAACGGACCGGCCTCGGCGAAGTGTATGATGTCGACCAAACTTGCCAGCGCCAAAAGATCTTCTCCAAGATTGAGCAGAGCCAGCTGACAGCCATCACAGGAGCTGAACTTATGCACCGCAACCTTGGGTTTTTCCAAATCAGGCATATCTAAACACTCTCACACTCCCTACTCCTTGCGTTAGTACACGGCGATAGCAAAAGGCCAAATTAACTGGGCAATACGTCATCATATCCCCTTCATGCCTAACAGATTTGAAATCTCTGATAGACAAAATACCGGACCGTTCTTGCAAACAAACATCGGCCCTAACTGGCAATGTCCGCAATGCCCAATACCACATTGCATGTTACGCTCCAGACTCAGCCATATTCTGTCGTCCGATACCTGCATTGATCTAAGCCGTTCAATCGCAGCCAGCATCATTACCTCTGGCCCACACAGCATAACTGTGGTCTTGTCCGGTTCTATCTCAAGTTTTTCAAACAGATCCACCGCCGTACCCTTCGCCCATACCCAATCTAGTGTAGGAGCATCTGCGGTGAGCAGGACCCGCGTATTTGGAACCTTGCCCCATTTTGCGTACTTTTCGGGCCAGACCAGATCTCGATCATATTTTACCCCGTGTAAAATACTTACCTGACCATAGTCTGATCTATTTGCCATTACCCGGTCGACCACCGACACCAGAGGCGCAGACCCCAGACCGCCGGTTACAATCAGCAGGTCATCACCCTTGACTTCATCTACCGGCCAGCCTCGTCCAAAGGGCCCACGGATCCCAACCCTCGCACCTGGTTGCAGATTGGCCAGCCCAGCAGTCACCCGACCTACCACACGAATAGTGTGATCAAAGGCATTTTCGCTGTCGGCATCTGGAACTATGGATATCGGCACTTCACCCACGCCGTATAGATAGAGCATGTTGAACTGCCCCGGCTGGAAGCTAAAGCGGTCCATTCCGGTTATAGACAGTCGCATGGTAAAGGTATCGTGTGAGTCCTGGATCCTCTCAGTTATTACTGCTTCCGATGGCAGATGTATATCAGTTCCCATATCGTATCCATTAAGTACCAGTTGATTGTTTCTAAGCCTATTTGGCGTCTACAACGACCTTAGCCACTTCCTTGGTAATATCTATCCCCACCGGACACCAGCTGATGCAGCGGCCACAACCAACACAGCCACTACGTCCGAACTGTTGATGCCAGCCAGCCATCTTATGGGTTACCCATTGACGATATCTAGAGGCAATATCCGCCCTGACAGGATGACCGCAAAAAGTGCTGTGGCCTGGGGTAAAGCAAGAGCTCCACTCCCGCATCTGCTGGGAGCCGGAACCGTCCAGGCTGGTCTCTGAATATTCACTAAAACAGAAGCAAGTGGGACAAACCGAGGTACAACTACCGCAGGCAGTGCAGCTCTCGGCAACTATCTGCCAATGAGAGTGTTCCATGCGATCAAATAGCTGCTGAGGCAGATCTGAATCGGGCAGTTTTCGTTTCTGACTGTCTATCGCCTCCTGAGTCTGAACTATCACCTGCTGCAACTGATCATCTGTAGCCGTGACTGGTTCTAATTGTTGTAGCAATTCACGCCCGCGATCTGTTCCAGCCCGTAGAATAAATCCGTCATTCAACTCCGAAAGAGCAAGATCAAATCCAGTGCGAACATCTGGTCCATCACCGGTTGAGACACAGAAACAAGTATCGGAGGGATGAGTGCAATCCACTCCGATCAACAGCAGTGATTCGCGCCGTTTTTTGTATTGGGGATCTTCCGCACCTTGATTTAAAAAGTGTTGATCCTGAAGCTTCAACGCAGCCAGATCACAGGCTCTTACTCCAAGCACTGCTATTGGACCGGCGTCTTCAACCGTCTGGGAAAAATTGAGCTTACCCGATGAGTCTAGATCCACCTGCCATAACGGCTCGCTAGGCGGAAACAGGATGGGCTTCAGACCCTGTGGACCATTCGACCAACTAAATAGCCTTTCACCCACACCTGGCCTAACATGATAAACCGCTGGGGCCTGCACGACTTCCATGCCAGCAGAGAGATCATCTATGCCGGTTACCGGAAGGTATTGAATGGCTCCGTCTTGCAGCACTGGACCAAGGCAGAGATACCCCCGGTCAATGAGCTGGCGTATAAGTTTATGAAGATCCTGGCGAGGGATAAAACCCTGCTCTCCAGCTTGGTTGGTTGGTGCGTGTTGCTTCATGATTAGCCCAATCTCAGGTTGTTAATCCATTAATCAACCAAAGAGGGCAAGACATAAAGCGGACAAGAGAACAGCGTATCCAAATGCAATCCATCTATTTTGATTGATATCAATGTTTAAACTCTAGATCTATCCGCAGAGGATAGCAGTCAGGGTCGGCATAACCAAACCTAAAACTAATTATTTCTTGGTGAATATCAACCCATCCGCACCAGCATCCACATGAATAATGTCATCGATTCCAAAGCGCCCCGCCAGAACCTCCTGAGCCAGCGGGTTTTCCAGTTGCTGTCGGATGGCGCGCTTCAAAGGCCGAGCGCCATAGACCGGATCAAAGCCTGCCTCGCCCAATCGATCCAAGGCAGCATCGGTAAGTTCAATTCCCAT